>Ga0306920_100001888_pt1 | contig 26121 bp, 21 predicted proteins | sample flu12Cox44000170_FD_204666 | JGI IMG/M metagenome (GOLD analysis project Ga0306920, IMG submission 204666) | Lab enrichment of tropical soil microbial communities from Luquillo Experimental Forest, Puerto Rico - flux4day.12C.oxic.44.000.170 (v2)... | ecosystem: Environmental > Terrestrial >...
GAGTGCCATTTTACATACGCGCCGGAAAGAACCTGCCCGTCACCCGCACCGAAGTTCTGGCCCGTTTCAAGAAGCCGCCGACACTCCTACCGGAAAGCGAGTTATCCCGGAACTATCTGCGCTTCAGGATCAGTCCTGAGATCACCATCGCCGTCGGCGCCTCGGTCAGCGCTCCCGCCAGCGACATGAAAGCCCAGGACGTCGAAATGATCGCCAGCCGCCACCCCTACCCGGACGAAATGGAAGCGTATGAGCGTGTGCTGGGCGACGCTATGGCCGGAGATGCCACTCATTTTGCCCGTCAGGATTACGTGGAAGAGGCATGGCGCATTGTCGATCCGGTCCTTAAAGCCAGTACCCCGGTCTACGAATACCAGAAAGGAACCTGGGGACCGCGCGAGGTTGACGAAAAAGTCTCGCCCGCCGGAGGCTGGGACAACCTCGCGGCGGCGGACCCCGAAGATTTTCGCCCCGCGCGGGAGGCCGAATCGCAACGCGGGATTGCCGCCCGGGGCTGAAACGAGAGGAGCGCAACGAGATGGCATCTGCGACCCCTGACCCCGGGCACCGCTTTGCAATCCCCGGCCTGGCTGAAATCGTCGCAGGCAATGGTGGACTTGAGAAGGTTCGCATTACCTCTCCGGTATGCCAGGGCGATATCTACCTGCACGGCGCGCATATCACGTCGTGGGAGCCCGCGGGAGCGGACGAGGTGCTCTTTCTCAGCTCCCAGTCGCTTTGGGAGGACGGCCACGCCATCCGCGGAGGCATCCCGGTATGTTTTCCATGGTTCGCACACAAGGCAGACGAGCCGGGAGCTCCCGATCATGGGTTTGTGCGAACCAGAGCTTGGCGGCTGGAGTCGGTCTCCCGGGACCTGGATGCGGTTATCGTATGCATGTCCACGGAAAGCGACGAAGCCACTAAGAAATGGTGGCCTGCCGACTTTCGTATGGTGTTTCGCGCCAGTTTCAGCAAGCAGCTAAGTCTGGAGCTGGCGATAACCAACACCGGAAGCGCGGCGCTGCAATTCGAAGAAGCCCTGCACGCCTACTTCCGAGTGGGAGACGCCGAAATGACGCGCGTCCGCATACCGGATGCTCTTCACTACATCGACAAAGTGGACTTCCATCGCGTCAAGATGCAGCTTGGCGACATCGTGTTCAGCTCGGAGATGGATCGCGTTTACCTGAACACGGTGGATGAAATCGCGGTGGAAGATCCGATCCTCGAACGCCGCGTACGCGTTCAAAAGGAAAATTCATTAACCACCGTCACGTGGAATCCCTGGAAAGAAAAAGCGAGTTCCTTGACGGATCTTGGCAAGGACGAATGGTTGCGGATGGTGTGCATTGAACCGAGCAACGTAGCGGGCTTTGCCGTCGATCTCGCCCCCGGCCAGCAGCACCAGATGAAGATGCAGGTACAGGTCGTCGATTTCTGACCTCGCCGGCGACGCAACGGGGGACCCAGGACGGCCCCGTCACATTCAGGAACGTTTGGGGCGGGCGCGGTAACGGCGGATCAGGTTGTTGGTTGAGCTGTCATGTTCGAGCGTCGGTTCCGACGAGCTCTCAAGTTCCGGAATGATGCGCTGCGCGAGAACCTTGCCGAGCTCGACGCCCCACTGATCGAACGAATCGATGTTCCAGACCGCACCCTGCGTGAACACCGAGTGCTCATAGAGCGCGACCAGCTTGCCGAGTGTTTCGGGTGTCAGTCTTTCGGCCACGATGGTATTGGATGGACGATTGCCCTCGAACACGCGGTGCGGAACCAGCCAGTCCGGAGTGCCTTCCGCCGCGACCTGCTCGCGAGTCTTGCCAAATGCCAGCGCTTCGGCCTGCGCGTATACGTTGGCGATGAGCATGTCGTGATGTCTGCCGAGCGCATGGAGCGGCTCCGAAAAAGCGATGAAATCGCAAGGGATAAGCCGGGTCCCCTGGTGAATGAGCTGGTAGAAGGAATGCTGCCCGTTGGTTCCCGGCTCTCCCCAGTAGATTGGGCCTGTTTCGCGGGCCGTCCGCTTCCCTTCCACGGTGACGTGCTTGCCGTTGCTCTCCATGGTCAGTTGCTGAAGATAGGCTGGGAACCGTTTGAGGTATTGCTCATAAGGCAGGACCGCTACGGTCGCGGCCCCGAAGAAATCGTTGTACCAGACCGCAAGAAGACCCATGAGCACCGGAAGGTTGCGCTCGAACGGGGCGGTGCGAAAATGCTCGTCCATCTGGTGCAAACCACCGAGCATGGCGCGAAAATTGTCCGGGCCGATAGCCACCATGGTCGACAGGCCGATGGCGGATGACATGGAGTAGCGGCCACCGACCCAATCCCAGAACTCAAACATATTCGCCGTGTCGATACCGAACCTGGCCACCTCGGCGGAGTTGGTGGAGACCGCCACAAAATGTTTGGCGATCGATTTCTCGTCGCCCTTTAAGCCGGCGAGCGACCAGGCACGAGCCGTGTGCGCGTTGGTCATCGTCTCAAGCGTTGTGAAGGTCTTGGAAGAGATGATAAACAGCGTCTCCTCGGGATCCAGGTCAATAACCGCCTCGGCGAAATCGGTGCCGTCAACATTGGACACAAAACGAAAGGTCATGCTTCGATCCGAATAGTGCTTCAAGGCCTCGTAGGCCATGACCGGTCCAAGGTCGGAGCCGCCGATACCTACGTTGATGACGTTGCGAATACGCCTGCCGGTGTGTCCCTTCCAGTCGCCATTGCGCAGCCGGTTGGAGAACTCGGACATGCGGTCGAGCACGGCGTGCACCTTAGGCACGACATTCTCGCCGTCCACCATGATGCTGGCGTCACGCGGAGCGCGCAGTGCCGTGTGCAGTACCGCGCGCTTCTCGGTCACATTGATCTTGTCGCCGCGGAACATGGCGTCGCGCCGCTCACGCAGACGAGATTCTTCCGCCAGCTGCATCAGCAGCTTCAGCGTTTCATCGGTAATGCGGTTCTTCGAGTAATCGAGAAAAATGCCTGCGGCTTCGACGGCGAGACGTTCGCCGCGTTTCGGATCCTCCGCAAAAATCTCTCGCAGATGCCGTTCTCTTATTTTTTCGTAGTGAGTGCGCAGGTTTCCCCACGCTGGAGTTTCACCCTCTGGATGTCCCGAAAGTGTTTCTGCGCGTGCTGCCATGCTCGATATCCCTTCTGGTTGAATTTAGCGTTCCCCCAGGGCCGAGAGACATTCTACGCCACTGTGCGATGCGCTCTAAAGGATCTCCAGCCCATAAGATGCAGCAACGGCGGCCGCAGGCTAGAGTAATCGCCGGGGAGGATCAGAAACCCCGGCGCCTGTCGCGCTTCTGCCCTCCCCCGCAGGGTATCGGGGACCCCGGTCCGCGCCTTTTCTGCGAGTCAACCGCCTGCAGGTCAAGGACCATGGCAGGCGGCACCGCTTGGCGCGACCGGTAATCGAGACCCGCGCCTTGGCCACGGCGCAAGGAGTTTGCTGGGGCGACGGCGAGGGATGAGGCAACGCCCCCGCGGGCTCAATCACCGGACCAGCAGCCGGTTGAAGGTATCCGCAGGCAGCAGATCGAGGGACCGGACGACTATATCGGCAGCCAAGGGTTTGCCGTTACGGCTTACGCCGACGCTGCGCATTCCCGCGTTGCTCGCTCCAGCGATCCCGGCAGCAGCGTCTTCCACAACGATGCACCTCGCCGGCGAGACGCCGAGCCTCTGAGCCGCCGTCAGGTACACCTCCGGATCAGGCTTGCCCCGCTGCACATCATCCGCCGAAACGATGGTCTCGAAAGCGTTGCTGGCCGACAGAGCGTGGAGCACTACCTCGACGTTGGGACGCGGTGCGGACGAGGCGATGGCTTGGAGCCATCCTTGCTCGTGCAGCCAGCGCAACCAATAGGACACGCCAGGGAGAGCAGTGATTCCGCGCTCGCGTATAAGCTGGCGATAGACTTCTTCTTTGGCATTTCCGATTGTTTGGATGCGCTCGGGAGCCGTCGCGGCGCCGAGCCAACCGGGAATGACCGAATCGTTGCGCTGACCGAAGGAAGAAAGAAACTGCTCGCGAGTGATCGCAACGCCCTGGTTGGCCAATGCCTCTCGCCAGGAGATCCAGTGGAACTCCTCGGAATCGACCAACGTGCCGTCCATGTCCCAGAGCACCGCGCGAGCCTGACTCATCAGCCGACCTCTTCAGACGTGGGGTATCTTCGAGCAGCGCATGTTCATCGGTGATACCCGCCCACAGCATGCAAGGGCAGAAGGTGAGCGAAGCGAGAGCTGCGCACGCCGCCTTCCGGCTTGCCCGGGAAAAAGCGTACCTTTCTAGCTCGCGGCCGTCACTAGTGGAAACTTAGGGATGCGTTGGGCGGACTTGGGTCTGGCGACTGCACTCCCTGTCGTAGGGTAGATGCGGCCGACGGCGGGTGCGCAAAAGTGAACAGCGGTGCCAGCTAGCTTGGCCTTGAACCTTTGCCGGTCGCAGCGGGCATAGCCAGCGGTGCCACCCTAAATTCCGCCTGTTTCTCGTCCGGAGCCAGAGCTTCGAGGTGTTGAATCATTTTTCGCAGCCAGGTTCGAAGCGCGGCTTCCGCTTCTTCAAAAGTTCCCAGGCGGTAGTAGGTGTCGATGGTGAAACCGGCTTCGTTCAAAGGAATATGCCGGTACGGGAACTTCTCATGCCTGCAGTCGGACGGCACGAGAGTTGTCATCACGCAGTCCGAGCAAGGCAGGCGGTCCTTGGTCCTGTGGAAATTCGGACAGGTCGGTGAATCCTCGAAGAAAAACTTGGGGCGCCACTGTGCGTCCGGCGCGTCACGATAGCCGCCCTGGTCAACAAAGGCGAGCTCCGCTTTCAGGACCGCAAGTAGACTGCGTTCATCACTTGCCATGAGATTACTCCTTCCGCTCGGGGCGAAGAAACGGTCACGATTTAATGGTCAGAACCGGGCAGGAAGCGCCGCAAGCCACTTGATAGGCCTTGGTGTGAGGCACATGGCCGGCGAGACCCTTCCGCGTTTTGGCGCCGAGAACGATGAGATCCGCCCGGCTTTCCTGTGCCACACGCAAGATCTGTTTGACGGGATTTCCCCGCTCTATGCGAAACAACGGGAGGCAACGCAAATCGGTCGAGGCCGGGACCAGCTCCCGCAGCTGTGCCACCGTCGCCTGTTCCTCGCCCACGTGGTGTTCCACGTGCAAGAGAGTGATTCTCGAACAATTTTGCTCGGCGAGGGAGAAAGCATAGGCGGCCTGTCTTTGCGCACCGCGGCCGAAAGCAGTCGCAAGCAGAATGTTCTTCAGTTCAATTCCGTAGAGCGGCTCACGCCACACATCGGGTCCGATCGTCAGCACCGGGATCTGCGACTGCCGGAAAATCTGTTCCGCGCTGGAACCGATCAGAACTTTCTCTAGCGTGCCGGCTCCGTGTGTTCCGACGACGATGAGATCGATGTCATGCCTTTCGATCAATGCCTCGAGGCTTGGCCAGAGGGGTCCTTCCTCGATGATTTCCTCGTGCGGCACGGCAAAAAAGCGGTTCGCGGCCCGAATCCGCTCCATTCCTTCGCGGGCGCTGCGGCGCAACCGTTCCCGGGAAGCTTCCACAAGTTCAGGCGCCATCATGAGGTCCACGGGAATGACGTGCACCAAAAAGATCTTCGAATGGTAAGTTCGCGCCAAAGAAAGCGCGTGTTCAAGCGCTCGGTCCGAGGATTGCGAGAAATCCGTGGCCACTAGGATTTTCCGCAGCCAAACCAGCGCGTCCGAGGAACTACTGTTCTCGGTCGGCTGGTTGACCTGGGATTGCTGAATCATAATGACCTCCTCAGCTCGAATGATCCTAAAAAGCACCCCCCGCAGGATGTGAGCTGGATCACAACGGCAGGTGATGCTGACCACGCGGGGGCGAAACGGGCAGTCGGAAAGCCTGCCGGGACAGGCAAGCTATTTGGTTTGCAGAGATTGGATGAAGGTGACGAGATTGTCGACATGTTGCTGACCCGTCGGATCGTGAACCGGGTCTAGATTCCCAAATCGAGAGCCCCACACGGGCATGTCTTCCGCGCCGTGTGATGCAAAGCTGCGTCCAAAATTGATGACTGCGGACACATAGCCAGCCGGATACTTTCCACCGTGACGCTTTGCGAGAGTGGTCAAATCAGGCGGCGGAGTTTGCAGGGAGAATACAACCGGCCCGTCGCCATGCCCGCCGGTTCCGTGGCATGAAGCGCAAAATCTCAGAAAGGTTTCGCGACCGGCGGTTGTCTTTGCAGCGCCCGCCGGGGGCTGCACTTTCGTTTTCTCCTGTCCGGCGGCTGCGCCGCAAGCTAACGACAGCCATAGGGCCAGAACTAACTTGGGCACGAAAACCGTCCTTCCTGCCTTCGGAAATTCGCAGTCATGATCCGGCAAATCTCCCTTGGCCTGCTGATTGTCACTCTGCGCCCGCCGCGCTTGCTGTGACGCACGTCACCGAGAGCGGTGCGGCCGCACCCTGTTCCTAGCGTCAACCTGAAATTAGTGAATGGTCATTCGGAGGAATTAAGAACAGCCCAAAACGTGCGGCTTTTGTGGTTGAGAGGACGCAGGCTCGAAGGTCATCTGAATGACGTCATCGAGGCACAGCGACGGGGCGGGGAGAAGCAAGCAAATCGGGAGTCCCTCTGCGCCATCTAGGACGCGTCGCGCGACGCCATGCTCGTTTTGCACGCGAAAAGAGGTCCGCGTGACCGCGGTCGATCACTGGCAGTGACCCGTTCCGTGGCATTTACGCGAGGGATGGTTGCAGTTACCCGGCTCCGCGAGTTGGCCGTCCGGACCGATGCAGGTCTGCGTGTACATGCACCAAAACAAACCGTCATTCGAAGGCGGCACGGTAGGATCGTGCTCGACATCGATAAAAAGTCCCTTCCAACGAAGCGCGGAGCACAGTTGCGGATGGCTGGTATCAAACCTTAGGCGCTCTGGTTTGGCAATCATGCCGCACCTCCTTTTGCGCTGTGCACGTCCGGAACGGCCTGACCGGTAGCAACGAGCAAGGCGCGTTTTACCGCTATCGCCGCCAGCTTCACCTTGTAATCGTTGTGCCGCATCGGACGAGCCTTGCGCACAGCCGCTTCGCCCGCGGCGGCGGCTGTGCGCTCGTCGATGGATTTGCCGGCGATCGCCTGGGCCGCCTCCTGCGAAACCCAGGGCACCGGCGCTACCGCACCCATGACGACGCGCGCGCGTTCCACCGTGTTTCCGTTCATCTGCAAAACCACAGCCGCCATGGCCAGCGGCCAATCAAAAGAAGCTCTCTGCCGCACCTCGTAACTTGCCGCGCGTACCCCTTTGGCAGGCGGAACGACGACTGCGGTGATCAGTTCATTCGCCTGCAAGTCGTGTTCGCGCTCATTTTCCGAGGTCGGAATGCGATAGAACTTTTCGACATCTACTTCGCGCTCCCCGGCGGGGCCGGTAATACGCAGCCGTGCGCCATAAGCTATCAGCAGCGGCGCAATCGTCGAAGGACTCACGAAATAAGCCGGCCCTTCGTTGCCAAGAATGGCGTGGTACCGGTTGTCGCCCTCGACTACAAGCGATTTCCCGTCTGGCGTCTTGGGCAGCAGGCCCATTCCGTTGCGGAAATACCAGCAGCGCGGCCGTTGGCACAAATTACCGCCCAGCGTGGCCATGTTGCGGATCTGCGGGCTGGCGGCGTCGCCCACGCATTGCGCGAGTGCCGGATAATCGCGCCGCACCTGCGCTGCGTCGGCGATGCGGTCCAACGTGACCAACGCACCCAAGCGCAACCAATCGTGTTCGCTGCCGACGTCGTGCATGCCCGGGAGCTGCTTGATGTTAACCAACCGCTTGGGGGTGACCACATAATCCTTCATGAGGGCCAGCAGATCGGTTCCGCCGGCGAGAATTTCGGCATCACCCCAGTTCGTCGACAGCAGTCCCAGCGCCTGCTTCAGCGAGTTGGGGCTCACGTACTCGAAGCGATTCATGCGCTTTCCCCTTTCTGCGCAGCGCCGAGGGCCGCCAGCACGCGCGCGGGCGTAAGCGGCAGCATGGGTACGCGCGCGCCAATCGCGTTGGCCACCGCATTGCTGATCGCCGCGCCCGGTGAAACGACCGGCGGTTCTCCCAACCCGATTACGCCGCGGCTGTCGTACTTGTTCACCATCATGTGCACGACCAGCTCGCCGATATCCCCGATGCGCGCCAGCTGATAGAACTCAATGTTCGGGTTCAGCATGCGCCCGGTAATTGCGTCCATGACTTTTTCTTCATACAGCGCATAACTGATGCCCATGACCAGCGCGCCGTAGCACTGCGATTCCGCTGTCTCCAGCGAAACGATCAGGCCGCAGTCCTGCACCGCGACCATCTTGTTCACTTTGACGATGCCCGTCTCGGTATCGACCGACACATCGGCCATCTGCACGCCACCGACCCCGCTGTTCATCAGCGGATCGCGTCCAGCCAGATTCTTGCCGTGTGCGTTGATAGGCACGGCGCCCATCTTGGCGCAGGCCTCTTTCCAGCTGAGCGCCTTCGACGGTTGGCCCTTCACGCAAATCTGCCCCTTGACGGCTTCCAGCTGTTCAGGCGTGACCCCGAGTGCCGGCGCAACCTTAGCAAACAGCGCTTCGCGCGCGTCCACGGCCGCGCGCCGGGTCGTCGAGGAAACGCCGCCAATCGTTGTGCTGCCGCCCGAACCACCCGACGGCGGATACTGCGTGTCGCCATACAACAAATTGATCTGCTGCGGCGTGAGTCCCAGCGTATCGGCCGCCAACGCCAGAATCGCGGTGCGCGTCCCGGTGCCCAAGTCCTGCGTTCCCATCTTGATGGTCACCGATCCGTCTGGCTGGATGGTCAGATCGCATTCGCTCTGGTGCCCACGTCCGCCCCAGGTATGCATGGAGACGCCCAGCCCCTGCTTGACGGGCCCGGTCGTTTTGTCCCCCCGCGGATGCCAGCGTTTGGACCAGCCCATTAGCTCGTCGGCGATGGGGAATTCGTCCATGTAGATGTTTGCTCGCGGCCCGGTAAGCTCGACGTTTTTCTTGAAAAATTCGAGCGGGTTCATGCCTAACTTGTCCGCCAGATCGTCGAGAGCGGCCATGGTGATAAGGCAGGCTTGCGGATGGTTCGGGGCGCGCCAGGCGCGTGCTGGTCCGATGTTGTTCACCACTGCCGTCCACTGCGTTCGGTAATTGGGGACGCGGTCCCGGATCAGATAGGGAATCGGTGGCGAGCCTCCCCCGCCGGGACCTCCGGTACCCCAACCAAAGGAGTCCCAGGCCGTCAGCGTGCCGTCCTTTTTCGCTGCCACTCGCACCCGCGCGTATGCCGACGGCCTGCAGCCTGCAACCTCGAACTCCTCCGCGCGGTTGAGCATCATTTTCACCGGCGCGCCGCCAGCTTTCTTCGACAGCTTCGCGCTGTAGATTCCCCAGCGATCCGGGCCGAACTTGCTGCCGAACCCACCCCCGATGTTCTCCTGCACTTGGCGGATATTCGCTGCCGGAATCCCGATGACTTCCGCCATCTGCCCGGGAATGCCGGACACGTATTGCGTGGAGACGTGCATCAGCAAGTGATCGCCATCCGTCCATTCCGCGACAGCGCCATGCGTTTCGAGACAGCAGTGCCCGATCACGGGCGATCCATAAAGCCCTTCAGACACTACCAAGTCCGGCGCCCGGAATGCGGCCTCGGCATCGCCCTGGGTCTCCGCCGCCGAAGGCTTGTACCAAGACGGAGCCTTATTCTCCGGCGGCTTCTGCTTGGCCGCCTTAATCGCGCTGGCGATGTCAGGCGGCATGCGGTCAAGCGGCGCCTCTTCGGGCTTGAAGGTAATGCCGCGCTCGTTGATCTCTTTGATCATTTGCGCCTGGGGCATCTGGTTCCTGGCCATATCCTGCAAGTCCCCGAGGCCCAAAGGGCTGGTGTCCGGCGGAATGTCTCGCGGCGGCTCCACCGAATCGATGACCAGATGCGGCAGTTTCTCGTATTCCACTTTGACCGCGCGGACCGCATCGCGAACCGTGGGCTCGTCCACCGCGGCTACCGCGACGATCTCGTCGCCCGCCCAAAAGATTTCGCTGCCCGGCTTCTGTACGATCTCCACCGCCTTCACGCCGGACATTTTTTCGGCTTCGCTGCTGTCGATGCTGCTGACCCGCGCGTGCGCGTAAGGGCATCTGACGAACGCGCCATACAGCAGCCCTTTCGGATTGTAGTCGTAGGTGTATTTGGCGTGCCCCGTGGACTTTGCCGGACCATCCACGCGTCCCATGCGGCGCCCGATGAAATCGCGATCTTCCGGAGGCGGATAGCTGTATTTGTCGGTCTCGGGCATCACGCACTTCCCTTCTCTGAGGCGCCAAGCTCTCTCGCGATCATGGTGGTCCCGGCATTCCCTTTCGGCTCGCGCCCGGTCATCTGCGCGACCACGCCATGAATCCCGCGGTAAGTCCCGCAGCGGCACAAATTCCCGGCGAGGCCCTGCGCCACCTCTGCATCGCTAGCGTGCGGATTCTTGTCCAGAAAAGCCTTGGTGGCCACCGTGAACCCTGGCGTGCAGAAACCGCACTGCTGCGCGTCGTTGTTGACGAACGCGGACTGCACCGCATCGGGCCGCTCCCCTCCCCCCAGCCCTTCTGCGGTCAGAATCTCTTTGCCTTGCGCTTCGATCGCCAGCGTGGTGCACGAATACACGGCACGCCCTTCGATCAGTACCGTGCAAGCGCCGCATTCCGCGCGATCACACACTCGTTTGGGGCCGGTTACGTCGAAATGCTCCCGCAGCGCATCGAGCAGCGTGACCCGCGGCTCTACTTCACCGGTCAGGCGTTTCCCGTTCACTGTCAGCGCCACGGGCACGGGACCGGGGCCGTGGACAGCAACCTCTTGCCCATCCACGTTGATCATCTTTGGTCCCGCGACCAGCGGAACCGAAGCTGCAATGCTGGAGATTTTCAGGAATTCTCGTCTTGAAAGGGATGCGGATTTCTCATCGTTGCTGCTCATGTCTCACCGCGGAGTGAAGTCTGGGGGACTCCATCATGATTCGAGGCGCGATTCTCTGTCAACAGCGGCCTGCAATCGCAACGCCTTTCCGACTGGACTGCAGGCTCCAGGACCATGCCACGCGGCGCGACTTGCCTCGACCACGCTACTCCGGCGTGGGCGCCTTCACGACCAGCCCGAGCGCCAAGTCGCCTGACTGCGTCTTCACTTTCAGGTACAGAATCGTGTGTTCCTCGGCATCCGTGACCACAGACGGAAACTGCTTGGCGTCCGGGGGAACCAAATTCATGGGTGCAGGATGGTTTTTGCCTGTGACTTGCTTACTCAGACGCACCAGCTGCTCGAAGCTGTAGGTCTGGCTCGGATTGGCATCGGCTGCGGCAGGCACCAGCAGCACGAAGTCCGGCGTCGGAGTGACCCCCAGATGACTGCCGTCGTTTGGCTGCAGTTCGTACCGCAGGTTGTAGGCGCCCGCGGGAATCATGTTGCCGCGGCAGTCCCGCGTGTTCTTGTCGAAAACGATGACCCCGAAGAGAGTCGAAGGCGCAAAGCCGTAGGTAGCATCCTCGCGCGCCTTGCTGCCGGTCTGCATTTGCGCCGCCGGCCACAGGTTGGCCGTCCCGCCATCATCGAGCGTGACGCGATAGCCTTGTGCCGCGAGAACCTGGCGCACTGCATCCGGCACCGCTCGTTCCGTGCAGGGCCCAGTCGTCTCCACCTTGGGAGCCGCCAAAACGGCAGTCGCGGCGATCAGCAGCACTGCGAAGAGACTCGGCCGCCGCAGCAACCTCAGATGCAATTTACCGCTTAAGCAGGGAGACAATCGCTGGCCTGCCTTCCCTTTGCTGGGATTGCTCTAGAAGGTTCCCACAAAAGCGCTGCGCTTGTCGTGTAGCGTCCAGGTCCTGCCCAAACTCCTGCCGCTGTAGCTGTCGGTCATCGCTACCGCGGGCATGGCATGGCTCACCGGCGTCAAGGGCTGGTAGAAGGTCGACTCGTTCCCGCACAGGTGGTCCTGTTCATTGATACTGCGCGTCTCGAGGGCCAGGAAATCGCCCGCCTTCAGAAATGCGCCGCCATGATGCTCGGCCTGGACTGCGATCTCTACGGGCGCACTGACCACGTTCACCACGTTCGCCAGCAACTTCCCGCCCATATGCCTGGCGAACGCCAGCAGCGCCTCACGCTGCTGCGCGTTGGCCCGCTGATCAACGATCAGCACCGACTTCGCGGGATAGGGATCAGCATAGGGGTCGCCCAGCGTCGCGTTGGCCTTCACCGCCGCCACCACGCTCAAACCGTCCAGCTTCACGCCGTCCCAGCTTCCCGACCGGATATGCCAGGCGAGAATCGCCTGATCGCCGCTTAATCCGACCTCGCCATTTGCAAAACACTGGCCGGTATAAACGTCGGCGCTGCGGCTCTCGATGTAGTCGCCATTGATATGGCCTTGCGCCAGAACGCTGCCCGCAAACAGAAGCGCCGCCGCAAGAATACAACTTCCCAAAACAGAGATCCGATTGACCATACTGCACCTCAAGAAAATTGTAGCTCCGCAAATCCGCCAGAATCAATCAAGACTGCCGGTAACCCTGCCCCAGCGAATTCAGCCGCCGGTCCGCATCCTATTCCGCAGCCGAGGGGACAACGGGAAGGGTGGCCTTCTGGAGACCTGGGCTGCCGAATATGGAGCCCATTTTCTTCCCGCCTCCCGCAGTGCAAGTCACCAGATTTTGCAGGATTGTTCGCGGACCATGGCGTCGCCCTTTTTGCAGCCGAAGGCTCTGGCGAACGCCGCCATGTTAGAGAGCGGACCGTTGGCGCGAAAACGCGCCAGGGGATGCGGATTCGTGTTGGTTTGCAGACGGGCGGCCTCGGCGCGCTGATTGGTGCCCCAGACCTGTGCCCAGCCTAGGAAGAAACGCTGCTCGGGAGTGAAGCCGTCGATGTCTTTGGGGCGTGCGCCTGCGATCGATTTTTGGTAGGCAGCGTAAGCGATGGCCAGACCACCCAAATCGCCGATACTTTCACCGAGGACGAGCTTGCCATTCTGATGCAGGCCGGGCTCGACCTCATAGCTATTGAACTGGTCCACCACGCAGTCGCCGCGTTCAGTGAAATTCTTGCGGTCTTCGGGCGTCCACCACTCGTTGAGGTTGCCCTGGCCATCAAACTTAGACCCCTGATCGTCGAAGCCGTGGCTGATTTCATGCCCGATGACGGCACCGATCCCCCCGTAGTTCAGCGCGTCATCGGCGTTGGGATTGTAGAAGGGAGGCTGCAGAATCCCCGCGGGAAACACGATCTCGTTGAGGCTAGCGTTGTAATAAGCGTTGACGGTCGGAGGAGTCATGCCCCACTCGCTGCGGTCGAGGGGTTTCCCGATTTTGCCGAGTTGGCGGGCGTATTCGAATTCGAAGCTGTGCACAGTGTTGGCGCCGTAGGAACTGCGCGTAATCGAGAGCTTGCTATAGTCGCGCCATTTATCGGGATAGCCAATTTTCACGTTGATGGCATCTAGCTTGGCGAGGGCTTCCTTCTTGGTTTCCGGGCCCATCCAGGTAAGAGTGGGAATAATGTCGCGCAGAGCGGCGATCAGGTTGTCGACCATCTCTTTGGCGCGCGCTTTCGCAGCCGGGGGAAAATATTTTTCAACGTACAGCTGGCCGAGAGCCTCTCCGAGATTGCGGTCGGTCGATTGCACGCAGCGTTTCCAGCGGGGGAGGATTTCCTGAGTGCCATTCAGTTTCTTGTCATAGAAATCGAAATTCTCCATGACGAATTTTTCCGGAAGACCGGGCGCACTGGCATGCAGCAGATGCCAGCGCAGATAGACTTTCCAGTCGTCCAAGGGGACGGCAGAAAGTTGCTGACTCATTTCCTTGAAGAAGCCGGGCTGGCGCATGTTGACCTGGTCCACCGCAGGCGCACCGAGGGCGCGGAGGTAGGTTTGCCAAGACCAGTTCGGGGTAATAGCGTCCATCTCAGAGAGAGACTTGAGGTTGTAATTTTTTTCGGGATCGCGAAGTTCCACGCGAGTTTTGGAAGCTTTGGCGAGGGCAGTCTCGATGGCCACGACAGTTTTCGCTTCGCTGTCGGCTTTCTCGGCTGGGTCTCCGGCGAGCTGGAACATGTTCGAGACATGCTGGAGGTATGCAGCGCGCAGTTGCTTCGATTTGTCGTCGTCGCGCAAGTAGTAATCGCGATCGGGCATACCGAGCCCGCCTTGGGTGGCTTGCGCAATTACTTTGGAGCTGTCCTTGTAATCCTGACCGGAATACAAACGGAAGAGCACGCCCGCGCCCTGGCGCTGCAATAGCACAATGACCCCGTCGAGTGCCTGGCGATCGGAGATGGCATCAATGGCAGAGAGGTCGGCGGCAATCGGTTTGAGCCCCGCCGCCTCGATGGCAGCGGTGTCCATGCAGCTGGCGTAGAAATCGCCGATCTTCTGTTCGTTGGAACCGGCAGGAGCGGAGGATTTTGAGGCGGTTTCGAGAATTCCGCGCAGCGCCACGAGATTATTGTCATTCAGCTGTGTGAAGGTGCCCCAGGTGGAATATTGCGGGGGAATGGGATTCGACTTCATCCAACCGCCCATGGCGAATTGATAGAAATCATCGCAGGGTTTGCAGGAGTGGTCGAGATTGGCGAGGGAGAACCCCCAGGAGGAACCGTCGCCGGCTAGCAGCGGGAACCGGGCGAAAAGCAGGAGAGCGGCCGCCACAGCTACCAGTGAACAAAAACCCATGAGCTCGCGGAATTGTTTCGTTTTCACGATTCACCCCCGTGATTTGCGCGAAACACGAACGCAGCATGCGAATTTGCGATTGAGGAGTGTAACAGAATGCGGCTGTGAGCGCGGCGGCGACCTGCCAGTTTGATGCAACTTCTCAGCTACACTACTTGCACGCCAAAGGCGACGATGGAAGGCCCGACAAGAAACCGTCCCGGACGCTTATCGATGCTTCTCTTCTATCTTTTCCTGGCATACCTCGTTTTGCTAGTGGTCCTGCGGCTCTTCGAGAACCACATGATTTTCTTTCCCAACTACCCCAGTCGTCTCGAAGGAAACTGGCAGCCCAGCGGACTAGCTCCTGAGGAAGTGTGGCTCGCCGCTTCCGACGGCACTAAGCTGCATGCCTGGTGGATTCACAACCCAGCGGCGCAGTACACCTTTCTTGCATTCCACGGAAATGCGTCGAACATTGCCAACCGCGAAGCGACTTATGAGTTTCTACGCGACACGCCCGGCAACGTACTGGCGCTCGAATATCGCGGCTATGGCCACAGCGAAGGCAAACCGAGCGAAGCTGGCCTTTATCGCGATGCTGATGCAGCCTATCAGTTCCTCGTCAACACAAAACGTCTCGGCCCAAGATCCATTCTGTCTTTCGGTCAATCCCTAGGGACGGTGGTAGCCGCCGATCTCGCGGCCCGCCGCCAAGTGGGTGGCCTCATCCTAGAAGCACCGCTTCCGTCTGCGTCTCGAGCAGCCAGCAAACTGTTTTGGTTTCTTCCCGGCATGAGCCTTTTGGTTTACTCCCAGTTCGACACGGTTGCCAAACTGAAAAAGGTCACCGTGCCCGTCTTGGTAATCCAATGCACCCACGATCCTGTCCTGCCCTTTCCATTCGGCCAGGAGGTGTATAACGCCGCAAACCCGCCCAAACGCTTTTTGTGGATTGAGGGCGTTTGCCATGAAGAATCATCCCTTATCGCGCCGGCCCAATACCGCTCTGCTCTACGGCAATTCCTCGCCTCTTTGGGCCAACCCGAATAAGCGATACTGGCCGTTGGCGGGAACGGATTTGCGGGAGTCGGTCTCCATCCTTCCCGAGATGGCCGGAGGGGTCCCTGTGATCCGCGCCGGCAGGCTCGCGGCAATCCGAGCTGGCTCGATGACCGTCGTCATGGAAATGCGTGATCTTTCGAAGCGCCTCGGCCAAGACGTGGATGGAATTCTGGGCATGGACTTGTTGACGGAGTTCGATACTGTGACCGTCGATTTGATACATCACAGACTGCTACTCAGATAGCCGTACATAAGCCTATATGCTGGGACAAGCCCGAAATGTTGGCGGAGTGCTGGCGAACCGCAGCGATGGGCGCTGATGTCTCGGTTACTAGATCCCCGCGAGCCAGCGCGCCGAGCTAAGCTGTCTGTTTTCCTCCACGTACGGGTTGAGATGCTGATTCTGGGATGCCCACAAGTTTCACCCACCCACCTTTCGGCATCTAATGATCGTTGGGCTAGTTAACATGGCTTTCGCGTCCCCCAAAGCTAGTATCACTTGGCGAGAATTGTTGACCGCTTGGGGACGCATCCTCAAGGGTCGGCCGCCACTCCTGTCTATTGAGATCACCAAGGAATGTCCCCTGCGGTGTCCTGGGTGCTATGCCTACGGGAATATGCACTTGGGCGGTGACGTAACGCTCCGTGAGCTTGGTGATTTACGCGGCGACGCCCTTGTGGATGGCGTCGTGGGGCTGGTGCGAACACACCAGCCGATGCACGTTTCCTTGGTGGGCGGGGAGCCATTGATCCGGCATCGCGAACTGAGTCGCATTCTGCCAATCCTCGGCGACATGGGAGTGTTCACGCTGGTTGTGACCAGCGCAGTCCTGCCGATTCCCAAGGACTGGATGAGGATCCCGCGGGTGCGCGTTGCGGTTTCTGTCGATGGATTGGCCGAAGATCACGATGTGCGTCGTAAGCCGGCGACCTACGAGCGCATCCTAAGAAATATTGAGGGTCGCGAGGTCAACATTCACTGGGTGATCACGAGGTCCATGCTCAGGCGGCCCAGTTATCTGGAAGAGTACCTATTGTTTTGGAGTGCCCAGGCCGAGGTAAACAGGATCTGGGTGAGCCTGTATACGCCTCAGGTCGGCGAGCAAAGCCCGGAAACGCTGCAGCCCGAAGACCGCCGTACTTTAGCGTTCCAATTGCCAGCGTTTGCGTCGCGTTATCCAAAACTCTTGATGAACCAGGGCATCGCTTCGGCTTTCCTCAACTCACCGAAAAGCCCAGATGACTGCTTGTTTGCAAAAATGTCCGCAAATTTTTCCGCGGATCTAGACAGCCGAGTCGAACCTTGCATTTTTGGCGGAACACCCGACTGTTCTCAATGCGGCTGCGCCATCAGCAGCGGTTTGCATTGGATTCGAAAGCTCAAGATTTTGGGCCCGTTGAAGATTGATCATTTCGTGCGACGTTCGATAGGGGTCGGCCTGGTGATGAACCGCTTCGGCTCCCGCTTGATGGGACCTCCGCGATGGATTGCCAGCGGGACGAGACCTGCCAGAAAACCGAAGCTTGTGAAGATTCAGTCGTAGTTGCCGCTAATAGGCTGCCGGAAAGTGACTTCGGTTGACTTTCCTGCTGAGCGCGACCGAGAGAATTGGGCCGCCCAAGTGTACGACTCTAGAACTTTAGAATTCGAGTCAAATCTGCAGCAGTCTCCAATCTGACTCCCTTGGAGGCGCGATGCGCTGGAAACACCGCGGGACTAACGCACGCGGATCTGCACGGTCATGGGTTCATATGCGGATTTCCACAGCGGCTCGAAATCGGGTTCCGGAGCGACGAAAACGAAATAGAGAATAACGCCTGATCTGCCGGGAAAGGCGACCATGCGGACTCGCTCCTCGAGAGGCTGACCATTGTCGCGGACAGCGGATGGGCCGGTCCAATCCAGCTGGCGCGCGGGGCGGTCGTGAACCTTGGTGGCCTGCACGCTGTTGACAACATGCAGCCCGGGGTTGGCCAACTCGATGTCGATGCGCAGTTCCTCCAGTGCGGCATCCAAATGATTGCCTTTGACCTCGGGCTGAAAACCGCTGATGAGCACGCCGTAAGACAAAGTACCGTTGGCAGAGCCACCCGCCGGCGCGATTTCGACCGCCGAGTCGGCGGTGCCCGTGAGCTGCCAGTTTGCCGGATACGGAAGAATGTAGGCGGAGTGCTCGAAGGTGTGCAGCGTCGCGCCGACGATGGAGTTCACTGCGAGCCGCGGCATTTCGGGCCCGCCCGAGGGTGAAGGGGAAGAAGCAGTAGCAGCAGCCTCTGGATTGTCGAGCGAGGCGCGCGCCTGCGTGAATTCGGGACTGTCTTCTTCCTGAAACTGCTTCGGCGGAAAGCGGGACAAAATTGCTTCAATGTCCCTGGCGCGGTTGCCGGGATCCGGATGCGAATTGAGAAAGGGCAGTCCTCCACCCGAGCTTTGGCTTTGCTCCTTGAGCTTGGTGAAGAACGTAACCAAAGCCCTGGGGTTGAAGCCGGAATCGTAAATGATTTGCGCCCCGACCATATCGGCTTCGCGTTCGGAGTCGCGCGAATACTTCATGACCACGGAGCCGGCGGTTAAGGAGATGCCCATCTGTGCCAGCTGCCCCGTCCAGCCACCGACGGTCGTTCCGAGCACGCCGCTCAGAACGGCCAAAGGCAGTCGCGTTCTCGTAGCACGGTTGGCTTGGCGCACGGAGTGGCGCATGACGACGTGCGCGATTTCGTGGCCCATGACGCCGGCAAGTTCCGCTTCGGAGGCGGCGGCGATCAAGCCGGTGTGAATATAGATTGGCCCGCCGGGAAGAGCGAACGCGTTGATGGACTTTTCCTGAACAACCCTGAAGGTGAAAGGAAACTTGAAGCCTGGAGCGTTGGCGGCAAGTCGCTGGCCCAAGCGGGAAATGTATTGCGAGAGGGGGTGGTTCGGCGGCAGGAGGCGCAGCTGGCGCTCGATCTCGGCGACGCCTTGACGGCCGATCTGCACCTCCTGCTCGAACGTGAAGTTGCGGACCGAGGGATTTTCGGTGACCCGACCGTTCCTGGGGTCAGAATTGGCGATAACGCTGGGTGAGACCAGCAAACCGGCAATAGAAAGACAAAGGCAGCGGCGTACGACGATGCGGGATCCGGCGTTCATATCTAAACTGCTCGACAGGTACGATTCTAATGTGGATGGGCAGAAAACTCAGCCGCGAAGATTCACGAGAAACTCCTTTTCAAGAAGAACGGATCTCTCGGGCGTGGCGAAGGCGACTCGACCAAGACGGAAGCGAGCCGCGTGATGCTAGTAATAGGACTTGGGCGATTCGTCCCGGGTTCTGATAGCGCTGACCTTGAGCCGTATGCTTTGCCGAAGATACTATCGCGGGCATGTCTGACGAATTGCTTCTTAACCTTTGGAAGAAGGATCTAGGTAGTGTTCCTGATTGGGTATGGGACCGAAAAGCGCTGGAAATATTGATCCTGGCGGACAACGGATTGCAGGACGTATCCGAACAGTTGGGCCGACTGAGACACTTGCGTACGCTTGACCTAGGCCACAACCAACTGGCCAGCCTTCCGGAGAGTTTGGGCGACCTGACGGAATTGAAAGATTTCCTCTATCTGCATGATAATCGGCTTACGAGCCTGCCCTCATCGATTCGGAAACTGCAAAAGTTGCGCTATCTGAACATCAGCGAGAATTTAATTTCTGCCTTTCCGGAAGCGATCTGCAGCTTGTCAAACCTGATTGAGCTGCGTGCGGCGGACAATCAGTTGACAACGCTACCGAAGTGCGTTGCGCGGCTGTCACGGCTCCGGGAACTTCATCTGCGGAATAACAAGCTGGCAGCGCTGCCGTCCGCGATCGGAGAACTTTCAGAACTGCGGCAGCTTGATCTGCGGTCAAACCCACTCGAGTCACTGCCTTCTGCGATTGCCGCATTGCCGAAGCTCGAGAAATTGGATTTGCGCTGGGTAAACTCCCTGCCTAACCTGGAATGGTTCGAAGCTCTTGAGGACCGCGGCTGTGTTGTGTACCGATAGCTGCTTCAGGTTCGACCGACTCTGCTCTTCTTCGTCCCCCGAAGCGAGCACAGGACGGGTTGCCGCTACGATCCAGGAAATTCTTGTTCAATGGAAAAGCGAATGGCATTAGAGGGCACATCACGACCAACTCTGGTCGAGCGAGTACGCCGCGCGTGGAACTGGGTTGCCGCAGCTCTTTCTCTCGTAGCAATAGTCCTTTATCTGCTGTCTCGATATCTGCTGCACCTCCCGACTGCCTATGCTTCCGTTCCGCTGTGGGTAGCTATCGTTGCCGGCGGTCTTCCGCTGCTCCGCGATCTGGTCGTCCAGATGTGGAAGCGGCAGTTCGGAGCGGATTTCCTGGCGGGTCTGTCGATCGTGACGTCCGTTGTGATGGGGGAATTGCTGGTTGCCACGATCATTGTTCTCATGCTGTCTGGAGGTCAGACGTTGGAGGAGTTTGCCATGCGGCGCGCATCCTCAGTGCTCAACGCTTTGGCTCGCCGCGTGCCGAGTGTAGCGCACCGCATCGACAATCAATCAACCTCTGATATTCCGGTCAGCCAGATCCGGATTGGCGACCGACTGATCGTCTTCCCGCACGAGATCTGCCCCGTGGACGGAACAGTCGAATCAGGCACGGGCACGATGGATGAATCGTTTCTAACCGGAGAGCCGTTTCGAATCCGCAAGACCGCGGGATCGCAGGTGATATCCGGCGCATTGAATGAAGATGCGGCGCTGACGATTGTCGCCGACAAGCTTGCGGTCGATTCGCGTTACGCGCGGATCATGCAGGTAATGAAGAAGGCCGAGGAGAACCCTCCCGACATCCGCAGGTTGGCAGATCGCCTCGGAGCATTCTATACGCCACTTGCTGTTCTGATTGCGCTTGCGGGATGGCTCTTTAGTGGACAACCTGAGCGCTTTCTGGCGGTGATCGTGGTCGCTACTCCCTGCCCCCTACTGCTGGCCATTCCGATATGCATCATCGGCGCCATTTCGCTCGGGGCCAAGCGGGGTATCGTGATCAAAAAGCCTGTGGTGCTTGAAGAGGTAGGCACGGTTCGAGCCATGTTTTTTGACAAGACCGGAACGCTGACGCACGGCGAACCCGTTGTGACCGATGTGTTGTGCTTCTCTGGAATGACTTCCGCAGACGTACTCAAACTGAGCGCGAGCCTGGAACAGTATTCGAAGCATCCCCTTGCCGGGGCGATCCTGCGGGCTGCGGAAGAGAGGAACATAACGCTCGAAAAGGCCGAAGAAATCAGCGAGAAGCCCGGGGAAGGATTACGCGGGCGCGTCGGCGGAAATGCGGTCGCTGTGACTGGGCGGCGAAAAATAGAACGCGAACTGTCAGAAATCCTTCCGCCGCCTGCAGCTGGAATGGAATGCGTCATAGTGGTGAATTCTGTGTTGGCCGGACTGATACGGTTTCATGACCGCCCGCGCAAGGAGAGCAGGTCATTTATTCGCCACCTCGGGCCAAAGCATCAGGTTGATCAGCTGATGATCCTTTCTGGGGACCGCGACGCTGAAGTGCAGCACCTCGCCGAGATTGTCGGCATAAAGGATGTACAAGCGGGCCTTACACCGGAACAGAAGCTCCAGATCGTCCGAGATCGAACGTCGAGGATGCCGACGCTGTTCCTCGGGGACGGCATCAACGACGCACCTGCTATGCTGGCTGCGACCGTCGGCGTCGCCTTCGGACAGACGAGTGACATCACAGCCGAGGCTGCAGGCGTGGTGATCATGGAGCGTTCTTTGGGCAAGGTAGATGAGTTGCTGCACATCGGAATTCGGATGCGGCGGATTGCTTTGCAGAGTGCCGTCGGTGGCATGGCCCTGAGCGCGGTAGGTATGCTGCTCGCTGTATTCGGATATCTGCCACCGGTCGCCGGCGCAATCGGCCAGGAGGCGATTGACCTGTTGGCGGTTTTGAACTCCTTGCGCGCGTCGATTCCTGGCAAAGTGCTGCAGGATTTTTGATACCCGCGACGCGGTGTGGTTTGGCTGCTGGGCTTTGTCTCCCGGCCGGGCCATTGCACGTGGAACTTGCCTTAATCGAAGACTCGCCGCAGTACGGAGCCCTTGCGGCCAGGCTCACGAACAGGCTTGGACGCCCGCGAGAAGATCCTTCTAGGGGCTTTCGTTGCGTCTGCCAAATACCTGGCTGGTGTCCGGCCAATGCAGGCGATAGTAGGCTTCCCGCAAGAAAATCGCGCGCCGCCCCGGGAAAGGGCTTAGCATATGATCTGGCTTTGCCTGCATCAAACTAGCGGAGAAGGGATTGTCAGTTGCAACCGAGCAGGAGGAAGCATGATAGCTAAGCCGCGATTCGCCTCGATTCTTGTGGCCGCGGCCGCCTCCATTTTCCTGAGCCTGCCCGCATTCGCGCGCCCCGCGAATCCACATCGGGATCAGGGGGCTGCCCGTACGCAATCCGGGCCGAAGGGCAAGAAGCACAAAGCTGGGACCAGCCCCGGCAAGGACGTGGGCAAGGGCGGTGAGGACATTGGCAAAGGCGCAGCCAAGGGGGCGGAAAGCTTGGGCAAAGGCACTGTCGGAGCGGCCGCCAATCTCGCTACTTTGCACCCTGGCAACGCCGCTGTTGATCTCGGCAAAGGTGCCGCGGGAGCCGGTAAGGACGTCGGGGTCGGCGCCGGAAAAGGCGCGGTTAAGATCGGCGAAGGAAGCGCTAAGGGAGTAGGAAAGCTGGGCGGGAAGATCTTCCACAGCGGCACAAAGAACAAGGAGAAGACCGCGGGCTAAGCGGCTGGCCGGCCTTTAGACTCTCTCTCATTCCCTTCGTAGAGCAACCCCTGGCTCTATCCCGGAAGCACGCCGAGCGGGCAGAAGTCCTGCCAACAACGCAACCAACAGAAGGAGGATGGCGACGCTCGTGATCGTAGGGAAATCGTTTGTGGAAATCCCGAAGAGCATGCTGGCGATGAACCGGGTAGCCGCAAATGCCAAAGGAATGCCGAGGGCTATCCCGACGAGCGCCAACACCAGCGCCTGTTCCAACACCGTCCACAGCACGGAGCGCCGTTGTGCTCCCAACGCGACGCGAATTCCGATTTCACGCGAGCGGCGAGTAACCGTGTAGGACATGAGTCCATATAGGCCAATGCATGCAAGCAACACCGCAAGAAGCGCAAAGAACCCAGAGAGCATGGCAATGACGCGCTCCTGCGCCAATTGCTGACTCATCGCTTCAGAAATCGTTCCTGTCCAAAACGAATGCTCGCGTCCTAGTGACTCAATCTCATGGCCCACCGCCCTCGCAAGGCTTTCGGGAGGTTCCCTGGTACGCACGATAAGGCCACCCCATGCAGGTGGAATTTGGAGATAGGAAAGAAAAATAGCCGGTGTGGTCCGGTCGTGGAGATCGAAAATCCGAGCATTGTCTGCAACGCCCACGATTTCTATGTTCTGAACTGCTGCGAGGCGAATGCGCTTCCCGATGGCGTTGCCGTTCGGGAACAGGCGTTCCGCCAGGCTGTGGCTCACGATGGCAACACGTGGATGCCGTCCATCATCCGTCTGATCAAAGTCTCTGCCGTGAAGCAACGGAATTCCCAAGGTTCTGAAAAAACCCGGCGAGATCATAGTTCCATAGGTTCTTACCTTGTCTGCTACCGCTGGTTCGTCTGACATAGATGACACGTCATCCTGCCAGCCCACCTCCCGGCCACCGGTAATCGATGAATTGTTGGCATAACTAGCAGAAATCACACCGGGTATCGCGGAAACACGCTGCAGCAGTTGCCGGTGATAACTGTTCAGATCCAAATCGAGGTATCCGCCCGGGCTTGGATACAGGCTGATTTCCAACACATTATCCATTTGGAATCCGAGGTCAGACGAGAGCAATCTTTGAAAACTCTGTGCTAACAGTGCTGCACCAATTAGCAAGACAAGCGAAAAGGCAATCTGGGAGCTCACCAGAATCTTGCTGAGCTTGCCAGTTCTTCCAGCTAGAGTGTGCGTGCCCTCCCTCAGAGCTTCTGCAGGATCGAGCAGCGAGCATCGCCACGCGGGAACCATGCCGAACAGAATCCCCGTGGAAACGGCAAGAAAGGCAGTGAAAGAGAGAACTCGCAGATCGGGGCTCAAATCGAGAGCTACCAACATCGGGTTCCCTTGCGTGAGAAAAAGCAAGAGAATACGACACGCCCAGTGGGCGAATGCCAGCCCCAAAAATGCGCCACACAGGGAAAGGGCGAGGCTCTCAACCAATAGGTGACGTGCCAACGACCAGCGGCTCGCGCCAACTACCACACGCACGCTCATCTCCTGGCTTCGCGCCACTGCATGCGCAAGCATGAGATTCGCCAGGTTCAGGCAAGCGGCCATCACGGTCAATCCCGCAAGACCGATAAGAATCGAGAGCGGTCTCGTAAAATGGGATCGAACGTCCTCGGCCACACCTACCGAGGCTGATGAGACATCGACGCGCCACGACAGATATCTTTGGAGGCGCCCTTCCTGAGACGTGCCAGCAATTGCCCGCAGCACTTCTGGCCAGAACGACTGCAGCTGCGCTCGAGCCTGCTCGATGCTAATGCCGTCCTTTAGCCGGCCGATCACAAATAGCCAAAAGGCACCACCCTTTTGAAGGTCAGCGGTTCCGTCCTACTAGCAACGGCGCGGCAGTAATCGGCAAGGTGATTTCTGGTGGCTCCCCTCTGGTCAATCCCGTGAACCCGTTTGGAGTCACCCCAATAATTGTGAACGCATGCCCCTCCACACGAATCCGTTTCCCCACAACATCCGTCCCGCCTCCTAGACGGCGCAGCCAAAACTCGTGGCTGATTACTGCCACCTCTGGTGCCGGGACAGCATCTCCCGGAGTGAACAATCGTCCAAGCCGAGGAGCCACGCCGAGTTCGGAATAGAAATTGTCCGTGGCCCATAGCACGTGGTTTTGCGAAAGGACACCATCCACTTCCACGTTGAGCATCTTGCCGACGTGCCATTGGTAACCTAGGTCGACTCCGATCAAACCAGTAAGAACCTGCTGGCTACGCTCAATCTCCTGAAACGCGCGATAGGGGAACGGGAACTTGCTGTCGAGGCGGACCAGAGAAACCTCGACGAGACGTTCGGGCTGGCGGACGGGAAGGCTGCGAAGGAGCAGAGCATTGATTAAGGTAAAGATGGCAGTATTCGCGCCAATTCCCAGAGCCAGAGAAAGCACAGCGACGGTAGTGAAGATAGAATTCTTCCTCAGGACACGAAAGGTGCAGTTGAGATCTTGCCACCGTGCGCTCATGTTGACCGCTCGGGGGAATTGAAGCATCTGAGAGCCTGTACGGTCTAACCTAATTGCGACTCTGTTTCAAGTCGGTCATGACCAGCCGAACATACAACTCACCAGAATTTCTTGACCGTCCGGAGGTTGCTCGCGCAAGAGTGTTTTTGTGTGATGCCTACGTTTGCTCTTTTGGTTCGCTGACTGCCGGTAACCGATAGGAGAAGCGCGGGCAGCACTTACCAAGATGGGATGGAGGGCGCATCTTCCGCGTGGCCCGTGACGCGGGCCGCAATGGTAGTACACCTTGTCGAGGCCCATCCGGTTCCGAAGTCTGATTCGCTTGTCCTTGCAGTGCATCGGCGCGCAGAATATCCCCGATAGGAACCAGGACAGTTTCAATGCGTCCGCCTGCGCATCGGCAATCGCAACCCTCTGTATCACGACGATGCTGCAAGCTTTGACTGCCGTCTCAGCCTCGGCGCAGACGCACGTTTCCCTGCAACCCCTCGCTCAGCAGGTGCGCCAAGTGGAGACCACGCTTGCGTACCTTGGGCAACCGCTTTCTCAGAGTGATCACGCGGCAATCAACTCGGCCATTGGTGAAGCTGACGAGGCTGCCGCGATTTCGAGTTTGCAGCAGATCCTCGACAAGTACACGCTGGCGATCGTCGACATTAATCCCGAGAGCCGCGTCAAGGTGCAGCCCGGCGCGGCAAAGCCTGACCTCGTCGAGGCAGGAACGCGCATCTTTCTGGTGAAAGTACTAAACAATGCAGGAGTTACGGCAGCACTGGTAGCAGAAAGCCCGAACGCTCTTCCGGTTTTTGTGCAGTCGGACATGAACCCAGAGCCGCCGCAGGTGGTTACGCCGGCCGACGCGCGAGACCGCTGGATGGGCATAGAGCTTTACGACAAAGATCCTATGTCCTCGCGGCTTTCCGGCCTGCCGCTGGAGTACCGCATCTTGGCAGTCTACAGCCGGGATCGAGGGCAACGCTCCGCTCTGATCAGTTTCAATGTAGGGCAAGGCACTCAAGACGTCGGT
>Ga0306920_100001889_pt1 | contig 26120 bp, 18 predicted proteins | sample flu12Cox44000170_FD_204666 | JGI IMG/M metagenome (GOLD analysis project Ga0306920, IMG submission 204666) | Lab enrichment of tropical soil microbial communities from Luquillo Experimental Forest, Puerto Rico - flux4day.12C.oxic.44.000.170 (v2)... | ecosystem: Environmental > Terrestrial >...
GGTGCCCGACGTCGACGATCTCGCAGCGGCGCCCCACGCCGACCAGAAGATGGGCGACGTCGGCCACCGGCTTCTGGGTGGCCGAGAGGCCGATGCGCTGAAGCGGCTCGCGCCCGTCGCCGGCGCAGCGGGGGGCCGCGACCGGGCGCACCAGATCCTCGAGCCGCTCGACCGACAACGCGAGGTGGGCGCCTCGCTTGTCGCCGGCGACGGCGTGGATCTCGTCGAGGATCACGGTGCGGACCGTGCGGAGCATCGCGCGACCGCTCTCGCTCGTGAGCAGGATGTAGAGCGACTCGGGCGTGGTGACGAGGATGTGGGGGGGGCGTTTGAGCATCGCCGCCCGCTCGTGCTGGGGCGTGTCGCCGGTGCGCACGAGCACCCGGACTTCGGGGAGCGAGGGGTCCATCGCTCGCAGCTCGACGAGCGGGCGCGAGAGGTTCTTCTGCACGTCGTTGCCCAGCGCCTTGAGCGGCGAGACGTAGAGCACCGCCGTCGTGTCCCTGAGCTCCGCCCCCTGGCGCAGGAGCTCGTCGATCGCCCACAGGAACGCGGCCAGCGTCTTACCGGTGCCGGTCGGGGCGGCGATCAGGGTGTGGCGGCCGGAACGGATTCGCGGCCAGCCTTCCTCCTGCGGGGGGGAGGGCGCGCCGACGCGCTCCGTGAACCAGCGCTGGATGGTCGGATGGAAATGGCGCAGGGGCATGGAGGGAGTATAGGGGGACTGTCCAGCCCGCCAGGGGCGCCGGCGCGGGGGGAGCCAGGACGCGGGTCATCGGCTACGGATCGGGCGCGGGAGTGCCCACGGTGAATTCCCAATGGACCTTCCGCCCGGTTGGTGACACGCTCACGTCATGGGTAGCGCGCGGGCCATGGCAGGCCGATCGCGACTCCGGAGCCGCACCGGTCGCGGGCCGGCGTGCCCACCGCGATCCTTGATCCTCGCCGTCGTCGCAGCGCTGCTCGGATCCGCCGCGCCGGCCGCCGCGCTGGATCCCGCGCACACCGCCACGATCTTTGTCGGCGGCTACGATGGCGGCGGGGCGCGCCGGCAGGGGCTGTTCGGCACGGACGAGCAGGACGCACTCCTCGACAGCATCGCCGCGCTCGCCGGCGTTCCGGTGGCGGGCGGTGATGCCGTCCTACCGCCCAACGTGGCGGCGACCACCTCGTACTACGGCGACACGCCGCCCCCGTCCTACACGCCCGCGGACGTCGCCGAGCTCGACTCCGTCACCACCGCGTGGGGCGGCGGCGTCCCGCGCTACGCGCTGATCGTCGCCAAGTATGCGCGCGACGTGCTCCGGCGCTCGGGCGCGCAGCAGGTGAATTTCATCGGCGGGAGCTTCGGTTCGCTGATCGTGCGCTGGCTGATCGAGAAGGACCTCGAGGGTCTCGCGGACCAGGGCCGGATCGCACGATGGCTCTCGGTCGAGGGGCTGATCGCCGGCAACTGGGAGGCGAGCCGCACCGAGCTTGTGCAGTTCCTGGACTTCCTCGATCCCCTCCCCATCGACGTCGCGCACATGAGCTACAGCTGGGTGGACGCGAACCTGCATTCGCCGCGCACCGAAGCCGACGATCCCGCTTATGCGGGCATCCTCATCGGCCAGGTGGTCTCGACCGACGACAGCGACAACCACGACGCGTTGAGCCTGCTCATGGAGAGCTACCGCGAGTTCCAGCCCAACGACGGCGTGCAGGCCGTCGCCGACGCCGGGTTCCGGAGCGTGACCGCGCGCTCGCGCTTCGACGGTCTGCCCCCGACGCTGGCGGTCTTCCACACGAACCATCTCGGCATCCGGCAGGACCACGCCGCGTGGGCGGAGGCCGCAACGTTCGCCACCCAGGGGCGGCGGGTGACCGTGACCATGACTTCCGCGCAGGTGACCGACCTCCACGAGCCGGAGGCGAGGTACTGGGACTGGCGGCCGGCCGAGGTGGTGCTCGAGAGCCGCGTCACGTCGCCGGCAATGGCCGCGCGCTGGGGCATCCGCGATCCGGTGTGCACGATCGAGAAAGAGGGCGCGATCGCGCCGCTGCGGTACTACAACAGCGACGGCGAAACACAGACCTTCACCCACGTCGTCTTCGACGACCTGGTGCTCGCCGAGGAGACCCAGCTCGACCTGGCCCTCCACGCCGAGGAGATCGACTACGATTGGCGCTACGGCGTCTACGAAACCACTCGACCGCCGTACTACGACGATCTCGGCTCGGGCGAGCTCGCCGTCTCCACGCTGACGCCCGGCACCTACACTTTCCATGCCGCCTCGTGGAACTGCGCGCTCATGGTCGCGGTGCACGACTATCCCCTCGCGTCTCCGGCCGCAGTGGGCGAGGGCCCTGCGACCGTGGGCCGCGCGACGCTGAGCGTCTCGCCCAATCCGTCGGGCGGCCGCGTGCGGGTCGTGCTCGCCGGCCTCGCGGCCCAGCCGGGACCGCTGCGCGGAACGCTCGAGGTCTTCGACATCACGGGTCGGCGCGTGTGGCGGGTCGAGGGCGACCCGCGCCAGGGCATCGTCTGGGACGGACGCGACGACGCGGGCCACGTGCTGCCGGCGGGCCTCTACCTGGAGGTCGTCACGACCGCGGCCGGACGCTGGGAAGGAAAGAGCCTGCGGATCCGATGAGTCTCGAAGCCGGCAAGCCGAGGTCGGGACGTGAGCCCGCTCAGCTCCTGATCGGCAGAGGACACTGGCGCGTCCACTCCACCGTCCGCCGCAGGCCCTCCGCGAACTCGACGCGCGGCTCCCAGCCCAGCACGCGGCGGGCGCGGGAGGCATCGAGGTAGATGCGCTGGATCTCCCCGGGGCGCGGCGCGTCGTGGATCGCGGCCTCGCGGAAGCCGATGATGTCCTGGAGCTCGCGCACGATGTCGTTGACCGAGGTGCCGACTCCGGTACCGAGATTGACGATCTCGCCGCTGCCACGCTCGAGCGCCAGGACGTTGGCGTCGACGACATCGGTGACGAAGAGGTAGTCCCGCACCGCGGTCCCGTCGCCGAAGATGCGCGGGCGTCTCCCCTCAAGCATGAGGCCGATGAAGATCGCGTTCACGCCCGCTTCGCCGTGCGGATTCTGCCGCGGTCCATACACGTTCGGGTAGCGCAGCACGGTGTAGTCCAGGCCGTGCAGCAGCCTCCACAGGTGGAGGTAGTGCTCGACCGTGTGCTTGCTGGCGCCGTAGGGCGACTCCGGGTTCACGGGGTGGTCCTCGGTCGCGGGCAGCTGGCGGCCCTCGCCGTAGAGCGCCCCACCGGTCGAGGCGTACACGACCTTGCGCACCCCGTGCCGCGTGCAGGCCTGCAGCAGGCCGATCGAGCCGAGGATATTCACGCGCGCGTCCCGCAACGAATCGCTCACCGACTTGCGCACATCGATCTGCGCGGCGTGGTGGTCCACGATCTCGGGGCGGAAGTCCGCGACGCAACGCTCTACGGCCCCCGGATCGTCGAGGTCCCCGCGATAGAACTTCACGCGCGGGTCCACGAACTCCTCGAAGCCCGTGGACAGGTCGTCGAACGCCGCCACCTCGTGACCCAGCTCGAGGAAGCGATCCGCGACATTCGAGCCGATGAAGCCGGCGCCGCCGGTCACCAGGATGCGCAAGGTCGTCTCTCCGGCACATCGATGGGTCGCGTCACGTCAGGAACTCGCATCCATCCTCTCATCGAGCGGTCGATGCCGGCCGGAGTCCCCGTTCGAGGCGCGGTTCAGGGCCGCCACCGGGGCACGTGCGACCCCGTTGCCGGCGCGGGGGAGGAGGCTCCCATTGTGCGTCACGAGCATTTCCTCGATCACGCGATTCAGCCCGGTCTCGAGCGACGTGCTTGGCGCCCAGGCGAGCATCGCGCGGGCCTTGCCGATGTCCGGGCATCTCAAACGCGGGTCGTCGCCGACGGCGGGATCGGTGAACACAAACGAGGAGTCCGAGCCGGTCAGGCGCCGCACGAGCTGGGCGATCTCCATCACCGTGTGCTCCTCGGGGTTGCCGAGGTTCAGCACCTCGCCCCGGGTGTGAGGCGATTCCATCGCTCGGACCAGACCGTCCACGAGGTCGCCCACGAAGCACATCGATCGCGTCTGCAGGCCGTCGCCGTAGATGGTCATGGACTCGCGGCGCAGGGCCTGGGTGATGAAGTTGACGATCACGCGCCCGTCGTTCAGGTCCGCGCGCGGCCCGTAGGTATTGAAGACGCGCACGATTCTGCAATCCGCGTCGTACGAGCGGACGTACGCCATCGTCATCGCCTCGCCGTAGCGTTTGGACTCGTCGTACGTGGCCCGCGGTCCGATCGAGCTGACATTGCCCCGGTAGTCCTCGCGCTGCGGGTGCCGGAGCGGATCCCCGTAGATCTCGGACGTGCTGGCGAACAGGAAGCGCGCGCCATAGGCCAGCGCAAGGTCGAGCAGCCGGCGCGTGCCCTCACTGTTCGCCAGCATGGTTTCAATGGGGAATCGCGCGTATCCCACCGGGCTCGCCGGACTGGCGAGGTGGTAGATGCGCTCCACGGGACCGAGATCAGGAAGCTCCCGCGACACGTCGTGCCGCATGAACTCGAACTCTCCATGCCCGGCGATCCTCTTCAAGTTCTCGATGCGGCCGGTGGAGAGGTTGTCGAGACACACGACCCGGTGCCCGGCCTCGAGCAGCGCCTCGCAGAGGTGCGAGCCGATCATGCCCGCCCCGCCTGCGATGACGATCTTCACGAGAGGCCCCCCTTTCGCGTGGGCACAGCCCGAGGCGGCACATGTCAATCGTCCCGCGGCTCACGCCGGCGCGGTGGGCGTCCGAAGGCCCTGCCGATGCCGGTGTCTGAATCGGAGCGCAGTCACCATAGGGCGGTTACATATTGTTAATCAAGTGATGATTTGATAGCCATGGCATTCGGGGGCCACATCCGCCACCCATCACGATCCATACTCGACTGGTGAGCCGTCCGGCGCTCACCTATACTCGGTTGTGACATCCTGACTCCTGCGGCGCTGCGCGGTCTCACCGGGGAGCGCCTGAGCCGGGTCGCCTCGTACCCAACCCGCCGGCCGACGGACGGCCCGGTCGACCTTCCATGGCAACGGTTCTGGCTCCTTACGGTCCCATCGCCGCCAGTGCTTCGCGCCAGCGCCTACGCGCGGGCGGGAAGTACCTCGCCGTCGGGGAGGACAAGCTCTACGTGCGCGGTGTCACCTACGGCACCTTTCGCGCGGGTCCGGGCGGTGACGAGTTCCCGGAGCCGGCGATGGTCGAGCGGGACTTCCAACTCATGGCCGCGCATGGGGTCAACGCGGTGCGCACGTACACGGCCCCGCCGCGCTGGCTGCTCGACCGGGCCTGGGAGCAGGGGCTGCGCGTCCTGGTAGGTCTCGCTGCCGAACGCGAGGTCGGCTATCTCAATGATATTCGCGGAGTGCGTCTTTCGGACTTCGAGCAGCGTCTGCGCACTCGCGTCCGGGAATACGCCGGACATCCGGCCGTGCTCTGTTTAGCATTGGGAAACGAGATCCAGGCTCCCGTGGTGCGATGGTTCGGGCACCGTCGGATCGAACGTTTCCTGACCCGGCTGGCCGGCGTCGTGCGCGAGGAGGACCCGGGCGCGCTCGTCACCTACGTGAACTATCCATCGACCGAGTACCTCGACTGCCCGTTCGCGGATCTGGTCAGCTTCAATGTCTACCTCGAATCGATGGAGCGCTTCGATGCATATCTGCCACGGCTCCAGAACCTGGCGGGCGACCGGCCGCTGCTGATCACCGAACTGGGTCTCGACAGCCTGCGCAAGGGACCGGATGCCCAGGCCGCCATGCTGGAGGGGCAGGTCCGCGCCAGCTTTGCGCGCGGTGCGGCGGGGGTGTTCGTCTATGCGTGGACCGACGAGTGGCACCGGGCGGGAGAGGACGTCACCGACTGGGAGTTCGGCCTGGTGCGCCGCGATCGCACCCCTAAGCCGGCGCTCGCCGCGGTCACCCGCGCCTTCCGCGACGTGCCGTTCGCCGCGGAGCGGCGTGGACCGCGAATCTCCATCGTGGTGTGCAGTTACAACGGCGCCCGCACCCTGCGCGACTGCCTCGACGGAGTGCGTGCCGTCGAGTATCCCGACTTCGAGACGATCGTGGTGGACGACGGCTCCCGCGACGCCACCGCCGACATCGCGGCCGAGTACGACGTTCGTCTCATCCGTACCGGGAACCGCGGGCTGAGTGCCGCGCGCAATACCGGCTGGCAGGCGGCCAGCGGCGAAGTGGTCGCGTACCTCGACGACGACGCGCGCCCCGACCCGCACTGGCTCCAGTACCTGGCATGGGCGTTCCGGACCACGCGCCACGTCGGGGTCGGCGGCCCGAACATCCCGCCGCCCGGTGAAGGCTGGATCGCCGAGTGCGTCGCCAACGCGCCCGGCGGTCCGATGCACGTCCTGATCGGAGACGCCGAGGCCGAGCACATCCCGGGCTGCAACATGGCGTTTCGGAGGAGCGCGCTCGCGGCGGTGGCCGGGTTCGATGAGCGCTTCCGGACCGCGGGCGATGACGTGGATCTGTGCTGGCGGCTCATGGACCAGGGCGGCACGCTCGGGTTCCACGCCGGCGCGATGGTCTGGCACCACCGTCGCAACTCGGTGCGCACCTATTGGCGCCAGCAGCTCGGATACGGTCGCGCCGAGGCCCTGCTCGAAGGCAAGTGGCCCGATCGCTACAACGCACTCGGCCACTACAGCTGGGCGGGTCGCATCTACGGCAACGGCCTCACGCGGGCGCTCGCGGTGCGGCGCGGGCGCATCTACCAGGGGCAGTGGGGGAGCGCTCCGTTCCAGATCCGCGACCAGCCCGCCGCGGGGTGGGTCTCCATGCTTCCGCTGATGCCCGAGTGGCACCTCGTGAGCGTGGGGCTCGCCGCCCTGGCTCTGCTCGGCATCGCCTGGCCTCCGCTGCGGCTCGCGCTCGTGCCGCTCGGCGTCACGCTGGCGGTCCCGATCGCGCAGGCGGTGGTCAGCGCGCGCGCCGGCACTTTCTCCGGCCCAAGGCGCTCGTGGTGGAGTCGGCGTGCCCTGACGGCGTTGCTCCATCTGCTGCAGCCGATCGCCCGGCTGCGCGGTCGCCTTCGCCACGGCCTCGCGCCGTGGCGCGCGCGCGGGCCCCGAACTCCCGCGTGGCCGGGTCGGCACACCTTCGCCCTCTGGACCGAGCGGTGGCGGGCGCCCGAGCAGCGGCTCCACGGTATCGAGCAGGCGCTCCGCGACGCGGGCGCGGTCGTCCGCCGCGGCGGCGATTTCGACGCCTGGGACCTCGAGGTGCGCGGCGGAGCGATGGGTTCGGCCCGGCTGCTCATGGCGGTGGAGGAGCACGGCCAGGGGCGCCAGATGGTGCGCGGGCGAGCCTGGCCCCGGATCTCCGTGGGCGCATGCGGCACCGCCGTGCTGCTCGCCGTGCTGGTGGTGGCCGCGTGGGTCGCCGGAGCGGCACTGGCGGCGGGTGTGCTGGCGGCGGCGGCGGTGGCGCTCGCGGTCCGCATGGTCTGGGAGTGCGGGCTCGCCGCCCGCGCCCTGGCCGACGCGCTCGCGCGGGAGCTGGTCCCGGATCGATGAGGCAGCGGCCCATGCCCGACCCCGCACGTCCCAAAACCCGCCCGTCCGACTGGGCACTGTTCCGGCGACTGCTGGCCGAGGCGCGGCCCTACCGCCTCCATCTCCTCGCACTGTTCGGCAACGGCCTGCTGCAGGCGCCCGCGACGGTCCTCGCGCCCCTCCCGCTCAAGATCGCGGTAGACAGCGCGCTGGGCTCGGTTCCCCTGCCCCGGCTCCTGCTGCCACCCGGGGTCACGCCATCGCACGGCGTCGCGCTCGCGGTCGCCACCGGACTGCTGATCGCCATCTCCATCCTGCGCCAGCTCCAGACGCTCGTGGATCAGTGGCTGCGCGCCTACCTGATCGAGCGACAGACGCTCGACCTGCGCGCCCGGCTGTTCCTCCATTCGCAACGCCTGTCGCTCACCCATCACGACCGTCGCGGCTCGACCGACGCCATCACGCGCATCGAGAAGGACGTCCGCGATGCGCAGTCGATCGTGGTCGAGAGCCTTTTCCCGTCGCTCGCCGCCAGCCTCACGCTCGCCGGGATGCTGTTCGTCACCGCCCGGATCGACTGGCAGCTCGCGCTGGCCGCGCTCGTCATCGCACCCGTGCTGTTCCTCATGAACCGCTACTACCGCCAGCGGCTGCGCGCCCGCTGGCACGAGGTGCGTTCGCTCGAGACCTCGGCGCTGGCCGTCGTTCAGGAGGTGCTGGGTGCGCTGCGGGTCGTCAAGGCGTTCGGTCAGGAGGATCGCGAGAACGAGCGCTTCCGCCAGCGCTCGGGCCGGGGCATGTGGGCCCGCATGCAGCTCAGCCTCGCCGAGGGGAGTTTCGGGATGCAGGTGGGCGTGCTGACCGCGCTCGGCACCGCGGTCGTGCTGTTCGTCGGCGTGCGGCACGTTCAGGCGGGCGGGCTCACGCTCGGCGCCCTGCTCATGGTCATGGGCTACCTCTCGCAGCTCTACGAGCCGCTGCGCACCCTCAGCAAGCGTGCGGTGGGGTTGCAATCCAAGCTGGTCAGCGCCGAGCGGGTCTTCTCACTGCTCGACGACACGCCCGACGTGGTCGAGCGTCCGGGCGCCCGCACCATCGTGCGCGCGCGCGGGGAGCTCGAGTTCCAGTCGGTCTACTTCGGCTACACCAGCGATCGCCTGGTGCTCCACGATGTGTCACTGCGGGTGCCGGCCGCGACGCGCGTCGGGATCGCGGGCGCCACCGGCGCCGGCAAGACCACGCTGGTCGGCCTCCTGCTGCGACTCTACGACCCCAACGCCGGGCGCATCCTGCTCGACGGCGTCGACCTGCGCGACTACCGGATCGCGAGCCTCCGCGACCAGTACGCCATGGTGTTGCAGGATCCGGTGTTGTTCTCGACCACGGTGGCCGAGAACGTCGCGTACGCGCGGCCCGACGCCAGCCGCGAAGAGATCGTCCAGGCGGCGCGGGCCGCCAACGCCCACGACTTCATCAGCCAGCTGCCCGGGGGCTACGACACGCCGGTCGGTGAGCGCGGGATGCTGCTGTCGGGGGGCGAGCGCCAGCGCATCTCGCTCGCCCGCGCGTTCCTCAAGGATGCCCCGATCCTCATCCTCGACGAGCCGACCAGCGCGGTGGACGTACGCTCCGAAGCCCTCATCATGGAGGCGCTCGAGCGCCTGATGAAGGGACGCACCACGCTGGTCGTCGCGCACCGGCTGAGCACGCTCGAGCGCTGCGACCTGCGCCTGGAGATCGACCACGGGCGCCTCGTGACCATCCGGTCGATGGTGCACGACGTCGGCGCACCGTCGGCGTGAACGACCGGACCGGGCGCCCGACGGCGGTTCCAGCCGGCCGATGGAGCCTGGTGTGCAGGCCGCCACATCAATATTCACTTGCAATATCTCTTGACGCATTGCCCGCTGCTCTGTATTCGTCATATAGAAGACGTGCTGGGCCTGCCCTGAGAGGCCACGACGGTCCTCTAGTTCGCTGCGAGGATCGCGACCCCAGCGGCTGACGCAAGGACCAGGGTCGGCCGGCCTCTTCCGCTTCCGGTGGTCCCACCCCAATGAGCCGACTTGCCCCGCTGGCGACCCTGTCCGCCCCGCTGGCCGACCACCCCGCAGCGCGCGCCTGGAAGGGGCTGGGGGGGCACCGCCCGGCGCGGATCGAGCTGCTGCGGAAGGCGAGCCGCACCAAGCCCGCGATCTATCGATTGACATTCGCCAATGCCCGGCGACCGGCTGTGTTCGCCAAGCGGTCCCGGACGTCGGATCTGGCGCTCGAACGCGGGGTCTACGAGCGTATCCTGCCGCGCCTGCCGGTGACGGTGCCGCGCTGCTTCGGCTCGCTCGCGGACCACGAGGGCTCGGTGTGGCTGTTCCTCGAGGACGTGGGCGACGCGCGTCCCACCCCGGACGACCCCGCGCACCGGGCGCTCGCCTCGCGCTGGCTGGGACTCCTGCACCGCTGGGGCGCGGTCGAGGCGACGGCGGCGGCCCTCCCGGACGCCGGGACGGCACGGTACCTCCAATATCTCCGCAGCTCGCGCGAGCAGCTTCACCGGCACTTCGGGAACCCGGCCCTCAGCGTGGCGGACCGGACCGTGCTGACGCGGTTGCTGGAGCAACTCGACGCTCTCGAGTCGCGCTGGCCGGACCTCGAGCGCGCCTGCAGGGGCCTGCCCGTCACGCTCGTGCACGGCGACTTCCGGGCGAAGAACGTGCGGCTCCGCGTCGTGAAGGGCGCGACGGTGCTCTACACCATGGACTGGGAGATGGCGGGGTGGGGGATCCCCGCCGCGGACCTCGGGTGCGGTCCCATGTCGGGACTGACGCTGCCGATCGACTTCCGCCTGTACCGCGAGACCGTCCGTGACCTGTGGCGGGATCTGGATGCCGCCGCCATCCGGCGGTTGTCCAGGTTCGGGCGCATCTTCCAGGCGCTCGCCGGCACCCGCTGGGCATGCGCAAGCCTGGTGCTCAGGTCGCCCCGCTCCCTGATCAAGCCGGTGGGCTCGATGCGGCACTATCGCGAGCAGCTGTCCGGCGCCATCGAAGCCAGCGCGGGGTGGCTCGAATGATCGCGGGGCTGGAGCGGGCGATCGCCGGCAGCGGTGTTCAGCCGCCGCATGAATCCGGTTCCCGGGAGCTCGCCGCGGCGCTCGCCCAGGCGCTGGGCCCCGGGGGCGCGTTGCTCGTGGCCCACGAGCAGATCAAGTCCCGGGTGTTCCGCCTGCGCTTCGCGACCGCCGAGGGAATCCTCATGGTGGTGGTCAAGCGGATGAGCCCCGAGCACGCCCTGCGGAACGAACTCCTGATCGGACGCTGGTTCCCGGACCTGGGGCTCGGCAGCCTCGTCCCCAGACTCCTCGGGGTGGCGGCGGAGCGAACCGGGCGCTGGGTGTGGCACGTCTACGAGGATCTCGGTCCCTGGGAGCTCCAGACCCACGTCCCGGATCGCGAGCGGGTGGCGGCGGTCGTGCGCCAGGTCGCGATCTTCCATGCCCGCTTCACGGCCCAGCCGGTGCTTGCGGAGTGCCGGCTCCACGGCCAGGACCTCGGCGTCCCCTTCCAGGTGGCCAGCGTGCGGGACGCGATCCATGGCCTGGAACAGCTGGGCCCGCCGCGCATCAGGCCCACGACCGCGCAGCAGGAGCTGCGGGACCGGCTGCTCGAACGGCTGTACCGCCTGCGAGACGCGGAGTCGGATCGCATCCGGGCCCTCAACGAATGGGGTGGGCCCGAGACACTTCTGCATGGCGACCTGTGGGCCACGAACACGTTCGCGCAGCCGACGGCCGGCGGGGCGAGGGTGCGGATCGTCGATTGGGATCGCCTCGGCGTCGGGCCGGCAAGCTACGACCTCTCCACGTTCCTCCTGCGCTTCGCCCCGGAGCACCGGCCCTGGATCCTGGACCTCTACCGCGAAGCGCTGGGCGAGGGTGCGTCACGCCTGCCGGGCCGGCGCGAGCTCAATCTCCTCTTCGAATCCGCGGAGTGCGCGCGCTACGCCAGCCGGGCGGTGTGGCCGGCGATCGCGCTGCTCCGTGACGGCGCGGCCTGGGGATTCGAGGAGCTGGCGGCGGTCGATGGGTGGTTCGAGGCCCTGACGCCGGTGCTGCCGGGGGAGCCGTCATGATCGGGGTTCCCAGGCCGATGAGATACCTGATCGTGAACGCCGACGACCTGGGCCAGAGCCCCGGGATCACCCGGGGCATCCTCGAAGCCCACGTGCGCGGAATCGTGACGAGCGCGAGCCTCATGGTCGATGCGCCGTGGAGCGCCAGGGCCGCGCTGCTGGCACGCGCCACACCAGCACTCAGCATTGGGCTGCACGCGACACTGCCGGCAGGGGCCGGCGTGGCGTCACCCGCGCCGCGCGGGACCGGCCACGCCGACCTCCGTGATGAGCTGCGGCGTCAGGTCGACCGTTTCGCGGCCCTGATGGGCCGCCCGCCGACCCACGTCGATTCGCACCACAACGTGCATCGCGAACCGGAGCTGCTCGACAGTTTCCTGGACCTCGCCCGCGACCTGGGGTTGCCGCTGCGCGGGCACTCGCCGGCGCGCTACTTCTCCGGCTTCTACGGGCAGTGGGGCGGTACCAGGCATCCCGAGCACGTGGGGGTCGAGAGCCTGCTGCGCATGCTCGAGCGCGAAGCTCTCGAGGGGATCACCGAGCTGAGCTGCCACCCGGGCCACCTCGATGAGCGCCAGACCTCGGGCTATGCCATCGAGCGCGAGCTGGAGCTGCGCACGCTGTGTGATCCGCGCGCCCGGGAGGGGATCGAGGCGCTCGGCATCACCCGGGTGAGCTATCACGATCTCGGTCGCCTGGCTGCGGCCGGGGCCCGGGGGTGAGCCTCATGCCGACGGTCGTGATCTCGGCGTTCAATGTCGCCAACTTTCCGGAGGGCGGCGGCCACTTCTGGGTGTACATGCAGTACGTGCTTGGCCTGCGCGGGTGCGGCTGCGACGTCTACTGGCTCGAGCGCTTCGTCACCAGCGACGACGATGCCCGCGATGCCGCCGCGATCGCTACCTTTCTCGAGCGGATGGCGCGCTTCGGACTCGCGGGCCGCGTCATCCTCATGGCCGGCCCGGATCCGGCGCGGGTGCCGGCCGCGCGCACGGAGGTGCGCGGGCTCCCGGCCGCGGAGGCCGATGCAGTGTTCCGCCGCGCGGACCTGCTGCTCAACTTCCACTACGCGATCGACGCGGAGCTGCTCGGCCGGTTCCGCCGCACCGCGCTCGTCGACATCGACCCGGGGCTGCTGCAGTTCTGGATCAGTCGCGGACAGCTCGCGGTGCCGCGGCACGACGTCTACTTCACCACCGGCGAGACCGTCGGCACCGCGGCGGCGCAGTTCCCGGATTGCGACCTGGCGTGGGTGCACATCCGCCCGCCGGTCGCGCTCGAGCACTGGCCGCCCGCCACCAACGGCACGGGCCGATCGATGACCACGGTGTCGGCATGGGATTCCGACGACTGGGTGGTCGACGCCGTGACCCGGTTCGAGAACACCAAGCGGGTCGCGTTCCTGCCGTTCAAGGAGCTCCCGGGACTCACCGATCAACCGCTCGAGCTGGCGCTGTTCCTCCGCACGGCGAGGGACACGGAAGATCGGCGGCTGCTGGAGCAGCACGGCTGGTGCATCCGCGACTCGCGCGACGTCGCAGGGTCGCCCGAGCGTTACCGGGACTACATCCGCGGCTCCCGGGGGGAGTTCAGCTGCGCCAAGGCCTCGTGCATCCGGTTCCAGAACGCCTGGATCAGCGACCGGACCCTATGCTACCTGGCCAGCGGCCGGCCGGTGGTCGTCCAGGACACCGGGCCCAGCCGCTACCTGCCCGATGGCGAGGGGGTGTTCCGCTTCTCGACGCTCGAGCAGGCGGCCGCCGCCCTGGCCGCCGTCAATGCCGACTACGGCCGGCAGCGTCGCGCCGCCCGCGCGATCGCCGAAGCCCATTTCGACGCGAAGCAGGTGGCGGCGCGCATCGTCGCGATCGGAACCGCCTGAGTCATGGCCCCGACCGCTCCGATCCTGTGGCTCGCGATGCTGGCCGCCACCGCCGCTCCCGGTCAGCCGGCGGCCCCGGCGCCCGATAGTCTCCAGGTGTCCGCGACGACGGCGGCCGCGGCGCCGGTCCATGGGCATCCCGATTTCGTCATCGACGGCACCCGGGTGCATGCGGTCCGGGTGACGGCTCCGGTGACCGTGGACGGCGTGCTGTCCGAGCCCGTATGGCAGGAGGCGGAGGCGTTCACGGCGCTGATCCAGCGCGATCCCACCGAGGGCGCGCCCCCGAGCCAACGCACCGAGGTGCGCATCGCGTACGACGACGACGCGATCTACATCGGTGCCCGGCTCTACGACACCGCGCCCGATTCGATCGTCGCCCGTCTTGCGCGCCGCGACGCCTCGATCGCCTCCGACCGGTTCGCGGTCTACCTCGATCCGCAGCACGACCGGCGGAGCGGCTACTACTTCATGGTCAACGCGGCGGGCACGCTGTACGACGGCACGCTCTCGAACGACGTGGAACAGGACAACTCGTGGGATGCCGTGTGGAAGGGATCCGCGCGCATCGACCGCCAGGGCTGGACGGTCGAGATGCGCATCCCGTATTCGCAGCTCCGCTTCCCGAAGCAAACCACCGACGTCTGGGGCATCAACTTCTCCCGTGAGATCCCGCGCCGCCGCGAGAAGGACTATGCCGCGTACCGCCCCCGGAAGGAGAGCGGATTCGTGTCGCGCTTCCCGGAACTGGTCGGGATCGAGAACATCTCGCCGCGGCGCTCGATCGAAGTCCTGCCCTACGTGACCACGCAGTACGAACACCTGGATCACGACCCGGGGGATCCGTTCAACAACGGAGCACGGACGCACGGCAAGGCGGGCGGGGATCTGCGGGCGCGTGTGGCCAGCCGGCTGACGCTCAACGCCACCGTCAATCCCGACTTCGGCCAGGTCGAGATCGACCCCGCCATCGTCAACCTCACCGACGTCGAATCGTTCGTCCAGGAGAAGCGCCCGTTCTTCGTCGAGGGCGCCTCCACCCTGGCGTTCGGACGCCAGGGCGCGGGTGATTACTGGAACTTCGACTGGGACGATCCGCTGTTCTTCTATAGCCGGCGCATCGGCCGTGCACCGCAGGGAGAGGTGCCGGCCGCGGACTTCTCCGACGTTCCGGTCGCGACGCGCATCCTGGGAGCCGCCAAGCTGACCGGCAGGCTCAGCCCGCAGTGGAGCCTGGGCACGCTCTATGCCGTCACCGACCGGGAATACGCCCGGCTCTCGACCGCGGGGACATCATGGCAGAGCGAGGTCGAGCCGCTCACCTACTACGGTGCGACGCGGGTGCAGCGCGAGTTCGGCGGGCGCCGCGCCGGGCTCGGACTTCTGAGCACGACCACCGTGCGCTCCTTCGACGATCCCACGCTGCGTGACCAGCTGAACAGTTCGTCCTGGATGGGCGGCCTCGACGGCTGGATGTTCCTCGACCGCAGCCGCACCTGGGTGCTGACCGGCTGGTCCGCACTGTCCCACGTCGCGGGGAACGACGCGCGGATGGTGTCGCTCCAGCGCAACTCCGTTCACTATTTCCAGCGCCCGGATGCGCCCCAGGTCGAGGTCGATTCCGCCGCGACCTCCCTCACCGGTTATGCCAGCCGGTTCTGGCTCAACAAGGAGAAGGGGGCGCTCCAGTTCAACGCCGGGCTCGGGGTGGTGAACCCGAAGTTTGAGGTGAACGACCTGGGATTCCAGACCGAATCCGACATCGTCAACGGCCACATTGGCAGCGGCTACAAGTGGACGCGCGGCACGCGCTTCTGGAGATACCAGTCGGTCAAGGCCGCGCTGTTCTCGGCGTTCGACTACGGCGGCAACGCGACCCTGAAGGGCGGGGAAGTCTCGGGGTACACGGAATTTCACAACGGGCACACGCTCGACTACTACACGACCGTGGGTGCCGAAGCCTACGACAACCGGCGGACGCGTGGGGGCCCGCTGATGCTGAATCCCGCCCGTCTCTCGTATGGCATGAACTACCTGAGCGACACGCAGCGGCAGTTGTACGTTTTCTCCGTGTTCGACGGGGCGACCTCGCGGAGCGGGTCGTGGAGTGTCGACGTGTATCCGGGGTTCGAGTGGAAGCCGACCGCGGCGTTCAGCCTCAAGGTGGTGCCCGGCTATGAACTCGTGCGCGAGGACGCCCAGTTCGTCACCTCGTTCGATGACCCCGCGGCCGCCGCGACCTTCGGACGCCGTTATGTCTTCGCCACGCTCGATCAGCAAACCGCCTCGGCGTCGTTCTGGCTCAACTGGACCTTCACCCCCCGCCTGTCGCTGCAGACCTACATCCAGCCGTTCGTGTCCGCCGCCACGTACCGGGACTTCAAGTCCCTGGCACGGGCGCGCAGCTACGACTTCACGCCGGCCCCGTACGAGAGCGATCTCGACTTCACCGAGCGCTCGCTGCGTGGCAACGCGGTGCTGCGCTGGGAATACCGGCCCGGTTCTGCCCTGTTCCTGGTCTGGACCCAGAGCCGCTCCTCGTCCGAGTCGAGCTCCCAGTTCTCCCTCAACCCGCTCGAGCTGGTGGGCGTGCCGCCCGAGGACGTGTTCCTGATCAAGGCGACCTACTACTTCACGCCGTAACCTGGTGCGGGCGCGACTTGGGGCCGGGGGGGCGTTCGGGCTGGCCCGAAACACTTGTCGCGCAAAGCCCTGCCTGCGGTTATCTCCGCAGGCGGGGCTTCCTCTTCCGGTCACGATGGGCCACGAGCAGTGCGCCCAACCGCGGCCCTCGGTTCAAAGGCATATCAGATCGAGACTTGGGATCCGGGCCATAGGTTCCGTGGCCGGAGCTCGAGCGCCTTGCGGTGGGGCAGGTCGGAGCGAAGGACGCGGCCAGGTCCCGGCCGGCCGCGCGGGACGGCCGGGGCCCACACCGACAGCGCGACCGACGCCCCGACGGCCGCAGCCCGCCGCGTTGCCATGGGGAAAACCTAGCGGGGCGCTGCGGGGCGTTATTGAACGAACGTGTCCCACCCAGGCCTCGGCAAAGCCGGGATCGATCGCGATCGCACTATGCAGAACTGGGTGAATTCGATGCCGCCTTCCGGGATCCACGACAAAGCAGGGTTCCATCAACACTTCGCGCACGTGCGGTAGTCGTCGCCGCGGGGTGTGCGGCGCGGGTGGACCGCCAAAGGAACGCACCCTATGATCACGCGCCGCCAGTCACTTCCGAGGGAGCTCGCATGAGATCGTTCGCCGCCGGCCTCGCAGTCATCGCCTTCGCGATCCTCGTGACCGCCACGGCCCATGCCGCGCCCGGCCATTCCGCGACCGCGAGCGCGTCGGCCCACGCGGCCGACGGTCCTCCCGCCGCGCCGCGAAAGCCGGTGGTGGACGACTACTTCGGGACCAAGGTCACTGACGACTACCGGTGGATGGAGGACCGCCACGCACCGCCCTTCGAGCAGTGGTGCCGCGAGGAGAGCCGCTACGCGCGTTCGGTGCTGGACGGCATTCCCGGTCGTGACTCGCTGCAGCGGCGGATCGCGGCACACACCGGTGGCGGCACGACGGCCATGCAGGTGCATCAGGCGGGCGGCAAGGTGTTCTATCTCAAGCTCGAGCCGGGGCAGGACACGTACAAGCTCTTCGTCCGCGACGGCGTGGACGGCGCCGAGAGCCTGCTCGTCGATCCCGATCGCGGTGCAACGCCCGGACATCATTTCGCAATCGACTACTTCGAGCCCGCGCCGGACGGATCGCGCATCGCCTATGGAATCTCGCCCGGAGGCTCCGAGAAGAGCGTCATCCACATCCTCGATGTCGCCCCGCGGCGCGAGTGGCCGGAGGTCATCGATCGCGCCGACTACGGCAGTCCCTCGTGGCGCACCGACAATCGCTCCTTCTACTACAACCGCTTCGCCAAGGTCGGCCCTGACAGCAAGGACACCGACCAGTACCTGAACAGCCGCGCCTGCCTGCATGTGGTCGGAACCGACCCCGACAGCGACCGCGCGCTGATCGGCACCGGCGTTCCCGGATCGCTGCCGGTGACACCGGTGGACTATCCGTTCATCCAGTGCACGGCCGGCTCACCTTACGTGATCGCCGCCATCAGCCACGGCGCCGATCCCGCGGTCACGGCCTACGTGGCGCGCTCCGACGCGAACGGCCGGCTCTCGCCATGGGTGAAGATCGCGGACGTGGACGACGCGGTGACCGCGATCGTTCCGCATGGTGACAAGCTCTATCTGCTCACGCACAAGAACGCGCCGCGCTACCAGGTGATCGTGGTCGACGCATCGTCGCCCGATCTCTCGAAGGCGGGGACCGTGGTCGCGCCGAGCGAGCGAGTGATCCAGGAGATCGACACCTCTTCGGGCGCGCTCTACGTCAGGGATCTGGACGGCGGGCTCGGCCGCCTGCGCCGCTACGACTTCGCGAGCAGCCGGCTGGAGGACGTCGTGCTTCCGGTCCAGGGCGCGCTCTACGGACCGTATCTCGATCCGAGGTCTCCGGTGGTTCTCGCAGGAATCGTGAGCTGGCTCTCGCCGCCAGCGTTCTACCGCCTGGACGGCCCCGGCGCGGTACGGACCTCCATCGTGCCGCCGTGGAAGGAAGATCTGTCGGCGTACAGGGTGGATGAGGTGAATGCACCCTCCTGGGACGGAACGCTGGTCCCGCTCTCAATCGTGCACCGCCGCGACATCCGGCTGGACGGGAAGAACCCCGTGTGGCTCACCGGTTACGGCGCCTACGGAATATCGATCACCCCGAGCTTCGTCGCGCGCCACCTCACGCTGCTCGAAGACGGCGGCGTGTACGCGGTCGCGCATGTGCGCGGCGGGGGAGAGTTCGGAGAGGAGTGGCACATCGCCGGCAAGCAGGCGACCAAGCCCAACACCTACAAGGACCTGATCGCCTGCGCCGACTACCTCGTGAAGCAAGGCTACGGCTCGCCAGCAACGCTGGCGATCGAGGGCCGCAGCGCCGGCGGCATCACGGTCGGCATGGCCACGACGGCGCGGCCGGATCTCTTTCGCGTGGTGTTCAACGGCGTGGGCGACAACAACGCGCTGCGCTGCGAGTACGGCACCGACGGGCCGGCCAACTCGCTCGAGTACGGATCGACGAAGACCGAGGCCGGTTTCCGTGCGCTTTACGCCGTGGATGCCACGCAGCACGTGGTGCCCGGCACGGCCTATCCGGCCGCGCTGCTCACCTCCGGCTTCAACGATCCGCGCGTCGCACCGTGGCAGCCGGGCAAGATGGCGGCGCACCTGCAGGCGGCGACCACCAGCGGCCGGCCGGTTCTGTTCCTGGTGGACTTCGACGCCGGACACGGCATGGGCTCGTCGAAGTCGCAGCGCGACCGCGAGCTGGCGGATCAGCTGGCATTCCTCTACTGGCAGATCGGAAAGCCCGGCTACCAGCCGCCCGCGGCGCACTGACGAACGGCGCGCGAGGCGTCGGGGACCGAGGGGTTCCACGTGCACCAGATGCGCCATACGTTCGCGTGTCAGTGGCTTGAGCGCGGCGGGAGTCTCGCCGCGCTGCAGCAGGTGCTGGGACACGCGAGCATCGTGACGACGCAGCGCTACGCGAGACTCACGGATGAGGCCGTGATGCGCGAGGCGGAGAGGATTCGAGGCCGCCGATGAGGTGGTCTTTGACTTTGCTGCTACCGCTGATGCTCTCAGCGGGCCTCGTGTCGTCGGCGAAGGGCCCATGCAGGCCAAACATGGTGCGCGTGCGGGTGCTCGACGTGAGGGGCAACCCTGTAGCCTATGCGAGCGTCATCGCGCTGCAAACGCCGAGCGGAGACCTCACGAACGAATGGGGTTGGGCTACCCTTGCAGGGCTTCCGGACGGCGCCATCACGATCAAGGTCAGGAGCGTCAGGGCCTTCGATCTCGACACGGCGCTCGTCAACGACGCCCTGATGCGAGTAGTTCCGGACTCATGCGGTACGACGCCGCTCGTCGTGAGGCTAGGGCCCGATCACAAGGTCTTTGAAACGTGGTTTCAGAGCGGGAAAGGCGGCTGCGAAGCGCTGGTGTGTGCGTCGGATTCGGTGAGCGGTCGTCCGATTGTCGGCGCTCTAGTTTCCGCGCGTTTGTCTCGACGAGGGGACGGAAGGACGGACCTGTACTTTCACACCGACAGTTCGGGGTGCGCTCGGCTGGGGGGACTCCCGATAGGTGGATATCCGCTCGACGTGTGCTCAAACGTCTATGGGCTCTGCACGCTCGAACGGTTCGCTCGGCCGGGACTGGTGGATACCGTGCGAGTGGTGATGAGGTACTTGGGTCCCCCGGCGGATGGTCGACGGTGCGAGGTGATGGTCGAGGTGCCGCGGTGAATGCGGGCCCAGACCGTAGCCAAGACCATAGCCAAGCGGGCACCTTCGAAAGTGCCAGAGGTGCCTTGCGTAAGTGGCAGCAAATGCAGCACAGTGGCCCGCCCGTGGCCCCGTTGCTCAGACGGATAAGAGCAGCGGTTTCCCAAAAGCCAGTCGGTTTCAGAACCAACATTTGGTCGGCCCAGCTGCCGATTCCACTTTCGCTGCAACGTGATGAAGGAATTGATCGAAGCGACGACACTACTCCGCCGCACGTAGGGAGGGGAGCGGGAGGGAGCGAACTGGAGCATCGAACCGCACTCAAGCAGGGACCAAATCAGGGACCTACCCAACCCCGACGGCCCCCCCTCCGGGTGCACCCCCGCCGCTCGATGACGCTCTAGTTTTACCCCACGGGTGAACTCAGGGCGTCGGCTTTCCCGCAGCACGCGGCGCAAGATCGCCGCACAATCCTCTTCCCCGAAGGGCCCCCGCCCGCGCAAGGGGTCGCAAGAGGAAGGGTGGAGTTGGTGTCCCAAGCATGGAGAATTCGAACCGCATCGCCAAATGGTTGCGTGCGTTGGAAGGGCTCAGACGGGCGCTGATGGCAGCCTAGCGCAGGCGGGCGTCACGCCGGATGGATTCCGACGAGCGACGCTCAGCCCGCCGCGGCGGCGGCCGCGCCGGCGGCGAAGCCACCCGCTTCCTGCTGCAACTCGAGCGCGAAGTGCCAGATCAGGCCCGCCAGCCACGGCAACTCGCTCCGACTCGCGCCGTCCGGGGCCAGCCGCAAGTCGGCGGACTTGCGAAACATGCCGCGGAAGCGATCGCACCGCACGATCGGATGACCGCTCATGTCCCGGAACTCCAGCCGGGTCATCGTGAAGTTCGACCTGGCCTGCAGCACCTGGGCTCCTTAGGACCTCCGACCGCCCGCGCGCCACGCGCTTCGGAAGAGCATGGCCACTTCCGCGCTAGAGTCCTCGGCGAGGATCACGGTGCGCAGCCCCCAGAAGCCCGCTCGCCGGACCTCCCAGCGTCCGTCGGGGCTCGCTAAGCTGCTGGTGGGATTGAACGACCCCCGGGACTCGAGCGTGGCCACCACCTCGTCGCCATCGCGGAGCACTGCAGTGCACGAGGCTGCGACCAGCGTAACTCGCAACCCGTCAGTTCCTCGATCTTCTTCAGGTCTGCCTCCTTCGTTCCAACGACCCTCGTTCGTGCTCTCTCTCGATTCGATCACCCAATGGTACGAGAAACGGCTTGTTGCAGCCGGAATCGCCTAGGGAAGGTCACGCCGCCGGAATACCCGCGGCGGTCGCTGCCAATCGGCGATGGTGGGACGTAGGAGACCCTCCCCCCGGTGCGGCTGCGGTCGCATCAGCTTCCGGGCTGCTTCCGGCGGGTGGGGAGGCGACCGAGCAGGCGAAGCAGGCCGTCGACGACGGTCAGCGGGTGCGGAGGACAGCCGGGAATGTAGAGATCCACCGGAAGGTCTGGTGGCACTCCGTGCCCGGAGGCATCGGCTCCGGCGAACAAGCCACCGCTGATCGCGCACGCGCCGACCGCGATCACGATCCTCGGCTCGGGGACCGCCGCGCAAGTTTCACGCAACGCCCGCTCCATATTGCGGGTGACGGGGCCAGTAACGACGACGCCGTCGGCATGTCGCGGCGAGGCGACGAACTCGATGCCGAAGCGGCGCATGTCGAACACGACGTTACCCAGTGCGACGAGCTCGGCCTCGCACCCGTTGCATCCGCCCGCCGAGACCTGGCGCAGCTTGAGCGAGCGCCCGAACAGCCGGCGCATGCGAGCGTCCAGGGCGGCGGCGAGCCGTCGCTCAAGCCCGGGCACGACGAGATCTCCGCGCTCGCGCACCGCCATGCGGTGGTCGGTGGTGAGCGTCACCGCGGCGTCGGGGCACGCCGCGGCGCAGGCGCCGCAGAACAGGCACGCCCCGAGGTCGATGCGCAACGGGTGCGTCGTGATCGCGGCCGTGGGACAGGCCTCGACGCACGCCTCACACCCGTCGCGGCACTTCGTCTCGTCGATTGCCGGCCGGCCGCGAAAGCGTGGCGGCAGATCGGCGGGCGCGTCCACGATCGGCAGCGTCCGCGCGCCCTGCTCCAGGCGGGCCCGGATCAGTCGCAGCATGACGGGTGGATCATAGGTCGTGTCCCGCGTAGGAGAGGTTGAAGCTCTTGTTGCACAGCGGAAAGTCGGAGATCTGATTCCCGCGCATCGCCATCGCGAGACCGAACCAGTTGTGGAACGACGGATCGACAACCTTGTACGTCGCCAGCCGGCCCGAGCCGGAGGTCGAGGCGACGTGGGCGATCTCGCCGCGCCAGCCCTCGACCAACGACGCCACCACGCGGTCGCGCGCGAAGGCCGGCAGCTCGACGCGGATCGGACCGTCGGCCAGCTCCGCGAGCTGTTCGCGCACGAACGCGATCGAGCGTCGGGTCTCGAGCGAGCGGATGAGCGCCCGGTCCATGACGTCGCCGGATTCCGTGACGGCGACCGGAACATGGGCGAAGCGGAAGATCCCCGCAGGGTGATCGCGCCGCACGTCGCGGTCGCAGCGGCTCGCGCGCGCGACGGGACCGACGAGCCCAAGGGTCTCGGCCAGCTCGCGCGAGACGGTGCCCGTGTGCTCGAACCGCGCGGCGACCGACGTGGTGGCGAACGCCAGGTCGGCGATCTTCCGGAGATCCCGTTCGGCGGCATCGAGACGTGTCGACACGGCGCCGCGCATCGGGGCCGGAATCTCCTGGCACACGCCGCCGGGGGCGACGAGCCCGCGGCCGAAACGATTGCCCGAGATCTCCATCAGCAGGTTGAGAAACTCGCCGCGCAGGCGTCCGAACCACGCCGCTCCCGGCAGAAAGCCAACGTCGCCACACAGCGCGCCGAGGTCGCCCACGTGGTTCGCGATGCGTTCGAGCTCGAGCGCAATGCCGCGGATGCTCTGGGCGGCGAGCGGCACCTCGACTCCCGCCAGCCCCTCGCAGATTTCGCAATGGGCGAGCGCGTGGCCGATGACGGTGTCGCCGGCGATCGATTCGACGATCGCCGGCCGCCGGCCTGGAGCGGCGCCGAGAAGCAGCGCTTCGGCGCCGCGATGCTGGTAGCCGAGCTGGATTTCGAGATGCAGCACCTCCTCGCCCGAACACTGGAAGCGGAAATGCCCCGGCTCGATGATCCCGGCGTGGACCGGGCCGACCGCGACCTCGTGGACGCTCGGCCCGTCGACGCAGAAGAACGGATGCGGCGCGGGCGCGGGGCCGGGCCGCTCGGCGGGCTCCAGCTCGGCGTGGACCCGGAGCGGCTTGAGCCAGGGATGGCCCTCGGGACGGATGCCCGTCTGCTCGAACAGCTCGCGCTCGAACGCCTGCGCCTGCGGGAGCGTGGCGGAGAGCGCGGGGTAGGCCCGGGCGCCGCCGAGTGCGGCGCGGACGAGGCCGAGCCGCGACCGTTGGTCGTCGGCCAGGACCGCCAGCAGGGCACCATCTCCCGTGCCGTCCACGTCCTCGGAGAGCGCAGCCAAGGCCACGAGTCGGCACCCGTCCGCGCACGCGCTCGCGCACAGCGCCGCCAGCTCCGCCGCCGGCACCAGAGCGAGGTCGGCGCGGGCGACCGGCTCGCCATTGCCCGCCCAGCGGATCGGCGGGCGCCCGGCGGGTCCGGTGAGATCGCCCATCAAGGGGCTCCGCCTATCGTGGCCGCGGCGCGTCGCAGCATGTCGGCGAGCGCGGGCGGCAACGCGACGCCGAGCCCGAGCGCCGCCCCGGCGAGCGCGAGCGGAGCGACGACCGTGAGCACCCCCTCGGCGCGACCGGGACGCGGCTCGCCGCCCTGGAGCATCGGAAGCAGCGTGGAGGCCATGCCGAGGAACGCGAGCCCGGTCAGGACGGCGAAGCCGACACCGAGCCACGCATCCGGCCCATCGAGCGCCGCGCGGAAGATGATGAACTTGCTCCAGAAGGGACCGAACGGCGGCGAGCCCCCGATGGCGAGCAGCAGCGCCGTGATCAGGGCGCCGCTCAGCGGCAGGCGCCTCCACACGCCGCGCACCGCCTCTGTGCTCGTGGTGCCGTATTCGCGCAGCACGTTGCCCGCGAGCAGGAAGAGTCCCGCTTTGCACATCGAATGATTCACGGCCTGCAGCAGCGCCCCGTAGGTCGCCGCGCCGCCGAGGCCAAGGCCGAGGCACGCGACGCCCATGTTCTCCACGCTCGAGTAGGCCAGCAGCCGCTTGTAATCGCCCTGGCGGATCAGGAAGGCGACGGCGACCGCGATCGAGGTGAACCCGAGCGCCACGAGCAGCCCGCGCGCGAAGGCGGCGTCGCCCGAGGCGAGGCAGACCTGGTAGATCCGCGCGATCGCGACGAAGGCGCAGTTGAGCAGCGCACCGGACAGCAGCGCCGATACCGGCGAGGGCGCCTGGCTGTGGGCGTCGGGCAGCCAGGTGTGGAGCGGCACCAGCCCCATCTTCGTGCCGTACCCCACGAGGGCGAGCACGAACGCGGCCTGAAGCCACGGTCGGGGCATCGCCGCGGCGACGGCCGACAGTCCCGACACCGTCAGCGCGCGGGCTCCGCCGGGCGCGGCTGAGGAGGCGATGCCGAGGAAGAACACGCCGAGCAGCGCGAGCGCGATCCCGACCGAGCAGATGAGCAGGTACTTCCAGGTCGCCTCGAGCGCCTGCGGGCGCCGGTAGTAGTAGATGAGCGGGGCGGTCGTCAGCGTCGTCGCCTCGACGGCCGCCCACATCAACGCCAGATGCTGCGTCAGCATGACCAGCGACATGGCCGCGAGGAACCACAGCAGATGCGCCACGAACCGCCGAGGCGGGATCGAGGCGTCGTGCGTCCCCCGCAGCAGGTACGGAACCGAGTACGTGGCGGCGGCCAGGAAGATGACGCTGGTCGTGGTGACGAAGAGGAGCCCGAGCGGATCGATCCCGAGGATTCCCGACTTCACCGGCGGCGCGACCCACAGCGACGCGGCCAGCCCGAGGTGCAGCGCCGAGACGGCGAGCAGCAGGGCGAGCGCGCGGCGCGGGTCGCGCGTGAGGAGACTCACGATCCCGGCCAGCGCCGGCCCGACGACCAACACGAACGGGATCACGACTCAACCCCTGAGCGTCGTCAGCCGCTCGGTGTCGATGTGATCGAACTCGCGGCTGATGTGATAGATCGCGATGCCCATGACGAACACACCGACCAGCAGATCCAACAGGATCGCCAGTTCCGCCGCGAGCGGGATCTCGCGGACGAGCAACTGGCCGAAGATGAAGACGCCGTTCTCAAGCATCAGGTAGCCGATCACCTGGGTGACGGCCTGGCGCCGTGACACGAGGATCAGGAACCCGAGCAACAGCGTGGAGAGCCCCGCCGGGACCACCATGGCTGACGGCGCAAGGCGCGGCAGCACCAGCACCGTGGCGAGCCAGAACGAGATCGCGATCAGGCCCGTGCCGATCAACACCGACACATGGAGACTGACGAACGGCTCCACCTCGTGCTGCACGTCGGCCGCGCGCACGGCCCGGAACAGCAGCGTCGGAATCGCGAACGCCTTGAGCAGCAGCAGGAACACGCCGAGCGCGACGACGTGCAACGGCGCGCGGCCCGCCGCCTCGAACAACAGCGTCGCCGGCAACGAGGCGAGCAGCACGCCCTGCAGGGCGGACGTCCGGATGCACGTGGTGAGCCGGGTCGACGTGAGGATCGCCAGGTCGAGCACCACCACGAGCAGCAGCAGCAGCTCGGAGATCCCGCTCATCGCACGCCCTGGAAGGTGACCGAGGCGAGGCCGACGGCCGCAATCGCGAACGCGCCGATCAGGAGCTGCGGCACCTGCTGCAGCCGCTGCCGCGCCATGATCGATTCGACCGTGCCGACCACGACGCCGAGCGCCAGCTCGCCGGCGACCAACGTGGCCACGAACGTCCACGACCCGCTCGCGGGGAACGGGAGCACCAGGTGCACCAGCACGGCGCCGAGGACGAACAGCTTCAACGCGCTCCCGTAGAGAATGAACGCCAGATCGGGCCCGCCGTGGTCGAGCACCATAACTTCGTGGATCATGGTGAGCTCGAGGTGCGTCTCGGGATCGTCGACCGGGATGCGCGAGTTCTCCGCCAGATAGACGACGAACAGCGCGGCCGCGGCGGCGAACCACGGCGCTCGCC
>Ga0306920_100001890_pt1 | contig 26114 bp, 25 predicted proteins | sample flu12Cox44000170_FD_204666 | JGI IMG/M metagenome (GOLD analysis project Ga0306920, IMG submission 204666) | Lab enrichment of tropical soil microbial communities from Luquillo Experimental Forest, Puerto Rico - flux4day.12C.oxic.44.000.170 (v2)... | ecosystem: Environmental > Terrestrial >...
CCACCACGAGGTAGCGGTATCCGCGGAGCCGCGCGGGGCGGGTCACCGGCTCGCCCCGCGCGGCCCTTCGATCGGCGCGGGGTAACGCTCGACGCGCGCGAAACGCTCAAGGAGAAGGTATGCGCAAGCTCTATGTGATCACCGCGACCGGCCTCGTGCTCTGCGCCGCATGGATCGCGACCGGGTGGACCCAGACACAAGCCGCGAAGCCGCCGATCAAGGTCGGCGTGATGTACCCGTTCAAGGCGCGGCGGAAGATCTTCTCGCGCTCCCGCTCGAAGTAGGCCGGCGTGAGCTTCTCCCGCATCGAGATGCGACGCTCGAGCTGCGCGGTGTCACCGCGAAAGGTCGTCTGGACCTGGGCGCTCATCGCGGCGTGTGCTTCGTCAAGAATTCCTTGACGCGCGGCTTGGTCTCGGACAGCGCCGCGCCTTGCTTCCACTCGCGGATGAACTCGCACTTCGGCAGGAGCTTGGCGATCTCCTCGGAGATCGGCAGCGGATGCGCCTCGTCGTTGCCGGCCAGCACCAGGCACGGCGTCTGGACGGTCGCCACGAACGCGCGATCGACGCTGTAGACGAAGCCCGGGCCGTAGAGGTTCTGATGGAATGCGTCCAAAACTTGTGGAGTGGCCTCCGGGCGATCCGTGAGCGTCTCGGCCCAGGCGTTGAACCTCGCCGAGCGTCCGGGCGCCATGGCGCCCACCCGGCCGATGGGCTGCGCGAGCACCGCGCCGGCGATGCGCTGGGGCTGCGCCTTCAGCATGCTCATGATGAAGGACCCGCCGATGCACTGGCCGTAGAGGTGGCACCGGTCGATCTTGAGGTAGTCGAGCACGGCGATGTGGTCGTCGCGATAGGTGTGCCAGCCGTCCTGCGCGCTGATAGGCCCGCGCGAGCGCCCTCCGGCGTTGCGCTGATCCATCACGATCACGCGGAAGCTCCCGGCGAACTCGGTGATCGGGTTGATGGGCGCCGCCGGCCGGGTCCAGACGTCGATCACCGACTGCAGGCCCGCCGGCGCGAAGGTGAGGATCGGGAATCCGCGGCCGTGCTCTTCGAAGTAGATCGACGCGCCGTTACGCTCGATGGTCGGCATGCTCTTCTCCTTGCCGGCGCTTGACCTGGTCCGCCAGCTTGCAGAACGCGCAGATCGTGCCCGTCGTCACCTGGCCGCACCGCACGCACTCGTTCAGCACCATCGGCTCGGCGCGCTCGAAGGCCGGGCGCGCCCGATCGAGGAAGCCGAACAGGAAGTTGTGCTTCGCCCCGGGCGAGGCGTCCTCCATGCGGCTCAGGATCTCCTTGTGCGCGATCGAGGTGGCGCCCTTGGCGAACGGGCATTCCTCGACGATGTAGTCGATCTTCCTCAGGAAGGCGAAGGCCGCCGTCTCGCGCTCCGAGAGCCGGTAGAGCGGCTTCACGCGCCGCACGAGCTTGGGGTGGGTCGACGGCAGCGCGGGCGACTGCCGTGGCAGTGCGTCGGTCTGCCAGTGCATGACCGAGCCGAAGAGCGTCGCCGCCTCGTCGTCGAGGTTGTGGCCGGTCGCGACCACCGGCATGCCCTGCTCGAGCGCGACGCGGTTCATCAGGTAGCGCTTGGAGAGGCCGCACCCGGAGCACGGCGGCCGGCGCGTGACCTCCTTGATGACCGGCACCGGCGCGCCCACCTCGTCGCGCACGGCGCTGACGATCAGCGGCACGCCGCGGGCCGCGGCGAACGCCTCGCACTTGGCCTTCGACTCGACCGAGTAGTCGAAGATGCCGAGGTCGAGATAGAGCCCGGTCGTCCGGTAGCCCTCGTCGATCAACACGTCCCAGAGTGCCAGCGAGTCCTTGCCGCCGGACACCGCCACCAGCACCGTCTCGTCGCGCGTGAACATCCGGTGCTTGCGGATGGCCTCGCGGACCTGGTTGCGGAAGAACTCGAGGAAGTCCGGCGCGCAGAACGCGGCGTTGTGGCGGCGCAGCTCGAGGACGGCCGGCTCGCCGCACTTGCGGCACTTCATCGCGCGCCCGCGCTACCGCCCGACATGACCGGGCGCAGCTCGATCGTGTCGCCCTCGCGCACCACCTGGTCCGCCGTGACGAGATCGTCGCCGCAGATCACCAGGACCGTCTCCGGGATGATGTCGAGCTCGCGCAGGATGTCCTTCACGCGCCGGTTGCCGGCGACGTCGACCTCGCGCCGAGGATTGCGCAGGATGACCTTCACGCGCGTGGGATCACGCCCGTGGAAATCCGGGCGCGCCCTTGATCTCGCGGATCTGTAGCAGGTGGATGCCGTCGTGCTGGGCCTGCAGCTGCCACCACTGCGCGAGATCGAGCTCGCCGAACCGGAAGTGCTTGAACTTCAGCGGACGCGGGTCGAGCGACGCGAGCTTCTCGATCGACTGGCGGCTGCGCTCGCGGGTGGCGCGCATCGTCGAGAGGAGCTCGGCGATCGGCCGGCCCTGCTCGGGCCAGACCACCTCGGGGGCGTTCGCCGCGCCGGCCGGCGCCGCCGGGAACGGCGGGAGCGCGGTGAGATCAGCGGGGAACCCGGCGAGGGCGCCCGCCGCCTCGGCCTCGCGCGTGAGCTTCGTGGTCAGCTTCCCCGTCGCGACCTCCGCGAGGATCAGATGATGCACGACCTCCCCGACCGACCAGTCCTTCTCGCTCGGCTTCCAATTGGCCTGAGCCTGGGAGAGGCCCTCGGCCTCGCCGAGGATCTCGGCGCGCACCGACTGGAGCTCGGTCCACAACGCTTCGATGGGTCTGGGTAGCGACATGGCGACGAGTATACCTCCGTTCCGGGCGCCGACCGCGCGTGCTACAGTCCTGCGTCGTGACGGATCGCCGGCAGCTGGCGCGCATCCCGTGGCGACGACTCGCCACGCGGCCCGTGTACGAGAACCGCTGGATTCGCGTCCGCGAGGATCAGGTCGCGCTGCCCGACGGGCAGACGACGATCTACGGCGTCGTGGAGTGCGCCGGCTGCGTCGGCGTGCTGCCGTTCCTCGACGCGGAGACCGTCGTGCTGGTCGGGCAGTATCGCTACGTCTTCGGCGGCTTCTTCTGGGAGATGCCGACGGGCGCCGTGAAGCCCGGCGAGGCCGAGGAGGCGGCCGTCCAGCGCGAGCTGGCGGAAGAGGCCGGCTACGAGGCGGACCGGCTCGTGAAGGTCTGCGCGTACCACACGTCGAAGAGCGTCGTCGACGAGACCGCCAACATCTATCTCGCCGAAGGGCTGCGTGCGCTCGAGCGTGCGCCCGATCCCACCGAGTTCATCGAGGCGCGCGCCTTTCCGTTCGACGAGGTCGTGCGGATGGTCGAGCGCGACGAGATCAAGGACTCGATGACGGATGTCGCGGTGCTCCATGCGGCGCGCCGCCGCGGTCGCTAGCACCGCGTGCCGGCAGCCTGCTACTTCGCGGAGGCCAGGACCATCGGGCCCTGCGGGCTCTGCACGCCCGCTTCGATCTCGAGCGTGACCGCGAAGACCTTCACGGGCTTGCCGCCCTCCACGGGGTCGATCCGGTGGGCCGCGCGCCCCGACGCGTCGACCTGGAAGAGGCCGGCGGGCCGCGGCGCCGCATCGCCGATCGTCCACATCTCGTACGCCTTACCCGGCGGAGCCGCCTGCAGGTTGGCCACGAACACGTAGCCGCCGTTGGCCGGATGCCAGATGACCCGCCCGGTGGCTTCGGGGCTCGGCCCGAGCCCGCGCAGGGTGACGACCTGCGCCTGGGGATCGCGGAGCAGATCGGCCGCGTTCTGGTAGACGGCGACCTGGCTGCGCAGCGTCTCCACGTCCTGCTCGAGCTTCTTGCGCTCCGCTGCCAGGTCGCGCGCCATCACGCCCATCTGGGCCTCGTAGCGCGAGGCGACGTACGTGCCCGTGAAGGCCGCGGCGGCAATCGCGGCCGCAGCCGTCCCCACCACCCAGACGAGCCGCCGCGGCCGGGCGCCGCCGCGCCGCGCCGGCGCCGTCGCGGCGATGCGGCGCACGAGCGCGTCCTTGACCGCCGGCGGCGGGATCATCGGCGGCCGCGAGCGCGCCAGCGCCGCGAGCGTCTCCGCCGACTCGCGCAAGGTCGCCTCGCAGACATCGCAGCCGCCGGCCAGATGGCGCTCGAAGTCGACGCGGTCCTGGCCGTCGAGCGCTCCGACCGCGTACGTCGCCGCCAGCGTGTCGTACGGTTCGTGGTTTGCGTTCATGAGCTCGCCTTCACCACCTCGCGCAGGCGCTCGAGACCGAGCCGGAGCCGCGTCTTCACCGTGCCGAGCGGCTGCTTGAGGCGCTCGGCGATCTCCGTCTGGGTGAGCCCGGCATAGTATGCGAGCTCGATGACCTCCCGCTGGACGTCCGGCAGCCGGTCGAGCGCGCTCGTGACCGTGCCGCGATCGGCGGCGCGCTCGGCGGCGTCCGGCCCCGACTCGCGCGGCGCCGCGGCGATGCCCTCGTCCAGGGGCGCCACGAACGTCTCGCCCCGCCGGCGGGTCGCCCGGATGCGGTCGATCGCGCGTGTCCGCGCCCGGGTGACCATCCAGGCTTCCGGGCTGCCGCGCGCGGGATCGTAGGCGGGGGCGTCGCGCCACGCCTCCCAGAAGACCTCCTGGAGGACGTCGCTCGCGTCGGCGCGCTCGCGGACGATCCGGAGGATCAGCGGAAACACCACGGGCGCGTAACGGTCGTAGAAGACGGCAAAGGCATCCCGGTCACCGGCAGCCATCTGCCTGACGAGATCCGCGCCGATCGTCGCCATCCTCGCCCTTCACTATCATGTCTACGGTCGGCCGCCAACTCTGGATCGCCCTTCGTGGCGAGTCGTGCGAGCTGGGGGCTGGGGCCCCGCCGTCCGAGGCGAGCTTGTAACTCGTCGCCGAATGCTATTCTTGGGCGCCGTGAAATGGCTGCCTGAAAAGAAGGCATTCGACGAGGCGTTCGACCGCGACGGCACCGCGCGCCAGCACTACCGGCCGCTCGTGTCCATCCTGGAGGGCTTTACCCAGGGCGAGATCGAGCGGCGCGAGCGCCTGCAGCGGCTCTCGCTGATCGACCAGGGGATCACGTTCACGGTGTACGGCGAGAAGGAGGGCACGGAGCGGATCTTCCCGTTCGACTTCGTGCCGCGCGTGATCCCGTCGCGCGAGTGGGAGCGCCTGCAGGCCGGGCTCGTCCAGCGGGTCACCGCGCTGAACCTCTTCATCCTGGACGTCTATCAGGGCCAGAAGTGCCTCAAGGACGGCATCGTCCCTCCGGAAATCATCCTCTCGCGCAAGGAGTACAAGCGCGAGCTCCTGAACGTGATCCCCCCGCGCCGGATCTTCACGCACGTCGTCGGCACGGACATCATCAGAAACGGCGCCGGGGAGTATCTGGTGCTCGAGGACAACTGCCGCTGTCCCTCCGGCGTGTCCTACGTGCTCGAGAACCGCAACACCCTCAACCGCGTCTTCCCGGAATTCTTCACGTACTACCCGGTCCGCCCGATCAAGGACTACCCCACCCTGCTGCTCGACACCCTGCTGCACGCCGCGCCGCGGTTCAGCGAAAAGCCGGTCGTGGTCATCTTGACGCCCGGCATGGCGAACTCGGCCTACTTCGAGCACTCGTTCCTGGCGCGCGAGATGGGCGTGGTCCTGGTCGAGGGCCGCGATCTCATCGTCGAGGACAACTACGTCTACATGCGCACCACGCAGGGCAAGCAGAAGGTGGACGTGATCTACCGGCGGGTCGACGACGATTTCCTCGACCCGCTGACGTTCCGCCGCGACAGCCTGCTCGGCGTTCCCGGCCTCATGAACGTCTATCGCGAGGGCAACGTCGGGCTCGCCAACGCCCCGGGCGCCGGCGTCGCCGACGACAAGTCGGTCTACGCGTTCATGCCGGAGCTGATCCGCTACTACCTCGGTGAGGACGCGCTCCTGGCGCAGGTGCCGACGTACCTCGGCGCGCGCGCGACCGACCTCGCCTACATCGTGGAGCACGCGCACGAGCTCGTGATCAAGACCACGGGCGATTCCGGCGGCTACGGCATGCTGATGGGCCCCTTCGCGGCCAAGAAGGAGATCGAGGCCTACCTGGCGCAGGTCAAGAAGACGCCGGGAAACTACATCGCGCAGCCGCTGATCGAGCTGTCGGCGCATCCGACGTATGTCGACGGCACGTTCGAGGCGCGTCGCATCGACCTCCGGCCGTTCATTCTCTACGGCGAGTCGGTCCGCGTGCTCCCGGGCGGGCTCACGCGCGTGGCGCTGCGGCCCGGCTCGTACGTCGTCAACTCCTCGCAGGGCGGTGGCAGCAAGGACACCTGGGTGCTGGCCGAGAAGAACGCCTGATGCTCTCGCGCGTGGCCGACTCCCTCTACTGGATGGGCCGGTATCTGGAGCGTGCCGAGAACATCACGCGGCTCCTGCTGGTCACCGAGGACTTCTCGACCGAGACGCAGGGGCTCGCCGAGGATCTGGCGCAGACGGCCTGGAAGGACATGCTCGCCATCTTCCCCTCGGCGCAGCTGACGCGCGAGATCACACCGTTCGCGCCGCTGTCGGTGCCGTATCTGCACACCTTCTTCACCGACCTGACCAACGGGTACTCGATCAACTTCTCGATCCGCAAGGCGCGCGAGAACGCGCGGTCGGTTCGCGAAGCGTTGACCCTCGAGGTGTTCCTGGCGCTCAACGAGGTCTTTCGCGCGGTCGAGACGTACGAGCGCAAGGGCATGCCGGACCTGCCGGCCTTCCGCGACGCGCTCGGCGCCGTCCACAAGGGCATCTTCGCGGTCGTCGGCGCGATCGAGCACACCTCGACCCGCGACGACGGCTGGCGCTTCCTCAAGCTCGGCGAGTCGCTCGAGCGCAGCTACCGCGCGGCGCTCGTGCTCCGCGCCCGCCTGCCGGCCCTGCTGGCCGCCGAGGTGCGCGGCGACGCCCCGCTCTACTACACGCAGTGGCGGACCCTGCTGCGCAGCCTGTCGTCGCTGGAGAACTACCGGCGGGTGTACGGCGCACGCCTCGAGCCCAATCTGGTCATCGGCTTCCTGCTCTTCGACGCCGACTCGCCGCGGTCGCTGCGCTACGGCGCCTCGGTCGTGTGCGACTATCTCGCCGCGCTGTCCGGGCCCGTCGAGCTCACCACGCCGGCGCGGATCATCGGGCGGCTGCACGCCGACCTGCGCTACGACGACGAGGCGCAGATGCGCCGGGGCGACTTCGTGGGCCTGCTCGACCGCGTGGTCGGCGAGCTGGCCAAGACCCATGACGCGATCGCCACGCAGTACTTCGTGACCTGATGCACCTGCAAGTCGAGCATCGCTTCGCGTTCGAGTACGACATGTTCATCAGCGAGTCGTTCCTCGAGCTGCGCGTGCAGCCGAAGACGACGCCGCAGCAGGCGGTCGCCGCGTTCGAGCTGGCGGTGGGGCCGCCGACCAGCGTGCATCGCTATCGCGACTGGAACGACAACCTCACGCATCACTTCACGATCACGAAGTTCCACGACCGGATCCAGGTCGCGGCGCGCTCGCTCGTCGAAACACGCCCGCCGGCGGTGGCGCTCGACGAGCTCGCCGAGCCGCCCGCGGCCGACGCGCCCACGTACGCCTTGCGCGACTTCCTCGAGCTCGGCGGGCCGGTGAAGCTCACGCCGGCCCTGCGTGCCGCGCACCGGGCAATCGGGCTGCCGCCGACCGCGTCGATCGGCGAGCACGTCCAGGCGGTGGGCGCCTACATCCACCGGCGCTTCGAGTACCGGAAGAACGTGACCGCCTACGACTCGACGACCGAGGATTTCCTGAAGATCGGCGGCGGCGTGTGCCAGGACTTCGCTCACCTGATGCTGGGCCTGCTGCGGCTGCGCGAGATCCCGTGCCGCTACGTCAGCGGCTACCTGCACGTCGAGCGCAAGCAAGGCGAGCCCTCGCAGAGCCACGCGTGGGTCGAGCTCCACTCACCGACGGCGGGCTGGGTCCCGTTCGACCCGACCCACAACCGCCCGGTCGACGACCGCTACGTCGTCGTGGGCCACGGCCGCCACTACGACGACGTGCCGCCGAACAAGGGGATCTACCGCGGTGTCGCGAAGGAATCGTTGAAGGCCGAGGTCGTCACGAAAGTCGTTCCCGGCAAGGTCGTCTCGACCTTGCGCGAAGAGATCTGTCACATCGATCTGCCGGTGTTTCGCGAGATCCCCGCGCGGCCGCCCGATCGGCTCGTCACCGACATCGCCGACGTCAGCGCCCAGCAGCAACAGCAGCAGTAGCGGCGCGGCCCGCTACTCTCCGAGGATCATTCAGGGTCTGGTCGACCGACAGCGCCTCGACCTGACAGAGCAGGAGCTCGAGCGTTGCGGCGTCGGACGAAGCCGACCTTGATCGGGGGACGACGCGCTCGTCGGGGAGCAGCGTCTCGTCGATGTAGCTCACGACCCCCGCGTCGAGGGCGCGGGCACGCCGACGGCCCACAGATAGCCGTCGGGATCTTCGACCATGACCTCGCGCCAGCCATGACCCTTGGTCGTGGCCGGCTGCACGACGTTGGCGCCGTGCTCCCGCGCCCGCCGCTCGACGCCGTCGGGATCGATTCCGAACACGCGCAGCTCGGCGCCGAGCCCGCGACGCGTCCCGCTGGTGAGCGGGCCGTACCAGGGATGCTTGTCGTACGTGTGATCGGCGTGGAGCATCATCTCCACACCGCCCACGTTGACCGCGGCGAAGTCGGGATCAGCGTAGTGGACTGTCGCGTTCAGGACGGGCGTGAGAAACGCGACGGCCCGCCGGACGTCGCGGACCACCAGGTTCACGGTGAAGGGGGGCAGCTCCCGCCCGTAGCGGTCTGCGGGCTTCCACGGATCTCCGGTGCGCTGCTTCAACGCCCGCCCGGACGCGCGAACAGGGACCGAGCGGGGGACTGCTGGCGGGGCTGCCTGACCGTCATCCCCAGCTCGTACGTCTGATTCTCCACCGGATTGGGATTGAAGACTGCGACCCAGACGCCGAAGTTGTCGCGGCCGAGGTTCGGGATCGTCGCGCCCGCGGTCGGGAGCAGCTTGGGATCCGAGCGGCCGCTGAGGCTGTCGCGCACGCTCAGGTACCACGCGCGGTCCGACGGCGCGCCGTCCGACGTCAGCCGCAGATCGACGTCGCGCGGGGTCTTCAGCTTGCCGCTCCGGGCGTAGAAGAAGCGCGTCGTCATCGGCTCCAGGGTCACGGCGAAGCGCCGCTCGGCACCGCGCTCCTGAGGGTCGGTGAGCCGCGTGGATTCCTCGTGTCCGTCGCCGACGGTCCGCGACCGCCGCGAGACCAGCGTGGTCGAATCGTCGTGCTCGACGATTCCCGCGTCGGCCCACATGCCCGGGGTCGGCACCGCGACCTGGATGACGTCGCGCACGAACGACGCGTAGGTCTCGCGCAGCCGGCCGTCGTCGACCAGCAGCTCGTAGAGCCGGCGGTCGAGCGAGCCGGAGTCGGTCCCGACGTCGGCGACCGCGCGGTCGAAGACCGTGCGCATGAACCCGGGCGACACGTTCTCGACGTGCTCGAGGAGAAGGAAGTAGCCGCCGGCCAGCTGTCCGTCGTCGTGATCGGCGGCGTTCCGGATGTGGACGCCGAGCAGGTACGGAAACCGTCCGATCTCCGCTCGCAGCGCGTGGGCCCACGCGAGGCCCGACGGCTTCCACTGACTCCAGGCCGCGTATCCGGCCGCCCACCAGCGGACGACGGTGGCGCGCGGGTCGAGCGGTGGCGGCGCGAGCGCCGCCGACACGGAGCTTCGCGGCGGCTGCGGCGCGACCGGTAGAGCGGGCGCCGGGGCGGGCTCTGACTCCTTCGGACGCTCCCTGACGGATTCGGGCGCGGGCGGTGGGGGGGGCGCGGACGCCTTCTCTGCCAGGGTGATGGTGAGGCGGCCACGCGCGGCGACGTTCACGAGCGTGCGTCCGAACACGCGGGCGACGGACGTGTCGAGCTGCGCCCACTGCTCGTCGGTCAGGGTGTCGCGCTCGACCATGAGCGTCAGCAGATCCTCGAACGGCTTGATCCGCTCGAGCACAGTCTCAACGGTCGGGCCCCGCCCCTCGCTGCCGGCCCGCGAGAGCGCGACGCGGAGCTCGCTGGCCTTGGCCTGACACTCGAGCAGCGACGGAAACGCCGGGTCGTCCAGATGCGTGATCCCGAGCACGCGCGTCAGCACGACGATGGCTCGCTGCACCGCGGCCTTCACGGCCGCCATTTGCTCCTGGCCGGGTGACGGGGGCGGCGGTTCCGCCGTCGGCTGGTCGCCGAAGGCCGACGGGTGCCACGTGACCTCGAAGAGCCGCTTGGGCTCGGGGAAGCCTTTGAGCGGGTGCAGGCCGCGATCCACGTACTCCACGACGCCGCCGTCGGACTGTCTCAGCTCGATCCGACCGGCCACGTATCGCGTCGACTCCGCAACCAGGATCTGGCCGGGCCCCGCCGCCGCGCAGATGCGCGAGGCGAGGTTCACCGTGCCGCCGATGTAGTCGCCGTCTTCCTTTCGAATCGGCTCGCCGGTGTTGATCCCGATACCGATCTCGATCTTGGGCCCGGACTGGTTGCTGTTCTTCTGGGCGACCGACCGCTGGATCGCGATCGCGCACAGGATTGCGCCGCGGGTGGCCTTGAAGGCGACCATGAACCCGTCGCCCTGCGTCTTGACGACGTCGCCGCCGTACAGCTCGATGTGCTTCCTGACGATCTTGTCCTGCTCGCGCACGAGCTGGTTGGCAACCTCGTCGCCCAGATCCTCGGTGGTGTCGGTGAATCCGCGGATGTCGCTGAAAAATATGGTGATGGTGTCGCTGAGCGGCACCGTGACTTCGGGTGCTGCCCGGGGACCACTACCTTCGCCCTGCGCGTTGTCGTTCATTCCAGCGGCGCTTCAGGTGGCACTAAAAATAGTAGCCGATGCGTGGACAAAACGACGCGCCTTTCAAAACGGCTTGTGACGACGCTATCTTCTGACGACGCGGCGCGCCTTGAGATCGAAACGCGGCAGGCTCCGGGACGGCACCGCGGCCACCTCCACGCGGATGCCCAGGATGGTCCGGAGCGCTTCTTGCACAGACCGCACGCCCGCGGCGTCGTCGAGCTCTATCAGGAGGCGCACCTCGTCGAGCTCGCCGTCGTTGAACACCTCGATCTGGAACTCCTCGATCGCCGAGAAGCGCCGCACGACCCCTTCGATCGCCGCCGGGAACACGTTGACCCCGCGCACGATGAGCATGTCGTCGAGGCGGCCGAGAATGCCGCCCGCCAGGCGCCGAAAGGTACGCCCGCACGGGCACTTCCCCTCGGCCAGGCGCACGTGGTCGCCGGTCCGGTAGCGGATCAGGGGCGATCCGATCCGCCCGAGGTTCGTGAGCACGAGCTCGCCGTCCGTGGCCGGCTCGCCCGTCACCGGGTCGATGACCTCCAGGATGAACTCCGACTCGTTCACGTGCAGACCCGTCTGCCCGGCGCACTCGTAACCGTACGCCCCCATCTCGGTCATGCCGCCGTGATCGAACGTCCTGGCGTTCCAGCCGGCCTCGATGCGGGCCCGGACGGCCGGAATGCCGGCGCCGGGCTCACCTGCGTGAACGGTCGTCCGGACCGGCAGCTTCGACAGGTCGATGTCGCGCTCGCGCGCGACTTCGACCAGGTGCAGCGCGTAGGAGGGCGTGCAGACGAGCACGGTCGCGCCGAGCGCTTGCATCCAGGCCAGCCGGGTCGGCGAGTCCTGTCCGCCGCCGGGAATCGCGAGCGCGCCGAGCGCCCGGGCTCCCTCGAAGCCGGCCCAGAATCCGATGAACAGACCGAACGAGAACGGAAAGAAGACGCGATCGGCCGGGCCCACGCCCGCGCCGCGCAGCACGAAGCCCCAGCAGCGCGCCCACCACTCCCACGCCTCCTGCGTGTCGAGCCACCGGAGCGGCGCGCCGCTCGTGCCCGACGTCTGGTGCACGCGCACGTATCGCTCGAGCGGATACGTCAGGTTGGTGCCGAACGGCGGATGCGCGGCCTGATCGGCGACGAGCTCCGACTTGCTCGTGAGCGGCAGCCGGCGGAAGTCGAGCCAGTCCCTCAGATCGTCGGCCGACGCGACGCCGGCCTCGCGCCATTTCCGCGCGACGAACGGATTGGTCGCGAAGAGCTCGCGCGCCATCGCGCGAAAGCGGCGCCACTGATGCTCGCGCAGCCGGTCGGGCTGGAGCGTCTCGAGCGCGCGGTCGAACACCGTCGGCGAGGCCCGGGCCTCAGGTCCGCAGCTTGAACCGCTGGATCTTGCCGGTGGCCGTCTTCGGGAGCTCGGTGACGAAGTCGATCCAGCGCGGGTACTTGTAGGGCGCGATCTTGTCCTTCACGAAGAGCTTGAGCTCGTCGGCGAGCGGGGCGCCGGCGGCCGCGGGATCCTTCAGCACGACGTACGCGTGGGGCTTGACGAGCCGGTCGGTGTCCTCGCGCCCGACCACCGCGGCCTCGAGCACCGCGTCGTGCCCGATCAAGGTCCCCTCGACCTCGACCGGCGAGACCCAGATGCCGCCGACCTTCAGCATGTCGTCGGAGCGGCCGCAGTACCAGTAGAAGCCGTCCTGGTCCTGGTAGTACTTGTCGCCCGTCTGGATCCACTGCCCGAAGAGCGTCTCCTTGGTCTTCTCGTGCTTGTTCCAGTAGTACGCCATCGTCGAGTCGCCCTTGACGCGGATGTTGCCGATCTCACCGCGCGGCACGGGGAGGCCGTGGTCGTCCACGATGGCCAGCTCATAGCCCGGCACCGCCACGCCGGTCGAGCCGGGCCGCGTGTGGCCCGGGCGATTCGAGATGAAGATGTAGCCGATCTCGGTCGTGCCGATGCCGTCGACGATCTCGACGCCGAACCGCTCGCGCCAGCGCTTGTAGAGCTCCTCGGGCAGCGCCTCACCCGCCGACACGCACAGGCGCAAGGACGAGGCGTCGAACCGCTTCTCCGCGTCCTTCACGGCGAGCATCGCAGCGAAGAGCGTCGGGATCCCGAAGAAGAGCGTCGGCCGATAGCGCGTGATGGCCTCGAAGACCCCTTCGGGCGTGGGGCGCCGCGGATAGAGGATCGCCTGCGCGCCGACGCTCATCGGCAAAAAGCCGGTGGCGCCGAGCCCGTAGGCGAAGAAGAGCTTCGCCGCCGAGAACACGCGATCGGTCGGGCGGATCCCGAGCACCTGCTTGCCGTAGGTCTCGCAGCAAATGACCATGTCGTGCTGCAGGTGCACCGCGCCCTTGGGAAAGCCGGTCGAGCCCGACGAGTACTGCCAGTACGCCGGATCGTCGCGCGAGGTCACGGCCGCCGTCAGGACCGACGACGCCTTCGCGACTCGCTCCTCGTACGACAGGAACTGGCCGGGCACGCCGCCCGCGACGAGCACGTGCTTGAGATACTTCGCCTCGGCCAGCGCGGGCCCGGCCTCGGCCAGGAGCGGGGCCGACACCACGGCCACCCGGGCGCGGCTGTCGTCGAGGAAGTAGAGATAGTCGGCCGTGCGCATCAGCGTGTTGGTCGGGATCGGTACCGCGCCGATCTTGATCGCGCCCCAGAAGGTGCCCAGGAACTCGGGCGCATCGAGACAGAGCATCAGCACGCGGTGCTCGGGCTCGACGCCGATCTCGACGAGCGCGTTGCCCGTGCGGTTGACCAGCTCGTGGACGTCCGCGTAGGTGAGCGTGCGGCCCTCGTAGGTGAAGGCCGGCGCGGTCCCCCGCCCTTCGGCGATGTTACGGTCGACGAACCACGTCGCGGCGTTGAACTGCGCGGGGAGCAGCTCGGACGCGTTCATGCGCTCAGGCCAGGCGCACGTACTCGAAGTCGACGGGCCGTCCGTTGACGCCGCGGGCCGGCGGCGCGATCCAGCTGGCGAAGCGCGCGATCTCGGTCACCGGCTGCATCAGGCTCGCGATGTACGCCTGGTCCGTCTCGGTCGGCAGCCACTCGTGCTTGCGCGCGTCCCACTCGGCCTCGCTGAGCACGCGGCCGTCGGGCGCCACCTTCACCTCGGCGAAGAGCCCGATCGCCCGGTGGAATCCCCGGTGCGGCAGGCGCAGCTCCACGCCGATCTCGTGCTTCTTGATGACCTGGTTCCAGCGGTCGAGTCCGCGCTGGCAGTCGGCGATGTAATCGTCGCGCAGCCGCTCGTTGAGCGAGGGCAAGGCCGGCGCCTCGCGGGCGGTGATCCGATCGCCATCGAGCTCGTTGATCGAGTACGTGCTGTCCTTGAGCCGATGGTCGTCGCGCTTCTTGCTCTCCTCGAAGCGGCCCTTGAGCCCCATCGTGTAGAAGTTTGCGGCGTTGGTCGAGATCTCGGAACCGAACAGGTCGAGCGAGACCGAGTAGTGGAAGTTGATGTACCGCTGCAGGGTCGCGAGGTCGATGCCGCCGAGCCGGCGGACGTCGTCGGTCTTGCCCTCGCGCATCAGCTCGCAGGTGCGCTGCACCACGCGTCCGATGCCCGTCTCGCCGACGAAGAGATGATGCGCTTCCTCGGTGAGCATGAAGCGGCACGTGCGCGAGAGCGGATCGAAGCCGCTCTCGGCCAGGCTCGCAAGCTGGTACTTGCCGTCGCGATCGGTGAAGTACGTGAACATCAGGTACGAGAGCCAGTCGGGCGTCTTCTCGTTGAAGGCGCCCAGGATGCGCGGCTTGTCGCGATCGCCCGAGCGCCGCTGCAGGAGCGCCTCGGACTCCTCGCGGCCGTCGCGGCCGAAGTAGGCGTCGAGCAGATAGACCATCGCCCAGAGGTGGCGGCCCTCCTCGACGTTGATCTGGAACAGGTTGCGCAGGTCGTAGAGCGACGGGCAGGTCCGGCCCAGATGGCGCTGCTGCTCGACCGACGCGGGCTCCGTATCGCCCTGGGTCACGATCAGGCGGCGGAGGACGCCACGATACTCGCCCGGCACGTCCTGCCACGCGGGCGCGCCCAGATGATCGCCGAAGCCGATCGTGCGGCCCGCCTCGGGCTCGGCGAGGAACAGCCCCCAGCGGTACTCCGGCATCTTGACGTAGTCGAACTGCGCCCAGCCCTGCGCGTCGACGCTCACGGCGGTCCGGAGATAGACGTCCTTGCCCTGGAAGCCGTCGGGGCCCATCTGCATCCACCAGTCGAGGAACTTCGGATGCCACTCCTCGAGCGCGCGCTGCAGGCGGCGGTTGTCGGCGAGGCTGACGTTGTTCGGGATGCGCTCGCTGTAGTCGATACCGGCCATCACACTCTCCTGCGATCGAACTCGCTGCGCCGCCCCGTGCCGTACACCTCGAGGGCGCCCTTGGGCCCGACGGCGTTGCCGCGCTGGAAGATCCAGTTCTGCCAGGCCGAGAGCCGGCCGAAGATCTTGCTCTCGAGCGTCTCGGGCCCGCCGAACCGGATCGAGGCCTCCATGCCGGTGAGGGCGTCGGGCGAGAATGCCGCGCGCTCCTCCATCGCGATGCGGACCTCGTCGTCCCAGTCGATGTCGTCGGGGGTGAAGGTGACGAGCCCCGCCTCGGCCGCCGCAGCGGCATCGAGCTCCTCGCCGATCCGCCCGCGGAGCTTGTCGGTGCGGCCGGGCTCCGCGAGGAACCGGCTGGCCAGCCGCGTGAGCCCGTTGACCATGGGGTACGCGCCGAAGTTCAGCTCGGTGAGCCGGATCGTCGCCGGCGGCATCTTGCCGTCGGGCCGCGAGCCATCGAGCATGTACGAGCGGTCGGCGGCGAGCACGAGCTCGAGCAAGGTGCCGGTGAAGCACGAGCCGGGCTCGACCAGCGCGAAGACCGACCGCGACGAGACCTCGATTCGCTTGAACGTGCGCTTGAGGTAGAGCCGGATCTCGCGCACGAGCCAGTCCTCGCGCTGCGCCGCCAGCAGGCGGTCGTACGCCTCGACCAGGTCGGCACGGCCGGACGTCCTGAATACCCAGAGCCCGATCTCGTCCTCGTTGGTGCGCAGGTGCAGGATCAGGTCGTCGAGCTCGCGGGCCAGCGCCAGCGGCCAGAAGGCGCACCCGGCCTCGCGGATACCTGCCGCGTCCGCGGGCGGCGGCGCGCTCGGCCCGCCGACGGTGATCTCGGCGAGGCCTCGCGCGCGGTCGATGGCGCACGCGACGTGAACGTAACGGATGCGGTCGCCCTCGATCGTGCGCTCGAGCGGCGTGAGCGTGAAGCCCCGCGCGCCCGCCGGCCGGTCCGTGCGCGCCGCGAGCTCCGCGGCGCGGCGCTTCGCCACCTGGTCGAGCTTCGAGCGCGGCGCGATCTCGTCGACGAGGCCCCATTCGACGGCCCGCGCGCCCTTGATGCCTTCTTCGACCGTGCAGAAGAAGTCAGCGCGGTCGCGGCGCACGCGCCGCTTGTCGACCAGCCGCGTGAGCCCGCCGGTGCCGGGCAGCACGGCCAAGAGCGGAACCTCCGGGAGCGAGACCGCCGTGTTGCCGTCGTCGGCCATCACGATCCAGTCCGTCGCCAGCGCGAGCTCGTAGCCGCCGCCCGCGCACGGGCCGTTGACGGCGCAGAGATAGACCTGGCGCGACTCGCCCGTCGCCTCCTCGATCGCGTTGCGCGTCTCGTTGGTGAACTTGCAGAAGTTCACCTTCCAGCCGTGGGCCGACTGCGAGAGCATGCGGATGTTGGCGCCGGCGCAGAACACGCGCTCCTTGCCGGAGGTGACGATCACCGCGCCCACTTCCGGGTGCTCGAAGCGCAGCCGCTGGATCGCGTCGTAGAGCTCGACGTCGACCCCGAGATCGTAGGAGTTGAGCTTGAGCTCGTAGCCCGGGCGGAGCCCGCCGTCTTCCTTGACGTCCATCGCCAGCGTGGCGACCGGCCCGTCGAACGCGAGCTTCCAGTGCCGATACTTCGACGGCTCCGTCCTGAAGTCGACCCGCACGCGGTCCGCCGTGTCGGCCATCGCCGTCATCCCAGGATGACCCAGAGCGCCTGGGCCTGCTTGCCGCCCAGGTTCTCCCAGCCGTGGGCCACGCCGCCGTCGAGCAGCGCGCTATCGCCCGCCTCGAGCAGATGGCGATCGCCGTCGTAGTGGAGCGCGACCTTGCCCTCCAGCACGTAGAAGAGCTTCAGCTGGCCCGGCTTGATGATGACCTTCTCGGTCGTGAAGCCGCGTGACTTCGGGCCGAGCGTCGAGACGACCGCGCGGATCTTGCCCTGGAAGAGCCCCGCCCCGAGGACGGCCCAGCGCTCCGACGAGCCGTCGAACGACACGACTGGATAGTCGCGCTTGTGCGAGACGACGATGCTGCCGTTCGGCTTGCCGTCGAACAGGGCCGCAATCGGCACGCCGAACGCCGACGCGATCTTGCCGAGCGTGTGGAGTGAGGGCGACAGCCGGCCGGACTCGATCTGCGACACCATGCTGGGCGTCAGGCCCGCCTTCTCGGCGAGCTGACGCTGCTGCAGCTCTCGCTCGCCGCGCAGGCGCTTGATGCGCTCCCCGAGTGCGGTCACGCGACCTCCTCCGACGCGGGGCCGAGGTCCCCGAGCCCGGCGACCGCGGCGACGGCCCGCGCGACGAAGACCCGGGTGACCTTCTTGCGGTAGGGATGGCTGAAGTCGGTGTTGTCCAGGGGCTTCGCGGGCCCGGCCGCCAGGTCGGCGACCCGGGCGATCAGCTCACGGGTCACACGCTGGCCCACGAGCGCCGCCGCGGCCTTCTCGACCGGGCGCGGCTGCGAGGCGACCGCGCCGAGCACGATCCGCGCCTCGCGGACGACGTCGCCTTCCATCCGGGCGGCCACCGCCACGCCGAGCACCGGAAAGTCGAACGAGCCCCGGCGCCGCAGCTTGAGATACGCCGAGCGCCAGCCGTCGGCCGGCGGCAGCTGGATGTCCGCCACGATCTCGTCGGGGCGCTTGGCGAGGTACTCGATGCCGTCGTCCTGGTAGAGCGCGGCCATCGGGATCGTACGCTCGCCCTCCGCACCCACGAGTCGAAGCTTTGCGCCGAGCGCCCAGAGCACGGGCGCGGTGTCAGACGAAGACACGGCCCAGCACCGGGAGCTCCCGGGCGCCACCAGACAGATGTCGCCGTCTTTCTTCAGACAGAACCCGATGGCCCTACGCCATTCGTAGGACTGATCATAATAGTTGCATCGGGTGTCCACACAGACGTTGCCCCCGATAGTACCCATGTTCCGGAGCTGAGGCGAGGACACAAGTCCGGCGGCGGTCGCCAGCGCCGGGACGTCGCGCATGATCTCGCGATGGGCCGCGACGGCCGAGAGGGTCGTCCCGGCGCCGATCGTGAAGCCGGCCTGCGCCGAGCCGCGGATGCCCCGCAGCTCGCGCAGCCCTCGCAGCCCGACCAGGACCGTGGGCTCGAATTGCCGCCGCTTCATGTTGGGGTAGAGATCGGTGCCGCCCGCCACGAGCATCGCGTCGCGCCCGTGCTCGGCCATCAGGCGCGCCGCGCCGGCAACGGTGGTCGGCGCCAGGTATGTGAAAGGTGGAAGCCGGATCATGACGCAAACGGTCTCGACACGACCGCTTCGGCGGGCTGGCCGAACGCGGATTCGACCGCGAGCGGTGCCTTGAACGTGAGCAGCGGCAGCCGCTCCGGCCCGACGCGTGCGGGCTTGCCCGCGCGCTTGAGGTCGAGCGCTTTGAGGATCTTGTCCGGCGTGATCGGCACCTCGTCGATGCGAATCCCGAGCGCGTGGTGGATCGCGTTCGCGATCGCCGGGATCACCGGCAGGAGCGGGCCCTGGCCGGCTTCCTTGGCGCCGAACGGCCCCTCGGGGTCGTCGGTCTCGACGAGGATCGTGTGGATCTCGGGGGTCTCGAGGGTGGTCGGGCTCTTGTACTCGAGCATCGATGGATGCTTGTGCAGATTCTTTCTGAAAACCTGCTCCTCCATCAACGCCTCGCCGATGCCCATGTAGATCGAACCCTCGACCTGGCCCTCGACCAGCAGCGGGTTGAGCGCGCGGCCGATGTCGTGGCCGATCCACACGTTCTCGAGCTCGACGGCGCCGGTCTCCTCGTCGACGGTCAGCTCGACGACGCAGGCCGAATACGAGTAGCAGGGCGACGGACCAACCCCTCCGCCCTTGTACTTGCCGGCGCGCTTGGGCGGCGCGTACGAGCCGGGAAAGGCGAGCACGCCGTGCATCGCCTCGCCGAGCTCGACCGCGCGCGCGAACGGCACCGCCTTGTCCCAGTCGTCGGGCACCCCGACCTTCCGCTCGCGCGCGACGAGCGCGGCCGGGCTCACCTCGAGCTTGCGAGCGACCGCCTTGAAGATCGCGTCGCGCAGGCGCTCGGCCGCCTGGATCGCCGCCATGCCGCACATGAGCGTGACCCGCGAGGAGTACGAGCCGAGGTCGACGGGGGTCAGGCTCGTGTCGGCCGGATGCACGTGCACGTCCTTGGGCGGAAGGCCGAGCACCTCGGCGGTCAGATAGGCCAGGATCGAGTCGGAACCCTGGCCGATGTCGGTGGCGCCGCACAGCACGGCGACGACGCCGCTGCGATCGGCGCGCGTGAGCACGCCCGAGTGCGGCATGTCGTTCCAGTAGATCGCGGTGCCCGCGCCCGTGAGGTACGCGGAGCACGCGAGCCCCAGGCCACGCTTCTTCGTCGACCGCGGCGGCGCGTGTCTGGCCGATACGCCGTAGCGGGCTCGCTTGTCGCGCCAGCCCGAGGCTTCGACGACCTTGTCGATGCACTCGCCGAGGCCGATGGTGGTGACGGTCAGGTGGTTCGCGGTCTTGGTGAACGGCTCGGCCACGATTCGCCGCCGCATGTCGGCGGGGTCGAGCCCGAGCTGCTCGGCCGCCTTGTCGAGCTGGCATTCGAGCGCGAAGCGGGGCTGGACGGTGCCGTGGCCGCGCTTGGGTCCGCACGGCGGCTTGTTGGTGAAGATGCGCGCGCCCTCGAACTTGTAGACCGGGATCTTGTAGGTGACCGGATTGATCACGCCCGTGTAGAAGGTGGACGCGACGCCATACGAGCCGTACGCGCCGCCGTCGAGCCACGTGCGCAGATGGCAGCCGGTGATGTCACCCTCCCTGGTGAAACCGGTCCGGATCCACATGAGGACGGGATGGCGGCCACGGTGCGTGTAGAAGACCTCCTCGCGCGTGAGGGCGATCTTCACGGGGCGTCCGGTCAGCTTCGAGAGCTGGCACGCCACGATCTCGTGCGAGAACGGATCGGTCTTGCCGCCGAAGCCGCCGCCGACCGGCGTCGCGATCACGCGGATGTGCGCGGCCGGCGTGTCGAGTACCTTGGCGAGCACGCGGTGCACGTAGTGCGGCGTCTGCGTCGAGGACCAGAGGGTCAGCTTGCCGTCGGGCGCCCAGTGGGCGACGGCGGCGTGCTGCTCCATCGGCATGTGGGTGTTGCCCTCGAAGAAGAAGACGTCCTCGCGGACCAGATGCGAGGCGTCGAGAGCCGCGTCGACGTCGCCGAACTGGAGCGCGACGTTCTTGTGGACGTTCGGACCGTCGCCGTACTCGTGGATGCGCGCCTCGGGATGGGCGAGCGAGTCGAAGATCGACATGAGGGCCGGCAGCGGCTCGTAGTCGACCTCGATCAGCCGGCACGCCCGCTCGGCCGTCTCCTCGTCGACGGCGGCGACCGCGGCGACCGGGTCGCCGACCATGCGCACCTTCTCCGCGCAGAGCGCTTCCTCGTCCTGCGACACGGGCAGGATGCCGAACTTGACGCCCGGTAAATCCGCCGCGGTGATGACCGCGTAGACGCCCGGCAGGGCGCGGGCGCGCGTGGTGTCGATGGACCGGATGCGGGCATGCGCGCTGGCACTCCGGAGCAGCTTGGCGTAGGCCATGCGCGGCAGGAACAGGTCGTCGGCGTACTTCGTCTCGCCGACCACCTTCGCCCACGCGTCGACCTTCGGCAGCGGCTGGCCGACGACGGCGAACTCCTTCTTGGTCATGCACGGGCCTCCTGGCGTCCCATCCTGAGGGCCGCGAGCTCGACGGCGTCGAGGATCTTCGTGTAGCCGGTGCAGCGGCAGAGGTTGCCGGCGAGCGCCTCCTTGACTTCCTGTCGGGTCGGGCTCGGCCGCTCGGCGAGGAGCGCGCGCGCCGTCAGGAGAATACCGGGCGTGCAGTACCCGCACTGGGCGGCGCCGAGCTCGGCGAAGGCCTGCTGCAGCGGATGAAGCCGCCCACCCTCCGCCATCCCCTCCACTGTCGTGATCTGCGCACCTTCGGCCTCGACCGGGAGCGCCAGGCACGAGAGGACCGGCTCGCCGTCGATCAGCACCGTGCAGGTGCCGCACTCGCCGAGCTCGCAGCCGTGCTTGGTGCCGGTGAGGGCGAGATCCTCGCGCAGCACCTCGAGCAAGGTCTTGTGGGTCGGCACGAGCGCCTCGCGGGACTCGCCGTTGACGTTCAGCGTGACGCGAACCTTCATCGGGACTCCAACCGGCCTGAACCTGATTTACCAGGACTTAAGGACGATTTAAAAATACTGAATCGACCGAATCCGTGTCAAGTGCGAAACCTTGGGCCCCGAAACCGCGGGCGGCTAAGATACCCCCGTGCCATTCGTCAGGACCGACGACCGGGTGCGGCTCTACTACGAGGAGCACGGCCGTGGCACCCCCCTGGTGCTCGCCAACGGCATCGGATGCAACGCCGACATGTGGGATGTGAACCGTGACGCGCTCGCCGCCCACCACCGGCTCGTCCTGTGGGAGCCGCGCGGCCACCCCCGGTCCGACAGCCCGGAGGATCCGGCCCGGTACTCGTTCCAGCGCTGGGTGCTCGACCTGAAGGCCGTGCTCGATCACCTCCGGATCCGGAAGGCGCACGTCGGCGGGCTCTCGCTCGGGGCGGGGATCGCGACCCGCTTCGCGCTGCAGTTTCCGGCGCGCGTCCGATCGCTGGTCGTGACGAACTCGTCGTCGGCCGCCGGGCTACCGCTCTCCGTCGAAAACCTCGTGATGCGCGCGCGCTCGATCGAGATCACGCTCACGAAGGGTATGGACGCCATGGCCGAGTTCGCGATGGTGGCCAACCCGAACTTCTCCGAGCGACTGGCGATCGAGCCCTTGGCCAAGGATGAGGTGTACGAGGAATATCGCCGGCTTTCACCCATCGGGTACGCGAATTCCCTGCGAGCCCTGCTCGCGATGGACCACATCACCGACCGGCTGCCGCGTCTGCGGCGGCCCGTGCTACTCATCGGCGGCGACCGCGACCCCTCCCTCGCCCCGATGAGAGTGATGCACCGAAAGGTCCGCGGCTCGAAGCTGGTGGTCCTCTCGCCAGCGAGCCACTTTGGCAACCGCGATCAGCCCGAGGCGTGGAACCGCACCGTGCTCGAGTTCCTGGCCCGCTGCGATCGGCGGGTAAGGAGGTAGGGGCCGATGGATCGTCCGCGCGTGCTCGTGGTCGACGATGACACCGGCGTCGGGGGGTTCCTGCGCGACGCGCTCACCTCGTGGAATTACGACGTCATCCACGTCAAGAGCGGCCGGGAAGCCGTCGATCTGATCAGCCACCAGATCTTCGACGCCGCGCTGGTCGACATCTGGATGCCCGAGATGGACGGCCTGCAGGTGCTCGACGAGATGAAGCGTCACGACCCCGCGCTCGAGGTCGTGATGATGACTGGCAACCCGATGGTCGAGACAGCGGTGCAGGCGCTGAAGTCGGGGGCCTACGACTACCTCATCAAGCCGCTCAACCTGGACGAGCTCCAGCACCTCATGCACCAGGTCCTCGAGAAACGCTTCCTGAGCCGCGAGGTGCACTCGCTGCGCAACCGCCTGGCCGAGCACCTGGCGGTGAAGGACCTGGTCGGGAACTCGCTGGGCATGATTCGGGTCCGGGAGATCATCGCCAAGGTGGCAGACTCGGACTCGCCGGTGCTGATCGAAGGCGAGAGCGGTACCGGCAAAGAGCTGGTCGCCGCGGCCATCCACCGTCAGTCCGGACGCAGCAAGGGCCCGTTCGTGCCGGTCAACTGCAGCGCGATCCCGGCCGACCTCATGGAGTCGGAGTTCTTCGGCCACGTGCGGGGCGCCTTCTCGGGCGCGGTCGCCGACGCCCTGGGCCTGTTCCGCTCGGCTCACGGCGGTACGCTCTTCCTGGACGAGATCGCCGAGCTCCCGCCGGCGCTCCAGGCCAAGCTGCTGCGTGTCCTGCAGGAGAAGGAGATCCGTCCGGTCGGGTCGACCAAGACCCATAGCGTCAACGTCAGGGTGATCGCCGCGACCAACAAGAACCTCGAGGCGGTCGTGCAGAGCGGCAATTTCCGCCAGGACCTGTTCTACCGCCTGAACGTCGTCCGCGTCCTGGTCCCCCCGCTCCGGGAGCGCAGGGGTGACATCCCCGCCCTCCTCACCTACTTCCTGCGTCGGTTCAACGAGCGCTTCCGGCGCGACGTGAAGGGCATCGCGCCCGACGCGATGGCGGTGCTGACCGGCTACGACTTCCCGGGCAACGTTCGCGAGCTCGAGAATCTCCTGGAGCGGGCCTTCGCGCTCGGCGCGCGCGACGAGATCGAGCGCGCGAACCTCCCCGATCTCACCGCCAAGCCCGACGCGACGCCTGCCGCGGTCGACGACGACACGCTGCCGACGCTCGACCAGGCCGAGCGCGATCTGATCGCGCGGGCCCTCGAGCGCTTCCGGAACGACAAGGAGCAGGCCGCGCGCGCGCTCGGTCTCACCGTCCGCACGCTGTACCGTCGCATCAAGAAGTTCGGCCTCGTCTAGGGCCACCGTCAACCAGAGACCGTCAAATCTGTCATTGCGCGGCGGAGTGCCCGCGGCCGCGCTCGTGCAACTTCTCGATTTCAAAGCCACGACGGTCTCTGGCACCGAACCTGCTCTCTACGATCGTCATGAATTTCCGGGAGTCCGCGGGCCAGCGCTGGATCCTGGTCGCGGACGGTGATGAGGCGTCGGCGCGCTTCGTGGCCAGCTTTCTCCTCCAGGCGCGCCTGCGGGCGTACCCGACGGCGCGCGGGCTCGACGCCATGCGGCTCGTCACGCGATTTCGTCTCGGCCTTGCGGTGGTCGACGTCGATCTGCTCGACATGCCCGGATCCGATCTCGTCAGGAAGCTCCGCACCGTCGAGCCGTCGCTCCCGATCGTGATGACGACGAGCGACTACAGCCCGGAGACCGAGGTCCAGGCGCGCCAGCTCGGGATCATCCAGTACATCCACAAGCCGGTCGATCTCCAGCGGCTCGATCGAGTCGTCTCCCGGATCTTCGGCCATGGCGCGGAGACCCTGCCGCGGCTCACGGTCGAGTCCAACGGGAGCGAGGCGCGGTGACTCCACGGGTGCAGTACGTCTCGGTCCTCGCCGGACTGCTGATCAGCCTGGCGCTGACGATCGGCCTGGCCGGATCGCCGCCGCCCGTCCCCGGGCCCGCCCCCGCCGGGGGGGACCCGACGTGGGACGTCCCAACATTGGACGCGAAGACCCCGGGCGCGCGCCCGCAGGTGCCCGCCTCGATCGTCCCCGAGGGAGTGGCGGTGCTCCTCCTGACGATCGTCTGGACCGCGTGTCGCGCGCTCCTGTCCGGGCGGCTCGGGCTCGACGCCTTCCGACGCATCGTGGTGTCACCGAGCCACCGGCGGAGCTTCGGATGGTGGAGGACCGGTCCGGGCTACACGGACGACGCGCTCGGCCGCCACGGCGTCCTCGACCCGGAGATCATCCTGCTGTCCAAGCCGTTCACGCCCGAGTCGCTCATGCGGCACCTGCGGCGGGCGCTCGACGCGTCCGCGAAGCGCGACTAGCTCAGCGGACCTTCCGGGTTCCGCGGACCACCGGGATCTCCGGGTCCATCACGAAGCGGATCCGCGGCAGGTCCGTGTCCGAGGTCGAGGTGCTCGCCGAGATCGGCATGGCCAGCGTGATCGGCCTGGCGTGCCACGCTTCCGCGTCGAACCGGCTCACGTGCGCGCGACCGCGCGCGGCCCGGTGCAAGGTGTAGTACGCATCGATCTGGATCAGCTGCGTTGCCCCGTCGACGCGCGCGAGCGTGACCCCGTGGATGTACTGCAGATCGGAGCCCGAGACGATCTCCGGATCGATCAGCGCCATCTCGAGAATCGTCGCGCCGTCGCGCCGCACCGACGCTGCCACCCGGTCGTGATAGCGTCGCAGCGTGATCTCGCCCGGCACCGCCGGGAAACCCCAGCGCTCGCGAAGCTCGGCAGCCGCGCTCGCGGTCGAGGCCACCGCGCTCAGGACGTAGCCCCGGGGATGCACGCCGGCGCGCGCCATCAGCCGCACTTGCGCCAGATCGAAGGGGCCGACCGGGCTCTCCGGATAACGGGTCACGAGGAAGGTGACGTAGTCGGGGATCGCCGGGTGCAGCGCCCGCGGCAAGAGCACGCGGCTGCCGTCGGCGATCTCGCACGCGAGCTGGAGGATCTCGGCGTTCGGTAGCTCCCACGCTTCGGTGTCGAGGTTTCGCATCTGCGGGAGCTCGCCCGCGATCGTCCCGAGCTCGAGCTCGCCGAAGATCGGCATCAGGACTTGCTCCCGTTGAACGCGGGCATCACTTCTTTGCCGAACAGCCGCAGGCTCGCCAGCACGTCGGCCTGCGGAATCGTCTCCGCCGTGTTGAGCAGGAAGTTGACGCGGTCGACGCCGCACGCCTCCCACCGCTTGAGCGCGCGCGTGATGCGCTCGGGGCCGCCGAGACAGAGCCCCTCGCCGGCCTGCTCGGAGGATTCCGGCCCGGTCGCCTGGCGGCGCAGCTGCGGCAAGAGCCCGAGCGACGGGTACGACTTCGACGGATACGTCTCGCGCACCGACATGAGCTGGGCCGCGAGGTAGTTGAAGTGGTTCGCCATCTGGCGCCCGGTCTTGAGCGCGACCGCGTCGTCCTCGTGGCAGTAGAGGAAGTTGACGGTCGAGACCTGGTCGTTGACGAACTCGCCGACCGGTTCGCAGAGCTGGATGCGCCGGCGATATTCCGCGATGCGCTTCTCCTGCTCGGCGAACTGGCCGAAGGTGAGGCCGAGGCTGCCGAGCCCGCGGTCGGCGGCGTCGAGCTCGGTGCCCGGGCTCGTCACGGCGACCCACATCGGTGGGTGCGGGCGCTGGTAGACCTTCGGCAGGATCGTGCGGCGCGGCATCGACCAGAACTCGCCCTCGAACTCGAACTTCTCCGAGGTCCACATG
>Ga0306920_100001892_pt1 | contig 26101 bp, 25 predicted proteins | sample flu12Cox44000170_FD_204666 | JGI IMG/M metagenome (GOLD analysis project Ga0306920, IMG submission 204666) | Lab enrichment of tropical soil microbial communities from Luquillo Experimental Forest, Puerto Rico - flux4day.12C.oxic.44.000.170 (v2)... | ecosystem: Environmental > Terrestrial >...
CGCCGCCGCGCGCGAGAGCGCCGGAAGGCTCACCGTGCCCACCGCGACGCCGAAGAGCCCGATCGGCAGCTGCATCAGCCGGAACGCGTACTGGAGCCACGACACGCTGCCCTCGCGGAAGCTCGCGGCGATCGCCTGGCTGACGAAGATGTTGAGCTGGGTCGCCGCGAGCCCGACCGTGGCCGGGAGCATGAGCAGCGCGACGCGGCGCACGCCCGGGTGCCACGTTGGCAGCTCGAGCCGGAAGCGGAAGCCGAGCCTGTGGAGCGCGGGCAGCTGGCAGGCGAACTGGAGCAGCCCGCCCAGCACCACGCCGAACGCCATCGCCGTGATCGCCGGCCAGCCGATGGCGCGCGCGGCCGGGATCAGGCTCAGGCCGAAGACGACCATGCCGATGTTGAGCAGCGCCGGCGCGAACGCCGGCAGGAAGAACACGCCGCGCGCGTTCAGCATCCCCATCGCCGCGGCCGCGAGCGCCACCGCGGGCAGGAACGGCAGCATGATGCGCGTGAGCGACACCGTGAGCGCGAGCTTGCCCGGCACCGCGGCGAAGCCGCCGGCGATGAGGCCGATGATCTGCGGCGCGAAGATCCATCCGAGCGTGCAGAGCCCCAGCAGCACGGCGAGCAGCGTGGACATGAGCTGCCGGCCGAGCGCCCACGCGGCGTCGTCGCCCTGGCGCTCGCGCCACTCGGTGAACGTGGGCACGAACGAGGCGCTCATCGCGCCCTCGGCGAACAGGTCGCGCACGAGGTTCGGCACGCGGAACGCCATGTTGAACGCGTCGGCGGCGGTGCCAGCGCCGAACCAGGCCGCGAACACCTGGTCTCGCAGCAGCCCCAGCACGCGCGACATGAACGTGGCCGCGCTCACCGCGCCCACGTGACGGGCCACGCCACCCGCGCGCTCGACCGCGCCGCCGCCGGTCTCGGTGGCGGCGGGGCTCGCGACTGGCTCCACCCGCGTCTCGTCGGTCACCGCGGACCGCCGCGGATGCGTCCGAAAATGCCCGAGTTCGCGCGTTGCATGGCGCGCGTGCTAGCCTGCTGCTCCATGCTGATCCCCCTGGCCGCGGCCGCAGAACCCACGCTCACCTTATTCCAGGCGTTCGTGCTGGGCGCGGTGCAGGGGATCACGGAGCTGCTCCCGATCTCGAGCAGCGCCCACCTGTTCATCTTCCCCACGCTGCTCGGCTGGCCGTACTTCGGGGTGACGTTCGACGTCGCGCTGCACGCCGGCACGCTGCTCGCCCTGGTGTTTGCGTACCTCGACGACTGGCGGCGCATGGCGGCGAACTTCTTTTCGTCCGACGCGGGCCCGCGGACCGAGGCGCGGGCGCTGTTCGGCATGATTTGCGTCGCGACCGTGCCCGGGCTCGCGGCCGGGTTCGTGCTCGGCGACCTGGAGGACCGGCTGCGCTCCGTGGTGCTCATCGCCTCGCTCCAGCTCGTGTTCGGGCTGCTGCTGTGGGCCGTGGACCGGTTCGCGCGCCCCGGCCGGGAGGCCGCCGTCCCGGGCTGGGCGACCGCGGTCGGCGTGGGACTGGCGCAGTGCCTGGCGCTCGTGCCCGGCGTGTCGCGCTCGGGCGTGACCATGACCACGGGCCGGGCGTGCGGGCTCTCGCGGCTCTCGGCCGCGCGCTTCTCGTTCCTGGTCAGCATGCCGATCACGCTCGCCGCCGTGATGTACACGCTGCTGCTCAAGTCGAAGACCCTGTCGCACGAGATCCCGGTGAGCACGCTGTTCGTGGGCGTGGCGAGCTCGGCCCTGTTCGGCTTCCTTGCCATCCGCTTCCTCCTCGGGGTGCTCCGCCGCACCGGCTTCGGTGCGTTCGCGCTCTACCGCGTCGTCCTGGCGCTCTTCCTGTTCGCCTGGGCGGCGGCCCACCACTGATATCGGCCGGTCGGCCGCTTCACCCCGGCGGGCGCGAGGCGCGGTCGCGGAAGTAGCGGTTCATGCGGTCGCGCAGGTGCAGGCGGGCCCGGTGCAGGCGCGACTTGACCGCGGCGATCGTGAGCCCCAGCTCCTGCGCGACGTCGGCATTTGACTGCTCCATGATGTCGCGCAGCACGAACACCTCCTTCTCGTTCGCCGGGAGCAGGTCCACCTCGCGGCCCAGCACCTCGCGTGCCTCGGAGTCGAGCAGCTCCTCGAGCGGCTGCGTGGACCAGTCGGGGATCGACAGCGGCTCGGCGTCCGCGTCGTTCCCCTGCGACTGTTCGTAGGAGACATGGCCCTCTCGCCGGCGGCGCAGCTTCATCAGGCTCGCGTTCGTGGCGATGCGGTAGAGCCAGGTCGAGAACGTGGACTCGCGCTTGAAATTCGGCAGGCCCCGGTAGGCGCTCAGGAACGCGTCCTGGAGCGCCTCGGCCGCGTCGTCCTCGTGGCGGAGGATCTTGGTGGAGAGCCGGTAGACGCGGTCGCGATAGCGGCGCACGAGCTCGTCGAAGCCGCGGTTGTCCCCCGCCTTCGTGCGATCCACGAGATCCGAGTCGCTCAGCGCGCCGTAGTCCACGCTCATGCCGGCCGTCCCTTTCATGCGCGTTCCACGGGGTGACCAGCGGCAGCGCTGGCGGAAGCTCCCCCGCTGGGGCTCACGTCGAAACGGGAGTCATACACGATTTCGCCGGCCAGTGCCGTGAACCGCGGCCGCGCCCCCGCCAGCTCCTGGGGCCCCGCCGCATGGAGGTCGCGGTCCCAGATCACGAGGTCGGCCGGGGCGCCGGGCTCGAGCCGCCCGCTCCCGAGGGTGCCAGCCGCGAGTTCGCACGCGCATCGGGTGTAGCCGGAAAGGGCTTGATCCAGCGTCAGGCATTGGCCGGACTCGAACGGCTGGCCGTCGGCGCCGAGCCGGCCGACCGCGGCAGCGAGCCCGAGCCGCGCCAACGGCGGCTCGACGGGCGCGTCGGAGCCGAACGCGAGCGTGATGCCGGTCTCGAGCAGCGCGCGCCACGGGTAGGAGAGCGCACAGCGCGCGCCCCAGGCGCGCTTCGCGACCGGCGCGTCGGTGACCGCGTGCTGCGGCTGCATGCTCGCCGCAACGCCGAGCGAGGCGAAGCGATCCCGATCCGCGGGGTGCAGGAGCTGGACGTGCTCGATGCGCGGCGGCAGTGACAGGCGTGCGAGGTCCGCACGCCGCGACCCGATCGCGTCCAGCGCGTGGCGCACCGCAGCATCGCCGATGGCATGGATCGCCACGGAGAACCCGGCCGCCGCGGCGCGGTCGATCGATCGAGCCATCTCATCGGCCGTGAGCAGCGTCATCCCCCGCCCCGGCGTGTCGTCGTAGGGGTCGAGCATCGCGGCGGTCCGCGAGCCGAGCGTGCCGTCGGCGAAGAGCTTGAGCGCGCCGGTCCGGAACCACGCGTCGCCCTCGCCGCCGCGAAGCTCGACCCGCCGCGCGTCGGCGACCTGCTCCAAGCCCACGTGCTGGAGCACGCGGAGCTTGTGGCGGCCGGCGAGCGAGCGCATGCGCTCCCAGTCGGCCTGCGTGCGCTGGAAGTCGTGGACGGCGGTGACGCCCTCGGCGTGGAGCGCTCCCGCCGCCTGGTCGAGCAGCGCCTCGTCCACCGCGGGCGCGGCGCGCTCCTCGAGCGCCAGGAACATCCGCACCGCGTGCTCGCGCACGAGGCCGCTTGGCTCGCCGCCGGGCCCGCGCACGAACACCCCGCCCTCGGGATCCGGCGTGGCCTTCGACACGCCCGCCGCGCGAAGCGCGGCGGTGTTCGCCCACAGCGCGTGGAAGTCGTGGCGGTGAAGCAGCACGGGGCGCTCCGGCGCGAGCGCGTCGAGTGCCGAGGCTTCGGGCGGCGCCTCCCAGCCCGCGTCGTCCCAGCCGCGGCCCACGAGCGGCGCCGGTTCACCCGTCGAATCCGGCTCGTCCGCCAGCGCCGCGAGCGCCGCGCGCACGCGCTCCAGCGCCTCCTCGCGTGACGCGCAGCCGTCGAGATCTGGCTGCCGGCGCGCGCGCGCCCACGGCACCAGGTGGATGTGCGCGTCGACCAGGCCCGGCGTGATCGTGCCGCCGTGCGCGTCGATGACGCGCTGCACCGCGCGCTCGTCTCGGAACGCCGGTGCGGGGCCCACCGCCACGATGCGGCCATCGTGCACGAGCACGGCGTCGCCCTCGAGCGGCCGCCCCGACCACGGCCGGCCATTCACGATCAGGAGCGGCGCGCTCACGCCGATGCCGCCACGACCGGGTTCGTGAGCGTGCCCACGCCCTCGACCGTGATCGCGACCGTGTCACCGGGCTCGATCGGAGCGATGCCCGCCGGCGTCCCGGTCGCGATCACGTCGCCCGGCTCGAGCGTCACGAACCGGCTCAAGTAGTGGATGAGGAACGCCGGACCGAAGTGCATCTCCGACGTGCGCGTTAGCTGGCGCACGCTGCCGTTCACCGCGAGCTCGAGCGCCAGGTCGCGCGGGTCCAGGCCGAGCGCGATGCACGGGCCGAACGGCGCGAACGTGTCGCTGCCCTTGGCGCGGGACCACTGCGAGTCGGACTTCTGCCAGTCACGCGCGCTGACGTCGTTGAACGCCGTGACGCCCGCGACGTGGGCGAGCGCGTCGGCCTCGCGGACGTGGCGTGCGCGGCGCCCGATCACCAGCGCCATCTCGCCCTCGGGATCCAGCCGCGTGAGGCCGTGCGGCTTGACGATCGCCCCCCCGGGGGCGAGCGCCGCGCTCGTCGGCTTGAAGAAGAACAGCGGCTCCGCCGGTGGCTGGTTCCGGGCCGTCGGCGCGACCGTGAGGCTCTCCTTCACGTGCTCGACGTAGTTGAGCCCGATGCACACGATCTTGCCGGGCGCGCACGGCGCGAGCCGCGGGGCGCCAGGGTCGTCGCGCACGCCGGTCGCGCGCCCGCCGTCCCACGGCGCGCGATCCAGGCGCTCCAGGTGGCCGTCGCGCTCGAGGCCATGGTGGGCCACGCCGTCGACCACGTAGCGGACCAGGCGTTCCGGAGGCGCGGCGCTCGACGTGGGACGCATCATGGGGCGCAGCCTAGCGCGGAACGCCGCGGAACGAAATTTTGGAGGCACCCATCCACGCGTGTCGAAGAGCCGAGGGGGTCCTCCGGATGCGACGGCACGTCCAGATCGCGTCCAGGGGGGTCGGCTCCGCGGATCACTGCTCGCAGACAGGACGCCTCTCGACACAATTCTCGTGAACGCGCGCGCACAACGTCAAGACGTTTCGCGCGAGGCACGAGCCATGCCTTGACGACCGCGTCTCGTGATCGATGGCACCGAACGCCGTGTGCTGACCGTGCGCTCGTGGGGGAGGAACCGTTGGTGAAATCGACACTCAATTGGCGCTTCGACGCAACGCTTGTTAACGTCGCGGGCCCTATGCCCCAGCCGCGCCGCGCCAGGAAGCCGCGTCCCGCACAAGCCCTCGAACAACGACTCGAGAACCACACCGCCCGGCTCGCCGTGATCGGCCTGGGCTACGTCGGGCTGCCGCTCGCCGTGGAGATGGCGCAGGCGGGCTTCGAGGTGGTGGGCATCGACATCGACGAGAAGCGCGTCAAGTTGCTGAACCAGGGCCAGTCCTACATCCAGGACGTGCCCACGACGGACGTGGCCGAGCTGGTGCGGGAGAAGCGCTTCCGCGCCACCACCGACTTCTCCTCCCTGCGCGAGTGCGACACGGTCAACATCTGCGTGCCCACGCCGCTCAGCAAGCAGCGCGACCCGGACGTGTCGTACATCGTGGCCGCCGCGACCGAGGTCGCCCGCTACCTGCACAAGGGTCAGTTGGTGATCCTGGAGAGCACGACCTACCCCGGCACCACCGACGAGCTGGTGCTGCCCATGCTGTCGGAATCCGGGCTCGAGGTCGGCAAGGACTTCTTCCTCGCGTTCTCCCCCGAGCGCGTGGACCCCGGTAATCCGACGTACAACACGCGCAACATCCCGAAGGTCGTGGGCGGCGTGACGCCGGCGTGCACGAGCGCGGCCGTGAGGCTTTACCGCCAGCGGCTCGAGCACGTCGTCGCGGTCAGCTCGCCACAGGTCGCCGAGATGGTGAAGCTCCTCGAGAACACGTTCCGCAGCGTCAACATCGGGCTCGTGAACGAGCTGGCGCTGATGTGCGCCCGGCTCAAGATCGACGTCTGGGAGGTCATCCGCGCGGCGGCGACCAAGCCGTTCGGGTTCATGCCCTTCTATCCCGGGCCCGGCCTCGGCGGGCACTGCATCCCGATCGACCCGTTTTACCTGTCGTGGAAGGCGCGCGCGAGCGGCTTCGAGGCGCGCTTCATCGAGCTGGCCGGGCACGTGAACGGGCACATGCCCGACCACGTCGTGGAGCTGGTGATGGAGGCGCTGAACCGTCAGGGGAAGTCCGTACGCGGCTCGCGCGTGCTGGTGCTGGGCGTCGCCTACAAGGCCGACATCGACGACGTGCGCGAGAGCCCGTCGCTGGACATCATGGAGAAGCTGCGCGAGAAGGGCGCGAAGATCGAGTACAGCGACCCGCACGTGGCGACCATCCAGTTCGCGGGCGCCACGCTCAAGAGCGTGCCGTTCACGGCCGCGCAGGTGAAGCGCTTCGACTGCGTCGTCGTGGCCACCGCGCACAAGGCGTTCGACTACTCCGCGCTGCTGCAGTGGGCGTCGGCGATCGTCGACACGCGCAACGCGCTGGCCGGGAAGCGCTCGCCGAAGATCGTCCGGTTGTAACGAGCGGCACGGACGCGGCGACACGCGAGACCTCGCGCGCCGCGGGCGGCATGAAAACGTCGGCGGCGAGAGCCTTGCGCCCTCGCCGCCGTTCGCTTCTCCGCCCGGGGATCGGTTAGTTCACGACCTCGAAGTCGGCGTCCACCGCGCCGTCCCCCGGCTTCTTCTTCGGCGTCTCGCCCTGAGGCTGGGGCTCCGCTTCCGGAGCCGCCCCGCCGGCGCCGCCCGGCGGCGGCGCCTGCTGGTAGAGCGCCTGCGCCGCCTGCATCCAGGCCCGCGCGAGCTCGTCCGTGGCCGACTCGATCGCACGCTTGTCGTCTGACTTCGCCGCCTCGCGCGTCGCCTTGATCTTGTCCTGCAGCGACGTCTTGGTGGCGTCGTCCAGCTTGGCGCCGTGGTCGGTGATGCCCTTCTCGACCTCGTACGCCTTGGCGTCGGCCGCGTTCCTCGCCTCGACCAGCGCCTTCCGCTGCTGGTCCTCCTCGGCGTGCGACGTGGCGTCGTCCACCATGCGCTTGATCTCGTCCTCCTTGAGCCCGCTCGAGGCCTCGATGCGGATGCTCTGCTCCTTGCCCGTGTCCTGGTCGCGGGCGCTCACGTGCAGGATGCCGTTCGCGTCGATGTCGAACGTCACCTCGATCTTGGGCATCCCGCGCGGGGCGGGACGGATGCCGTCCAGGTGGAACCGGCCGAGGCTCTTGTTGCCCGCGGCCATGGGACGCTCGCCCTGGAGCACGTGCACCTCGACCGACGGCTGCATGTCGGACGCGGTCGAGAACGTCTCGCCCTTGCGCGTGGGGATGGTGGTGTTGCGCGTGATGAGCGGCGTCATGACCCCGCCCAGCGTCTCGATGCCGAGCGAGAGCGGCGTCACGTCCAGCAGCACGACGTCCTTCACGTCGCCCGCCAGCACGGCGCCCTGGATCGCGGCGCCCACGGCCACGACCTCGTCCGGGTTCACGCCGCGGTGCGGCTCCTTGCCGAAGATCTCCTTCGCCAGATCCTGCACCTTGGGCATGCGCGTCGAGCCGCCCACCAGCACAACCTCGTCGATCTGCGAGGCCGAGAGGCCGGCGTCCTTGAGCGCCTGCATCACCGGACCGCGGCAGCGCTCGATCAAATCGGCGACGATCTGCTCCAGCTTGGCGCGGGTGAGCGAGATGTTCATGTGCTTGGGGCCGTTCTGGTCGGCGGTGATGAACGGCAGGTTCACGTCGGTCGAGACCGTACCCGACAGCTCGCACTTGGCCTTCTCCGCGGCCTCCTTCAGCCGCTGGAGCGCCATCGGGTCCTTGCGCAGGTCGATGCCCTCCTGCTTCCTGAACTCCTCGGCGAGCCAGTCGATCACCTTCTGGTCGAAGTCGTCGCCGCCCAGGTGGGTGTCACCGTTCGTGGACTTGACCTGGAACACGCCGTCGCCGATCTCGAGGATCGAGATGTCGAACGTGCCGCCGCCCAGGTCGAACACGGCGATCTTCTCGTCCTTCTTCTTGTCGAGGCCGTAGGCGAGCGCCGCCGCGGTGGGCTCGTTGACGATGCGCTTGACGTCCAGGCCCGCGATGCGGCCGGCGTCCTTCGTGGCCTGCCGCTGGCTGTCGTTGAAGTACGCGGGCACCGTGACGACCGCCTCGCTGACCTTCTCACCGAGGTAGTCCTCCGCCGTCTGCTTCATCTTCTGCAGGATGACCGCTGAGATCTCGGGGGGCGAGAACTCCTGGCCGCCCGCCTTCACGCGGACGTCGCCGTTCGGCCCCTTGATGACCTGGTAGGGCACGAGCTTGATCTCGGCCCCGACCTCGTCGTAGCGCCGGCCCATGAAGCGCTTGATGGAATAGATGGTGTTCGTGGGGTTGGTCACCGCCTGCCGGCGCGCCACCAGGCCCACGAGCCGCTCGCCGTTCTTGGCGAACGCCACCACTGACGGCGTGGTGCGGAAGCCTTCCGCATTCGCGATCACCTTGGGCTCGCCGCCCTCCATGACCGACACGCACGAATTGGTGGTGCCGAGATCGATGCCGATGACCTTGCCCATGAGTTCAGTGTCTCCAGGTATTCCCAAGCCACGCCCGGCGCGTGTCGTCGGGCGTGGCCGTGAGTGATTTCAGTGCAGCGGACGAAGCTAGTTGATCTGCACCTCGATGTCGCGCGGCTTGGCCTCTTCGGCCTTCGGCACGTGGACCTCGAGCACACCGTCCTTGTACGACGCCTTCACCTGGTCGGCGCGGACCGGCAGGCCAAGCGTGAACGACCGCTCGAACACCCCGGTCGCCCGCTCGACGCGGTGCAGCGAACCGTCCGACTTCTTCTCCTCGCGCTTGCGCTCGCCGCGCAGCGTGAGCGTGTCGTTGTGCACCGTGACCTTGACGTCCTTGGAGCTCAACCCCGGAAGGTCCGCGCGGAACACGTACGCGTCGGGCGTCTCCTCGACGTCCACCGCGGGGCTCAGCGACGACCACTCCGAGCGATACGGCGCCGGCGCGAAGAAATCCTCGAACAGGCGATCCAGCGACGTGTCGAGAGCGACCGCGTTGCGACGGGGGAACCAGCGAACGATTGACATGGATACTCCTCCTTCGTGACTTTATGGGATTCGGTCCGCCGCGGCGCGTGGGGAAACGCCGCGCGGACCTCGTTGCCCGTTCCCCAGAGCACCCCGCGTGCCACGGCTTGCGAGCGCCGGCCAGGCTCGATTTCATCGGCGTTTACGCGGTTCGTCTCAGGTCACTTCGAGCGGGCGTTCCAACGCGACACGCTCGCGTGTTCCATCGCGTGACGCCTCTCGTTCCACATCGGAACGAGGGAGCGTGGGCTTGGGGCGCGCACGGGCGCTCTGCTAGCGTGCCGCGCCCATGAAGCTCGCACTGTTCCTTCCGCACGTGGGCGTATTCGGGGGCGTGCGCCGATACCTCGAGCTCGGCAACGAGTGGGTCGCGATGGGGCACGACGTCACGCTCCATCACCCGGACGGCGCGCCGCCCGCGTGGCTGCCGTTCGCCGGCCGCACCGCCACGCTCGCGGCGGCGCTCGGGACCGCGTCCGACGTCGCGATCTGCGGCGACGCGGAGACCTACGCCACGTTCCGGCTGCACCACGCGCCGCGCCACGTGTACTACTGCGTGATCGAGGGCGATCGCGGCGCGTGGGTCGCGATCCCGGACCGCGACGTGACGCTGATGGCGAACTCCGGGCCGCTCCGGCGCTGGCTCGAGCGCCGGTCGCGCCGGCCCGTACTGGACGGCGCGGGCGGCATCCGCGTCGAGCGCTTCTTCCCCGCCCCCGCGCTCCGCGCGGTGGCTCCACTTCGCGTGCTCGTGAACGGCCGGCGCTCGCGGGCGAAGAAGGGCACCGACCTGGTCCTGCGCGCGCTCGCGGGTCTCGTCGGACGGGTGCCGGCGTTCGAGACCGTGCTGTTCGACACGGTGGATCCGCTCACGAACCGGCAGGACCCGCGCGACGGCGCGTCGCTGCCGCCGAACGCGCGCTTCGTGCTTAACCCGACGCAGGACGAGCTGGTGGGGCTCTACCAGTCGAGCCACGTGTTCGTGGCGGCGGAGCGGAGGGCCGGCTGGTGCAACACCGCGCTCGAGGCGCTCGCCTCGGGATGCGCGCTCGTCTGCACGCGCAGCGGGACGACCGACTTCGCCCGACACGGCGAGAACGCGCTCGTGAGCTGGCGCAACCCGTGGTCCCTGCGCGCGGCCATCCGTACGCTGCTCGCCGACGCGCCGCTGCGCCAGCGGCTCGCGGCCGCGGGACCGCCGAGCGCTGTGCCGTGGAGCTGGGACAAGCTGGCGCGGAAGATCCTCGAGCAGCTCTAGGCAGTGCCTAGCGCTTCGGCAGATACCCGGACTTCTCCGGCGGCACGAGCAGCTCGTCCTTCGTGTAGATGAACGCGTCGCGGTTGTAGTCCGAGAGCTCGTAGTCCTTCTCGAGCCAGATCGCGTCCTCGGGGCAGGCTTCCTCGCACATGCCGCAGAAGATGCAGCGCAGCATGTTGATCTCGTAGCGCTCGGCGTAGCGCTCGCCGTGGGAGACCGGGTTCGCGGGATCGTTCTCCGCGGCCTTGACGAAGATGGCGTCGGCCGGGCAGGCCACGGCGCACAGCTCGCAGCCGACGCAGCGCTCGAGCCCGTCGGCGTGCCGGGCGAGGATGTGGAGGCCGCGGAAGCGCGGGAACATCTCCAGCTTCTCGTCCGGGTACTTCACCGTGAACGGCTTCTTGAACAGGTTCTCGAGCGTGACGCCGAGACCCGTGGCGAGTTCCTTGATCATCCGGGCTCCAGGGGCGCGAGGGCACGGCCTGCCGTGGCCATCAATGCCTGAAGATATCGGCGCCCGCGGCGCGTCGCAAGGGCACCGGGCACGTCGCGATCAGTGACCGTCGGTGAAGAACCGCGTCGGATCGAGCCACACGGACCAGCCCTGCCGGAGCGGACGGTCGGCGTCGGCCGAGGTGGGAACGCTCGCGAGCTGGTAGCCCACGCTCCCCCACGGGCCGATCGGCACCGAGATGCCGCCGCCGTACGTCCAGCCCTCGAGCTGTTCTTCGGGATCGGAGACGAAGCCCACGCGAAGCGCGAGCAGCTGGAAGACGTTCGTTTCGAATCCGTAGTGATCGACGTCGAAGCCCTGGAATCCGACGGGCTCGTCGTGATGATGCTCGTGGTCGTACGCCAGCCCGACCGAGAGCTCGGGCACGTCGCCAGGACGCCACCACGGAAGCGAGGGCGGCGACGCCGAGCGCTGGGACGGCGGCGCAGGCGACAGGTGGAGCGCCGTGCCGAAGCGGTCGATCTGCTGTGTCGTGGCGCCGGAGTCATTCCACTTGGACTTGATCACGTTCAACTGCGAGTACGCTCCCGAGAGGTCCAACCGGAACGGCGCGTCCGGTCCCCACCAGCGCGCGAGCGCCAGCCGTCCGCTCGCGCCCCAGTCGTACGTGCCCGCCTCGTCGAAACCGAAGCCGAGGATATCGGGGTCGGCAATGGCTTTGGAATCCTTCGCCTGGTACCCGAACGCGACGTCACCGTACGAAGTCAGCGAGCTCGGGCTCATCTTCGCGATCTTCCGGATGCTCTCGATCAGCCGCAGCGGCGAGACTCCCACGCCCCAGCCTTCGGTCCGCTCGCTGACCGTGATGGTCGGACCGATGGGCGGGACAAACAGATCGTTGGGATCGAACTCCGCCTTGCCGAGTCCCGAGATCGGCTTGCCCATCAGCGAGAACGCGAGGCCGCCGCCGCCGATCAACAGGCGCTGCGAGGAGAAGTCGAGCTCCTGCACCCCGCGCCGGGGAGGCAGGATACCGGGCACCCAGCCCTGGCCTTCGGTGTGGCCCGTCACCCAGCCGATGCCGTTCACGCCCGAGAGCGTGGCTGGGTTCGCCCAGACCGCGGGCTCGCCCCACATCACGGCCCCGCCGGCGCCCCCCATCGCGGCCGCGCGGATGGACGTCTCGGCGAGCGTCGACGGCGGGGGCGGCAGGTAGAGCTGCGCCCGCGCCGGCCCGGCGGCGGCGGCGAGCGCGAGCACGACGGCGAGCGGGCGCCGCGCGGCGGGGGTCCACATGGGAGACGGCTCCGGGTGAGGGAAGCTGACGGGGAGCCTACATCCTCGGCAGGGTGATGCCCAACTGTTTCTGGTACTTGCCGGCCTTGTCCTTGTAGGACACCTCACACACCTCGTCGGCCTCGAAGAACACCACCTGGGCGATGCCCTCGTTGGCGTAGATCTTCGCCGGTAGGGGCGTGGTGTTGCTGATCTCGAGCGTCACGTGCCCCTCCCACTCGGGCTCGAACGGCGTGACGTTGGTGATGATGCCGCAGCGGGCGTAGGTCGACTTGCCCATCGTGATCGTGAGCACATTGCGCGGGATGCGGAAGTACTCGACCGTGCGCGCGAGCGCGAACGAGTTCGGCGGCACGATGCAGACCGGGCCCTTGAAGTCCACCATCGAGGCCGGATCCACGTTCTTCGGGTCCACGACCGTGGAGTTCACGTTCGTGAAGATCTTGAACTCATCGGCGACGCGGATGTCGTAGCCGTAGCTCGAAACGCCGTACGAGATCACGCCCTGGCGCACCTGCTTCTCCTCGTAGGGCTCGATCATCTTGTGCTCCCTGCACATCCTGCGGATCCAGTGGTCGGGACGGATCGACATTCATGCTCCTTGGCGGTTGAAACGACCGAGCAGGCGCACGGCGTGCGCGACCTCGGGGATCAGGAGTTCTTCGAGGGCCTGCCGGACGGCGCCGGAGGAGCCGGGAAGGTAGACCACGAGCCGCCCGCGCGCGACACCCGCGCCCGCGCGCGAGAGCCACGCGGCCGAGCCCACCTCGCGCGCCGAGAGCGCACGGAAGCGCTCGCCGAACCCGGGCAGCGGCCGGTCGAGCAGCGGCTCCACGGCCTCGGGCGTGACGTCGCGCGGCGCGACGCCGGTGCCGCCGGTCAACACGATGACGTCGATCGCCCGCTTCGCGAGCGCCGCACGGACGGCGCGACGGATGGCCACGACGTCGTCCTTCACCCAGTCGCGGGTCGCCTGCGCGCCGGCGGCCGCGAGCAAGCTTTCCGCGAGCGCACCACTCGTGTCGTCGGCGCCGCGGCGCGTGTCGCTCACGGTGACGATCGCGACGCCGATCGCGCGCGGCGCACGCTGCGCGCTCGCGTGCTCGCGCGGCCGCTGCGCACCAGCGCGCCGGGGCGGCCGTAGGCCGCCCGTCTTTGAATTCCTCACGCGACCGCCGCTCCCGCCCACGCCGCGAGCGGCGTGGGCGTGATCCCGAAGTCGCTGGCCCAGGGCTCGCTCTCTGCGAGCCGGTGCTCCGCGATCTCCACGAGCGGCGGCTCCCACGCGCCGCCGCGCACCTCCCCGGGCGTGCGTGCCGCGACGTCGCGCAGCTCGGCGAGCGTCAGCACCTCGGCGCCCGCCACCTCGTACCAGCCCCGCCAGGGCGCGCGGCCGTCGAGCGCGCGCAGCAGCGTCTCGATCGCGTCGGGCTCCGCGACCGGCGTCACGAGCTTCCGTCCGCCGCGCGGGAGCGGCGGTCGCGAGCGGAGTTTCCGCACGAGCGGCGTCGCGGGTCCCACGAGCGGCGCGAGCCGCAGCGTTAGCGTGGGCGCGCCTCCGGCCCGCACGTGCTCCTCGAGCCGCCAGAGCCGCTGCAGCGACGCGCACCGCGCGTCGGGGTGGGCGCCGAGGCGCGACAGCACGAGCACGCGGAACGGCCGCGAGCCGAGCGCGCGCACCGCGCCCACGAAGTCGAACACGAACGGGCCGTCCGCGACCGCGAGCGTCACCGACTCCTCTCCCGCCGGCAGCATCTCGGGCCGCGCATACACCGTATGCCCGCGCGCGACGAGCGCACCGAGCAACCGTGCGGCGGGATTCGCGAGCGGCCCCGGCTGGACGACGATCACGGCGCGAGCCCCAGCGCCAGTGCGAGCTGGCGGCGATGCGAGAGATCGTGCTCCACCCAGTCCCGCACCATGTCGCCCAACGGGAAGCCGCCGCGGCGCGAGTGCACGCCGACGCGCGCCCAGTCGTCGCGGCCGAGCGGCGCCAGCCGTACGAGCAGGCGCTTGCGCAGCGCACGCCATTCCTCGAGCAGGTCCCGGGCGCGCTCGCCGGCGTACGTCTCGACGCGCTCGTCCGCGGAGAGATCCACGTATGGCACGTCGGGCGTGCTCTGCGTGAGCATCACCTCGAGCCGCGGCAGGAACACGTCGCGGTCGCTGTCGCGCAGGTGGCCCAGCACCTCGAGCGCGCTCCAGCGCGACGGTCCGGGACGTGCGCTGACGCGCGCGGGCGCAGCCCCGAGCTTCTCCGCCACCCAATCGGGGCTTTCCGCGAGCGTGGCGATCACGCCGCCCCACTCGGCGTACGTCATCGGTCCGTGCCCGCCGGCCGTGATCCCCGGCGCGCTGTCCATCGCCGGGAACGGCCGCGCGAAGCCCTTCGCGAGATAGGCCTGCGCCAGCTCTGCATAGTGCGTGGCGCCGTTGGATATCGCCGCGCGATGCGAGTCCTTCACCGGCCCGAGCACCCGCGCCGGTGCGCCCAGCGCGAGCGATCCGGGCGGGATCACCTGCCCCTCGGTCACGAGCGCACCGGCGCCCACGAGCGAGCCCGCGCCGACGCGCGCCTTGGAGAGCACGATCGCGCCCATGCCGATCAGGCAGTCGTCCTCGATCGTGCAGCCGTGGATGATGGCGCGATGGCCCACCGTGACGCGGTCGCCCACCACCGCGGGCGCGTCCTCGTCGACGTGGACGAGCGTCAGGTCTTGAAGGTTCGAGTGCGCGCCCACCGTGATCGGCGCGCCGTCGCCGCGCACCACGGTGCCGAACCACACGCTCGCGTGCTCGCCGAGCGTCACCTCGCCGACCACGGTTGCGCCGGGGGCCACGAACGCGGTCGGGTGGAGCTTCAGCCGCGCCGGCCAGTCGCGATGGCGATCGCTCACCGGCGACCCGCGGCCTCGCCCACGAACGGGTTGCTCCTGCGCTCGACACCGATGCTCGTGGCCGGCCCGTGGCCGGGGAGCACCTTCATGTCGTCGCCGAGCGGGAACAGCACGTCGCGGATGCTGCGCTCGAGCACGTCCCACGAAGCGCCCGGCAGGTCCGTGCGCCCGACGGAGCCGGCGAACAGCACGTCGCCGGACCACAGCGCCCGGCCATGGCGGAACGCGACGTGGCCGGGCGCGTGTCCGGGCGTGAACAGCACGTCCAGCCACTGCTCGCCGAGCGGGATACGCTGCCCGGCGGCGAGCTCGTGCCCCACCTTGGGCACCTCGACCGGCGGCAGGCCGAACATGGAGCCCTGGAACTCGACGCGCTCGAGCAGCGGCCGGTCCTCGGGATGCAGCGCGAACACGCCGCCGGCGGCGCGCTGCACGGGGAGCATGGCGGCGATGTGGTCGTAGTGGGCGTGCGTGGCGAGCAGCCAGCGGACGTCCAGCTTCTCGCGCTTCACGAGGTCGATCACCTTCTCGGGCTCGAAGCCGACGTCGATGATCGCGGTCTCTTTCGTCGCGTTGTCGGTCACGACGTAGATGTTGTTCTCGAACGGGCCGACGTCGTGGAATGTGCGTTGCTCGAGCATGGCCCTCGTCACCTCATCCTCTTGTACGCCTTCTGCAGCAGGAGGGCGTCATCTTCCATGTTCGGGCTCTCGCACACCACCCAGCCGCCGACGCGGTGGTCCTTGAGGGCGCGCAGGAGATCGCGCCAGCGGAACTTCGTCTCGCGCAGCGGCTGGTGCCTGCGCTCGCCCTTGGGGCCGTACTCGATGCCGGCGATGTGGACGTGCAGCCGGTCGAGTGCGGGCCGCCCGAGTCTCGCCTCGATCGCCGCCAGGGTCGCGGCGAAGTCCTCGTAGCGGTTGTGCATTCCCAGGTCGCGGGCGTAGCGGTGCGAGAAGTCCACGCAGGGTAGCACCCCGGGCACCGCCGCGCTCCACTGGAGCACCTCGTCCAGCGAGCCCACCTGCGTCGCCTTGCCGGTCAGCTCCGCGCGCACGTCGATCGCGAGCCGTCGTTCGCGCAGCGTCGTGGTGACGCGCACGAGCTCCGCTTGGATGCGGCGCGACGCCTCGCCGGGCTCCAGCCTGCCGTAGAAGCCCGCGTGGAAGCAGAACGACTGGGCGCCGCAGCGCACTCCGAGCCGGCCCGCCTCCTCGAGCCGCGCACGGCTCCGCGCCACGATGTCGGCTTCGCCGCACAGGTTCACGTAGTAGGGCGCGTGCGCGGTGAGCGTGACGTCGTGCGTGCGCGCGGCGGCGGCGATGGCGTCGGCCGCGGCGTCGCTCATGCGTACGCCGTTTACCCACGCCATTTCAAGATGGTCGAGCCCCAGCTCACGCGCGCGGCGGATGCCGTGCACCGTGCCCGGCCGCCGGGTCGAGAGCGGGATGCCCGAGGTGCCGAAGCGCAGCACGGTGCTCACCTCTTGTAGCCGATCTTGCGCAGCAGCTCGCGGCGGGCGGCCTTCTCCGCATCGCCCTCCACACCCTTGGGCGGGCTGCCGTCCACCACGCCGACGATCCCGCGCCCCTGCTCGACGCCCGCGACCAGCACCTGCACCGGGTTCGCCGTGGCGCAGAACACGCGGCACACCTCCTGGCACTGCTTGATCGCCGGCAGCACGTTGATCGGGTAGGCGCCGCGCAGCACGAGGAAGAACGCGTGCCCCGCGCCCACCGCGCGCGCCTGCGCCGTGGCCGCCGCCACCAGCTCGGCGTCGTTCCCCTCGGTGCGCACGAGGCACGGGCCCGAGGCCTCGCAGAACGCGAGCCCGAACTTCGCCTGCGGCACCGTGGTGAGCACGATCTCGGCGATGTCCTCCACGGTCTTGATGAAGTGCGACTGCCCCACGACCACGTTGCAGTCCGACGGGAACGCCAGCGGCACGGCGATCAGCTCCATCACGTCCCTCCCGTTCTCGTTTCGATCCCGCGCTCGAAGCACTTACGGCGCCGAAGTCGCCGGCCGAAGGCTCCGGCGCCGGAGGCGCCGAAGGCTCAAACGGCTTTGACGTTAGAACGCCTGCGACGAACCGAACGAGAATACCGGGCTCCGGCGTCCGTCGCGCGTGGGCGAGAGCGGGAACGCCAGGTCGAAGCGCGCCACCTGGTGGAGCGACGCGTGCGGGAACGTGATCCGCAGGCCAAAGCCGGCGTCGTGGTGCCAGGGCGCGCCGTCGGACCCCGTGCCCCAGGCCCGCGCCGCGTCCATGAACACGGCGCCGCCGAGGCTCGCGAGGTCCAGCACGCTGCGCGCCGCCACCCACCGGGCCTCGCCGTTGAAGCGCCAGATCTGCGTACCGGCCAGCGCCTGGACGCCATACGCGCGCAGTCCGTTCAACCCGCCGACCGTGCTCTGCACCTCGCGCGGCGCGTCCGCGGCGACCTCGCCATGTGCCGCCACGACCACGGCGACGTCCTCGTGCGGCTGCTGGATCCAGCGCGCGTCGAGCTGTGCCAGCGTCTCGACCGGCACGCGCCGGAGCCGCGTCGAGAACCGGCCCTGCGCGTAGCCGAATCCGAACTTCTTCGTCTCGCGGCCGGCGTCCAGGCGGACCCTGGCGATGCCCTCGTCGGCGGTGCTCCCCAGCGCCTGCAGCGCCATGCCGCCTTCGAGGCTCGCCCGCGGACCGACGTCGAAGTCCTCGATCGGATCGAACAGCTCGATGCCACGGCGCTCGATGTAGACGGGCCTCCACAGCGTGTAGCGCGCCGAGAGCCAGCGCAGCTTCAACTCCTCCTCACCGGAGGCGACGTCGATCGTGGACAGCGGCGAGAACGTGGTCGGCCCGTAGAGCCGGTCGTGGATCCCCATGCCGACCGCGACGCGGTGCACGACGCCGTCGGTCGTGCGCTCGCCGATCGCGTACTCGGCCTGCGCGAAGCGCACCGAGAACGGGAAGTAGGCGGAGACGAGTCCGTTCTCGTAGAGGTACTGGTTCGCGTTCGAGCGCGACCACGCCACGGTCCACGACCGCGTGTCGTCGAGCGAGCGGAACGGATCGAGCACGTAGTAGGAGTTCGACACGCCCGCCGAGCCCGTGGCGGCCTTCACCTGCGCCTCGAGCTGTGTGCCGAACAGCCGCTGGCCGGTGACGTCGAACGACCGTGTCCGTCCGGTGGGCTCGCTCCGCAGGGCCAGCGACACCGCGAGCCCGAGCCCCATCATGTTGCGTTCCGTGAGCCCCACCGAGCCGTACGTGAGGCCGCCGGCGCGCTCGACGTTCAGCTCCGGGGCCGTGGTCCACTGGTCGTGCGTGATCACCATCACGTCGACGGAATCGTCCACGAGGCGCGAGCCGATGACCTCGGGCTCGATGTACTCCAGCTCGCGCAGCAGGCGCTGGCTCTCGAAGATCCGGTCGGCCGTCCAAACCTGGCCCGGCGCGATCAGGATCTGCGAGCGCACCGTGGCCTGGCGCGTGCGCACGTGCAGCCGGTTCGCGCTGGAGTAGATCGGGGAGAACCGGCTGTCCGGCATCGGGTCGAAGATGGTCATGCAGCGGATGTCGACGCGACGGATCGTCGCTCCCTCGCAGCGCGCGCGCACGACGCTGTCGCTGGCGGGCCCGTAGGCGACCTCGGTCTGCCCCGGCGTGGCGTCGAGCGTGCCGTGCCCCGCGACACCGGTGGAATCCCGCCCGGCCGCGCTCGAATCCTGCGCGCCCTGCGCGCGCGCGGTCGAGGGGCCCGCCGCGACCCCATATGCAGAGAGCGCGAGGGCGACCGCCATCGCCCTCGCGCTCGGGAAAGCCGCGAGCCCGGGACGCGTCTCAGAGTTTGACGCCGATACGGTCACGCGCGAGTTGGGCCTCTCCGCTCTGCGGGAATCGCTTCACCAGGTCCTCGAACGTCTGCTTCGCTTCGTCCTTGCGGCCCAACCGCTCCTGGCACAGCCCGACCTTGTAGAGCGCTGCCGGGGCGCGGTCGCCGCTCGCCCAGCGCACGCCGACCTGCTTGTACTCGACGAGCGCGCTGTCGAACTTCGCCTGGGCGAAGAAGCACTCGCCGACCCCGTACTGGGCGTTATCGGCCAGGTCCGTGTCCGGGTAGCGCTGCAGGTAGTTCCGGTAGCCGCCGAGCGCCATGGCGTAGCGGCCCTGCGTGAGGTCGGACGTGGCCTGGTCGTAGAGCTGCGTGGAGTTCGCCGTCATGGGCTTGGCCGAAACCGCCGAACTGTCCGGAGCTGTCGCCGAGGGCGCCGTGCGCGGCGCCGGCTGGCGCTCGGACTGGATGCGGAAGCGCGCCATGATGTCATCCAGCTTGCCCTCCATGCGGTCGAGCGATTCGGCCATCTCGCGCGACGTGCTGGTGGCCGTGGCCCGCGTCGCGAGCAGCAGGTCCTTCTGCTCGTCGAGGTCACGCTGCGTGTCCGCGATCAGCTGCGCACTCACGGAATCGCGCACCGCCATCGTGTCCACCTGCGTGCGCAAGCTGTCGAGCCCCGACTTGAGCACCGTGAGCTGGGCCGTGAAGCAGCCGGGCGTCCCAAGCGCCGCCAGCAGCAGCAGCGCCGAGGCCGCCCAGCCGGCCTTCCGGCCGCGCGCGTGCGAGCGCCCACTCATCGCGGCGTGAACTCCACGCGACGGTTCCTGGCCCACGCGGATTCATCGTGGCCCTCGTCGACCGGGCGCTCCTTCCCGTACGAGATCACGCGGAAGCGCGTGGACGGGATGCCCTGGTCGGACAGGTACTGCTGCACGGCTTCGGCCCGCTTCTGCCCCAGCGCCTGGTTGTATTCCACCGTGCCGCGCTCGTCGCAGTGGCCGTCCACCGAGACGCTGAGCGTGGGGTTGTCGCGCAGGAGCTTGGCATTCGAGTCGAGCGCCGAGCGCGCCGCGTCGTCGAGCTGGAACGAGTCGTAGGCGAAGTGGATGACCTGGAGGTCCGAGGCCGAGACCGCGGGCTTCGGCGGCTCGGGCGGAGGCGTGGGCGCAGGAGCCGGCGGTGTCGGGGCCGGCGTCGGCGCGGTCGCGGCGGGCGTGGGCGCGGGCGGGGGCGGCGTCGTCTTGGGCTGCTTCTTGGCGCAGCCCGCCCCGGCGACCGCCAGGGCCACGACCATCGACAGCGCGATGATGCGGGGGCTCCACTTCATATGGCGTCCTCCTCCGTGCGTGGAACGGGATCGAGCGAAGATCCTCAAGACCCGGTCGAGCGTCGCGGCGACCAGGCGGGCGACAGCGAACGGTGTCCCGCGGTGTCCAGCTTCCTCGGCACCGCGCCGTCCAGGTCGGTCACCCACAGACCGTACCCCCCGTCGCGATCGGATGCGAACACGAGGTGGCGGCCATCCGCGGACCAGCGCGGGTTCTCGTTGTTTCCTCCGGTCACCACGGGCTTGGCCCCGGTGCCGTCGGCGCGACAGGTCCAGATGTCGAACCCGCCGCCGACGCGGGTCACGAACGCGATCCGGTCGCCCTTCGGCGACCACGACGGCGAGTCCGTGTAGTCCACGTCGTACGTCAGCCGGCGCACGCTGCCGCCGACCGCATCCATCAGGTAGATCTGCGGGCTGCCCGAGCGGTCCGAGGTGAACGCCAGCTCGCGCCCCGTGGGCGACCACGTGGGCGCGGTGTCGATGGCGCGGTTGTTCGTGAGCCGCTGCGCGCTGCCGCCGCGCGCGTCGAGGACGTAGATCTCGGCGTTGCCGTCCTGCGACAGCGTGCACGCGATGTGCTGGCCGTCGGGCGAGTAGCTGGCGCTGGTGTTGAGCCCCGGACGGCCGGAGATGAGGAACGGCCTCCGCTGCTCGGGCGACATCACCCAGATCGCCGGGCCGTTGCCGGCGCGCCACGAGGTGTAGAGGAGCAGCGAGCCCTCCGGCGACCACGACGGCGACTGCGCGATCGACTTGTCGGCCGTGAGCGCGCGCGCGTTCGAACCGTCGGCGTCCATGATCCACAGCTCCTTGTTCTGCCCGTCCTTGACCACGTACGCGATGCGGGTGTCGGCCACGCCTCGCTCGCCGGTGATCTGCTGAACGCAGTCGTCGGAGAACCGGTGCAGGAGCCGCCGCCACTCGGAGGCCGGCCCGGCGTAGTCGCGCACCAGGATCGCCCGCCGGGCCGGGAAGTCGCGCAACTCGCCCGAGAGCTTCGCCTGCGAGCCCTCGATGCTCCAGCGCCCGGAGGTCACGAACTGCGGGTCCGGATCGTTCGGCGTCGGCGCCCAGGCGCGATCCACCTCGAACACCGCAGAGGTCTGGAGGTCGTTCGCGAGCACGCCGTCGGCGTCGCGCGACGTTGCATTTCCGCCCGAGGACGGGCCCGAGAGCGCCTCGCAGCGAAGCGGCAGTCGGGCGATGCTGCCGCTCTGCACGTTGATGCGGACGTCACCACCCTGCGCGCTGGCGCGCGCAGGGAGTTCGCACACGAGCGCGATGGTGGCGAGCAGCGCGAGGGCGCGGGCGAGCGAGCGATGGATGCGCATGGCGGTCATGGTCCCGTGTATTCGAAGCCGAAGTGAATGCCGAGGTCGGCGCCGGCGTAGCCGAGCGGCAGGGGCGGGAGCTGTTCGGTGATCGTCACCGCGCGGATCGCGGAGTCGTCGAAGATGTCGTTGCCGCTCCCGGTCTCGATGCGCAGCTGCGAGATGTCGCCGGAGCGCGAGACGCGGAAGTAGACCTCGACGCGCGTGCCCGCGGTGGAGCCCGCGGGCGGCGTCCAGTTGCGCGCGATCTGCGCGCGCACGATCTGCAGGTAGTAGGCGAACTCGAAGCTGGCGTCGTCCACCGCCACCTGGCCGGAGACGCCGCTCGCCACCTGCGCCATGGGCAGCACGAGCTGCTTCGTCGCGGCGGGCGGCTGCTGCTGGGGCTCGATCGGCGCCGGCGACGGCCTCACCGGCTCGGCCGGCTTCGGCTGCTGCTTCACCTCGGGCTTCGGCTTGGGCCGCGGCTTCTCGATGCGCACGCCCTGCGCTTCGTCCGGCACGACGGCGTCGTTCGCCTTGACGACGGGCGCGGGCGGCGGCGGCGGCGCCACGTCGCCCACGAGCGCCACCTGCACCACGTCCGGCCCGGGCAGCACGATCGTGCGCGACGGGTGGACCACGAACAACGCCGAGAGGAGCGCCAGGTGGATCGCGAGCGAGCCGATCACCGTGCCCCGCATGATCAGCGACGTCCCCCCGCCGGCACCGTGGGCGGTGGGGCGGATCCGGCGGGCGCGGTGTTCGCGGCGTCGGCCTGCGGCTGCGTCACCAGCCCCAGCTGCGCCACGCCCGCACGGCGGAGCCGGGCGATGAGCGTCACGATGTCGCCGTACGGCACGCTCTGGTCGGCCTTCAGGTACACGGGGCGCTCCTGCGCGCGCGCACGCTTGAGCGCGTCCTCGAACTGCCCCGACGGCACCACGCGCTCGCCCACGGCGATCGTGCCGCCGCGGCGCACGCTGATGATGAGCCCCTCGCGCACGTCGAGCCCGCTCGTCGCCACCTTCGGCAGGTCGACCTCCAGTCCGCCCTGCAGGAACGGCGCGGTGACCATGAAGATGATGAGCAGCACGAGCACCACGTCGACCAGCGGGGTGACGTTGATCTCGCTCATCGGTCCACGCTGGGCCTGGAGCTTCACGAGTGGCGCGCTCCGAGACGGCGGTCGAGGTACTCGCTCGTGAACTGCGCCGCGGCGTGGCCGATCTCGCGCAGCTTCCCGAGGCAGTGGTTGTAGCCGATCACCGACGGGATCGCCGCCGCGAGCCCGGCGATGGTGGCGATCAGCGCCTCGGCGATGCCCGGCGCGACGACCACGAGCGTCGCCGAGCCCTGAGCGCCGATGTTCACGAACGACACCATGACGCCCCACACCGTGCCCATGAGCCCGATGAACGGCGCCACGCTGCCGGTGGTGGCGAGGAAGCTCACGTGACGCTCGAGGTGGTTCACCGCCTCGTCCGACGTGCGGTCCATGGCGCGCTGCACGAGCTCGAACCGCGCGGCCGGCCCGACGGTGTCGGCGGTGTGCTGCTCGGAGGCCTTCTGGCCCGCCATCGCGGCCTTGGCCAGCACCGAGAGCGGGGTCTGCATGGCCACCGCCCGCAGGTCGCCCTTGCCGTCCCCGCCGCGAAATGCCTGCAGGAACCGCGCGTCCTGCACGCGCACCCGCGAGTAAAGCCGCAAGCGGTCCCACATCACCGCCCAGGAATAGACCGAGAGCCCGACCAGAAGGGCGAGCACCGCTTTCGAGAACGGACTCGCTTTTGCGATGAGCGCCGGGATGGAAGAAGCCGGGCCCACGCCCAGCGCGGGCGCCGCGGCGCCGATCAGCAAGGGTAACGCTGCAAGCATCGAGGCGATCACCATCGGCTTCACCTTCCTTGTGAAGTCGCGCCGGACCGCGAGTGTTCGCGGTGCCCATCGACAGGAGAGCGCATGCACGCTAGCACACCGCGTGCGCGTGCCCCAAGCCGGAGGCCCGCATGACACACGGGCTGGACGTCGGTGTCCATACCGAGGGACAGCCTGCAATCGCGGTCAAATGGCTGAAAAATCCCGGCCAGTCGCGTCACTCGCGTAGGGTTTCCGGTTACAGTTCATGCGCCCCGAGCCGATGCTGTGAGCCCAGGCCGAAACATGAGGATCGCTCTCCGTGCGTCTCCAGAATCACTCCCCACGCCTCCCACTCACCGCCGCGGCCGTCGCGCTCCTCGCGCTCTCGCCGCTTGCGGCGTCGGCTCGGCCCGCGCCGCCGTTTTCGGTGAAGACACTCGAAGGAAAGCCGCTCCGCTCGGCGGACCTGAAGCAGAAGCCGATGATCGTGGACTTCTGGGCCACCTGGTGCGGCCCCTGCCGCGCGAGCATGCCGCACCTCTCGGCGATGCAGACGCGCTACGAGAAGCAGGGCCTCACGGTGATCGGGCTCTCGGTGGACGAGACCGGACCGCAGGGCGTGAAGAAGTTCGCGAACCAGCTCGGCGTGAAGTTCACGCTGGCGATGGCGAACGACGACGTGCTCGACGCCTACGGCCCCATCCGCTCGATCCCGACCACGTTCTTCATCAATCGCAAGGGCGACATCGTGCGCCGCGTCGTGGGCTACATCGACGGCGAGACGATGGAGGACTACGTGAAGGAGATCCTGGAGTAGCCGTTCGATGCCCAGAAGCGCCCACTTCAGGTACGCCGTCCGGCCCCGCCGGGCGGCGATCCTCGTTTCCGGCGCGTTCCGCGCGGTTCCGCGCCTCCGGTCCGTACCCGAGGCGGCGATTTCCGCTTGGGAAACGGTCCGGCCTCCGTCAAGCTGAGGGCGCGCCCCGACCGGGGCGCCAACGGAGGCTTCCATGAACCTTGCCCTGCGTCCGCTCCTCGAGCGCCTCGCTGTGCTCGCGTGCTCGATCCTGATCGCCGGCCCCGCGCTCGCTGAATGCCTTCCGCTCCAGCCGCGCACGGCCCTGCCCACGCGCCCCGGCACGAACGAGGTGGTGGCCGCCGACGTGAACGGCGACGGCATCCTCGACCTCGTCGTCTGCAACATCAACGGCCCGGGTTACATCGGGATCTATCCGGGCATCGCGCCGGGCGGCACGTTCGGCCCGCGGGTCGACGTCGCGGTCGCCTCGGCGCCGTTCTCGGTCCAGGTCGCCGACCTCGACGGGGACGGCAAGCCCGACATCATCGTCGGCAGCCAGGGGGCTCTCGGGATCCAGGTCCTGCGGGGTCTGGGCGGGGGCTCGTTCGGCGCGCCCACGACGTTCACCACCGGCACCCAGCCCTACGAGATCGCGCTTGGCGACTTCAACCATGACGGCGTGACGGACGTGGCGGTGGCGGACGTCGACGTGAGCAGCATTCACGTTCTGATCGGCGGCAGGAGCGGTAGCGGGCACTGGGACGGAACGTTTGCGCAGGCCGTCTACCCCACGAACAACAGGCCGCTCGGCATGATCACCGGCGACTTCAACGAGGACGGCATCACCGACATCGTGGTGACCGAGTACACGGACAACACCCTGGCGCTGTTCCTCGGCAACGGCAGCGGCGGCGTGGGCGACGGCACGTTCCAGCCCGCGGTGCACATCCCGTGCGGCGCCGTCCCCTACGACCTCGCCACCGGCGACTTCAACCGGGACGGACACCTCGACCTCGCGGTGGCCAATTCGGCTGACGCCGGTGTGCACATCCTGCTCGGCTCGGGGGCTGGCACGTTCCCGACGACGAACACGTACCTCGCCGGACAGAACTGCAGCGGCATCGCCGCTGCCGACTTCGACGGCGACGGCATCACCGACCTCGCCGTCTCCGGCGTGGTGACCAACTCGCTGCTCCTGCTCAAAGGCCAGGGCGGCGGCGGCGTCGGCGACGGCACGTTCGGCCCGCCGGTGACACTCTCGGACTGCTGTTACCCGGTGCACGTGATCGCCGCCGACCTGGACGGCAACGGCCGGCCCGACGCGGTGACGTGCGACTACGAGGCCAACGCGCTCGGGCTCTTCCGCGACGGTTGTGCGCCCGATCCGAACGTCCCGCACATCACCAAGATCCGCGATGTGCCGAACGACCAGGGCGGCAAGGTGTTCATCACCTGGACGAGGAGCGGGCTCGACGTGACGGGCGGCGCGGTGAGCGGCTACACCGTGTGGCGGCTCGTGCCGCCGGCGCCGGGTGCGGCGCACGCGACGGCGCTCGCGGCGCTCCCGCAGGATCCCGCGCGCGTCCGGCGCGAGCTGCGCGTGCGGCCCGACGGCGCCACCGACATCGTCTACTGGGAGGCGCTCGCGACGCTGCCGGCGCAGCGTCTGCCTGGCTACGGCTACACGGCCGCGACGCCGCAGGACTCGCTGCCGGATTCGAATCCGCTCTTCACCTACCGGATCACGGCCACGACGGCGAACATCGACGTGTTCTACGACTCGGATCCCGACAGCGGCTACTCGGTGGACAACATCCCGCCGAG
>Ga0306920_100001894_pt1 | contig 26091 bp, 22 predicted proteins | sample flu12Cox44000170_FD_204666 | JGI IMG/M metagenome (GOLD analysis project Ga0306920, IMG submission 204666) | Lab enrichment of tropical soil microbial communities from Luquillo Experimental Forest, Puerto Rico - flux4day.12C.oxic.44.000.170 (v2)... | ecosystem: Environmental > Terrestrial >...
CCACGTACGCCTCGGGCTGCGGCCTCCCTCGGGCCTCGTCTGGCTCGCAATTTGGCCCGGCACTCTGCGGGATCACGTGGCGTGTAGCCAATACTCGTTGGCGGCGCACTAGCCGTCGTCGCCGCCGATGGTCTCGGACGCCGACTATCAGGCCGCCGTCGAGTTCCTCTACCGCGAGGCGCGGCTGGCCGACGAGGCGCGCTACGCCGAATGGCACGCGCTGTGGACCGAGGACGCGATCTATTGGGTTCCCGCCACCACCGATCCCGCCGCGAATCCCGAGGAGCACATCTCCCATATCTACGACAATCGGGCGCGTCTCGACACGCGGATCAAGCTCCTCCAGACGGGGTACCGCTACAGCCAAGAGCCCGCCTCGCCGATGCGCCGGCTCATTTCGAACATCGAGGTGCAACGGACGGCAGACGGCGAGCTGCTGGTGGAGTCGAACTTCATCCTCGCCGAGTTGTCCATCCAGGCCCGGCACGAGATGCACTGGTGGGTGGGGCGTACCACGCATCGCCTGCGCCGCGTGAACGGCCAGCTCCGGATGAGCCACAAGAAGGTCGTGCTGATCAACGCGGCAGAGCCGCTGCCCAACCTCGCCTTCCTGATCTGAGTCCGCTCAGGGGGGCGTCGCCGCGAATGTCCAGTGCCAGCACTCGAGCCTGGCCGGGCCGTCCGTGACGAGCGCCCCTGCATATCCGTCACCGGCCGCCAGCGCCATCAGCGTCCAGCGCTTCACGGCGTCCGGCTCATCGTGAGTGGCGAGAAGGGAGGCCGGACGACCGGGCAGCAGCGAGACCTCGAAGCGGTCGAGTCCGAGCGCGATGCCGGTGCCGCGTGCCTTCATGTAGGCCTCTTTGCGGCTCCAGCAGGCGAAGAATGCCTGCGTCTGCTCGCTCCGGGGAATCGACTCGAGGGAGCTGACTTCGGCCGGGGCGAAGAACCGTCTCGCCATGGAGAGGGTGGCGAACTCGGGCCGGATCGCCTCCACGTCCACACCAACCGCACGCCCGCGTGACACCGCGCACAGGGCGAGCTCGCCGGAATGGGAGACATTGAACTCGAGTCCGGTGCCGTTCGGTGCCTCGAGCGACGGCTTGCCATGTGGACCGAGGTGGAATCGGAGCGAGTCAGCGGGGACGCCCGTGTACCGGGCGAGAAGGGCTCGCACCGTGGCCCGCGTGGCCATCCAGCGGTGCCGGTCACGCTCGAAATGGAAGCGCGCCGCCCGGGCCAACTCCTCGAAGGTGAGCACTCTGGCTCGCCGGTTCAGCTCAGCGTCGGAAATCGTGAGGGCGATGCGCCAGACATGAACGGCGTCCGCCGCGAGTGCGGGGAATGTTTCTGGCGTTCGCCATGTCGAGCTACTCATTGCGCCAGACTGTCGGCTAGGATATCAGAACCGTCGAATCCGGCTGGCCGTCACAGGGCCGGTGGGGCGCACAGGTGGAGGAATCCACGGTGACACCGCGGAAGCCCGAGATCCGCTCGATCAATGCGGTCACGTTCGGCACCCGGGATATGGCCCGGGCCGTGCGCTTCTACCAGGCGCTCGGCTTCCTGATGGCCTACGGAGGCGAGACAGCCGACTTCACCTCGTTCCGCGTGGGCGCGGGGCACCTGAATCTCGCCGTTGCCCAGCCCTCGGCGAGCGACGTCACCCGCGTCATCTTCTACGTCGACGACGTCGATGCGATGTACGCGCACGTGCTCGCCCAGGGCTTCTCACCGGAAGCGCCGCCCCGGGACGCGCCGTGGCGCGAGCGCTACTTTCATCTAGCTGATCCCGACGGCCACGCCCTGTCCTTCGCCCGCCCGCTGCGAGAGGGCTAGTTCGTCGTCGGGCGCCGATCGGCCACGGTTGCTTGCGAGGACCCGGCCCGTCGATGATCTGGCTCCCGTCCTGCCACGGTCCGCCATCTTCTCGTTCGTTCTCTCGGGCGATCCGTAGAGGTGCGGGTAGCCGCCTGGCGGCGCGACCGGCCGGCACCCGCCCAGTGTTGGCCGATGTGTGTGCCCGCGTGGCCGAGCTACTCCAGAGGACGCGCGGCGGCGGAAATGTCGGTCGAGGGCTGCAGTCGAACTACGCTAACATATGGCGGGCCATGGATGAGTTGGCGAGCCTCGTGGGCGACAGTCCCAAGCTTGAGGCTGTCCGCCGCAGCATCCGACGCGTGGTCGCCCGCGACCACGGCGGACAGCGTTTGCCGGCTGTCCTCATCCAGGGTGAGACGGGAACCGGCAAGGGGCTCGTCGCTTCGATCCTGCATCGCCTCGGGCCACGCTCACGAGGTCCGTTCGTCGACATCAATTGCGCGGCGATTCCGGACACGTTGCTCGAGGCAGAGCTCTTCGGCTACGAGCAGGGCGCGTTCACCGACGCACGGCGGGCGAAAGCCGGACTCTTCCAAGCTGCCCACCGCGGAACGATCTTCCTCGACGAGATCGGGCTCCTCCCCGAGAGTCTCCAGGCCAAAATGCTCAAGGTTCTCGAGGAGCGAACGGTCCGCCGCCTGGGGGCTACCCGTGTCGAATCGGTAGACGTGTGGGTGATCAGCGCAACGAACGCCGATCTCGCCGCTGCCGTTCATGAGCGCCGGTTCCGCGCAGATCTTTACCACCGTCTGGCCGTTCTCCCCATCGTATTGCCGCCGCTCCGAGATCGCGACGATGACATCATCCTACTGGCCGAGCGCTTTCTGTCCCGGGTGTGCGCCGATTACGGTCTCCCCCCCAAGCGCCTGTCGGACGAGGGGGCCGCGCGTCTCCGCTCGTACCACTGGCCCGGCAACGTGAGGGAACTGGCCAACGTCATCGAGCGCGTTGCCCTCCTTGGTGAAGGTCCCGTGGTGTCTGCGGAGATCCTGGAGATCAGGGAGTCTGCCCCATCTCCGGCGCCAGCCTCGAGTCCCGCCCCACCCCCCAGGGCAACCCACGATGAGGCCATGCGCCAGCACTACATGAGCGTGCTCAGGGAGACGGGATGGAACATCTCCCGGACAGCCGCCATCTTGGTCATCTCGCGAAACACCCTCCGCGCCCGGATGGCTCGCCTGAGCATCGAGGCCCCCGACGGAAGGATGAAGGCCACGCGACCGGGGCCAGCCTCGCGCAGGACGCACGCCAGCCCGGCGGCGCCAGAGAGCGCCGGGGGCGTTGTGCCTCGGGCCCCCGCTTCGAGCCATCCAGCAGTTCCTGGGCGGTCGAGCATCCGTTGGGAGCGCCGGTGGGTCACCGCCATGCGCCTGGTACTGGGGGATCCGACCGGGACCGCGGCCATCTGGGCAACGAACGGAGTACTGGAATTGCTCGCCGACAAAGTGGTGGGTTTCGGCGGTCGGCTCGAGACGTTGAGCCAGACGGCCATCAATGCGTCGTTCGGCTTGGAGCCGATCGACGAGGCCCCCCGCCGTGCCGCGCTCGCCGCCATGGCAATCCAGAAGGCCGTGTCGACCAGCGAGCCAGGCGGCCGGTTGCTTCCGGTGAAGGTGGCGATTCATACGAGCCAATTCGTGATCGCGTACGTCTCGGGCGCCCGCCGGTCCGATCCGGACGCCGAGCGCTTGAGCAACTCCATGCTCGAAGACCTCCTTTCGCAGGCCCCGTGGGGCGCGATCGTCATCAGTCCCGACTCCGAGCCGTTTCTCGATCGGCGATTCAAGCTCGAAGCGTTGGATTCCGGGGCGACTCCGTCGGCGTTCCTCGTCACCGGTCATCGCGCCACCGGCCTGGCTGTGCGGGGGACCATGGGTCGGTTTGTCGGGCGGCACCATGAGATGGAGTTGCTCGAAAACCGATGGATCCTGGCGTCGAGAGGACACGGACAGGTGGTGGCCGTAGTCGGCGACGCTGGTGTGGGGAAGTCGCGGCTCGTATGGGAGTTCATCAACGGATCGGCCGCTCAGGGAGCCCTGCGACTCCAGGCTTCCTCATTGGCGTTGTCGAGCGCCACGCCCTACCTTCCCGTCGTCGATCTCTTGAAGGCATATTTCGGGATCGATCCCGAGGAGGCCGATGAGCGGGCTCGAGAACGAGTCACAGCGAGGCTGCTCGAACTCGACCGAGCGCTGACCCCCGCGCTCCCGGCACTCGCAACTCTCCTCGACTTCCCCACGGATGGCGAGCGGTGGGACGACCTGGACCCGATGGCCCGTCGCACGCGCATCCAGGACGCGATCAAACGGTTGCTGGTGCGGCAGGGTCGCGAGCAACCGCTGCTGCTCGTGTTCGAAGATGCCCACTGGATTGACTCGGAGTCCCAGGCTGTCCTGGACGCGCTCGTGGAGAGCCTGCCGACCGCTTGCATCCTGCTGCTGGTCGTCTATCGGCCGGAGTATCGTCACGGCTGGGCAGACAAGGGCTACTACAGCCAGATCAGAGTCGATCCGCTGTCGGCCGACGATGCCGAGCGGCTACTCGAGGGGTTGATCGGCGGACGTGATGCCGTCGAGGCCCTGAAGCCGCTGCTGCTCGAGCGCACCGAGGGCAATCCCTTCTTCATCGAGGAAAGCGTGCGAGCGCTGGCCGAGACAGGAGCCCTCGTCGGGGCGCCGGGCAGTTACCAAGTCGTGAAGCCGGGGGCGCACATCGAGGTACCGGCCACCGTGTACGAGGTGCTCGCCGCTCGGATCGACCGGCTCCCGCGGGAGGAAAGGCGCATTCTCCATTGCTCATCCGTCGTGGGCAAAGACGTGTCAGTGGAAATCCTCGCGGGCGTCGCGGGATCCTCGGTGGCGGCGCTGGAGCCAGTCCTCGCCCACCTGCGGAGCGCTGACTTCCTGTACGAGGCCGGTGGCGTCTCGGGGCCCGAGTACACGTTCACTCATGCTCTCACTCACGAGGTGGCCTACTCGAGCATCATCAACGGCGAGCGCCGAGCCACGCACGCCCGTGCGGTGGAAGTGATCGAGACGCTCCACACGGACCGGCTCGCCGAGCACACCGAAGATCTCGCCCGGCATTCGTTCCGGGGAGAGGTCTGGGAAAAGGCCGTGGAGTACCTAGGCCGCGCCGCCGCCCGTGCCCTCGCTCGCTCCGCCAACCGGGAGGCTGCCGCACTCTTGGAGCAGGCGCTGAGCGCGGTCGCGCACCTGCCGCGCGATCCGAAGATCCTCGAGCGGGCCGTCGATCTGCAGTTCGATCTCCGAAGCGTTCTCCAGTCGCTCGGTGAGTTCAAGGCCATGCGCGAGCGCCTCGAGACAGCTCGTGCCGACGTGGAGACGCTGGGCGATCCGTGGCGGCTCGGGCGACTGTCGGCGTACCTTTGCGATAACTACCGGGTCATGGGCGAACATGATCGGGCGGTCGAGTGGGGCCAACGCGCTCTCGCGATCGCCGACTCACTCGCCGATCTCGAGCTGCAGGTGACCGCCAACACCTATCTGGGCCAGATTAGCCTCGCCAGCGGGGGGTACCAGGACGCTATCCCTCGGTTCACGAGGAACATCGCGTCGCTCACCGGAGATTACACCGACAAGCGCTTCGGCTCGCCCCAGCCTCGGTCAGTCCACTCACGCACGTGCCTTGCGTGGTGTCTTGCAGAGTTCGGCGAGTTCCCCGGGGCGCGAGCGGCGGCCGAGGAGGCCGTCGAGATCGCCCGAGCACTCGATCATCCGCTGAGCCTCGTCACCGCCTACTTCGGGATCGGCTATGTGCTGGTGCGGAAGGGCGACCTCGCCCCTGCGCTCGCCATCCTCGAGCCGGCCCTCGAGATGACCCGGGCCGGGCACAGCCCCGTGTGGTTTCCGAGGATCGCATCACTGCTCGGGGCATCGTACAGCCTGGCCGGCCGCCCGCATCAAGGGCGTCCCCTTGTCGAGGAGGCCCTCGAGCGATCGTCGGCGATGCACCTGGTGAGCGGCCGGTCCCTGATGCTCGTATGGCTGGCCGAATCGTGGATGGCGGCCGGAGAGTTAGATCGGGCGCGCGAGGTCGGAACCCACGCGTTGCGCCTTGCCCAAGAGCATAAGGAGCGGGGCCACGAGGCCTGGGCCGTCCACACGCTCGGTCGCCTCGCGGCGCGGCTCGATGCTCCGAGCCACGAGGAGGCCGCGAGACTCATCGACCACGCGCTCCGCATGGCCACGGAGCTGCGCATGCGGCCTCTGGCTGCCCATTGCCACGTCGCCTTCGGCCACATCCGGGCCATGGCCGACGATCAGCTGAACGCCAAGCACCACCTCGCCGCCGGTGCCGATCTGCTTCGCGAGCTCGGGATGGAGCTCTGGCTGCCCGGGGCCGAGGCGGCGCTACGTCGCCTCGTCTAAACGCTCTCGGCTGAGGCGCGCGGACCGTCGTCGACCGCCGCGGCCCTGGTCACCGCGACCGCTCGGATCCGCAGCCCCTGCCTTTCGAGAAGCCGCCGGGCCTCGAGCTGCACGGCTTCTGCCGACTGGCGATCCATCTTGACCGAGATGCGGATCTCCAGTACGTCGCCAGGGGAGGGATCGTCTTCGACCCTGTTCACTTCTTCCTTAGCGTTTTGCCATCCCAGTCTGCGTCCTTTCCTGCCTTCGTGAGCTTCTTCGTGAGCTTGTTCAGCTCCTTTTCCAGGGCGTCCGATTCCTTCGCCGTCCGAGCTCCGTCGACCGTGATCGTGATTACCCACTTCTCGTTAGCCGCGATCCCACCCTCTCCGGGCATACCCACCCTCCCCCTGATAGCTGCATTATTTGAGCTGCAACACAGACCGAGCAAGCGCGTGCGCTCTGTCGATCTCGTGCTCGGTGAGTGCCGATCCCTCCCAGTTCGGGGCCATCAACCGCTTCGGTCTTTCCCCCTCCGGGACATGCTGGAGACCGAAGAAGTGACCGATCTCGTGGGCCGTCAGACGCTCGCGAGCCTCCTCGGTATCCAGGGTAAAGGCTTCGAGCCAGACGGCACCGTCGACGTTCTCTCCCGGATCAGACATCGCGCATCCGGCGCCTTTTCCGATGCGCGCCCAGACGAAGACCTGGAGACCCGGAAACTTTTTGTTCCCGAACTTCCGCTGGACCATACGAAACAGCTCCCGGTCCCTTTCGTCATGCGGATTGCACTGGCCGGGCACCTGGTCGCCGACCGTCCTGATGTCACGCTCGGTGAGTCCGAGATCGGATAGGCGATAGTGTCCGACCTCCGTATCTTCGAGCGCAAACTGGACCCTCGCTTTCCTCCAGATAAAGTTCGCACTCTGGTCGAAGTGCGGGGAGTCGGGCCCGGCAAAGAGTGTGGAGAGCTGCGCCTTCGACCGCGCGACCTCGTGATTCTCTTGGTCGAACCCTGGATCGCCGACCTTCATCAGGTGAACCAGCGTAGGAATCGTGATCACCTCGCGCTCTACCATACTGTCCTCCTGTCACTCGCCCCTGATGCCCTCGATGTCCATGAACAGCTCCTCGGCGGGAAAACGGCCGGCAGGGGGTCGAGCTCCCGCCGGGCGTAGAACACCTCCCCGGAACGCATCTTGAGCCGCCCCAGAGTCGAGCCGTCAGGGGCGAACGCGGGGGAACGCTAAGCGAGCTGCAATGTCCTTGTCAAGGAGGAAGACAGACAGTAAGCACAGCACACAGTCCAGACGGACCCGGGATCGTAACTGCGGTCGCATGTTCCGTAGCGCGGCCCTCTTTTACTCGCTACGAGCGTCCTCGAACCGCTCGAAGAGCTCATCGGGCCGAAAGACAGCGGGCAAGGCATCGAGGTCGCGGAGCTGGTAGCACTCGTCGGTGGAATCGTGCTCTGCGCGGATGCCCACCGGCTCTCCCATCCCGAGCCGCAGGTACAGCAGGGCGAGGTTGTGCTTGCCCGTGAGGTTGAAGATCCCGGAGCCGGCCGGAAACCGGCCGGCGTTGATCTCCGTGATGCACGGCCGCCCGGACCCGTCCTCCCGCAGGTCGAAGTTGAACGTCCCGGAGGCTACCAGATCGAGAGCCTGGATCGCGGCGACGCAGATCTCCACCACTCGAGGCTCGTCGACTGTCTTGGAGAGCCGTGACGCAGAGGAGATCCCGCTCGGTGCTCCTCCGACGACGAAGTAGGAGAGCCGCTCGCAGGTCTTGATGACCACCAGCTCGCCTTGGTTCCACAGGCCCTGGGCGAAGAAATCCCGACCGGGAAGGTACTCAGAGAGAGTGAAGCTTGCCACCGGGACACCGCGCATCTCGGACCAGTAGCTGATCCACCAGCGAGCCTGCTCGGGGGTTACCACGGGAGCCGCGCCCGACGACCCCGACCCGCCGCGGGTCCGACACCACAGCGGCCCGCTGCCGAGGACCTCGAACGCGCGCTCGACGTCCGCGAGTTCCGTGATCGAGCATGTTCGCGGCGCCGGCACCCCCTGGGCCAGCAGGCGGCATGCCAAGTGGTACTTGTCCTGACACTGCTCGACCGTCTCGACAGAAGGCAGGAACACCCGCGCGGGTAAGAGACGGCGCGCGCGCGCGATCACCATCACGTCAGCGTCGCTGGTCGGGATTACGAGATCGATCCGTTCCTCGACGACGATGCGGCGCAAACCAGCCACGTATTCCGGGCGGTCTGTCGGATCGACAAGATAGTTCCGGTCGGCGGAAGATTTCGCGAGGGCGAACCGATCGGAGCTGCATCCCACGAAGTCGAGGTGCGCGTCCCCAGCGCGAAGATCACGCATGAGGCTGTTGGCCGCTCCTGAGCCGGCTCCGGTCAGAAGAATTCGCGCCATATGCTACCTCGCCCCCAATCTTTCGTGCTGTATGCTGGCGGCTCTTCACGGAGCCCGTCGCGAGCACGGGGAGTCTAGGCGTGCCGCCGATGCCTGTCAAGGCAGCCGCCGACCCAGCGCGAGCCCTGCCGATCGTGCCGTATCCAGCGCTGCCAATCAGCGGCCGGCGCGCAGCGGAGCAGGATCCCGAGGGGTGAGGTTGCTCAGTAACGCGACTTCAAGTCCTGCTCGCGCAGCGGCAGGTCGCCCCCGCAAGGTGCTTCAACAAGCTGTCGAAACGACGGGCCGCGCCCCGCGCAGCTGCCGGGAGCGTATGCCGGGTCACGTGCCGCTTCCTGAGCCTGATGTCATGGAGCTAGAAGGGAAGAAGGCCAGGAGCGCACGGGCGCCGATCGTTCGATCCTTCCTTCAGTCTCGGTCCCGGACGAGAGGTGCGGTCGAGCAGTGGATGCCCCCGCCGTTCTTCTGGCATTCGCTGTAGTCGATTGGCACCACCTCGACGCCGTGGTCGATGAGGCGCTCCGCGGTGCCGTCGCCATTGTTGATGGCGAGGAGGACCTTGCCCGGGCGCACGGCGAGCACGTTGGCCACGCGCGGGTTGTCGGCGTGGTGCACCTCGACCCACTTGATCTTGAGCTCCTTCAGGGTATCCAGGAGACGCCACGGCACGCGGCTGATGTTGATGAGGGCGAGGTCCTGGTCGACCATGACCAGCTGCCCGTCGATGTGCATGGCGTAGCCCGCAAGATCGATCCTGTGCAGACGTGCGCCCTGGGCGGCCAGCACCTCCTCAATCTGCCGCGCGCCCTCCTCGTTCTGCCGGTAGGACAGGCCGACCAGCGCGGTGTGCTCGTTGAGCCAGCAAAAGCTCCCGCCCTCGAAGAGCCCCGTGCCGTGAATCGTGCGGAGGATGGGCATGCCGATCTCGGCGAGCTTGCGCGTGACGAAGGCCTCCTCGCCGCGGCGGCCCTGGCCGGGTCTCGCCCCCACCGGGCCCATGCGGCAGATGATGGCGCCGCCCGCGACGGCGATGGCATTGTCACGCGTGTACATGGCCTTGGGATCGGTGGGCGCGCCGCCGACGGAGACGACCTCCGTGCCGTCCACCCTGAGGGCGGCGACCATGGCATCGTGCTCCGCCTGCATCTTGCCCAGATCCGGCGCCTTCTCGTCGCGGTAGTACCACTGCTGCTCGTCGTCGATGAGCGCCTCGATGGCGGGATCGTACTTGTCCCTCGACATGACTCGAATCTCGTCGGCGGGCCGGTGCACGAGGACCACCTTGAGCGGCCCCACGTCGTTGTACACGCCCCAGCGGCGTCCCCATACCCTCGTCTGCATCGCCTCGTCCTCGAAGGCCGGCGTGGCGCGCGGCGGGATCCGCTTCAACACTTCATGGTAGTACTCCGGCGTGTCCTTGAGATTCATGGCGTGGCTCCTTCCGATTTCATCGGAGCTTCCCTTCCTCGAGGGAAGCTAAGCGGGCTGGCGAGCATAGCTGACAGTGAGCATCTCCCAATAGTGACCATCCGGCTCGTTCCAGTAGACGAGGCGCCCTCCATAGTCGGTGTTGACCTGCATGTCCACCGACCCGTGAACCGAGCTGCGATAGGCGATGCCGGCCGCCTTGATTCGCCCGAGAATGGCGTCGAAGGCCTCCGGACTGACCCGGAAGCAGAAGTGATAGATGGGGAACGGGTCGGCCGTCTCGACGAAATCGAGCGTGAGGCCGTCGTTGACGTACACCGGTGAAAACGGACCGACCCCGCTCTCGGCCCAGGGGACATCGAGCAACTCGGCCAGGAGCTCCGCCGAAGCCACCTTGTGATGCGACGGGACAATGGTGTGATCCAGCTCGATGGACATGACCCTTTTTCTCCTTGAGACCAGCGACTCGACTGATCTAGCTCCGCCACTGGGGATGCCGCGCTCTTGCGTGGGGCAACAGTAGCGCAGATCTCTGCGCGGGACTAGCTTGGCTGAGCTCTCCCGAGGTCAGGGTGCAGACGCTCCCCTTGCCCCCGTCAGGGGGAGAGGGTCACGGTGAGGGGGGCTCAGTGAGCTTGAAACGGGTGAAACCACGTAAGCGTCACCCAGCTGCAGACCACCATCTCAATCAAGGTGGCTGCGAAGAGCACGAGCCGAAAGGCGCGACCAGGTGCTAAGAGCCCCGAGAGGAAGAAAGCTCCCGCGAACAACGGAGAGGCGAGAATCCTGAGCACGGCGAGAGCAGACCAGGCCGTATGAGCCGCGGCGCCGGCCGCGCCCTGGCCGGCAACGTATTGGATCATGGCCACGAGCGCGGTGACGGCGACAGCCGGAGCAGCCACGCAAATCGCCAGCCAGAACGAGCGGTGGGGCCGGAGAAAGAAAAGTGCGGCGCCCGTTGCCGGGACGGCCGCCACTGCGAGGACAGCAAGGAAAAGGATGCTGTCTCCGAAGTCGTACATGGCGCCGTACGTCTGCCTGTCCGGCCCGCTCGTGGAGGCGATGTAGATGGCAACCACGGCGGAGGCGACGAGGAAGGCGCCGACGTACCCGGCAGCGACCAGTCCGACTTTGGCGGGGGCTCTCATCGGCTGAGGGCTGATAGAACGATGAAGGGCAAGAAAACGCTCATCCCCAGGTAGTGAAGGGCGTCGAATTGCTCAGAGGACAGGCGAAACCATCTGCCATGGAGACGCTGGATCCAGTCGATGGTCATCTCCTCCCTCGTATCACGAGAGTGTTCACTATTCCTAGCGTCGACTCTTCGTGAGGCCATGGCTGTACCGTAGGATGTACCTGACCTCGACCGTCCGAACAGCCAGTCAAGGGAAAGTTCAGCTATACTCCCGCGGTGAAGACCGACCTGCTCTTGATTCCCATGGGCGCCCACTGGACGGACATGCGCGCGGCCGCCGTGGCCGCCGACGAGGCGGGATTCGACGGGGTGTGGACCTGGGATCACCTGCGCGACCCCGAGGGCGATCCGGCCGGTGTGCCTGAATGCCTGACGACGCTTGCCGCTCTGGCCGAGGCGACGAAACGGGTGTCGCTGGGATCGCTGGTGCTGAACGTGTCGAACCGTCATCCTGGTCTACTCGCCAACATGGCGGCCACCCTCCAGCAGATCTCCGGCGGGCGTTTCATCGTGGGATTGGGCGCGGGAGGCGGCCGCCGCACGCCGTACGCACGGGAGCAGGAGGGGCTGGGGCTCAGCGTCGAGGCAGATCCCGTGCGCGCCGAGCGGGTCGCGGAGGCGGCGCAGATTCTCCGTCGGCTTTGGGCGGGGGATCCCTCGAGCTTCGCGGGCAGACACTATAGTCTCGATCGACCCTCAGGCTACCTCCGCTGCGATCCCGCCCCCCCCATCGTGATCGGCGGCTTCGGCCCACGCATGGCCGCGATTGCCGGCAAGTACGGCGACGGCTTCAATACGCAGGCTCGCCACCCGCAGCTCGCCGAGCTGGGGCGCATCGCACGCGACGAGCACCAGGCATTGGGGCGGGATCCCTCGCGCTTCAGCCTCAGCGTCTTCGCTGGTCTCGCCTCGGCCTGGCTGCGGGCCGACTCGGAGAATCGGGCGGCGCTTACCCGCATGGGCGTCGATCGACTCATTCTCCTCACCGAGCCGCCGTACGATCCGGCACAGATTCGCGCCGCCGGCCGAGTGCTGGCCGGCTGAGCGATTCTCAAAGCGAAAGGACATCCATGGCGTACAAGGCTCTCGATCTCACCGGCAAGGTGGCGCTGGTCACCGGTGGCAATAGCGGCATCGGCCTCGGCATGGCGGAAGCGATGGCACAGGCCGGCGCCGCCGTGTGCATCTGGGGCACCAACGAGGCGAAGAACGACGCGGCGCTCAAGAAGCTCACGGGGCACGGGGGCAAGGCCATGGCCGTCCGCTGCGACGTGAGCGACGAGGCCGCGGTGGACCGTTGCTTCGCGGAGACGGTCAAGGCGCTGGGACGCGTGGATGCCTTCTTCGCCAATGCGGGCGTGAGCGGCCGCGGGGGCGGAGGTAAAGGCTTTCACGAGATGGCCACGGAGGAGTGGCGGCGCGTGACGGCCGTCAATCTGGACGGCGCCTTCTTCTCGCTCCGCACGGCGGCCAAGCACATGATCGAGCGCGGCGGTGGCGGATCGCTCGTGAGCACGGCGAGCCTGGCCGGCGTGATGGGAGCGGCGCGGAGCGAGCACTACTCCGCGACCAAGGGCGCCCTCATGGCCATGACGCGCTCGATGGCGGTGGAGCTGGCGCGCCATCAGATCCGCGTCAACTCGGTCGTCCCGGGGTGGATCGACACGCCCATGACCGAGAAGGCACTCCACGGCGAGGCCTTCATGCAGAAGGTGCTGCCCCGTGTTCCGATGCGCCGCTGGGGCGTGGGCGACGACTTCGGCGGCATCGCCGTCTACCTCGCCAGCGACGCCTCGCGCTATCACACCGGCGACGCCTTCATCATCGACGGCGGGTACCTCGTGTTCTAGCTTGCCCTCCCCCTGTTCATCCCAGCCCTCGCCTCTCCGCTCGAGGCGAGCGTCTCGGCTCGAAGTGCGACCCTCTCCCCTTCCAGGGGCGAGGGGATCGTTGCGCCATCGAACTGGTTGAGGCAAGATTGCGGGCCAAAGGAGCCCACCCATGACGATTCGCCGGATCGCCACGCTGTCCCTCGTGATCCTCGCCGTCTCCTTCGCCTCCGGCGCCGGGGCGGCGCCGCCCAAGGATGCCATCGTGATCGGGCTTCTCGCCGAGCCCGTGACCATGGACCCGGCCCAGGTCACCGATCTCAACTCCGCGCGGATCACCAAGCGCATCTTCGAGGGGCTGGTGGGGCAGGAGCTCGGCTCGTACAAGCTCATCCCCGGCCTCGCGCGCACGTGGGACATCTCGAAGGACGGGCTCGTCTACACCTTCAATCTCCGTCCCAACGTGACCTTCCACGACGGCACGCCGTTCAACGCGGAGGCGGTCAAGTTCTGCTTCGAGCGGCAGCTCAACGAGCAGGGGCCGTACTACAAGACGGGCACCTACCCGTACGTGAAGGGCTTCCTCGGCAACGTGCAGAGCGTCGAGGTGGTCAATCCGCTCACCGTGCAGATCAAGCTCAAGTCCCCGCTCACCCCGTTCCTCCAGTACCTGGCGCACCAGTCGCTGTTCATCTACAGCCCCGACGCGCTCAAGAAGTACGGGAAGGACATGGTGAAGAACCCGGTGGGCACCGGCCCTTTCAAGCTCGAGACGTGGGAACCCGGCGTCAAGGTGGTGCTCGCCCGCAACGACCAGTACTGGGGCGGGGCGCCTAAGATCCGCCAGGCCATCTACGTGCCCATCATCGAGGCGCAGGCGCGGCTGGCCGCCATCAAGACGGGTGAGGTCGATCTCACCGTGGACGTGCCGCCAGACAGCCTCGACAGCCTGCGCAAGGATCCCGACGTCACGGTGGCCGAGGCCAACTCCTCGGCGGTCTGGTACGTGACGCTCAACACGCGGCACCCGATCCTCAAGGACAAGCGCGTCCGCCAGGCGATGAACCTCGCCATCAACAAGGACGCCATGATCAAGGACATCCTGAAGGGCACGGCCATCGTCTCCACGGGGCCGATGTCGCCCGTGTACGGGGCCTTCCACGAGGACAAGACGGCGCGCTATCCCTACGATCCCGAGAAGGCCAAGGCCCTCCTCAAGGACGCCGGCTATCCGAACGGTTTCGACATCATCTTCCTCGTGCCTGAGTCGGGCTCGGGGATGCAGCAGCCGGTGGAGATGGGCACGGTGATCCAGGCCCAGCTTCAGGCCGTGGGCATCAGGGCCAAGATCCAAACCATGGAGTGGGGCGCCTATCTCAAGAAGTATCTGGATGCGCCCGACATGGCGGAGATGTCGTGGAACCCGTCCATCGGCGACCCCGACCACGTGACGTACATGCTCCTCTCCTCCGATCGCTTCCCGCCCGCCTTCAATGCGGGCTTCTTCCAGAACGCGCGGGTGGACGAGCTCCTGCGCAAGGGACGCACCACGGTGGGCGACGCCGAGCGCGCCGCCATCTACAAGGAAGCGCAGCGCATCATCGCCGACGAGGCGCCGTGGATCTTCATCGACCACGGCCGGCAGATCATCATTCATCGGAAGCGCGTGCAGGGCTTCAAGCTCCACCCGAACTTCGACCTCGTGCTGTCGCAGGTGTGGCTGCAGTAGGGGGCGGCGGGCTTCCCGCCTACGCCCTCCGACGCCTGCTGCTCGCCGTCCCCGTCCTCTTCGGGGTCTCGGTGCTGGTCTTCGCCGTCCTGCACCTGGCCCCGGGAGACCCGGCCGCCATCATGCTCGGCGCCCAGTCGACCAAGGAAGACGTGGAGCGTCTCCGGCGTGACCTCGGGCTCGATCAGCCGCTCGTCGTCCAGTACCTGCACTGGATCGGTCAGGTGGCACGCGGCGATCTCGGCCGCTCCATTCCCCTCGGGCGCGCCGTGCTGCCCGAGGTGCTCCTGCGCTTCAAGGCCACGCTGCTCCTCACGGCGGGCGCGCTCGTCATCGCCATTTTCCTCGGCCTGGTCGCCGGCATCGTCTCCGCAGTGAAACAGTACTCGTGGCTCGATCGCATGAGCATGGGCGTGGCGGTCACCGGAGTGAGCCTGCCCGTGTTCTGGACGGGCATCATGCTGATCATCGTGTTCGCCCTCCAGCTCCGCTGGTTCCCCTCGAGCGGAATGAGCTCGCCCTACGGCAGCGGGCCGGCCGACGTGCTGTGGCACCTCGTGCTGCCCGCCGTCACCCTCGGCACCGCTTCGGCGGCCGCCCTGGCGCGCCTCACGCGATCGAGCGTGCTCGAGATCATCCGCCAGGACTACGTTCGCTCTGCCCGCGCCAAGGGGCTGGCCGAGCGCGCGGTGATCGCCCGTCACGTGCTCAAGAACGCCGTGAATCCCATCATCACCGTGCTGGGCGTGCAGGTGGGCTTCCTCCTCGGCGGGGCCATCCTCACCGAGACGGTGTTCTCCTGGCCGGGTCTCGGCTCCATGATGGTGCGGGCTATCCAGGCCCGCGACTATCCGCTGGTTCAGGGAGGCGTGCTGCTCATCGCCACCACCTTCGTGGTGGTCAATCTGATCGTCGATCTCCTCTACGCGGTGTTCGACCCGCGCATCCGCTATGACTGACGTCGTGCGCATGTTCCGGCGGAGCGCCGCCGCCCTCTTCGGCCTCGCGCTCGTGCTGGTGATGGCCGTGCTCGCTCTTGTGGCGCCGTGGCTCGCCCCGCGCGATCCCGACGCCATCGACACCGCGCGGCGGCTCGCCCCCATCTTCACGGTTGGGCATCCTCTCGGCACGGACGAGTTCGGCCGCGACCTCTTGAGCCGTCTCCTCTTCGGCGCGCGCATCTCGCTGGTGGTCGGCCTCGCCGCCACGGCACTCGCCGCGCTGGCGGGCTCGCTGTGCGGTCTCCTCGCGGGCTTCGTGGGGCGCTGGGTCGATCAGCTCATCATGCGATCCATCGATACCCTCATGGCCTTTCCGTATTTCCTGCTCGCCGTGGCCATCATCGCCACCCTCGGGCCGGGCCTCGTCAACGGCATGGTGGCGGTGGCCGTGGTGAACATTCCTTTCTACGGGCGCATCGTGCGGGCCACCGTGCTCGCGGTGAAGCAGACGGAGTACGTGGAGAGCGCACGCGCCCTCGGCGTGTCGGAGCTGCGCCTGGCCCTCACCCACGTGCTGCGCAACTGCCTCGCGCCGGTGATCGTGGCGGTGACACTCAACATCGGCGGCATGATCACTGCCCTCGCCGGCCTTTCCTTTCTCGGCCTGGGGGTCCAGCCGCCCACCTCCGACTGGGGGAGTATGCTCGCAGCGAGCCGGCAGTATCTCAACGTCGCGCCGCACGTGGCGGCGCTGCCCGGCATGGCGATCTTTCTCACCGTGCTGGGCTTCAACCTGCTGGGCGACGGGCTGCGCGACGCGCTCGATCCGCGCCTGCGCTGAGGATGGACATGGCCGACACGCCGGATCCCGAGACCGAGGTGCTCTTCGAGATCATCCGCCAGCGCTACGCCGCGCGGCTCACCGCGGAGCAGCTCGACGAGCTGCGGAAGATCATAGACGGGCAAGTGAAGGCGGCACGTGCGCTTCGTGCGGTACGACTCACAAATGCGGACGAGCCCTCTCAGCGATTCGAGCCTCTCACCCTGCCCTCTCCGGAGGGAGGAAGGGGAGGGGGACTCGCGTGAGCGCTGAGGTGCTGTGGAGGCCGGTGCGGGAGCTGGGCGAGCTCCTGCGGAGCCGGAAGGTGAGGGCCGTCGAGCTGGCTGAGCTCTATCTCGACCGCCTCGAGCGCATCGGCCCTCGCTACAACGCCGTGGTCACCGTCATGCGCGATCACGCCCTCGGCCAGGCTCGCCGTGCCGACGCGGAGATCGCCTCCGGCCGCTGGCGGGGCCCGCTACACGGTATTCCCTACGGGGCGAAGGATCTCCTGGCCACCGCAGGCGCGCCAACCACATGGGGCGCCGCTCCCTATCGCGAGCAGCACTTCGATTTCGACGCAACGGTGATCCGGAAGCTCGAGGTGGCCGGCGCCGTCCTCTGCGCCAAGCTCGCCATGATCGAGCTGGCGGGGGGCATGGGCTATCGTCAGCCCAACGCGTCCTTCACGGGCCCGTGCATCAATCCGTGGGCTCCTGATGCGTGGAGCGGCGGATCATCGAGCGGATCGGGGGCCGCCGTGGCGAGTGGGCTCGTCCCCTTTGCCATCGGGTCGGAGACGTGGGGCTCCATCCTGTCTCCTGCAGGCTACTGTGGCCTCGCGGGCCTGCGGCCGACCTACGGACGGGTGAGCCGGCACGGCGCCATGGCGCTGTGCTGGACGCTCGACAAGCTGGGGCCGCTCGCCCTCACCGCGGACGACTGTGGCCTCGTCCTGAGCGCCATCGCGGGGCCCGATCCCGCCGATCCGACGGCGAGCGATCGTGTATATCGGTACGACGCCGCCGAGCGCCGGAGCTTTCGCTTCGGCGTGCTCAGGGATGCCACCGACGGCTGCGAAGAGGCGGTGGTGAAGAATTTCCAGCGCTCCCTGGAGACGCTGCGCACGATGGGCAGCGTGGAGGAGGTCACGCTTCCGGATCTGCCATGGGAGCAGACGACCCGGATCATCCTGCAGGTCGAGGCCGCCTCCGCGTTCGAGGACCTCATCGAGTCCGGCGGCATCACGGGGCTGACGGCGCCCGAGGTGCACTTCATCCCCTATGCGCGCGACACCATCCTCGCCAAGGACTACGTGAAAGCCATGCGCGTGCGCGGGCTGATGGCGCGCGAGGCGGATCGGGTGCTCGCGCGCTACGACGCGCTGGTGGCGCCGGGCCGCCTGAACGAGGCGCCGGTCCTCGGCCAAGACTTCCGGAGCGCCATCACAGCGACGGCGCGCGATGTGATGGGCGCAGTGGGCAATGGCGCGGGATTGCCGGCGGTGTGCGTGCCGAACGGAATGGGCGCGCGCGGGCTCCCCACGAGCCTGCAGTTCATGAGCCGGGCGTGGGAGGAGAATGCCGCGCTGGCCGCGGCGCGCGCGTACCAGGCGATGACGGACTGGCATACGCGACATCCGCGAGTGGAGTAGGGCTCCTTACCATCTCAGCCCTCGCCTCCCCGCTCGAGGCGAGCGGCTCGGCTCGAAATGGGGCCCTGTTCTTCGACGGTTTCACCGCCCCCCTCACCATCTCAGCTCTCGCCTTCCCGCTCGAGGGGAGCGGCTCAGCTCGAACTGCGGCCTCTCCCCCGGGCGGGGGAGAGGAGAAGAGGTGGCGCTACGCGCGCTTCAGCAGGTCGGTCTGAATTGGCAAGGAGCGAATGCGCTTGCCCGTGAGCGCGTAGATGGCGTTGCACACAGCGGGAGCGACGGTGGGGACGCCGGGCTCACCCAGGCCGCCCGCAGGCTGGCCGGAGTCGAGGATGTAGGTCTCCATGACCGGCGCCTCGTTGATCCGCAGCATCGGGTAGTCGTGGAAGTTTGACTGCTGCACGCGCCCCTTGTCGATGGTGATGGCGCCGTAGAGGAGCGCGGTCAGTGCGTAGATCCCACCGCCTTCCATCTGGGCCTTGACCTGATCGGGATTCACCGCGAAGCCCGCGTCGATGGCGCCCACCAGCTTGTGCACGCGGACCCTCCCGTCGGGTGCCACGGACACCTCCGCCACGTGCGCCACGTAGCTGCCGTAGGAGAACATGACGCCGCACCCGCGCGCGCGGCCGGCGGGCGGCGGCGCGCCCCAGTTCGCCTTGTCCGCCGCGAGCTCCAGCACTGCCTTGTGGCGGGGCGCCTTGCCGAGCAGGGAGCGTCGGAACTCCACGGGATCCTTGCCCGCGGCGATGGCCATTTCGTCCACGAAGCTCTCCACGATGAAACCATTCTGCGACGGCCCCACCGAGCGCCAGAAACCGATCGGGATGCCGTAGTCGCGGTTCACCCACTCCACGCGCACGTTGGGAATACTGTAGGGCATGTTGCGCACGCCCTCCATCGCGGCGCCGTCGATGGTGCCGGCCTGGGCGCGCCCCTTCTGGATGAGGATGCCGGGGCCGACCACGCGGTTCCACCACGCGGTCGGGTTGCTCTGCGCGTCGAGGCTGGCCTTGAAGAGGTTATAGGTGGAGGGGCGATAGAAGCCGTGCTGGAGATCGTCGGCGCGCGTCCACATCACCTTGACGGGCGCGCCGACCGCCTTGGACGTCTCGAGAGCATCCAGGATGAAGTCCTGCTCGCCGCGCCGGCCGAAGCCGCCGCCGAGGTAGGTCGTGTTCACGATCACTTTCTCAGCCGGCAGACCGCTCACCTTGGCGCCGGTTGACTGCGTGCCGCCCGGGTTCTGGGTTGGCGCCCAGATCTCGCAGGAGGCCGCCGTCACCGAAGCGGTGGCGTTCATGGGCTCCATGCACGCGTGCTCGAGGAAGGGCACCTCGTAGATGGCTTCCACCGTCTTCCCACCGGCGGCGATGGTCTTCTCGGCGTCGCCGTCGTTGCGGGCAACCTGACCGGTCTCCTTGGCGCCGTCCATATAGCCCTGGCGAATACTCGCGCTGGACACGGAGGCCTCTGAACCCTCGTCCCACACCACCTTCAGGGCCTGCCGGCCACGCACCGCCGTCCAGAACGAGTCGGCGACCACGGCTACGCCGTTGGTGACCTGCACGACATTCTTCACGCCCTTGATGCGCTTAGTCGATGTGGCGTCGAACGACTTCACCTTGCCGCCGAAGACGGGGCAGCGCTCAATGGAGGCGATGAGCATGCCCGGGACCGCCACGTCCATGCCGTACACCGCAGAGCCGTTCACCTTGAGCGGCGTGTCGCGGCGATGCATGACCTTGCCCATGTAGCGGTACTTATCCGGCGTCTTGAGCGGCGGGTTCTGCGGGACGGGCAGCTTGGCCGCTTTGTCCACGAGCGAACTGTAGGGGAGGTGCCGCCCCGTGGGCTTGTGGATCACCGTGTCGAGATCGGTATCGACCTCCGACACGGGCACGCCCCACTCCTGAGCGCCAGCTTCCTTCAGCATCTCGCGCGCGGCGGCGCCCGCCTTGCGGAGCATCTCGAGGTGGTCGCGCACACCGCGGCTGCCCCCGTAGGACTGCGTGCCCGTGACGGGATTCGCGTAGAGCTTGGGATTGGCGGGAGCCTGGACGACCTTCACCTTCCCGAGATCCGTGTCGAGCTCGTCGGCCACGATGGCAGGCATGGTGGTGATCGAGCCTTGCCCCATCTCCACCACGGAGTTGATGATGGTCACCAGCCCGTCACGGTCGATGGAGATCCACTGGTTAGGCGTGAAAGCGCCCGACTGCGCCAGGGCTGCCTGGCGACCCGCGGGTACGAGACGGAACCCCACCACGAGGCCTGTACCTACGGCGAGGCCGCCCTTGAGGAGCGTGCGCCGACTCAGCGCCGTGCGACCCGTCGTCGCGGCAGACATCACGTACCTCCCTTCTTGATCTGGGCGGCTCGGTGAATCCCCGCGCGGATGCGTTGGTAGGTCCCGCAGCGGCAGATGTTCCCCGTCATGGCAGCGTCGATGTCGTCGTCGCTAGGATTGGGCGTCTTGGCGAGGAGGGCGGCCGCGGACATGATCTGGCCCGACTGGCAGAAGCCGCACTGCGGAACGTCGAGCTCGATCCACGCCTTCTGCACGGGATGATCGCTCTGGGCGGAGAGACCCTCGATGGTGGTGATGCGCTTGCCCGCCGCCGCGCTGAGCGGCGTGTTGCAGGAGCGCACGGGCTGACCGTTCATATGCACGACACAGGAGCCGCACAGTGACGTACCACAACCGTACTTCGTACCGGTGAGCGAGAGCTTCTCGCGGATCACCCACAGTAAGGGCATGTCGGCGGGCGCATCCACCTGGCTGCGCTTGCCGTTGACGATCAGCGTGATCATGGGATTGCCCCCTCGCGATCTCAGCTCTCGCCTCGTCGCTCGAAGCGAGCGGCTCAGCTCGAACCGCGACCCTCTCCCCCGATGGGGGAGAGAGGAAGATAACTCCTAGCTCCTGAGACCCGGCATGGTGAAACCCGCCTTGTCGAGGTCGGCCACGAGCGAGGCCTGCTGTGTCGCCGTCAGCTCCACGAGAGGCGGCCGCACGGTCGCCCACGAGGCCTCGCCGCCGTAGTGCGCGATGGCGCCCTTGAGGGCAGGAATCATGGGGTACTTCGCGAAGATGCCGCGGATGGTGTTGAGCCGCTCCTGCTGCGCATCGGCATCCGCGCTCTGCCAGGTGGCGAAGAGCCGGGCGATGGCGGCCGGGTTGACGTTGGCCGTCGCGCTGATGCAGCCGACGCCGCCGTGGCGCAGTCCCTGGAGGAGGAAGGTCTCGCTGCCCGGGAACACGTCGAAACCCGCCTTGGCGAAGTTGTCCAGGTATGCCTTGGTGTTGTTCCAGTCACCCGAGGAGTCCTTGGCACCGGCGATGATGCCGGGATAGGCCTTGAGGAGGCGCTCGATCAGCGCCACCGTGATGCCGACCTGGGAGACGGGGGGAATGTGGTAGAGGTAGATGCGCAGCCGCCGATCGCCTACCCGCTCGATCACCTCCGCGAAGTTCCGGAACAGCCCGTCGTCGGGCACGCCCTTGTAATAAAAGGGCGGCAGCATGAGCACGCCGCCGCAGCCGAGCTTCATGGCGTGCGCGGTGAGCCGCACCGAATCGGACAGCGCGCAGCAGCCCGTGCCCGGCATCATCCGCGAGGGATCCACGCCGGCGTTCACCAGCCGATCGAGCAACTCGATTTTCTCCTCCGTGGAGAGCGAGTTCGCCTCGGAGTTGGTCCCGAAGACGGCCAGCCCCACGTTCTGGCTGAGGAGCCAGCGGCACTGCCTCGCGAAGCGCTCGGGGTCGGGGGAGAGGTCGGGCTTGAAGGGCGTGACGACGGGAGAGAGAACGCCGGTGATGCGATCGCTCGTGCTCACAATCGAGGCTCCTTGGTTGGGAGGTTGTTGGCGCCCGCCCATCGTACCTCCGCCCCCCCGCGGGCGTCCAGACGGGCTCTACCAGTCGAACACCCGCAGCAGGTTGTGGAAGTCGTCCGTCCACACGCCCACCCGCGGGCTCGTCTCGAGCTTCGCGGGCGTCCAGCCCGGGTCCTTCGTCAGATCGCCGAAGGCGGCAGGCGTGCGCGCGAGCACCGCCCACGTGGAGGAAGTCGCTCCCTCGCCGACGGGATTGAGGTCGTGACGGAGCAGCCGCCCACCCAGATGCGCGTCCTCGGCAAGATTGGCTACCACCGGCTCGAGCGAGAGATAGCGGTTGGAGAGATGGAGGACGAGAAGCCCGCGCACGCTCAGCATGTCGAGATACAGGCGTAGCGCCTCGCGGGTGAGGAGGTGCACGGGGATGGCGTCGGAGCTGAAGGCGTCCACCACGATGACGTCGTAGCGCTCCTGCGGCCGCTCCTTCCGCACTTGCTCCATGCGAATGCGGGCGTCGCCCATCTCGATCCGCACGGTGACGCCTCGGTCGATGGCTTCGGGTACGTAGGCGAAGTAGAAACGGTTGGTGGCGATGTCGCGCACGAGAGGATCGATCTCGTAGAAGGTGATGGTGTCGCCGGGCCGCATGAAGGCGGCCATCGTTCCCGTGCCCAGGCCGATCACCGCCGCGTTCAGAACGGTGCTGCGGCGGTCCAGCTCGTCCATGACGAGGGCGATGGGGCTGCCGCGGTGGTAGTAGGCGAGCGGCTCGGGACGGAGCTTCTGGTCGAGGGCCTGGCGTCCGTGCAGCGTGGTGCCGTGGCGCAGCTCGGTGTAGCCGGCCAGGGTGGTGTCCCGCGTCACCTGGAGCACGCCGAAGAAGCTCCGCGCCTTGAGGATCTGGTTCTCGTTCCGCGCATCGACGAAGTCACCCACGATGAGCACCGCCACCAGGCCCAGGGCGAGGGCGAGCCGCCGTCGGCGCACGAAGAGCAGGGCGATCAGAGGCAGGCCGTAGCCGAGCACCTTGTTGACGGTGAGCTCCACCGGAGTGACCCACTCCGCCACCGTTCCGGACGGCACCCGCAGGAGCCGGGTGAAGAAGGCCGTGTCGATGCGAATGGTCACCAGGTCGGAGTAGAGAATGAGGGCGGCGATGCCCACGGCCACCGCCACCGCGATGTCGAGAGCGACCGCGCGTGGCGCCCACGCCCGCGCCGGGCGCCGACCGCCCACGAGGAAGCAGGCCAGCGCCATCACGAGCGGGTATTCCAGGAGGGAGTGGAAGACCACGGGCGCGAGCAACCCGTTGAAGAGCCCGCCGAGCACCCCGCCCACGGAAAGCAGCAGGTAGAAGTGGGTCAGGTGCCGAGACGACGGGCGGCTGAGAGCGAGCTCGCCGTGACAGGCGAGGGCGACCAGGAAGAGGAGCAGAAAGTGCCACAAGACGGTGACCCAGATGCGTTGCTTGAGTGCCGAGATGATCAGGAACATGACCACGAGCACGGCCGGCACGGTGAGCGCCACCACGAGGCGATGCAGCAGGGAGGGCCATCGCCCGAAGGCGAGGATGAAGGTCAGGAGATAGATGGCCAGCGGCATCACCCAGAGGAGCGGCACCGCGGCGATGTCCGTGGTGATGTAGGTGGTGGCGCCGATCATGAGGCTCGAAGGCACGAAGGCCAGCACGATCCAGCGGAGATACTGCGCGGCACTCGGGGGCGGTTCGGGTGGCTTTTCGGGGCTCTCCGGTTCCGCGCGCGGAGCAACCGGCCCGCGGCGCCAGAGATTGAAGGCGCAGAGCGCGATCAGGACGAGGAGCACCACGTAGCCCATGCTCCAGAGGCGAGTCTGCGTCAGGCAGCCCTCGCCGCGAAGGTGGAGTCTCGGCTCGATCAGGGTCGGGTAGCCGAGGAGAGCGAGCATGCTGCCGAGGTTGCTCGCGGCGTAGAGGAAGTAGGGATCGCTCGCGGCGGCGTGGCCCGTCTGACTGAACCACTTCTGGAGCAGCGGTGCGGTCGCGCTGACCACGAGGAAGGGCAGTCCCACGGACAGCGAGAGGAGGACGAGCACGTTGAGGACCGGGTTGGCCACGCCGCCGCGCAGAAGGGCGGGATTCACGGCCAGCGGCAGCACGGCCAGGGGCAAGAGCATGAGGCCCAGGTGAAGGAGCATCTGGCGCGGGAGGCTGAGCCGCGCCGAGCTCGTGTGCGCGTACGCGTAGCCGCCGAGCAGGGCGGCCTGGAAGAAGACCATGCAGGTGCTCCACACGGCGGGCGTGCCGCCGAGCAGCGGCAGGATCATCTTGCCCACCATGGGCTGCACCACGAAGAGGAGGGTGGCGCCCACGAACATCGTGACGGCGTAGAGCAGGAGAACCGCGATCAGCTCGAGATCCTCGCTGAGCCAGCCCTGGACGGCGCCCGGGTCGGCACGAAGTTCGTCGATGAAACCCGTGTCCACCCACGGAGCGCGGCCGGTCCACGTCGTGAGGTGCTACCCATGTAGGTCATGGGCACGGGTGGTGTCAAGAATGCCGTTGCCGCGCGCATCCTTGACACTCCCTGGGTGGGGACATACCATCCTGGCGCTATCCTATCCGGTCAACGCCGCCGCGGACGACGTCGCCTACCCAGCGCAAGGAGGGGCTCGATGCGGAACACCGTGCGATCCGTCGCGATTCTCGTAGCGGTACTCCTGGCCCTGACGGGAGGTGGCGTCGCCACGCCCGGGTGGGCGGCGGGCGAGCGAGACATCACCATCGCCCAGGGCATCGACGCCGAGTTCCTCGACGTGCAGATGACCAACAACATCGTCACCCTCATCATCAACACGTCGATCTACGATACGCTCCTCACCCGCGACAAGCAGCTGCAGCTCGTGCCCAACCTCGCCACGTCCTACAAGCTCGTGAGCGACCGGGTGTGGGAGGTGAAGCTCCGGCAGAACGTCAAGTTCCACAACGGTGAGCCGTTCGACGCAAACGCCGTGAAGTTCTCCTTCGAGCGCATCAACCGCGCGGACTTCAAGTCGCCCCAGAAGGGCTGGTTCGCCACCATCGAGGCGGTGGAGATCGTCGATCCCTTCACCGTGCGCTTCCACACCAAGGTGCCCGATCCCGCCATGCCCGCGCGCATGACCCTCATGTATCAGCTCGCGCCCAAGTACGTGGCGCAGGTGGGCGACGCCCAGGCCAACCTCAAGCCGGTGGGCACGGGCCCCTTCAAGTTCGTGGAGTGGGTGAAGAACGACAAGATCGTGGTCGAGGCCAACGACGCGCACTGGTCGGGCAAGCCCGCGGTGCGCCGCGCCACCTGGAAGCCTATTCCTGAGCTGGGCGCGCGCATCGCCGCGCTCCAGACGGGGCAGGCGGACCTCATCGTCAACGTGCCGCCCGACCAGCTTCCGCAGCTCGCCCAGACCAAGACGGTCCGCGTGGAGAAGATCCCGAGCTGCCGGATCATCTACTTCGGCCTCGCCCAGATCAAGGGCGGCCCCATCGCCGACAAGCGCGTGCGTCAGGCCATCAACTATGCGGTGGACGTGCAGGGCATCATCGACAACGTGCTCCTCGGCAATGGCAAGCGCATCAACTCCTCCATGCCGCCCAACGTGTGGGGCTACGATCCCTCGATCCCCTTCTACGAATACAACCCCAAGAAGGCCAAGGAGCTCCTCGCCGCGGCCGGCCAGACCAACATCCAGCTCACCCTGCAGGCGCCCAACGGCCGCTGGGCCATGGACAAGGATATCGCGCAGGCGGTGGCGGGCCAGCTGACGGAGAACGGAATCAAGACCAACGTGAAGATCATCGGCGAATGGGGGAGCTACGTGCGCTCCGTCCTCGATCACAAGACCGAGGACATCTTCATGAACGGCTGGTGCCTGCCGAGCCTCGACCCCGATCACTGGGTTACGCCAAATCTCCACACGGGCGAGCCGGTCTCGCAGTACTCGAATCCCGAGGTC
>Ga0306920_100001895_pt1 | contig 26089 bp, 29 predicted proteins | sample flu12Cox44000170_FD_204666 | JGI IMG/M metagenome (GOLD analysis project Ga0306920, IMG submission 204666) | Lab enrichment of tropical soil microbial communities from Luquillo Experimental Forest, Puerto Rico - flux4day.12C.oxic.44.000.170 (v2)... | ecosystem: Environmental > Terrestrial >...
CGGCCAATCTCGGCATCATCAGTGTAAGGCAACATGCGTCGAAGGTCATCGCTTAGGACGGGGATGTTGTGACGAAGGCGATGACCGAGTAATCGGAGGTTGGCCCCAAGCACTAAGCAGCGATCGAACGTCGAGAGGTCTTCCGCAACTGGGAAATCCTGCGGAGAGGGCGAGGCTAAGCCTACTTGATTTGTGTCCTGCTCATAACTTATAGTCTCCATCGTCGGTTCCTGCCTTTTGAGATTCCCCTTAGCGCGTGCTCACCGCGCTTGGGGTGCGTTCAAATTCATGCGTGTGCGGGGATCGGTTGATGCGCCGCCGGCCTGCGGATCGGTGGCGTCGGTGTTGCGAACAGCCAAACCTCCGGGTAGCCAAGGGTCTCAGTTATCTTCACCCGTTCGTGCGGCGCGAAATTGAATCGGCCACGGACGCATCGCGAGAAACGCGATGTTTCCATGCCCACGCGACCCGCCAATTCATAGTGCCGTAGTCGCGCATCTTCAATTGCCCAGACCAAGTTCGGAAAACGCATCCGATCCTCCAGCAACCAAGCGTTGCACTCTGTTCGCTAAAAAAAATCCCGCGTCATGCGGAATGCCTACACAAGGTATCGGAGCAGAGGTTTAGCAACAACGCGAACAAACAGGGGGGATTTTTCGCGGGGCAACGCTTCCGTACACGTTGAACGTGTCCTCGGAAAACTAATCCGGGAAGAGAACTCCATGCCGTCGCAGTAGAGCTCTTAGGAGTTGTGCCTCGCGCCGAATGTCTTCACCGGGGTTTTTCACATTCCGGCGCGCGGGAAGCAGGCGTCTCTCTATTTGGCTCCATGATTTGCCCCTCATATGTTGTTCCAACGCTTCCGCGGCTAAACCTCGCGTTGCAGGAGGGCGCCCTGGCTTTGTCCGAATCTGTTCCGATACCCAGGCTTTGCCTCTCGAGTCGAGAACCGGGTAACTCGCGACGTCCACTTGCGCTTCTGCTCGACGGTCCTGAGTTGACATGACGGTTGACGGAAGCCAGTTAAAGAGCTCGATCGCATCTGGCACGGCTTTAATCGGATTGCCCGGCAGAGTCAGCGTATCTGCGGCTACGGTTAGAATTGCAGCCACAACGGGATGTCGTGCGCGCGTCTCGATTTTCGCGCGTTTTCGACAAAGCCGTGCTACGGCCGCCCATTCGCGCCACATCCGCTTCCAGTGCTCGCCGTAGAGCAGTTTCACATCAGCGGACGTGTCTTGGCCGGATTGCTTTAGCACCTTTTGCCGGTACATGCACCACAGGGCCTCCGCTGCGGCGCGATCGTGGTGCCGTCGCAATCTTTTGCCAAGATCGTTGAGCCGGCGCTCTTCACGAAGAGCCGCATTTTTCGTGCTACTCTTTCGGTGATCCGTCACAGTAGTTTCGGCCCCGGTTGCAGCCGGGGCTTTTTATTGCAGCCGTTCTTGCCGCCTCAATTCTCTTTGCTTCGTTCGCTCGCGTTCCGAATCATCGACGATTTTCCAGAATGTCTCGACAATCCATTGCAACCGCGGTGAACGCGCGAATTTCTCAGGGTCTTCGCGCTTGATCTTGAAGGCCCTCTCCACATCTCCCAGAGTGCAGCGATGCCAGCTCTTCGGGATTCGATTAGCGTGCGAGTCATCCGAGGACAAAAGCTGATGTCATCGCCTCACGATGCGGATGCCCCAGGCGCTCATTCGCTCGCCGTTCGGTAGCGGTGCCGCATTGCCCTCCACAACGAGTTTCCGGCCATCCGAAAGGAATATCTCCCAAGCGAGATCGAACGGAATATGCATTGTCGGCCGTTCTCGTTTGCCCCTCGAGAAGACGAGCCGATCGACGTGCTGGAAAGCGTTGGCCGCACGCGGGATGCTGATGCTTCCATCTGCGATGACACCTGAATAGTGGGTCACAAATTCATTCCACCGAGCCTCCTCGTCGCAAAGCGCCGTAGGCAGATGGAAGGAATTTAAGAACTCTCTAAACTGAATTCGAAATGTGTCCAGGAGAAAGTGACCTATGGCGCGATTCTCTGCGGCGATATCGCGCCCACCCTGCAATATGCTTGAGACGAACGCGTCCACATCTTCCAGAAATTCGGCCGTCGTCTGGGGCACGTCCAGAGCAACGTGCAGCGCCCAGTTGCAGTAGAGATTTAGGGCGAAGGGAACTGGCCGGCGCCGGGGAAATAGTTTGCGCGACTCGACAAGAACATAAACAACCTTGCACTCGTTGTCGACCCCCGCTTCCAAGATTGCCTGGAGTTTTTCTACGATGCCGTGCAAGGTCGCTTCCTTCGCGTTTCACTTCATGAAGCCCGTGGTTTCGATTTGATGTGTCGGGCATCGTAACAAAGTCTTGACACCGGTGTCAATGTTTGATATGAAAGTCGCGATGGCACCTGACTTCTGCACAACTGCCGAAGCAGCGAGCAAGGTTGGGATTACGCGCGCGACTCTTCAGGACTGGATTAAAAAGAAGAAATTCGCCGCTCCAAAGTTGACTCGAATAGGCAACGGCAGCGCGCGGCTCTGGAGCGCATCTGACGTCGCTCGGCTCAGAGCGACCAAGGAGGAGATTTACCAGGAGAAGCGACCCAAGAAGTAAGCGGGACGCGCCGGTGCTAGTAACACCGACACGCCCCTAACCAAATCGACCTGGTTGGAGGCCGACATGGCTGACGGAAAGTCTACACCGCTCCGCGTGGCGGTCTACGCGCGGGTTTCTACTCTAGGAAAAGGGCAAGACACCGAAGTGCAACTCCGCGAACTGCGCGAGTATGCGTCGCGTCGTGGATGGCAGCTCTCTGGCGAGTATGTCGATGTGGGTATCTCGGGCGCGAAGGAAAGGCGTCCGCAGCTCGATCGGCTGCTCGCCGATGCTCATCGGTGCCGCTTTGATGCGGTCGCGGTCTGGCGATTTGACAGATTTGCCCGCTCAGTTTCGCACCTTCTGCATGCTCTCGAAACCTTCAAGGCTCTGGGGATCGAGTTTGTGAGTCTCACCGAGCAGGTGGACACGAGCACGCCGACTGGCAAGATGGTCTTCACAGTTCTCGGCGCTGTGGCTGAGTTGGAGCGATCACTGATCGTCGAGCGCGTGAAGGCGGGTCTGCGAAATGCGCGTGCGAAAGGTAAGCGACTTGGACGGCCACCGAAGTACCTCGACAAAGAAACGATCGATGCCTTGCGGCGCAAGGGGCTAGGCTGGCGCGCGATTGCCAAGCAGCTACGGGTTGGGGTCGGAACTCTGTATCGCGTGGCTCCGGGCCGTTCCAAAACTCAGGAAGAGGTTTTTGGAACGCGGTAGGGAGACATCTTGCTACGAACCAGGAAGGTCGGGAGTGGGATTCTGCGGCGAGAAGGCAAGAAAGCTAATTCACGACGCCTCTGCTGATCCAGTTACACAATGCGGCTTCTGCGGTCTCCTCGGGTTCTCGTGCGGCTTCGTGGACTGCCAGCACAACTGCTTTGGTCAGATGATCCACAAATTGACTTACCGTACTTAATCGCACCTTGCAGATAGAGCAGCCCGCAACCACCACACCTCTGCCGCCTTGCGCGATACTCGGCGGGTCATCAACGTAGGTATCGAAGTTGTGACGCCCCCTCTCGGCTCGAATAATGGCGATGATCGTTTCGGAAAGCATGGGTTTCTCCGAGCCGGGGGCAATTATAACCTCCGTCGTAGCATAGATGACAGGGCGCACGTTAGCTGCTTCAGTCACTCACAGACTGACATTTCTGCCAGGTGACCGAACGCCTCACGTTTACGACGATGTGTGAAGGTCAGAACGCTACACCGCCTCTCCTCGGTTTCTCCCCAAACGCAAATACTGAGGAGAGGTGCCCTCCTAGGAACTTTAGGACTCCTGCGAGAACTGACAGTTGCGCGGAATCATCGGCTCTCGTAATTGTGGGTCAGCTGGTGTCTTCTCCACACCGGCCTCTCCTTGGCTCCCTCAACCGAAATTCGCCAAGGAGAGGTATCTCTTCACGTTCCGCGTACCTTGCACTGCACGCTATTCCGGCCCTTGCCACGGTCGCTCATTAGGGGGCGATGTCTGAGCAGTTCGCAGATGGATTTAGGTACAGCGCGAGATCCGCGTGAACACGAAGGCGAAGTGCTGCGGTAGCGATGGCTGAGCTCTTTCCACTGACTGGAAGTTGATGGTGCAAGCGATCTGTCGTTGACCCGGAGCATAGTTCAGGGGATTTCTATGACCTCAAGCCGGAAGCTTGCTCGGTATCCTTTCGCAAAACGCTCTTTGGAGGATCGGCTTCGATCCTCGTGGCGTCCTTCAGGAGTACATTCTTCTTTCAAACTCGGTTGCGATTGCCGAACGAATAGGGACCGGGCGTAGCGACAAGGTAGGGAATGGGGACCATTGCTTGCCCACAGAATCGCACCAATTGCTCCGCACAAAAAGAGAACCAGAGACTGCCCCAACATCGCCCGACGGGGCCTCTCCGGACCGGCAACGTCGCACATAATCGTCTGTATCAAACGACTCGGAGAAAGAATTCTCTCGGGGAGCGCAGAACGATCTTCCCACGATGTTTGCGTATCGCGCCGGTTCTCTGCCACTCGCTTATTATGCGGCTGGTGGTATAGGGACTGACATTGACCGAGCTGGCCAATTCTTCGTTGGTCACATCCGATCCCGCGCCGCTTCCCTGCGACCTGGCAACTCATACCGTGGTAATATGCGATTTTAGCCGCCTAGAGTTGGCGTCCACACCTGAACGCCCGGAGCAACGCCGGGCGTGCTTTCCAGGAGTCAGGCTATCGCTCTTTGAAAACCGCCAGCCCATTGCGCATCGCACAAGTAGCGCCCCTCTATGAGAGCGTTCCACCGAAGCTCTACGGTGGGACCGAGCGAGTGGTTCACTACCTCACCGAAGAGTTAGTATCGCAAGGCCATGACGTCACGCTCTTTGCTAGCGGAGATTCGAAAACCAGTGCGCGTTTGGTGCCAGCCTGCCCGAGGGCCTTGCGACTTGATCCGGGATGTGCGGACCACCTAGTTCATCATATGGTGATGCTCGATCGAGTTCTTGAGCGCGCGGCCGATTTCGACGTCATTCATTTTCACATTGATTATCTGCACTTTCTGATCTCGCGATACTGCCAGCTACCGAGTGTAACGACGCTTCACGGGCGTCTTGACATGAATGACCTAAGGCCGCTGTATCGGCGATTTGATGACGCACCCGTGGTCTCGATATCTCACGCCCAGCGGAGGCCGCTGCCGAAAGTCCATTGGGTTGCAAACGTCTATCATGGACTGCCACCCGAGTGTTCTCGATCCGGTTCCGGACGAGGTCGTTATTTAGCCTTCCTCGGCAGAATTTCGCCGGAAAAACGGCCCGACAGGGCCGTCGAAATTGCGCGGGCCACCGGCATGAAGCTTAAAATTGCCGCCAAGGTGGATGCGGTCGATCGCCTCTATTACGAATCGGAAATCAAACCTCTCTTGAAGCAGCCAAATATTGAATTCATCGGGGAAATCGGCGACGACGAAAAGGGAGAATTCCTGGGAAACGCATATGCCCTGCTTTTTCCGATCGATTGGCCAGAGCCGTTCGGATTGGCTGTCATCGAAGCCATGCAATGCGGAACGCCAACGATCGCTTTTGATTGCGGTGCGATTCCCGAGATCGTGAAGGACGGAGTCACGGGATTTGTCGTGAACAGCCTTCCCGAGGCCATCAGGGCCGTCGATCGGGTCGCTTCGCTCGATCGCGCAGCGTGCCGGAGGGTTTTTCAAGAACGCTTCACAAGCGCGCGCATGGCACGCGACTACCTGGCGATCTACGAGAAGATCATTCAGTCCAAAATCACTGTTCGCCTAGCTTCCACACGCGAGCCTTCCCACCCTGTGCAGGGGATCTAGATCTGTCAAACAATGACGGACATCGTTCGGATTCGAGACAAATACTACGTCCGGGCGACATCGGCGTTCGCCGATGACCGCGTTCGAATCCTGAAATATGGCGGAACACTGGCCGTGCTCAATCGTTTCGGTGATATCGAGGCGGCCGGCTTTAATCAGATGGGCATTTTCCACAAAGAAACGCGGCATCTCTCCCGCTGCGCATTGCAGCTCAACGGCACGCAACCTCTCCTTCTGAACTCGATATTGCAGCGGGACAACGCTGTTTTATCCGTTGACCTGTCAAACTCTGATATTCCTCTGAAGTTCGGTGGCACTTTGCCGCGCGAAAGCCTACACCTATTCCGATCGAAATTCGTCTTCGAAGACACGTGCTACGACGAGATGCGTATTACCAACCATGGCACGGACACAGTTCAAATCAGGCTTGCTATCCTGTTCGACGCCGATTTTGCCGACGTTTTCGAAATTCGTGGCACCAAGCGACGACATCACGGGCAGCGACTCGACGATCAGCTTAAGCCAGACAGCGTCGTTCTGTCGTATATGGGATTGGACAACATTCTGCGGCGCACTCGTTTGCAATTCACGCCGCCGCCTCGGTCCCTTACCGGGCGACTGGCGCGATACGAACTTACTCTCGAACCGAGACAGGAAACGTTCTTACTTCTCCGCGTTTCTTGTCAACAGCAAGAGGACTCTTCCCGGTTTGCCTCCTATCAAGACGCACACACGCGACTGCTGAATGAACTGGAGAGCAGGCACAACCAGTGTCGGATCCGGAGTTCCGCGCTCGGCTACGATTCCTGGTTTTCGCGCTCTCGAGATGATCTTCAACTACTCACGATCGGCAATCCGGAAGGGCCCGTTCCGTATGCCGGTGTGCCCTGGTTCAACACCGTGTTCGGGCGCGACAGCATTATTACCTCGCTCGAAACTCTGTGGATGACTCCCGAGGTCGCCAAGGCCGTGTTGCAGCACCTGGCAGCATCGCAAGCTACCCATGAAGATGCCGAGCGCGATTCACAGCCAGGCAAGATCCTGCATGAGATGCGTTGTGGAGAAATGGCCAACACTCATGAGGTGCCGTTTGGCTGTTACTACGGAAGCGTTGACTCGACGCCGCTGTTCGTTTTGCTTGCCGGAGCTTATCTTGAGAGAACCGGGGATTTCGACTTCGTGCGGAGCATCTGGCCAAACATTGATGCCGCGCTCGAATGGATTGATCGCTACGGAGATGCCGACGCTGATGGATTCGTAGAATACAGTCGTCACTCGAAGGATGGTTTGGTCCAGCAAGGATGGAAGGACTCGCACGATTCTATCTTCCACGCGAATGGTGAGGTGGCGAAGCCACCCATTGCGCTCTGTGAAGTGCAAGCCTACACGTATGCTGGAAAGCGACTGGCTGCCTCAATCGCTCGCGAACTGGGGCAGCATACCCGCGCTCGTATCCTTGAGGAAGCCGCCGAGAAACTGCGGGTTCGATTCGAAGCAGAATTTTGGGATGACCAGCTGGGAACCTATGCCATCGCACTCGACGGGGATAAGAGACGTTGCCGCATAAGCAGTTCCAACGCAGGCCAGACACTATTTTGCGGCATTGCGAGCGCGGAACGAGCCAAGCGTGTCCGCGACGAATTGCTGACCGGCAAGATGTTCTCCGGCTGGGGAGTGCGGACTGTCTCTTCGGCAGAACCTCGCTACAACCCCATGTCTTATCACAATGGTTCTGTCTGGCCACACGACAATGCATTGATTGGGCTGGGCCTGGCGTCCTACGGGTATCAGCCGGATGCGGCGCAACTGCTCCGAAGCATGAAGGAAGTCAGCGACTTCATTGAGCTTCGGCGCCTTCCAGAGCTGTTTTGCGGCTTTCACAAGCGCGACGACGCAAGTGGCCCGACGATGTATCCCGTCGCTTGCTCGCCGCAAGCTTGGTCGGCCGGCGCAGCATTCTTGCTTGTGCGTGCTGCGCTGGGAATCGAGGTTCGCGGAAAGAACCAACAGATTCATTTCATCAATCCACACCTGCCAGAAGGCCTAGATGAGATTGTGATTGAAAATCTGAGGGTAGGCGACGCCGGCGCCGACATTGTCGCGCGCCGCCGTGATAGAGGCATCGTCGTTGAAACGCTGCGGAAGCAGGGCCGCGTCGCCATCGGACTTCTCCATCGCACTAAGTCCGGCAGGCATTCTTTCACCGGCTGTTGACGGGCTATGCGGTCGCTCCAAAGCTCTTATGATTGGTAAACATTCCGAATGAGCCAAACGGACGACACCATTCCGCGTGCTACGACGCTCGTTCCCATGGTCGTCGACCAGACGAGCCATGGCGAAAGAGCCTACGATATCTATTCCCGTCTGCTCAGGGACCACATCATATTCATCGGTACCCCGATTGATGACGATGTGGCCAACGTCATCACGGCCCAGCTCCTCTTTCTCGAATCCGAAGACCCGGGAAAGGACATCTCGCTGTATATCAACTCGCCGGGCGGCTCGATTTCAGACGGGATGGCCATTTACGATACGATGCAGTTCGTTCGCCCTGACGTGGCGACCTTTTGCATCGGGCAATGCGCCTCGATTGCGGCGGTTCTGCTGGCGACGGGCACACCCAAGAAACGTTATGCCCTGCCCAACTCTCGTGTGTTGATCCATCAGCCGTGGATATCCGGCCTTTCGGGGCAAGCCACCGACATCGACATTCATGCAAAGGAAATTATTCGCACTCGCGCTGCTCTCAACAAACTCCTCGCGCACCACACGGGACAGCCGGTCGAAAAAATTGAACTGGACGTAGAACGCGATTTCATCATGACCGCGGAGGAGGCGAAAGCCTACGGCATCGTGGATGAAATCATCACGAAACATCGCTAAGGTTCCTAAAAAGACATGCCGCGAATCCCCTTCTTTTCTCCCGACGCACAGTGGGTGGGGTTTTTTTCTGGGGGAAAATTGAAGAAGATCACGGAACAGCCCTTGGCCGCCCCTGCGCACGAGTATAACACCCCGCGCATTTCCCCCGACGGTCATCGCGTAGGCGTGGGCAGCGAAAATCAGGTCTGGCTCTACGACCTTGCTCGAGCGGTTGACAACCAGCGAGGACCTCCAGATTCCATGCTCCTGGTCACCGGACGGGCATGGTGCGGGTGGGATGGGCGAGGTTTACCGTGCCCGTGATCCCAAACTTGGCCGCGATGTAGCCATCAAGGTTCTGCCTGAAACGTTTGCGCGGGATGCTGACCGCATGGCGCGCTTCCAACGCGAAGCCAAAGTTCTCGCTCGAACAGAACAGTAGTTCTGATCGCGGTCATTGTTAGCGGAGTTCTGCCCGGACTCTGTGTTTGGACTCCTCGCGTTGCAAACAATTCGAATGATGCAAGGGCGCTTCGACGAGGGAATCGCGGCAGGAAAGCGCGCCACGGAACTCGATCCGCTTGACGGGTTGGCCACATATGCCCTGGGTGTATCGCACCTCTACGCGGGGCAGTTCGACCAAGCCATCGAGCAGGAGCGAAAAACGCTGGAGATCGACCCGGCCAATCCAATCGCCCGTAATCTCCTTGCGATCGCCTATGCATTTAGCGGTCAGAGGGACAAGGCGATGGAGATGTGCGGAGGTATCGGTGGCTTGTTGCTGGCTACTGTTAACTCTATTCTCGGTGAAACGCAAGAGGCGCGCAGGGCTCTCGAAGACGTAAAAAAGGATTGGACGTCGGGTGGGCAATCGGCATTTTTGATCGCATCTTGTTATGGGCATTTGCGCGATAACGCACTGGCTCTTCAATGGTTGGAGAAAGCCTTCCAAGAGCGCGCGCCCATCCTGTATGTCCTCAAAATCACCCCAGCGTTTCGTGCTCTCCACGGCGACCCCCGCTTTGACGCGCTGGTGAAACGCATCGGCATCCCGGACTGATCGCCTGGAAAGACCCGACCCCGACATCCCCATCCTGAAGCAAGCCAAGGCGGAGTACGCTAAGCAAACGGATGCGCGCGAGATGCGATGTTTCTGTGCTACCTGCCCGAGCGAATCAGCAGGTTGCGAGCAGTGCGGAATCGAGCCTTTTTGAACAGTAGTTAGATGGTTGTCGTGGGCATGAAGATCGCCATGTCTCCGAAAAGTAGCAATTCGTGAATGGCGCGTCGAGCCTCCAGGTTTCTTTACCTTACAGCGCGGCTCCATCGGTCTAGCGCATTATTGAGAGGGGGCCGAGTCGAGCAGATGCAACATCGGCTGGCCCCCAATTGAGCGAACCATCCGGGGGCTCATTTGGCCACTACCTCATGGCCACGAATACCGGCACTGCCTGCGTTTCGCGCGCCTCTTCGAGTTCGCGGTTGTGCGCAGCCGGGCGCTGGTAAACGAAGGACTCGCCAAGATCGGCGATTGTCAGCGAGTAAACAACGTGCTGTTTTCCGCGCGTGCCTATGAGCAGGGCGCTCCCTGCCTCGCGACTGTCCTCCCGAACGTTGGCCGGCTCGAACGCAACCGCCCGGCGGCTTTTTGCGTCCTGGATGAGCAGCATTGAGCCCTCGTTGTTTCTGACGAATGTCAATTGATACTCACCAGCCGGAAGGACTGCCCGGCCCCAGTGAGTTTCGTAGGACAGTGTGAACTTGCCCGTAATCCCCGATTGAGCATGGGCTGGCCGAGCGAACAAAGCACTGGCCAGTAGCGCTGCCGCAAACAGGGTCAACCTGATCGGATTTCGCTTGATGTCGGTTCTCATGGTCGTTTTCCTCCCTTCAGTTGGCCGATGGCGTCTCCACTTGGCTGCCGGAGTCCGCATCGTGCCTTCACTCTGTAAAGCGAGAAGGAGAGAAAAACTGGCTCACAAGATTAGAAGGTTTCCCTAGGCATCAGAAGGGCTTGCCGAGCGGTGCTTGGACCTTGTTTGCCGCTTGGCCGGGACTACGCGCCGCACAGAAGGCATACGGGTTACTCTGAAGTGTTGTGAAGATTCACACGGCACCTCGCAGCTTCTCTGAAAAATCGCGATGTCTCCGAAAAGTCGCAACTCGTAAAATTCCTCCTTTATACTAATGCGCATTCCAGCAGGCAGGGACCAACAATGGCCATCCAGTCCGGCACTCACTTGGGCCCCTATGAAATACTCTCAGCTATTGGTGCGGGCGGCATGGGCGAAGTTTATCGTGCACGCGATCCCAAGTTAGGCCGCGACGTAGCTATCAAGGTTCTGCCCGAAGCATTCGCGCGTGATACCGAGCGTATGGCTCGCTTTCAGCGCGAAGCGAAAGTTCTCGCCTCGCTGAACCATCCCAACATCGCCACGATTTACGGACTGGAAGATTCCAGCAGCACACGCGCCCTAGTGATGGAACTAGTCGAAGGGCCATCGCTCGCTGATCGGACTAAGTCCGGCCCGATTCCGATTGAAGAAGCGGTGCGCATTGCCCGCCAGTTGGCCGACGCGCTCGAGTACGCGCATGAACGCGGCATCATTCACCGCGACTTGAAACCCGCCAACATCAAAGTCGCTGCCGACGATACGGCGAAGATTCTCGATTTCGGTCTCGCGAAGGCGATGGAATCTGACCTTTCCGCAGATGACATCGCCAATTCTCCTACGCTGGGCCACATGGCGACTCAGGCCGGAGTTCTGCTGGGTACAGCAGCGTACATGTCGCCCGAACAGGCCAAGGCCAAGCCCGCAGATCGGCGAACGGATATCTGGGCTTTCGGCTGCGTACTCTTCGAGATGGTGACCGGCCAACAGGCCTACAGCGGTGATACGGTCACCGACACTCTGGCTGCCGTCCTGACGCGCGATCCCGACTGGACGCAAATCCCCGCGAAGACTCCCGCGCGGGTGCGCGTCCTGATCCAGCGCTGCTTGCAGAAGGATCCGAAGCAGCGCCTCCGAGACATCGGAGACGCGCGCATCTCGCTCGACGAAGTTCTAGCCGGTGCCGTCGAAAGTACGGCTGCCCTCGCAGCAGCGGTACCTGCGTGGCGCCGGGCGTTGCCTTGGGCCGTGGCAGCGCTATTGTCCGTTGCTCTCGCGTCGTTCGCTTTCCTCTACTTCCGGCAAACGCTGTCCGCGGCGACCGAGCAGACGATGTATTTTCACGTGACGCTCCCGTTGCCGGCGCGAGACATGTCACTGGCTCCGAACGGCCACACGCTGGCGGTGGTGGCATACCAGCAAACGGCGCGGAAGAATGCGATCTGGATCTACGAGCTGGGTTCGCCCGACGCGAGAAGCCTCGCCGATACCGAGGGGGCCAGCTTCCCTTTCTGGTCGCCTGATGGACGATCGCTCGCGTACTTCGCCGACGGGAAGTTGAAAAAGCTGGACATATCGGGAGGCTCAGTAGAGGCGCTGTGCGACGCCCCTTCGGGCCGGGGTGGCACATGGAACAAAGACGGGATCATCGTGTTCACGCCAGATGCGCAGTTGGGTGGAGGCCTCTATCGCGTGCCCGCTTCGGGCGGGACCCCAGTGCAAATCAGCAAGCCCGACCCAAATCGGAAGGAACAAAGCCATCGGTGGCCGGAGTTCCTTCCCGATGGAAAGCACTTCCTCTACTTGGCCGCCAATTTTGCTGGGAAAAGAAGTGCCAATTCGATCTATATAGGCTCGCTAGATTCGAACGAGAAGAGATTCGTCGTCGAAGCGTCTGGGAACGCGGCATATGCCGCACCCGGCTATCTATTGTTTCCGCATGAGAAAACGCTGTTGGCCCAGCGATTCGACTCAAAACGACTCATGTTGATAGGAGAACCTACTGCCGTTCTCACCGATCTTGAGTATGAGCCACAGATCCAAAGGGCCGTGTATGCAGTCACTGACAGCGGCCTACTGGTTTCTCAGACCGGAAGGGGGGTAGCGCTTTCACAGCCGACTTGGTTCGACCGGAAAGGGAACGCGGAAAGCACGGTCGGCGAACCCAATGTGTACGGCAACATTTCGATCGCTCTGAATGGAAAATCTGCTGCGGCAGACAAGACTGACATGGCGAGCTTGAACACGGATGTCTGGACTGTCGACCTCCTCCGACAGAGCTCGAAGCGGCTTACGTTTGAACCGTCGGCGGACGCGACTCCCATCTGGAGCCCAGATGCCAGTCGGCTGGTGTTTGGGTCAAATCGCGGTGCGACCTTCGATATGTATATGAAGAACTCCGACGGTTCCCAAGAAGAGAAGGATTTCGTGCACGGAGACCGCGATAGCGTTCCCAATGACTGGTCAAGAGACGGCAAGCATATTTTGTACTCCGAGGGATCAGACCTGTGGCTTGTGGCACTCCCGGAGATGAGGAGTCGAATGTTCCTAAAAGCACCTTCGGTGTTGAGGAACGGCCAGTTTTCGCCTGACGGAAAGTGGGTGGCGTACGCATCGAATGAGACAGGGAAATGGGAGGTCTACGTCACCTCGTTTCCTGACGCGCGGGGCAAGTGGCAGGTTTCAAGCGGGGGCGGCGAACAGCCGCGGTGGCGCGGCGATGGGAAGGAACTGTTCTACTTATCCTCGGACGACAAGATGATGGCCGTGCCAGTGACGACCAATGGCAATTTCGATGCGGGCTCTCCGCTGATGCTATTCCAGACCAATCCCCGGCAGCCGATCTCCTTCAACGATCAGTTCGTCTACGACGTGACTCGCGACGGCCAGCGATTTCTGATCATCACTCAGGAGAAGCAGGTCGAGACCGCGCCGATGTCGGTCGTTCTCAACTGGGCCGCAAAATTGAACATTCACTGAACGTGGCTGGTATCTAGCCGGTGTTGCAATGAAATCTGCGAGATACGCACGGCCGTTGGATGGCCTATGCTTCAGACGAATCAGGCCGCCGCGAAATAATGGCAAGTCTCCACGGAAGGCGGTGAACTGCCAGAGCGGAGATGTGCTGGAGGAAGCGCAGGAGCAGGCTGCGGGCAAGGAAGGGGTGCTGAAGGCTTTGGACGCGGCGGCAGTCAGTTTGCGGAGCAAGCTGGGTGAATCGCTCAGCACGGTGCAGGAATATGCCACGCCGCTCGCGGACGTAACCACGCCATCGCTCGAAGCTCTGAAGGCCTTCAGCCTGGGGCAAAAGACGGGCTCTGCAAAAAGCGGTGCCGCCGCACTACCCTTCTTCAAACGGGCGGTAGAACTCGACTCGAATTTTGCTTTGGCTTACCTCCTCCTGTCGGGTACCTACTCCAACCTCAACGAACCAGGGCTGGCAGCAGAATATGCCCGCAAGGCGTACGAGCTGCGGTCGAAGGTGAGCGAACGAGAGCGGTTTCTTATCGAAGCCATCTATTACTGGCACGTGACAGGAGAACTGGAGAAGGCGGCGCAGACATTTGAACTATGGCAGCAGACCTACCCGAGAGACGCTACGCCTTACCTGAACCTGGGAGCAATTTCCTCCAACTTGGGAAACTACGAAACAGCGTTGGAGGAACTACGTGAAGCCCTGCGCGTGGAACCGAATGGCGGGCTCATCTATCTCAATCTGGGCCAGGTCTACCAGTCTCTCAACCGGCTGGATGAAGCAGAGGCGGTGTACAAGCAGGCAGACGAACGCAAGCTGGAAGACGAGGATCTGCTCTGGAACCGCTACTTGTTGACGTTTTTGAAGGGCGAAGCGGCAGCGATGGAACGGTTGACCTCGGCGGCCACCGGAAAGCCTGGCGTTGAAGACTTGTTGCTTGCAACCCAGGCGGACACGCAAGCTTGGTACGGGAAGCTAAAGAACGCGCGGGAACTGACGCGGCGGGCGATGGATTCCGCCGAGCACAATGACGCCAAAGAAACGGCGGCGGGCTACCAAGCCGAATCAGCTTTACGCGAAGTTGAACTGGGTGACTTGGAGCAGGCCCGTTCCGAAGCAAATGCCGCAATTAAGCTGGCCTCCAGCCGCGATGTGAAAGCCGTGGCGGCGCTGGCTTTGACGCGGGCAGGAGATGCGGCAGGAGCAGAAAAGCTGGCAGCCGAACTCGACAAGACCTTTCCTCTAGACTTGCTCGTGCACAGGTATTGGCTGCCAACAATTCGGGCAGAAATAGCAATGGAGCGCAAAGACCCGAACCGAGCTGTGGAACTCCTTAACGAGACGAGCGTGATAGAACTTGGTTTACCCACTAACTTCTCGGTGGTAATGGTCCCGGTTTATGTGCGTGGAGAAGCATATCTCGCATTGGGCGATGCCAATTGGGCGGCGACAGAATTTCAGAAGTTCATTGACCACCGTGGATTAGTAGCAAACTTTCCCTGGGGCGCGCTTGCCCGCCTGGGACTGGCCCGCGCCTACGCTATGCAAGATGACACCTTCAAAGCCCGTGCCGCGTATCAGGATTTCCTGACCCTCTGGAAAGACGCCGACTCCGACATCCCCATCCTGAAGCAAGCCAAGGCGGAGTACGCGAAGCTGAGATGAGCGGCTGGCAAGTTCCTGTCGAGCACGGAATGCTACTCGTGACATGTTCCGAAAACCCCTCTTGCGCGTAGTCCGCAAGTTGTTGATTTAGCGAGGCCGGATCCGTCGGATTTCGGGTTCCGAAATCTGATGATTTTGAGACGGTAGGTAATCGCAGTCACTGGACCTCGCGATCAGCACATCTCCGCATGTTTGAACTTGTGATGAGGTGCAGCGATGGACTTTCTGTTCAAAGCTAACCACTGAAACTCCCGATTCAAGGCTGGAAGACTTCTTCGCGAAACTTTTTAGCCACATTTTGATCAAAAGTTTTGAGCTTTTCGCTGGTGAACGCACTCGAAGTTTTCTGCAAGGCATGCGGGAATGCGTTCGCCGACGCCGGCAGAGAAAGAGAAAATTCGGCTAGCACAAGGCACGCTTTGACGCGTGCTCACGGAGATTCACTCTCCCCGTGGTAGAATCCAGGCACTGAAAGTGCTATCCCATGCCTAAGCCCTTATTGATTGTTTGTGCGGCTCTACTTTCCTGCATGACCGTTGCCTACGGTCAAGCATCTGGTCCCGAAACCAACACCGAGAATCTGCTTCCGGCTGATGCGCGGCGCGCGCTTAGAGGCTTAATTCCAGAGGGCAAGAAGTTCGTTACGCTTAATGTGTACGTGGCTGGCACCAATGTAAAAGACGTTGACCTCGGACTTTCCTGCTCGTCCGATTCCTCAGGAACAGTCACCGGAACCGTCGATGACAACGGAAACGTGGAGGGAAAAGTAAATTCGAATGGCTCGTCTGATTGCCGCGAAAGGCACCGATATTACGAAACTCTCATGCTGGGGCTACCGGTTCCTGACGATCCCAAATCAGCATATTTCGTAACGACTCAGTGCGTCGTAAAGTTTAGGTGGGACCATTGCGATATGCCGGCCCAGCACACCACGTACCCGATCGTTCTAGATCTTCCGAAAGACGGCCCAGCAATTGATCTGTACCGCGCCCTTGGTGGTCAAGCTCAATCTGCAAAACACGTGCAAGGCGGAATCAGCACACCAGCCCACATCGCAGAATCAGTAGCGATAGCGCGTTCTCCGTTGCTAGGGGCCGAGTTTACTCATGCGTGGGCCGCCATTGAGTCTCGGCGTCCCCGTGTCCAGACGGAGACGGTTTTGCAATGCCCGAGCAGATCAAGCGTCGGCGGCCGGCGGCAGGGGTGGTTGCGGTGGCCGATGCGCGGGATTCAAAACGACCACTCTGATCGGCGTTCGTGGTGTCTCCTGCTCTTTGACTCTCATTCCCTTAAGCTCCGCAATGAGTTCGACCATCCGTGCACGAATGCCGAGCGCAGGGAGCGGCTTCGAATAGATTAGTTTCCCGCTGTGGTTGAACACCTTGACCTCGGTCGCGAATAGCAGCGGCTTTACATGTTTTTCTATGTAGCTATCGTCGTCCAGTTCGTGAGACGCGAAGAGTTCGGGTGCCTTTGACTGAATCCGTTGCATCGCCTGGTTGCCAGCTTGAGCCGCGCTCTTCCGCGAATAGCCGGCAGCGATGGCTGCTTTCTCAAGTGTCATTCCTCGTGCGCGATTCTCGAGGAACTTCTTTTCTCGTCCAGTCAGCGAACGCCGCTTCTTGGCCATTTCTCATCTTCCTCGGTTCTGCTAAATACTCTCATACAGATGCGGCTTGGCGAGAGTGGCTACCCTCCTTCTGCTCGGGCTCGGAGGCTTGCTCTTGATGCGGAAACGCGTCCGTCCATTGGCTGCTTGATACCGCTTGTTCAGTTTGCAGCGCGGGATTGCGCTGACAATTCGTCGAATTCAGCCGCGATCAATTTCGTGGAAGTGTCTGTCAGGCTGATCCAGTACTCACAAAACTGCACTTTCTATCAATTTTGACAGGTGACCGAACGCCTTGCATCTACGAAAATGTCGGAACCCCAACAACGATAGGACTGCGCCTCTCCTCAGTTCTGGCTTCCAACTGAGGAGAGGTGCCCCCCTAGGAACCTTTCGGAAAGCATCAGTATCACGCAGACAATTCTTCGAACTCAGCTGCAATTAACTTCGTGAGAGTGTCCGCGGTCAGTTTCCGTACTAAGAGAAAATGGATCTTGTCTGCGCTGCATCTCTGCATGGTATGGTCTCGCTTCTGTGTAATAAAGTCCGTCAGCGACATGTACGCATCACACGTAGGCGCGACACAGAAACCAGGTGCGGCACCTCTCCCCTGGTTCATCGATCGTTGATTTTCCAACAACAATTGCCAGCTACTGTCTCCAACCCCAGCATGACGAGCCATGAAAATTGCGAGATATGCGGTCGTGGTGTTGGGCTTGATCGCGTTGCTGCCTCCTACAGCGAAAGCCGATACAGTCGTTTACCAAGTTCCATCCAATCTGATCAATCTTAATGTAATATTCGACTTGCCGACCTTCCAGGAATTTGTTGATACCACTACCATCACTCTGGCGGACTACTACGACGGCCCTGTGATTGAGTTGACCGACGTTCCTAGAGCTGCGCCAGAACCAAGCTCACTCGCCCTGGTCCCCTTTAGGCTTGTCTCTTTGATCCCCCTTGGGCTTGGCGCTCTGATCCCCCTTGGGCTTGCCGCTCTTCTGCTCATGTGGAGACTCATGATCCAACTACGTCGCATCGGCTTAGTGTCGAAACCGACGAGAGGTAAGGCGGCTTCGGTGGTTTCCGCAAGTCTTTCGCTGAAACCGTTGTTCCGAATCCTCAACCTGCCATGCAGAAACTGGCAAGAGTTAGATAGGATGACCCAGCTCTACGTGGATGCATTCCGAGCTATGTCGGTAGAGCAACGAGACGCGCTGCGCACCATTTGGAAGCGAACACCTGGGTTCATTTTGGTTCGCCCCGAGGTGATTGAGGCTCAGAACCGATGGAACTTTGTAAGGCACCGGTCTGTTTTAAGACTCATTCCTGACCTGCGGTTTGGCTTGCGCTCAGAATGGCATAGGGCTATCTGCATCGGGTTGGTTTTCTTAGCTGCGCTTGCACTCGCCATCGTGTATAGCCTGTGGGCAGCTACATTGTTTCTATTAACGCTCCTATACGGGATTGCAGCTATTTGGGCATGCGATCTCATCGTTATGAGGCGACTGAAAAAGCGTTCTGTGACTCTGACCACGTGACGGACCTCCGCAACGGACAAAGAGTGATAGGCTCTCGCCATTTACTCATGAACACGCCGTTATGGGCGGCAGCACTATTTATCGTGGCTGCAGTCGTCCAGGTAGCCGCGTGTTTCGCGAGCTTCCGACGAGGGAAGGTATGGGTAGCGTTGGTACTCGTAGCGGTGTTTCTCGGTACCGTCGGCACTTTCTATTGGAGCAACGAGCGATTCGGGAATCGAACTCTGGCGAAGGGATCTCCGGCGCCTTCTCCCACTCCAACGCTTCCTCCACCGGCTCCGGCACCTGCGTCATCTCCAAGCCCGACAACAACTACCGTGGACGACAGTAATCCAAGCATAGTTTATACAAGAACAGATGTAACTACTCCTGGAAATTGGACGCAGGGTACCGGCTCCGTGTTTTACGGCGGAAGCGACCACTATAACAACGTTTGTCAGAACCCGCCCCAGCCGCTCACCCCAATCCAAGGACCGATGGCCGCTATCAGCTTCAACGGGACTGCGATTTCGTTGATTGGCGAGGTTGGTCCTCAAATGGGAATTGGCGCTTATGCCGTAGACGGCGGGTCGTCGCTGCACATGGTTGATGCATATAGCCCGACGGTTAAGTATCAGCAAACCTTGTTCACTGTATCGGGATTGTCATCAGGGTCCCACGTGCTTTCGTATCAGGTTACTTGCACTAAAAATGCAGCATCAAGCGATTTCTATCAGGCTATCGACGCCTATGTTATTACCGGCACGCCTCTTTCGGTTTCTTCAGCGCAAGCCGGCAAATGGAATACGGTGAGCCTTACTGGAAGCTGGGGCAGCAGTGCTACTCCCGACGGTTCGTATGGAGGCACCTGGTCGGGGACTGCAGGAAATACAATATCATGGAATTTTACGGGGAGCTTGGTTGAAATGTATGGCCAGCCGGATGAGGGGGACGGACTCTTCAGTATCTACATTGATAATGTCTTGGTTGTGTTTGTCGATGAGCACTATTCGACTGTGGATAACGATCTGCTCGGTAATTACATGGTTTGGGCGCAAAAAGTAGCCTACGGGCCCCATACTATTAAAGTCGTTGTTTTAGGCGTTGAAGATGCATACAACATGGCAGAAGCTTCCGGCGCGAAAAACTTGGTACAGTTCACCCAATTTCTAGCTTTTCCGTAAAACACGTATAAAACGGATTCTACGGATTCACTGCTATCGTGCCTAGATCGGGAAATGAGTTTGGCCCGATGTTCCATGACTCGCTGAGAGAGTGGACCAGATTGAGCCGGGTGCCTCTTCTGAGCCCACCGAAAGGAGTACCCGCGGGGCTGGCGATCCCGGCGTGGCGGCGCAACTTTTGGAAGCTCACGGTCAAATCGATAGCCCGAACGGGTTTTCCGTCTCTCCTAGTGAAGAACGGTTTAACATCATCGCGTAAGGAGAAGGAGTCGGCATATTCTCGTAAGCTTCGCCACAAGTGGGGGGGGAAATCGGGATGGTTCTGCCTGTAGCTGGTGGCGGGCGATGAAATGTGATGGTTCCATTCTTCAAGTCCACGTCTTGCCGCGTCAGGGCCAGAGTCTCATTCATGCGTGTGCCGGTCCCATAGAGGAAGAGGAGCAGAGTGCGAAAAGTGAGAGCACTGAATTCACGGGGTGTAGCTCTACGTCTTGCCGAAGTTGCGTCCAGTAGTTGCCGCACTTCCGAAACCGAGTAGACAAACGGGAAGGCTGTACGAGCATTGCTTCGGCGGCGCGCGGGCGGCAATGGCACCGTGGCCAGTTCATTCCGCGCGATCCAATACTCAAAGAATGCTTTCAAGATCTTTGCTTAGAGCAAAGATCGAGTGAATTGTTCAATCTCTTAAAAAGATCTATTTTATGTATTAACGCTCTTGACATCGGTAAAAATTCGGACCATTATGCGCCACCTGAAGACGCTGCAGTTTCTCATCGCTTCGCAACAGAGTTGCGCAGCCGTGATGTAGTTTTGCGCGGGTCCCCGCCAGACTGCTGGCGCCACAAACGCCTCAGTTCAGCTGCCACACCAATACCCTCAGGCGACGCAGGGTACCGCGTGCGTGATCCGAGTACAACACGTACAACTGACAGGGGTCATTGGCTGTTTGAAACTACACGCCTGTTCGGTTTGCAGCGCGGGAACTACGCTGACAATTCTTCGAACTCAGCCGCGATCAGTTTCGTGAGGGTGTCCGCAGATGGTTTTGCGCCCTTCGAGAGTTGAGCCAGGATCTTGCGTGCAGCCCGCAGGTTCCCACTCTGAGGAATACGACAAACTGACAGTTGACCGAAAGCCATCCCGCGATCACATTCCGTAGCTAGAGAGCAAAGAAATGCTCTGGCGACTCGCAATTGTCGTAGTTGCAATGGCTATAGCGTGGCGTTTCATGCAGTGGATGTTGTCGGAGCCACGGCATGGACGCGGAGCGCCTGTCCCGCCAGGAGGTTCCATGTGGGCTACCAAGAGACTGGATGTGCCGCGATCTGCGGAACCGAGAAATTTGCAAACGGACGAAGAGAACACAGCTGTCATGCAGGCGCTAGGGGCGCCAGCGCGACGCGAAACCGGATGGCTTAAATCGGGCCTGCATGTCAAAGGTGATATCGATGGCAACGAGGATCTGGTTATCGACGGCACCGTCGACGGACAGATCCGCCTAAGTGAGCGAAAGCTAACGCTCGGGCCAGCGGCCAAGGTAACGGCGGACATCCACGCCCGCGATGTGGTCGTGTACGGTTATGTTAAGGGAAACATTCGCGCTACGGGGCGAATCGAGATCAAGAAGCACGGCTCGGTGATAGGGAATTTGACCACGGCGCAGATCACGATCGAAGATGGCGCGGACTTCAAAGGCTCGATCGAAATCGAACGCGGTGGGGCAGCGCCAAAAGAAGCTGAGCAGAGCGTCTCTTTACGCGCTGCGGCTGCATCGGCGTCAGCATCTGGGTCGGCTGGTCCGGGGCCGAAACCACGCAGCAACGCATGATTCGGAGCGATGCCTAACCAGCTGCGCATAGGTCTGAATCAGTCGTTAGCCTCCAACTCTCTCGGAGCAGGCAAAAGCGCTCTGTTTGATTCTATTTGATTATGCGGGCCATCCTGGACGGCTAGGACGGCAGGCGAATACCTGACAAGAACATCGTCGTAAGCGCGGGCGAGCGCTTCTAAAGCTTCATTGGACAGCGATGCTAGCCGCGGATCGCGCGTATGGGCATGGACGAGCCCACCCGAAATGCCGAGTTCCTGCTTAGGCTTGCCAAGTAGCCGATCAAAGATGAAGTTCAATGTTTGCAGCTGGATAATCTCGCGCTTCGACTTAAGCAACTGGCTGATTACGCTGCCTACATCAATATCCTGAACAGCCGCATTGATCGTCTCGCGGTGAACGCCTTTCAACAGGATTTTCACCGGATTCGGCTTACGGCCGGCGCCAGGACGTTTCCCGCCGCGCTTTGACCTCTTTGATTCGCTAGAACCGGCTTCAAACACGATTTCTGGCGATGTTACAGCCTGCTGGATTTGCTTTTCAGTATTCATTTATCACTCGTACATTTCGCGGACAGTGCATCATAACTACAACCAGATCACAGGATTGCAGAAGCACGTCGGCTTGAGGCAGACGTAGAACCTACGCGAGGAGAGGAAAGCGACTTCACGCGAGCGTAATAATCACCCAGATCACGTTGATTGTCGCCAGAACGAAAAGCGACACGAGGTGGTTGAAAACGACTCTGTTCAGGCACGCGCCGCCGCTGCAATTTTGTGGACGGTGGAGTTGGTCGCCTCGCAAAGTTGCACTTGAGCTGGCCCAGTGGCCACGGGATCAAGGGCTTTCATTACCTCGCTAGAACCAGAACGGTTGTACGCCTCCGCATCCTCTTTGCTATCCCAAAAGCTGATCCCAACGCCCGTGTTGCCGTCGGTGTTTACCAGCGTAATCTCATCACGGAATCCTTTGTGTTTGCGAAGCAGTGGAATAACAGCTTTCTCGATGGCCGTGGCAAATTCGGCTTTGGTCCCCGGCTTCAACGGAATCGTGACAATCCGAGCAAACATAAGAGTCTCCTTTCAAACCCCAAAATGCCGCATCACGACGAAAGCGAAACGCGGATTGCCTTATCCTCGAAAGCCGGTGACTTCCGCGCATCTGTCAGTTCTGGCAGGGGGAGTTTGGGATGCAATTCCGGACCATGTACACTGAAAATATGGTGAGCAAACTCCTGGACGAGAACACCGCCAATATCGAGAAAGCCAAATCTCTAACCGCGGGTCTCTCCGCCGCACAGATGAATTGGCGACCTCAACCAGGGAAATGGTCCATCGCACAGAACCTGGCTCACCTGAACTTCGGCTACGAGTATTTCGACACCCTCGCCAGTTCCATCGCAGCCGCGCGTGCGAAAGGGATCATCGGCAACGGCCCTTTCCGCTACGGCTGGCTGAGCAGTTGGATTATGAAGAGCCAGGAGCCCCCTCCGAAACGCAAGTTCAAGTCCGCCAAGCGTTACACGCCGTCGCCTGACGTCGATGCTGCCAAAGCAATAGCCGATTACCTCCGGATGGGCGCGCGCCTAACCGAGCTTATTCAAGAAGCCGACGGCCTCGACCTGGCCCGAGCCAAGACTCCGTTTGGGTGGTTCAAAATGCCCCTGGGCGCCTTCCTGACGCACGTAATCACTCACAACCGCCGCCACCTCTGGCAAGCCGAACAAGTCCGCAACGACCCAAATTTCCCCATAGTCTGAAAAAGTGGGCCAAGTAAACCTAAGGCCGATTCGACGTAGTGCGACTACACGAGGAACTACTCGTTTACGCGACCACTGGGCAATTGCCGGAGTGTTGGTCATGCGATCGAACGCCTCGCGGAGCATCGCGTTTTCGATTTCGAGGCTCTGCCTTGGCTTACCCTCGGCGCGATCGGCAATTTCTTGTGCGGCGCGAATGTCACCGGCAAGCGCCTTCTGGCCGAGCGTTTCCGCAATCGCCTCGGCGAACGTGCGACCTTCGGCATCGTCAGGCAGCACAGAAGCGAGCAACTCGCGGCAAGCGTGCGAGAGCGGAGCCGTCTTGGGCCTTCCGCCTGGATTTCCGCTCTGCCCTGGCTTAGAGCGTGTCGCCTCGCTGTTCGGCACGGCTGCGCCTGCTCTGCGCCTGTTCTGAGGCATGTGCTCGGTCTCCTTGCTCATAGGTTGTCTCCCTTCGGGCATCGGTCTTTCTTGATGGAGTTTTGTCAGTTGACATCGTCGCCCCGTTCTACGCTTGTCACTTGGTCAATGTTCTCAACCAGTGCCATTAGACATACCCCTGTCGAATCCGCGTACCTGTCGCGTACTTGGTTTCGGCGTTTCTATCGGTTTTGTCGGATTTGTGGGAACGTGGAATGAATAACTTACGTGTTTGGAATGGGCCTGATGGTTCGATCCCCACCGCCCCTACCAAACCAATTTGTTTTCTGTCAGTTGCAACCGCATTTTCTAACAAAACTCTGCTTTCTAACAATTGGCCCTAGTTCACTAGCCGTGCCGAGCGATGCTGAACGGCATTGCGCTGGTCATCACCGATGATATGACCATAGATTCCCAGGGTAATTCGCGCGTCGCTGTGTCTCAATTGCCGCTGCACGACGGCTGGAGTTGCGCCGTCTGCGAGCAGAGCACTCGCTGCACCATGCCTCAGCGAATGGAATCCGCCGCGCTCGATTCCTAGCCGGGTTAAGAGCGGATGCAATTGCTTCTCGCGCAGCTTGTTCGCTGAGAGCGGACGACCACGCTGATTGACAAAGAGCAGGTCCGACTTGCCGTCATGCCGCGAGAGATGAGTGCGCAACCGCGCTTCTAACTCCCTGGACATGGGCAAGTCCGCGCTGCTCGCCTTCGACTTCACGGCGCCGACGATCCGCGTAGCCGCGTCAACACTCTGTCGGATGCGGATGACGTGCCTTGCGAAGTCCACATCGGATTTTCGGAGTGCGAGAGCCTCGCCTATCCGCAATCCGAGCACGGCCGTAACCGCAACGATTGTGCCGAGCGGCTCCGATGCGTTTGTGATGATTTTCCGCACTTCGTCGTCCGTGAAGCACCGCGGCTCTTTTCGCACGCCCTCGCGTGGCAAGGTCAGGTCTGCGAAGCGGAAGCCCCCGCATGCGTAGCCCCAGGCCCTCGCCGTCTTGAGAAGTGATGAAAGAGTGAGTAGCACGTTTTCCGTTGTCTTCCTGGACCCCCGCCGCTGGCGAGATGCGCCACAAATCCCTGGACCGCCTTTGTGGTGATCCCAGTCAGCTGCAGACTTCCTAGTTTCGGAATGATGTGCGCTCGGAGATGGGATTCGGCTGCTCTCGTTGTGCTGCCTTTCAAGTTTACCGCAACACTGGCTCGCCACTCGTCAGCAAACTCCGCAAGTGTGAGGCCAGCTTTCGGCGGTAGCTTGATTGCGGCATCGTTTACCTTATCGAGATACGGCTGAAATTGTCTCCACGCCGCACGTTCCGACTGTTCCCCTACCAGCCCGAGCGGTTGCCAGCATTACTCCCGCTTGAATGTTCCATCCGCTTGCAGAACATCCGCACGAAACACGCCATACCACCTCCCGGACCTTTCCGCCAAACTGCCTCGTTGGAACCTTCTTCGTGGCACAGGCACTCCTGTGCTCACCGTAGAAGGCGTTACCGCGGCGAAGTCTACCACGGTCGAAGGCCCGGGCTGGACTACCGTGTTCATTTCGTCGAGTCAATCCTCCGCTCGAAACTCCATTTCATAGGTTCATTCCCCACTTGCGGAGTCGCTCTCGGTGAGGCTCACCTTTGGGGCAGGGGCAGATCGTGCCGTTTGGAAAGTACCCTTCACTACAAGAGCACTGACTGGCGCCGTCTGGCGTTTCTCCCGGCTCGCGGATCGCGAATTGCCGACGCTGAATCTCTTTCTTGCCGAGAAGGAGAATCTTCGGGTAGCCGGTCCCGTTCTGTTGCAACTTAGCAGTTTTCCCGCATGCAGCTCTTGCAAAGACTAAACGAGACTGGAAAATCAGCGTGATCGAAAGGCTCTGCTAAAGCTCGATGACGCGCTTGCCGCTCGACTCTTGAACTTGATACCATAAATTTTACCTTCATCTGTGGTGATCGAGGAGTATCTCGATCATGGCCGGCGGCAAGTAGGCGATCATGGACGTATATGAGGCAGTTAAAAGCCGACGGGCGGTGCGCGGGTTCACCAACGAGCCTGTGTCAAGGGCGGTGCTGGAGCGCGTGCTGTCCGCCGCGGCTTGGTCGCCGTCCGGATCGAACATCCAGCCGTGGAACATCTACGTGATGACCGGCGAGCCGCTGGCCGAACTCAAGACGCGCGCCGTCGAGCGCGTGAGCCACGGCGAACCCTGGGACGAGCGGCAGTTCGAGATGTACCCGCCCGCGCTGAAGTCCCCGTAAGGAGAGCGCCGATCTGCCTTCGGCAAGGAGCGCTACAGCGCACTCGGCATTGCGCGCCAGGACTGGGAAGGGCGCCAGCGGGCGGCCATCGGCAACTGGAAGTGTTTCGGCGCGCCCGCCGCCCTGTTCTGCTACATTGACCGCGACATGGGCCGGCCCCAATGGGCCGACGTAGGCATGTATCTGCAGACCGTCATGCTGCTGCTCCGCGCCGAAGGGCTG
>Ga0306920_100001896_pt1 | contig 26074 bp, 27 predicted proteins | sample flu12Cox44000170_FD_204666 | JGI IMG/M metagenome (GOLD analysis project Ga0306920, IMG submission 204666) | Lab enrichment of tropical soil microbial communities from Luquillo Experimental Forest, Puerto Rico - flux4day.12C.oxic.44.000.170 (v2)... | ecosystem: Environmental > Terrestrial >...
CACGCCGCCGTCGCCGCGCACCGACTCGGTGACCAGCAGCCCGCGCACCGAGGGCGGCCACACCATCCCGGTCGGGTGCAGCTGGACGAACTCCATGTTCAGCAGCTTGGCCCCGGCCCGCAGCGCCAGCGCGTGGCCGTCGCCGGTGTACTCCCAGCTGTTGGAGGTGACCTTGTAGGTCTTGCCGATGCCGCCGGTGGCCAGCACCACCGCGGGCGCCTCGAACAGCACGAACCGGCCGGTGTCCCGGAAGTAGCCGAACGCCCCGGCGATCCGCCCCTCGTCGTCCCTGATCAGCTCGGTGATCGTGGTCTCGGCGAAGACCTTGATCATCGCCTCCGGGTCGCCGTGCTCGATCGCGTCCGCCTGCTGCATCGCGACGACCTTCTGCTGCAGGCTGCGGATCATCTCCAGCCCGGTCCGGTCGCCGACGTGCGCCAGCCGGGGGTACTCGTGCCCGCCGAAGTTCCGCTGGCTGATCTTGCCGTCCTTGGTCCGGTCGAAGACCGCGCCCCAGGCTTCGAGCTCCCAGACCCGGTCCGGGGCCTCCTGGGCGTGCAGTTCGGCCATCCGCCAGTTGTTCAGGAACTTGCCGCCGCGCATCGTGTCGCGGAAGTGCACCTGCCAGTTGTCGTTCGGGTTCACGTTGCCCATGGCGGCCGCGCAGCCGCCCTCGGCCATGACCGTGTGTGCCTTGCCGAACAGGGACTTGGAGATGATCGCGGTCTTCTTGCCGTTCAGCCGCGCCTCGATCGCGGCGCGCAGCCCGGAACCGCCCGCGCCGACGACTACCACGTCGTAGGAGTAACGGTCGATGTCGCTCATACCACAGCCCGTTCGGTCAATTGAAAATTCTTGGATCTGAGAAGGCCCCGCTGGCCAGGAGCAGGATGTACAGGTCGCTCAGCATCAGCGTGCCCAGCGTGATCCAGGCGAACTGCAAATGCCGCGCGTTCAGCCAGGAGACCTTCGTCCAAGCCCAGTACCGGACCGGGTGCTTGGAGAAGTTCTTCAGTCGGCCGGCGGTGATGTGCCGGCACGAGTGGCAGCCCAGCGTGTAGCACCAGAGCAGGATCACGTTGCCCAGCAGGATCAGCGACCCCAGGCCGATCCCGAAGTTCCCGTCCGGGCCGCGGAACGCCTGCGCCGCGTCGTAGGTGAGCAGGGCCCCGACGAGCAGGGCCGCGAAGAAGAAGTAGCGGTGCAGGTTCTGCACGATCAGCGGGAACCTGGTCTCGCCGCTGTACTTCGCGTGCGGCTCGCGCACCGCGCACGCGGCCGGCGCGCGCCAGAACGCCCGGTAGTACGCGCCCCGGTAGTAGTAGCACGTCAGCCGGAAGCCGAGCACAAACACCAGCGACACGATCGCGTACGGGATGATCGGCGGCACCGCCGGCCACCACTGGCCCAGCGTGCTCGAGCCCGGCACGCATTCTCCGCTGACGCACGGCGAGTAGAACGGCGTCAGGTAGTGGTACTGGGGCACGAAATACCAGTGGCCCGTGAACACCCGGACCGTGGCGTAGAGCACCCAGATCGTGAGACCGGCCGCGACAATGCGCGGCGTCTGCCACCACTTGTCCTTGCGGAATGTACGATCGGAAATCCGCGCCCGCGATCTGGCCGGCGCCTCTGGTGCCTGTGTCATGCTCAGCGTCCTCGCTGCTTTCAAGGTTAACGCCCGCGCCGCCTAGCCGGAACAAGCCGGCTTCGCGCGTGATAACGAGAACCTATTCCAGTCGGCGGGGTGATGCAGTGACCGAGACCTCATCGTGCTATGTGACCCTGGCTACACTCTGCTGGTTAGGAGGGGTTCGGATGACGGTCATCTACCACATCGCCGAGGCGGCGGACTGGGAGCAGGCCCAGCGCGACGGGCAGTACACCATGTCCACCCGCGGCCGGACCCTGGCCGAGGAAGGCTTCATCCACGCCTCCACCGCCGAACAGGTCCCGCTGGTGGCCGGCGCGTACTACCAAGGTGTCCCGGACCTGGTGCTGCTGGTCATCGACGCCGAACGGGTGCGCCCGGAGCTCCGCTACGAGCACGTGCCCGGCCAGGAGGACCCCTACCCCCACATCTACGGCCCCCTGAACCTGAACGCGGTGATAGAAACCCGCCCGTTTCAAGGTCCTCCTTCATGATCGTGGCCAGTTCGGGGCACATAGCACCGGTTTCTGGCCATGATCATGAAACGGGCAGCCGGAGAGCGTCGCGGAGGAAGTCGAGTTGGAGGAGGAGCATGTTCTCCGCCACGGTCGGCTGCGAGGTCATGTGCGTGATGCCGGTCAGCGGCAGCACCCGGTGCGGGTACCCGGCCGCCAGCAGCGCACTGGACAGGCGCAGCGTGTGGGCCACCACCACGTTGTCGTCCGCCAGCCCGTGGATCAGCATGAGCGGACGCGGCTCGCCCGCCCGTTCGGCCAAAGTGATCAGCGAGGAGCGGTCGTACGCACCCGGGTCCTTACCCGGGTCGCCCAGGTAGCGCTCGGCGTAGTGGGTGTCGTAGAGCCGCCAGTCGGTGACCGGAGCCCCCGCGATCGCCGCGCCGAACACGTCCGGGCGGCGCAGCACCGCCAGCGCGGCCAGGTAGCCGCCGAACGACCAGCCGCGGATCGCCACCCGGTCCGTGTCCAGGTCGGCGAAGCGGGCCGCCGCCTCGCGCAGCGCGTCCACCTGGTCCTCGAGGACCGGCCCGGCCAGATCGCCGGCCACCGCGCGTTCCCACTCCGGGCCGCGGCCCGGGGTACCCCGGCCGTCCGCGATGACCACCGCGAACCCCTGCTCGGCGAACCACTGCGCGGTCAGGTAGGACGAGCGGGCCCGCACCACCCGCTGCGCGTGCGGTCCGCCGTAGGGGTCGAGCAGCACCGGCAGCTTCCCCAGCCCGGACTGGCGCTGCCCCGGCTGGTGCCAGGACGGGAACAGCACCGCGGTGCGGACCTGCCGCGGCCCGGCGCCGAACAGGACCGGCCGCGGCGCCGGCAGCGCCGGGTTCTCGGCCAGCGAGGCGATGCCCACGGCGGGCTGCCCGTCGCGGTGCACGCGCACCGCCACCCCGTCGCCGTCCAGCCCGCGGCTGGACACCACCGTGGTCCCGCCGGCACGGGCGCCGGTCTCGACCCCGGTAGCCGCCGAGGCGCCGCCGACCCGGCTCAGCCCGCCCGGGCCGTAGGTCCACAGCCCGATCTCGGTCGGCTCGGCGGACGCCTGGAACAGCACGGTGTCGCCGTCGACGTCGATCACCCCGCGCACCTGCAGGCCGGGCGGGGTGACCGGTTCGGCCTCCGCCAGTGCGCCCGGCGCGGCGACCAGCAGCCGGCGGGTGTCCTCACGGTCGGCGGTCCACACCAGCAGGCCGCCCGCGGTCCACGCCGGGACGCCGGGGACGATCTCCAGCCAGGCCGGGTCGGTGTCCTCGTGCCGCACCTCGGCCCGGCCGGTCCCGGCGTCGACGGACAGCAGCCGCATCCTGCGCTGGTCCCGGCTCTGCACCAGCACCAGCGGGTCGTGCCGGCCGGTCCAGCTTGCCGTCACCAGGTAGGGGAACGCGGCGCGGTCGGTGTCGACCTCCACGGTGCTGCCGTCCAGGCCGGCCAGCACCAGCGTCACCTCGGCGTTCGGGGTGCCCGCGGCCGGATAGGCCACCTCGGTGGGCGGCCGCCCCGGGTTGGCCGGGTCTGCGATGTGCCACCGGTTCACCCGTGTCTCGTCCACCCGCGCCACCAGCAGCGCCGACCCGTCCGGCGACCACCAGTAGCCGCGGTACCGGCCCATCTCCTCGGCCGCGATGAAATCCGCCAGCCCGAACGTCACGCCCGGGGCTCCCGCCAGGACCTGGTCGTCGGCTGGCCCTCCTCCGGCCGCACTGCCCAGGCTGGCCACCCGCAGCGCGCCCGCCCGGACGTAGGCCAGCCGCTTCCCGGCCGGGTCGGGGCGCGGGTCGAGCGCCGGGCCTGGCACCTCGACCTCGTTCGGGACCGCGTCCTGGCGGTTCAGGTCGACCGCCCAGACCCGGCCCGACCAGGGGAAGACCGCCATCGTCAGGTCCGCGTCCGTGGCGTAGGCCACGATGCCGCCGGCCTGTTCCCTGACCCGCTCCCGGCGGGCCCGCTCCTCCGGCGGCAGGTCCTGCTCCTCGCCGCCCAGCGTCCGCGGGTCCGCGACCAGCCGCTCCGTGCCGGAGCCGACGTCCAGCACCCACAGGCAGGTCACCGGGTCGCCGCCGCCCCTGGTCCGCAGGAAGGCCACCCGGGCGCCGTCGGGCGAGATGCGGAACGCTCGCGCCACGCCGAGCGTGAACCGCCTGGTCCTGGCTTCCTGCCGCGGAAAGCTCTCGGTCATGGGCAAAATCTTGCCAGTTCCGGCGGATCCCGTGGCGGCCGGTAGGCTCGCCGCCATGGGGCCGGCGGAGAGCGGGCGGCGGTTGCTGCTGGTGCACGCGCACCCGGATGACGAGTCGATCGGCACCGGGGCGACGATGGCCAGGTACGCCGCCGAGGGTGCGCGGGTCACGCTCGTCACCTGCACGCTGGGCGAGCTCGGCGAGATCATCCCGCCGTCGCTTTCTGATCTGGCCGACGGTGATGGCGCCCGGCTGGGGGAGTACCGCACCGGCGAGCTGGCCGCGGCCTGCGCCGAGCTCGGGGTGACCGACCACAGGTTCCGCGGCGGCCCGGGCCGCTGGCGCGACTCGGGCATGATGGGCACCGAAGGCAACGACGATCCGCGCTGCTTCTGGCGGGCCGACGTGGACCAGGCGGCGGGCGCGCTGCTCGACGTCATCCGCGAGGTCCGGCCGCAGGTCCTGGTGACCTACGACGCCAACGGCTTCTACGGCCACCCCGACCACATCCAGGCGCACCGGGTCGCCTGGCGCGCGTTCGGGCCAGGCGGGACGCACGGGCTCGTCAAGTTCTACGCCACGGCGGCGCCGGATTCCGGCCGGGTCACCACCGAGATCGACGCCACCGCCTACCTCGGCCGGAAGCTGGCGGCGATGAGCGCGCACGCCACCCAGATCACCGTGGACGCCCCGTACTTCGCGCTGTCCAACCAGATCAGGCACGAGGCCTTCGGCGTGGAGTACTACACGCTGCTGGCGAGTCCGCGCGGGCCCGGCGCGCCCGCCGGCCCTGGCGGACGCGAGGTGGACCTGTTTGCGCAGTAGCCTGCTGCCATGGCAGTACCCGCCGGCATGAAGGGCACGACCGGCAAGCGCGGGCCGGCCTGGCCCGTGACCGTCGGCGTATACGGCGTGCTGTTCCTGTTCGGCCTGGTGCAGGGGCTGATCGGCAGCTTCCAGTACAGCCGGGCGTCCGGGTCCGTGCCGGTGGCCGCGCTCGTGTGCTGCGCCGCAATCCTGGCTACCTGCCTGCTGGCGTCCTGGGCCACCCGCTCGGTGAGCGGCGCGGTGCTGCCCGGAATTGGCTGGATCCTCGCGTCGTTCGTACTGTCTATGCCGGTCTCCAATGGCAGCGTCATCATCACCAGCACCACCGCGGGCAAGTGGTACCTGTACGGCGGCACGCTCTGCGTGGCGGCCGCGGTGGTCGCGTCGTTCATCGGCTCGGCCCGCTGGGCCAGGCGAGACTAGTGCGAGCTCCGGGCTAGTGGGCGACGTCGACCAGGCCGCCTTCCGGCGGGCCGCGGGCCAGTTCCCCGGTGGCATCGTCGTGGTGACGACCAGCGGCGGCCACGCGATGACGGTCAGCGCGTTCGCGTCGGTCTCGCTCGAGCCGCCGCTCGTGCTGTTCTGCGCGGAGAAGATCGCCCGGTTCCACGACGCCGTGCTCGAGGCCGGCGCCTGGGCGGTGTCCATCCTGGCCGAGGACGGGGAGAAGACCGCGCGCTGGCTGGCCACCCGGGGCCGCCCGCTGGAAGGCCAGCTCGACGAGCTACCGCACCACGCGGGTCCGGCCACCGGCGCGCCGCTGCTCGACGGCGCGCTGGCCACGTTGGAATGCCAGACCTACGCCGTCTACGACGGCGGCGACCACAGCATCGTCGTCGGCCTGGTAACCGCGGTGGACGGCCCCGCCGATCCGCCGGCCCGCGGTGCCGCCCCTGGCCCGCCCGCCCGGGGGCCCCTGATCCACCACGCGGGTCGCTACCGCCGCCTGCGCCCCTTCGAAGACTGACGCCCGCACTCGCGCCAATTCACGTGATCCTGGGCTGGCGGTGTGCACCCGGCCCATGACCTCTGGGGTTTCTGCGCTCCTGGCAGACTGTTGTGGCTGGTGATACTTTCCCGTTGGGGGCTCATAAGGCGTGGATGTCCCAGCCATGTCGCTGGAACGACGTGGATGTGGCATCCACGTCGTTAGGGCCTAAGCCCGGATCGCTTCCTCGATGCGGTCGAGGCCCCAGTCCAGGTCGGCCTCGCTGATGATCAGCGGCGGCGCGAGCCTGATCACGTTGCCGTGGGTCTCCTTGGCCAGCACGCCGCGGGCGGCGAGCCGCTCGCACACCTCGCGCCCGGGCAGCGACGCGAACTCGAGACCGGCCCACAGGCCGCGGCCGCGCACCGTGCTCACCACCGATGACGGCAGCGTGTTCAGCCGGGCGTGCATATGCTCGCCGAGCACCCTGGCCCGCGCCTGGTACTCGCCGGTGCGCAGCATGGCGACGACCTCCCGCGCGACCGCGCAGGCCAGCGGGTTGCCGCCGAACGTGGACCCGTGCTGCCCCGGGTGCAGCACGCCGAGCACCGGCCAGGTCGACACCATTGCGGAGACCGGCACGATGCCGCCGCCGAGCGCCTTGCCGAGCAGGTAGGCGTCCGGCACCACGCCCTCGGCCGCGCAGGCGAACGTGTACCCGGTGCGGCCAAGGCCGGACTGGATCTCGTCGGCGATCATCAAGATGCCGTGCGCGGTGCACAGCTCCCTGATCCCGGCCAGGAAGCCGGGCGGCGGGACGACCACCCCGGCCTCGCCCTGGATCGGCTCCACCAGCACGGCCACCACGCGCTCGCCGAGCTCGGCGACCGCCGCGGTGAGCGTGTCCAGGTCGCCGTAGGGCACGGTACGGAACCCGGGCGTGTACGGACCGAAGTCGTCGCGCGCGTCGGGATCGGTGGAGAAGCTGACGATCGTGGTCGTCCGGCCGTGGAAGTTCCCGTCGAACGCGATGATCACCGCCTGGCCGGCGGGCACGCCCTTGACCGTGTACCCCCACTTGCGCGCGACCTTGATCGCGGTCTCCACCGCCTCAGCGCCGGTGTTCATCGGCAGCACCACCTCCAGGCCGGCCAGGTCGGCCAGCTCGGCGCAGAACGGCCCGAACTGGTCATGCTGGAACGCCCGGCTGACCAGCGTGAGCCGGTCCAGCTGATGGCGCGCGGCGGCGATCAGCCGCGGGTGCCCGTGACCGAAGTTCAGCGCCGAGTACGCGGCGAGCAGGTCGAGGTAGCGGCGGCCCTCCACATCGGTCACCCAGGCACCCTCGGCCTCGGCCGCGACGATCGGCAGCGGGTGGTAGTTGTGCGCGCCGTACTCGTCGCTCAGCTTGAGCAGGCCGGTCGTGGTCTCGGTCATGGTGTTCCCCTGTCAGGCATTGATCATGAGCCCAGGGTAGGGGCTATACGAACGGAAAACATCCGCTGGCCATGGCGTGTCAGCGGAGAATCATTGCGTAATAGCGGGCCGAAACGGCAGTTTATTGTCCAGCCGCCGCAGGGACGAACCGGGATCCGGCCGCGTCACGGCTTCCTGGCCACCCCGCAGTACGCGGCCGCCGCGTCCGCGGAATCGCCCTCGGGTCCGCGCCCGTCCGGCCGCCACCGCGGGCACGGCACCACGCCGGGCTCGATCAGGTCCAGGCCGTCGAAGAAGCTGATCAGCTCGTCCGGACGGCGCAGCGTGTACGGACCCGGCGCGCTGGTGCCGTACCGCGGCCTCGCGCTCGCGTCGTACCGCCGCTGCGCGCCGGCGATGCCCTGGTTCGCCGCCATGACGTCGGCGATCACCAGGTAGCTGCCCGCGGGCAGCTCGTCCACCAGCTGGCTGGTGATCGACCGGGCGGCGCCGTAGTCCTCCATGTGCCCGAGGATGCCCAGCATGATCAGCGCGACCGGCCGGGAGAGGTCGAGCGCGCCGCCCGCGGCGGCCAGCACCGCGGCCACGTCGCGCAGGTCGGCGTCGGTGTAGCAGACCGCACCATCCGGCGTGCTGGCCAGCATCGGGTTGCCGAGCAGCGCCTTGGCGTGCAGCAGGACCGCCGGGTCGTCGTCCGCGTAGGCGATCTTGCTGTCCGGCGCGATGCGCTGCGCGACCTCGTGGGTGTTGCCCCCCGCGGGCAGGCCCGACCCGACGTCGAGGTACTGCCGGATCTTGGCCGGCCCGGCCAGGAAGCGTACCGCCCGGACCAGGAAGGCACGCTCGGCCCGCGCGGTCTCGGCCAGGTGCGGGAACTCCCGGCCGATCTCCTCGGCGGCGGCCTTGTCGGCGGCGAAGAAGTCCCGGCCGCCGAGCCAGTAGTTCCACACCCGGGCCGGATGCGGGGTGCTCACGTCGAGCCCGGGCGGCGGCGGCCCCCACGGCTCGGGTTTGTCGCGGCCCTGTTCCCCGGCGCCGCCGGGCGTAGCCGAACGTGCACCGGGATCCTGCCGGGCACCGCGGCCGGCCGGGCCGGCGGCCCGGCCGCGGTCAGGAACGGTGGCCACGTGCTGTGCTTCGGAAGCGCGCCTGCGGAACATTTCTCAAATTTTGCCGCACCTGCGCAAGTGCGTAAGCCGTTTCGGGAACGCAGCTCCCGCAGCCGTGCCGCCGCGGCGGCGATGCGCTCGTCGGTGGCGGTGAGCGCCACCCGGACGTGACGCTTCCCGGCCGGACCGTACAGCTCGCCGGGAGCGACCAGGATGCCGCCCTCGGCGGCGAGCAGCTCGGCCGCCGACCAGCAGTCGTACGCCGGGTGCGTGGCCCACAGGTAGAGCCCGGCCTCGGAATGGTCGATGGCCCAGCCCGCCGCGGCGAAGGCCGCCCACAGCACAGACCGCCGGGCCGCGTACCGCTCCCGCTGCTCCGCCGCATGCGCCTCATCGGAAAGCGCGGCCGCCATCGCCGCCTGCACCGGGCCCGGCATGATCATCCCGGCCTGCTTCCTGATCGCCAGCAGGTCCGCGACCAGCGCCGGGTCGCCGGTCACGAACCCGGCGCGGTAGCCGGCCAGGTTGGAGCGCTTGGACAGTGAGTGGACCGCGAGCACGCCGTCGTGCGACCCGCCGCACACGGAAGGGTGCAGCACGGAGACCGGCGAGGCGTCCCAGCCCAGCGAGATGTAGCACTCGTCGGACGCCACCAGCGCGCCGCGCTCCCTGGCCCAGGCCACCACCTTGCGCAGGTGCTCGGTGGGCAGCACCCGCCCGGTCGGGTTGGACGGCGAGTTGACCCAGACGAGCCGGACCCTGGCGGGTCCCGCGCCCAGCAGGCTGTCGGAGGCCAGCAGCGAGGCCCCGGCCAGCCGCGCGCCGGCGTCGTACGTCGGGTACGCGAGCTCGGGCTGCAGCACCACGTCACCGGGCCCGAGCCCGAGCATGACCGGGAGCCAGGCGATGAACTCCTTGGTGCCGACGACCGGCAGCACGTCGTCCGGCGACACCAGGACACCGTGCGCCCGCTCCAGCCAGCCGGCCGCCGCGGACCGCAGCCGCCGGGTGCCCCAGGTCGCCGGGTACCCGGGCGCGTCGGACGCCGCGGCCAGCGCGTCGCGGATCAAGCCGGGCACCGGGTCGACGGGCGTCCCCATGGACAGGTCCACGGCGCCGTCCGGATGGAGCCCGGCCTTCTCGCGAAGCGGCGCGATCCGGTCCCAGGTGAAGGCGGGAAGCCGGCTCGCGAGCGTCATTCCTCGGCGTTGACGCCGGCCGGCAGCGCCGCTACCACGGGGTGGTCCTTGCCGGTCTTGCCGGTCTTCGAAGCGCCGCCGGGGGAGCCGAGGTCTTCGAAGAAGTCGACGTTGACCTTGTAGTATTCCTTCCACTGGTCGGGCACGTCGTCTTCGTAATAGATGGCCTCGACCGGGCAGACCGGTTCGCACGCGCCGCAGTCCACGCACTCGTCGGGGTGGATGTATAGCATGCGCTCGCCCTCGTAGATGCAGTCAACGGGGCATTCCTCGATGCACGCCTTGTCAAGCACATCAACGCAGGGCTGCGCGATGATGTAGGTCACGGGTGAACTCCTGTCGTCGTCCTGCTGCTAACACAGTATGGCGGGTCGCCGGACGATGCCGCCTCAGCCAGCGACGATACCGTTCTTCCCTGACGGCGACGTCGGGTTGGACTCGCGCTGCCAGCCCATACTGCCATTCGCGGCTTTCCACGAGAAACCGGCATACCGTACTTCGGTGAGGTGGTAGGCCTCCGCGTGCGCGACCAGCCAGCTGGCCACCGTCCAGGCCGCGGCCCGCTCGACGTGCAGGACCGTGGTGCTCTTGGCGTCCTTCTGGCCCGAACGGGTCGTGCTGATCCTCACCACGACGGCTTTCCGCCCCTCCGGCCCGAACGTCTGCCCGATCTGCCGCACCGCACCCGCCAGGTTCGCCTGGCCGGACGGGGTGTACCAGCAGGACACGCCGTGCGGTGACTTCCCGGTGAAGTAGCCGGTCAGCTGCCCGGCCAGGTCGGTCCACTGCTGGTAGGCCGAACCGTCCGCGCTGTGCTGCACGTCCTGAGCCGCCTGGTAGACCGGCATCGTGGCGTAGCCCTGCACCTGGGTGAGGACGGCGTAGAACTTGGTCGTGGCGTACACGGGGTCCTGGAGCTGGCTGGGCGAGCCCCAGCCTTCCGACGGGCGCTGCTGGAAGATCCCGACCGAGTCGCGGTCGCCGTAGTCCAGGTTGTGCAGCTTCGATTCCTGCAGCGCGGCGGCCAGCGCGATGGTGACCGCCTGCCGTGGCAGCCGGTGCCTGGCCGCGACGCCGGCGATGGTGGCCGCGACGGCGGCCTGCTCGGGGTCGAGGTCGATGGCCTGCGCGCCGGTGCCCGCGCGGCAGCCGGGCGGCGGCGGGGGAGAGACGACGTTCCGGAAGCTGTGGTAAATGGCGTAGCCCGCTACCACCAGCACCAGCACCAGCGTGGTCCCCACGATGGCCCTGGCCCGGACCCGAGCGGGATGGTTTGGCACAGAATCAGAAGCTACCTCCACGCCGCGCCTGGATGTGCCGGTCCCGCCATCGCGCCGGCGCACTAAGCTCGCCCCCATGAACGAGAAGGTGCCGTGCTAGCCGGGGGGGCGACCCCCCCAGACCCCCCCGATCCCGGGGGGACCCATCCCCTCAGACCCCCCTTGGGGGGGACCTCCGGCCCCCCCGGACCGCACTCGACGCTGGCCGACGTTATCGACGAACTGTGGGAGCGGCGGGCCGAGCTGTCGCCGGCCGACACCGAGGCACGTTCGGCCGTGGTCGCGGCGGTGGACGCGGTGGACGCCGGCCAGGCCAGGGTGGCCCATGTCGACCCGGTCACCGGCGACGTGGTGGTGAACGAGCGGGCCAAGCGGGCCATCCTGCTGGCCTTCCGGGTGCTGCCGATGGCCAGGTCCCAGGTGGGCGACTTCACGTACGACGACCGGGTTCCGCTGAAGACCCGGCTGGACGGCGTGCGCGTGCTGCCGGGCGCGATCGCCCGGTGGGGTTCCTACGTCGCGCCGGGGACGGTGCTGATGCCCTCGTTCGTCAACATCGGCGCCTACGTGGACGAGGGCACGATGGTCGACACCTGGGCCACGGTCGGCTCGGGCGCCCAGATCGGCAAGAACGTCCACCTCTCCGGCGGGGTGGGTATCGGCGGCGTGCTCGAGCCGCCCAACGCGGTGCCGGTCGTGGTCGAGGACGAGGCGATGGTCGGGTCGCGGTGCATGGTCGTCGGCGGAGCGCGGGTACGCCGCGGCGCCATGCTGGGCGCGGGAGCCATCCTCACCCCGACCACGCACGTCATCGACGTGGAGACCGGCGACGAACTTCCTCGCGGCGAGGCCCCGGCCTGGTCGGTCAGCGTGGGCGGGACGATGCCGCGCAAGTTCCCCGGCGGCGAGTTCGGCCTGCCGTGCCTGCTGGTGCTCAAGCGCCTGCCCGAAGGCGAGCGGCACGACAAGTCCAAGCTGAACGCCATCCTCCGCGACCACGGCGTCGACGCGTAGTCCCACCCCGCCCGAGACGGTGGAGCGCGCACCCGGCTGGGATGACTACCTTGGTTAACACCATGAACGCAAACTCCGAGCCGCACCGGCGGGTCCGTCGCCAGGGGCCTGCCACGCTGCGTGGCAGGAACATACCGCCGACCACGACCGATCAGCGGCTGCTCGACCGGCGCGGGCCTTCCGACTGGGTACACACCGACCCGTGGCGGGTGTTGCGGATTCAGGCCGAGTTCGTGGAGGGGTTCGGCCTGCTGGCCGAGCTCGGCCCCGCGGTCTCCATCTTCGGCTCGGCGCGGACCGCGCGGGGCGCCGCCGAGTACGAGACCGCCGAGCGCACCGCGGCCGGCCTGGTCCAGGCCGGCTACGCCGTGATCACCGGCGGCGGCCCGGGGATCATGGAGGCGGCCAACAAGGGCGCCTCCGAGGCCGGCGGCGTCTCGGTGGGCCTGGGCATCGAGCTGCCCAGGGAGATGGGGCTGAACGACTACGTCGACGTCGGCCTCGAGTTCCGCTACTTCTTCGTCAGGAAGACGGTCTTCATCAAGTACTCGCAGGCGTTCGTGGTCCTGCCCGGCGGGTTCGGCACCATGGACGAGCTGTTCGAGGCGCTGACCCTGGTCGCCACCGGCAAGATCACCAAGTTCCCCATCGTCCTGGTCGGCCGGGAGTACTGGTCCGGGCTCCTGTCCTGGCTGAAGGAGACCATGCTTCTCAGGGGCAACATCGGCCCGGCCGAGTTCTCCCTGATCAGCGTGGTCGATGACCCGGAGGAAGTGGTCGCCATCATCCGCGAGGCCCACAGCGGGCACGGCCTGGACGACTAGCGCCCGGCCCAGAGCATCCAGAGCACTAGGCCAGGCCGCGCACCGCCCAGGCCGGCGGGCGGCGGCCGAGGATCGACTCGGTCATGTCGGCGCAGCGCCGGACCTCCGCCACGTAGCGGGTGCGGAGCACGCTCGCGCCCAGCCAGGCGCAGATCGCGGCGACCGCCTCGGTGCGCGCCCGCCCGGCCGCATCCTCCGCCTCCAGATCGGCGAGCACCGCCCAGCCGGCCCGCACGGCCGGCTCGATCCCGGCCGGGACGGCCTGCACGAGAATGCGCGCGGCCGCGACCCCGCGCCGCGCCGCGTCGTCCGCCGCGTCCGGCCCGGGGCAGATAAGGGCCGCCCCGGTGCGCGCCGCGAGGTCGGCGTCCCGCACCAGGTCGGCGGTCTCGTGCCGACCGCAGATACGCACGCCGCTGACCGCCCGGCGGATGGCGGGCACCAGCGCGCCGTCCCGGCCGGCGTCGACCAGCGCCGCCCCGGCCGCGACGGCCCCGGCCGCCTGGGCCACGGTCGTGACCGGCGCGAGCAACGCGATTCCCGGAGAGCCACCCCATGGAAGCGACATCATGCACCGAGCATGGCACGATTCGTATGTGCCCGTTCTATTCCTCATCGCGATCGTCGTCGTCCTCGTCGGCATCTTCTTCGCCGCGACCGGGCGTGGCGGCGAGATGTCCTACGAGCAGGCCGACCACGCCCCGCTCGACCTCGGCCCCGTATCCGCGGCGGACGTCGCGCTGCTGCGCCCGCCCACCGCCATGTGGGGCTACAACATGCAGGTCACGGACGAGGCCCTGGACCAGATCGCCCGCGCGATGCGCGAGCGCGACGTCACGATCGCCTACCTGCAGGAGCAGCTGGCCAGCTACGGACGCGACGGCTCCTACGCCGGACCGCTGGGCGCGCACGCCCGCCAGGACCAGGAGGTCTCCGGCACGCCGGAGCCCTCCGGCGCCCTGGAGCCCCCGGAAGCTCCCGAGTCTGCAGACGACCCGGAAGCTGTCCAGTCCCCAGAGGAACTAGAACCTCTGATCCCGGGCATGCACGACCCGGCGGAATCTCCCGAACCCCTCACCGCGGAGCCTCCCGCGGCGGCCGCCGCCACCCAGGCCCCGGGGCTGCCGCGGACCACGCTGATCCTCAAGGCCTCCGGGCCCAGGCCCGAACCCCACGAGGCCACCCAGCCCTCCCAGGTTCTCCAGGATCCCGAGAAGGCGCACGACGCGACCGAACCAACCGCGGTCCCCCGCGACGGAGAGGAACCCGGCGAGGCGACCCAGCCTTCCGCCACCCTGGTCCCGGACGACACGCTTGGCCCGCAGGGCTCCTTCGATACGCACGGCTGGTGGGCGCAGCAGAAGGAAGCCGCGCGCGAGGAGCGGGCGCAGGCTCATGCCGCCGGAGAAGAGGACGACGACTCCATGGCCGCCGCCGAGGAGCAGGGCTGGTGAGCGACAACGGCCCGGCCGAGGGCCCCGACGGCAAGCTGCGCTGCCCGTGGGCGCTGAACGTCCCCGAGTACCTCGCCTACCACGACGAAGAGTGGGGCCGCCCGCTGCACGGCGACACGGCGATCTTCGAGCGGCTCTGCCTGGAGGGCTTCCAGTCCGGGCTGTCCTGGCTGACCATCTTGCGCAAGCGGGAGAACTTCCGCGCCGCCTTCGCCGGGTTCGAGCCCCGCGCCGTGGCCGCCTTCGGCGAGCAGGACGTGGCCCGGCTGATGGCCGATACCGGCATCGTCAGGAACCGGGCCAAGATCAACGCGGTGATCACCAACGCGCGGGCCGCGCTCGGGCTGTCCGACGGCCTGGACGCGCTGGTCTGGCAGTACGCGGGCGAGCCGGGACCGGCGCCGCAGACGCTGGCCGACCTGCCGGCGGCCACGCCGGCCTCCAAGGCGCTCAGCGCCGAGCTCAAGCGGCACGGCTTCACGTTCACCGGCCCGGTGACCGCCTACGCGACCATGCAGGCCTGCGGCATCGTCAACGACCACCTGGCCGCCTGCTTCCGCCGGAACCCCTAGAGCCCCGCCAACCCCCGCCCATCCGGCCGGCCTGATTTATCGGGGAACCTTCGGGCTATGGGGAAGATCCGGGGGAGCATGGTGCACCGGATCTTCCCCATAGCCCCGATCCTCCCCGTTAACAGCTCCGGATGCCGCACCACGCGGCACCCTGGCACCACCGCACGCAATCGACCTGCACTACAGCACCGCGGCCGACCGAACCCGGCCATCCGGCAGGCGCTCACCCTGGTATCAGCCGACCTCGGGGACGGATGTGGCATCACGCTCTATCACCCGACGGCGGCGGCCATCCGGTCCACGATGCTGGCCAGCAGGGCGCTGCTGGTGCCGATGGTGACCCGGACGAACCCGTCGCCCGGCGCGCCGAAGTCGAGCCCGCGGCCGAGCGCCACCCGGCCGCGGTCCAGGAACACCTGGGCGGGCTCCGGACCCAGGCCGAGCCCGGCGCAGTCCACCCAGGCCAGGAAGCTCGCCTGCGGCGGCGTGTAGACGGCCCCGGGCAGCCGCTCGCCCAGCAGCCTTGTGAACTCGGTCCTGGCGTGGTCAAGCTGCCCGATCAGCGCGTCCAGCCAGTCCCCGGCCGAACTCCACGCGGCCAGCGAGGCCAGCACGCCGAACAGCCCGGCCCCGTACTGGCACGAGTCGGGCAGCCGGGCAAGCAGGCGCTCCCCGGCCGCCGAGCCGGCCACCGCGACCGCGCCCTTGAGGCCCGCCACGTTGAACGCCTTCGACGCCGAGGCCAGCGTCACCCCGTGCTCGGCCGCGGCGCCGCCGAGCGAGACGAACGGCGTGTGCCGCGCGCCGGGCAGGGTGAGCGAGGCGTGGATCTCGTCGGCCACCACGAGGACGCCGTACCGCTCCGCCAGCACCGCGATCCGGCCCAGGTCGGCCGCGCTGAACACCCGGCCGGTCGGATTGTGCGGGTTGCAGAGCAGGTAGGCGCGCGCGCCCGCGGCGAACGCCGCCTCCAGCCCGGCGAAGTCGAGCTCCCAGCTCCCGCCCTCCCGGGTCAGCGGCACCTCCGCCACCCGCCGGCCGTCGAAGCCGATGTGCTTGAAGAACGGCGGGTACACCGGCGGGTTGATGACCACGCCGTCGCCGGGTTCGGTGGCGAGCGCCAGGATGGCGTCGAAGCCCGCCATCACGTCCGGCACTAGGTGCACCCGGCCGGGGTCGACCGTCCAGTCGTGCCTGGCCTGGGCGAACGCGGCGAACGTCGCGCCGATGTCCGCCAGCGCGGCGTACCCGCAGTCGCTGAGGTCGACGGCCGCGCGCAGCGCCGCGAGCACCGGCTCGGCGAGGTCGTAATCCATCTCGGCGATGAACGCGGGCAGCACGTCCGGCGGGTACAGCCGCCACTTCTCACTGCGCCGCCGCCGTAGCCGGTCCAGGTCGAGGTCCTCGAATCCGTTGTGCATGGCCACGCATAATAGGCCGAACGGTCTTACCCTCACGCCACCGGGAAAGGCGGGAGCCAGTTGAGCGGCGACGTGATCGTCACGGTCACGCTCAACGCCGCGCTGCACGTGAGCTATAAGGTGCTGGTCTCGGGGGGAACGATCCCCCCCAGACCCCCCCTGCTCATGGGGGGGCTGCCCGCCCCCCCATACCCCCCCGTCCCGGTGTCCCGGCCCAGGTACCGGGCAGGCGGGCGTGGGGTGACCGTGGCGCGGGTGCTGCGCGCCTTCGGCCACGACGTGCTCGCGGCCGGGCTGGCGGGCGGCGGCGCCGGCGAGCTGATCATCCAGGACCTGGCCAGGTCGGGGGTGCCGACGGCGTTCACGCTGATCCGCGGCGAGTCCCGGCGGTTCTTCAGGTTCGCAGGTCCCGGCCCGGAGGGGCCGGTGGTGAGGTTCTCCGAACCGGGACCGTACATCACCACCGAGGAACTCGGCCGGTTCGCCGCGGACTACCGGGGGCTGCTGGCGGGCGCCGCGGCCGTCGTCTTGTGCGGCAGCCTGCCCGACGGCCTGGACGCGGACACCTACGGGTCGCTGGTGACCTACGCCGCCGAGGCGGGCGTGCCGGTGATCCTCGACGCGGGCGGGGAGGAGCTGAAGCACGCCGTCGGCCACGGTCCCGACCTGGTCGTGGCCGAATCGAGCTCGGCCGAGCCCGGCCCGGCACTGGGCACCGCCCTGATCCGGCTGGGCGCGGGTGCGGCGGCCGTCGCGGTCGGCGGCCGGGTTCACGCGGTGACCGCGGCCGGCCAATGGACGGCGCGCGTCGAGGGCGCGGGCGAGGCGGGGTCCGATCACTACGCCCCGGCCCGCGGCGCGCTGGTGGCCGGCCTGGTGCCCGGGCAGCTGCTCGGCTGGTCCTGGCCGGACCGGCTCAGGCACGCGCTGGCCCTGGCGGCAGGCGGCGCCGGCGCCTGGACCAGGACGCCCGGCGGCCCGGAAGACCGGGATCACGTTGACCTGGGCGCCTACGAGCGCCTGCTCGACGCGGTGCGCGTGGAGCGATCGGCCCGCGGCGGCTAGCCACCCTCGCTTATCCTGCTCGGCATGGATGCCGACGATCCCAGCGAGCCCGACGTCGCCAGCCTCTTCGCGCCGGTCGCCGTCGAGGAGACCTTCGACGGGGTGCTGACCGAGGCGCGCCAGGTGCTGGGCGACCTGGACGACCCGGTGGACGCCGAGCTGTGGGGATCGGACCTGATCGGCGCGCTGGCCTCGTCGGCCGCCGGCCAGGCCTCGCTGATGAACATCCTCACCGGGTCGCTGGTGCCCGCGGCCGAGACGGCGTCCACCCCGGAGGCCCTCGCCCTGCTGCGCGTCTTCGCCGCGGTCGGCTCGCCGGCCCTGCGCGCCGCCGCCGGGCAGGCCGCCGCGCGGCTCCGCGCCCAGGACGTGGCCGACCCGCCGTGGGCCGGCACGATCGGCGCCCCGCTGGTCGGCGACTGCTGGCACTACGCCGACGTCGGCGGACGCCAGGAGTCGCTGACCATGTCGTTCGCCTATGGCGACCGGCAGCACGCCGTCAGCGTGCTGATCGACCACGGCCGCGGCGGCAAGATCAGGGACACCTGGGTCACCAAGGGCGCCGGGCTGCGCGACGACACCGAGCGGGAGACGGGCCGCGACCCGCTGGTGGTCTTCGAGGTGATCGGCGCCGCCGACGCCAGGCTCCGCCTGGAGCGCGCGATCAGCGCGGGCGAGTGCCCCGAGCAGGCCGATCAGGTCGACGACGTGGTGGCGCACCGCGCCCTGCTGCGCGCCCGCCTCGACCTGCTGGCCGCCCTGGGCTGACCGAGGTGCTCCGGGTCTCGTCGCGGAACGCCCGGTTCCAGCAGTTCCAGGCGCTGCTCGGCAACCGCGGCAAGCGCCAGAAGAACCGGGAGTTCCTGGTCCAGGGCGTGCGCCCGATCACGCTGGCGGCCGAGTTCGGCTGGCCGTTCCGCGCGCTGCTCTACGACGCCGAGCGCCCGCTGTCGGCCTGGGCGCGGGGATTGCTGCGCGACGTGCAGGCCCTCCAGGTCGCGATGTCCCCCGCCCTGCTGGCCGAACTCGGCGAGAAGGACGCCGGTCCTCCCGAGCTGATCGCCGTGGTCGGGATGCCGGACGACGACCTGGACCGGATCCCGGCCGGCCCGGGCTTCCTCGGCGTCGTGCTCGACCGCCCGGCCAGCCCGGGCAACATCGGCAGCATCATCCGCTCGGCGGACGCCTTCGGCGCGGACGGCATCATCGTCACCGGCCACGCCGCCGACATCTACGATCCCCGTGCGGTCCGGGCCAGCACCGGCTCGCTGTTCGCGCGGCCCGTGGTCCGCGCTCCCTCGCACCGCGAGGTGGCCGCCTGGGTGACCGGCCAGCGCGTCCGGGGCTGCCCGATCGTGCTGGCCGGTGCCGACGAGCACGGCGAGACGGACGTCTTCGACGCCGACTTCACCCAGCCCACCATGCTCTTGGTCGGGACCGAGGCCACCGGCCTGAGCAGCGGCTGGCGTGACCTGTGCGACCTGACCGTCAGGATCCCCATCACCGGCGCCGCCAGCTCCCTCAACGCCGCCAGCGCCGCCGCCGCCGTCCTCTGCGAGATAACCCGCCAGCGCCTAACTGCACAGCGCTAGCGCTGCTCCGGCCGGGTCGATCAGCCGGTACGGGCCGGCCGGGCCCGGCAGCGTGGCGAGGTCGCCGCGGACCCGGGCGCACGGCCCCTGCGGCCCGGCCAGCGTCAGGCCGTCGGCGCCGACCGCGACCAGGGCGTCGTCGTGGCGCAGGAGCACCGGCCCATCCCGTTCGGCTGAAATGGCCACCCGGCCCGCCCGCAGGCCGTCGAGCACGTCAGCCGGTTCGTCCCCCTCGCACTCGACCCAGGTGGTCGGGCGCCCCGGCGGGGCGTCCGAACCCTCCTGGTGCCAGTCGCTGCCGCCCACCGGGACCGCCGCGGGATCCCACGCCAGCCACCAGGACAGCGGCAGGTTCCAGCGCAGGTCGAGCCAGCTCCAGTGCCAGACCTCGAGCAGCGGCGGGCGGCGGCGCATCGGGCGGGTCCAGCTCACCGGCCCGGCGAACGGGTGGTTGACCGACAGCAGCCCGCCCGCCGCCTCGGTCGCGTCCAGCCAGGCGTCCGGCTCTTCGCGGAAGTCGATCCAGCCGACGTCGCCGAGCGCCCCGGCGTGCCCGCCGTCGGTCGTCACCTCCTGGCCGGGCAGCAGGGTGATCCCGTAGCGGCGGGACGCGGCGGCCAGTTCGGCGTGGTGGCTGACCGTGTTGTGGTCGGTGACGGCGAGAAAGTCGAGCCCGCGGCCGACCGCGAGGGCGGCCAGCTCGGGCACGGTCAGCGCGCCGTCCGAGTGGACGGTGTGCGTGTGCAGGTCGCCGGCCAGCCAGCGGCGGCCGGCCCGGGCCGGCAGGACCCGGCGCGGCAGCCGGTCCCGCGGGACCGGCGGCGCGGACGGCGGCGGGCCCGGTGACGGGTTCAGCGCCGCGGCGGGCGCCACGATATGCGCCGTCAGCCGGTAGCCCGCCCCGTCCGGCGGGACGCGGTGCACGCCGATCATCACCTGCCAGGTGCCGGCCTCGAGCTCCCCGGGCAGGTAGCCGGGCGTGGCCGCGTCACGGGCGATGACGAACGACTCGCGGGCGTTGCCGGACCAGCCGCGGAACCCGCCCGGTCCGAAGCAGCCCAGGTCGAGCACGGCCCCGGTGGCGCGGTCGTAGTCGAGTTCCACCCGCAGCCCGGACGTCCCGGCCGGCACCTCCACCGGCAGGTAGTGCCAGGGGGACGCGAACCGGTCCTCCAGCGTCCACCGCCCGGCGTGCCGTATCGAGTCCGCCATGCTCCTAATTCACCAGATCCAGACGCCCAAGCCAAAATTTCACCAAGTGTTGACTTTTTCTCCGGAGCGTTCCTATCGTGCTTGGCATGAGGGCCATGATTGTCAAGGAGTTCCGGGAACTCGTCCGTGACCGGCGCACCCTGGGCATGCTGATCGTGCTGCCGCTGCTGCTGCTGGTGATCTTCGGCTACGCGGCGAACTTCTACGTCTCCAGCGTCAAGACGGCCGTCGTGGGCCCGCAGGCCGTGCAGACGGCCACCGTGCTGCCGTCGTTCTTCGACGTCACGGTGACCGAACCAGCGGACACCCAGGCCGACGCGGAGACGCTGCTGCGGGACAACAAGGTGGACGTGGCCTTCGTCACCGGCAAGACGCCGGTGCTCGCCCTGGTGGACGGGTCCAACCTGTTCGCCGCGCAGTCGGCCGTGGCCGGGCTCAACAAGGCCGGCAACACGGTCAGAACGCAGGTGCTCTACAACCCCGACCTGAAGACGTCGTGGGTGATGGTGCCGGCGATCATCGGCCTCATCCTGACCTTCATCGGCACGATCATCACCAGCATCGGCATGGTGCGGGAGCGAGAGGCCGGCACGCTCGAGCAGCTCGCGGTGATGCCGATCAGGCCGAGCCGGGTGATCCTGGGCAAGATCGCGCCCTACTTCCTGGTCGCGTCCGTCGACATGATCGTCGTGACCGTGCTGGGGATCCTGCTCTTCTCGGTCCCGTTCAACGGCAACCCGTTCGCGTTCGCGCTGGGGGCGGCGATCTTCCTGTTCGTCGTGCTCGGCCTCGGCGTGTTCATCTCGACGATCTCGCAAACCGCCGGCCAGGCGATCCAGACCGCGTTCTTCTTCCTCCTCCCGCAGATCCTGCTCTCCGGGATGATCTTTCCCCTGGATGCGATGGCCGCCGGGGTGCGCTGGATCGGCTACCTGCTGCCGCTGACCTACTTCACCATGATCTCGCAGGGGATCATGCTGCGCGGCGCCCCGATCACCTCGCTGTGGCTGCCGTTCGTCGTGCTCACCGTGATGGCGGTCGTGGTGTTCACCGGCGCGACGCTGCGGTTCCGCCGGGATCTCGCCCCGGGCCGCCCCGCCAGCCCGGCCGGCGAGCAGCCGGCCGCGACCGAGACGGTCGGAACGGCGTGACGTACTCGGTGCGTTCGGCCACGGTGCGCTTCGGGCCTGCGGTGGCGCTCGACGATGTCACCGTCGAGGTGCCCGCCGGATCCGTCGTCGCCGTGGTCGGCGGGGATGGGGCCGGCAAGTCGACGTTGCTGCGCGCGCTGGTCGGCGAGGTGCCGCTGGACGCCGGCCTGGTCGAAGCGCCGCCGCGGCAGCGGCTGGGCTACCTCCCCGCGTCAGCGGGCAGCTGGGCCGCGCTGACCGTGACGCAGAACATCGACTTCGTCGCGGGCATCTACGGCCTGGCCGGGGACGAGCTCGCGGCCCGTCGCGCCGAACTGCTCGAGCGGGCGTCGCTCACGCCCGCCGCCGGGCGGCTCGCCGCGCAGCTGTCCGGGGGCATGCGCCGCAAGCTCGGCTTCATCATGGCGATCGTGCACCGCCCCGCCCTGCTCATCCTCGACGAGCCCAGCACGGGCGTCGACCCGGTCAGCCGCATCGACCTGTGGCGGCTGGCGTCGGAGGCCGCGGCGTCGGGTGCGGCCGTGCTCATGTCGACGACCTACCTCGACGAGGCCGAGCGCGCCGCGCACCTCGTCGTGCTCGACAGCGGCCGGGTGCTCGTCCAGGGGTCATACGATCAGGTGCGCGCGGGCTTCGCCGGCGTGGTCACCCGGGCTGACCAGCCCGTCCGGGCCGAATGGGCCTGGCGGCGGGGACGGATCCTGCATGAATACTGGCCCGTCGGCGATCCGCCGGCCGGGACCACCGCGGTCGCGCCCGATCTGGAGGACATCGTCATCGCTCTCTCACTCGCCCGCCGCAACGCGGTTCCGTCATGACCGGCGTTCTCCTCCGCGCCGCGCACGTGACCCGCCGCTTCGGCGCGTTCACGGCGGTGGACGACGTGTCGATGGGGGTGGAACCCGGCGAGGTGGTCGGCCTGCTCGGTGCCAACGGAGCCGGCAAGACCACGCTCATCCGGATGCTCCTGGGCCTCATCGCGGTGACCTCCGGCCGCGTCGACCTGCTCGGCGGCCCGCCCGACCGGCAGCGCCGGCGCCGGCTCGGGTACGTGCCGCAGGGCCTGGGCCTGTACGGCGACCTGACCGTGCGGGAGAACCTGTCGTTCAGCGCGCGAGCCTACGGCACCGCCGAGCCCGTCCTATCGCCCGCGCTGCGGGGCTATGCCGACGTCCTGGTGCGCGAGCTGCCGCTCGGGGCACAGCGCCAGGTGGCGTTCCTGGCCGCCCTGGCGCACGCACCGGACGTGCTCGTGCTCGACGAACCGACCTCGGGCGTCGACGTGCTCGCCCGCGCGGCGTTGTGGGACACGATCAGGGCGCAGGCCGAGCGCGGCGCCGGAGTGCTGGTGACGACGCACTACATGCAGGAGGCCCAGCAGTGCGACCGGCTGCTGCTCATGTCGGACGGCCGCCTGGTGGGCGAGGGCAGCGAGGCCGACATCATCGGCTCGACCACGGCCGTCGCGGTCCGCACCGGGGACTGGGCGCGGGCCTTCGCCGCCCTGGCCGCCGCGGGTGCGCCGGTCATGCTCGCGGGGCGGGCGATCCGGGTGGCCAACGCCGACCCGGCCGAGCTGGCGGAGGTGCTCAGGGCCGCCGGGATCGAAGCCAGCCTGCAGCCGGTCCCCGCGACGATCGAGGAGCGGATGCTGGTGCTGTCCCGCCAGGCGAAGGCTTCCTAGTGCCCGTCCGGGGCCGACGCCCGCTGGGCAGCCCGGACGCCCGCCAGGCCGTCCAGGACGCGGCCAGGGAACTGTTCTCGGAACGCGGGTTCGAGCGCACCACCATGCGCGCCGTGGCCGCCCGGGCCGGGGTCGATCCCGCGCTCATCTACCACTACTTCGGCGACAAGGACGGGCTTCTTCTCGCCGCGCTGCAGCCGCCGGCCGATGCCGCCACCGTATTCGCCGGCCTGGCCGCCACCGCCGCCGACCGGACCGGAGAAGAGCTGGTCAGACGGCTCATCGGGCTGTGGGAGGAGCGTCCCGAGATCCGCGAGCAGATGGCGGCCATACTCCGGACGGGCCTGTCCCACGACCGCGCCGGGCGACTGCTGCGCGACATCCTCAGCTCGTTCATCCTCGCGGCGCTCGGCGACGTCCTGGCCGATGACCGCCGTGAGCTGCGCGTAGCGCTCATCGGCTCGCACATCGGGGGCCTGATGCTCGCCCGGTACATCCTCGAGGTGCCGGGCGCCGCGGCCGCCAGTCCCGAGGACCTGGTTCAGGCCGTCGGCCCCACCGTGCAGCGTTATCTCACCGGGGACATCGGCCCGGCGGACGTCAGCTGGTAGCCGCGTAGCCGCCGTCGATGACGATCGTCTCGCCGGTCACGAACGGGTTGGAGGTGATCAGCGAGAAGATCGTCTCTGCCACGTCCTGCTCGGTGGCGTTCCGCCGCATCGGCGTCCAGGCGGCGCGGCGTTCCATCAGCCGCTCGTAGTTGTCGCCCAGCGTGCGCCGCATCCACTCGCCCGCGATCCAGCCCGGCGCGACCGCGTTGACCCGCACCTCGGGGGCCAGCACCCGGGACAGCGTGCGGGTGAGGCTGACCACGGCCGCCTTGCTGGCCGCGTAGGCGAGCGGCTGGGGCCCCGGCCGGAGCCCGACGATCGAGGCCACGTTCACCACGCTGCCCCCCGCGGCCCGCAGCCGGGGCGCGCAGGCCCGCGTGACCTGGAACAGCCCGCGGACGTTGACGGCGAACACCCGGTCCCATTCGGCCAGGTCGACGCCGTCCAGGTCGTCGGGCGGGGTCTGGCTGGTCAGGCCCGCGTTGTTCACCAGCGCGTCCAGCCGGCCGAACGTCTCGCCGACCTCGCCGGCCAGCGCGGCCACCGCCGCGTCGTCACTGACGTCGGCGCGCAGCGCGAGGTGACGTCCGCCCAGGCTCTCGAGTTCGGCCAGGGTCTGCCGGGCGGCGGCCTCGGACCGGCTGTAGTTGATCGCGACGTCATACCCCGCCCGGGCCAGCCGCAGCGCGGCCGCCCGGCCGATCCCGCTCGCCGACCCGGTGACCAGCGCCGCCGGCCTGTCCCGTGCCATTCCTCGTCAGGCGGTGGTGATGGGCTGGTCCGTGCCGCAGTACTTGCACTTGGACGCGGCGGCCGGCAGATCCGTGGACAGGCACGCGGGGCACGTCTTGACCGGAGAAGGGTCGCCGAACACGACTTGCCCGCGCCGCGCCTGGATGGCCTTGTAGGGCACCACGATTATGAAGTACACCACGACCATGAAGATGACGAAGTAGATAATCGCGGAAATGAACGAGCCGATATTCACAAACGTCCTGGGGTTATGGTCGCTGACATAGAAGCCCAGGCCGAGGCCTGTCTTACCCCCGGCGGCCGCCACGATCGGGTTGATGATGTTCGTGGTGAAGGAGGCAATCAGCATGCTGAATGCGAGCGCTACCACCAGGCCCACCGCGACGACGATGACATCACCGCGCATAAGGAAATTCTTGAAGCCCCTCATATGCCTTCTCCGATTCGCGATATCCGTCGTGCCGGCGCGGCGCCTGTACGCCACCCCGTATTCCTTACCCGGCACCCCTCGCGCAATTGCGTGGCTTCTGCGCTTAGGGGACATGCCATACGATTCCGGTTCCCGGCCGGCCGCGCAAGCATTTCCGCCGAGTCGGGATCGGCCTGACCTGCGGTTCAGCGGGCCCGTGGTTCAGCGACAATGCTCCTCAGTCCTATGCTCCGGGGTGGGCGTCGCGCGGGCGCGAAATCGGGCATCCTCGGCTAGTTCACGTCGATCCCAGGCGAGCGGTGCGTGCCCCGGCCGTGCCGCCTGGTGTTGCTGCGTTCCCAAGACACTGCCGTGACTGGTGATACGAGCCCGCCGCCCGGCCGCCCCCGTGGGATAAGGCGTGGATGTCCCAGCCATGCTGTTGATACGACGTGGATGTGGCATCCACGCCTTACGCCTGCGGTTCGGCGGGTCCGTGGTTCGGCGGGCCCGTGGTTCGGCGGGCCCGTGGTTCAGCGGGGGAGCGTGGGGGCGGGCGCGGGCGGGTCGGTGGCGGAGGCGAGCAGCCAGTCGGTGCCCGCCAGGCGGATGGACCGGGCATAGGCGCGGTCTCCGGGCTCGGCGGGCCGGGGCGCCAGCCGCGCGCTGACGAATTCGCCGGGACCCGGCCGGGGCAGGCCGAGCGCCGCGGCGAGCACCTGGTCCCCGGCGTAGTCCCCGAAGATCACGATGCCCTCGGCCCGGAGCTGGTCGCGCGCCCCGCCGCCGCCGCGGACCCGCTTCATGTAGTCGTCCTGCCTGGCCACCGTGGCCACCACGGTGCGGCTGACCCGCATCCGCTGCGCGCGCCGGAACAGCTCGTTCACCCGTTGCTGGCCCGAGGGCAGCGCGAAGATCGCGTCCACGTCCCGGCCGGGCAGCCTGATCAGCGCGTTCTCCTGCAACGGGGCGCGGGCGTGCAGCCAGCACACCGCGGCCCGGCCGCGTTCGGACAGGGCCCGCTTGCCGTCCCGGTTCCCGGCCGGGCGCAGGTTCCCCACGGCCGCCCGGAGCAGCCCGGCCGACCAGGTGCCGTCCTCGTCGCTCGCCTGGACCAGCAGCATCAGCTTGCCGTCGGCCTCCGGCGGGATCATCCAGCCGCCCATCCGGTGCGAGAACTTGCAG
>Ga0306920_100001898_pt1 | contig 26069 bp, 24 predicted proteins | sample flu12Cox44000170_FD_204666 | JGI IMG/M metagenome (GOLD analysis project Ga0306920, IMG submission 204666) | Lab enrichment of tropical soil microbial communities from Luquillo Experimental Forest, Puerto Rico - flux4day.12C.oxic.44.000.170 (v2)... | ecosystem: Environmental > Terrestrial >...
GAGGACTTCGCCTGGACCGACGGGGCATGGCGCGGGGTCCCGCGGGAACGCCTCGTCATCTACGAAATGCATATCGGCACATTCACCCCGGAGGGGAGCTGGGATGCTGCCCTGCGCGAACTTGCAGCAGCCGTCGTCCGGCAGGTGCGGTCTGCGGGGCGCGGCCGAACGACTTTCGTTGTCGGCGAGAACGAGCCGCAGCAGGCCAAGCTGGTGCGCCCGGCCGAACGCGGCGGTTATGGACTCGACGCGCTGTGGAACGATGATTTCCATCATAGCGCCACGGTGGCATTGACAGGACGTCACGAGGCTTATTACTCGGACTACCGCGGCCAACCGCGAGTTGGTCGCTGCCGCCAAGCACGGCTTCCTTTACCAGGGGCAGCGCTACCAGTGGCAGCAGAAGCCGCGCGGCACGCCGGCGTTTGACCTTCCCGCAGAATGCTTTGTTGTCTTTCTGCAGAACCACGACCAGATTGCCAACTCCGGCACCGGGGAGCGCTGTCACGCACTGACGAGCCCCGGCCGCTTTCGCGCGATGACCGCGTATCTGTTGCTGATGCCAGGCATTCCGATGCTGTTCCAAGGGCAGGAATTCGCCGCGTCGACCCCGTTCTTTTATTTTGCCGATCCCGGGAAAGAACTGTCGCGAGACGTCCGCGAGGGGCGTCGCAGCTTCCTAGCGCAGTTCCCCAGTCTTGCGACGGGTAGGATGCAAGACAAGCTGCCAGACCCGCACGATATTGCCACTTTCGCCGATCGGTACTGGATCTCAGCGAGCGGCGGCGGCATGCCTCGATTTACGCGCTGCATCGCGACCTGCTGGCGCTGCGGCGGACGGACCCGGTGCTCGCACGGCGGCCCTGCCGGATCGACGGCGCGGAGTTTGCGGACGAAGCTTGGATGCTGCGGTTTTTCTCGGAGAGCGATGGCGACCGTGTACTGATTGTCAATCTCGGTCGCGACCTTCTCCTCGGCCCCACGCCCGAACCGCTATTAGCACCGGTCGAGGACCATGCCTGGCGACTTCTGTGGTCCAGCGAAGCCCTTCCTTACGGGGTTCGGGCGACCCGGTGCAGGACGTCGACGGAAACTGGCTTATTCTGGGCCAGACCGCCGTGGTCCTCTCCTCTGAGCCACCGACGCGGTAGCCAAGTCGGGCAAGGTTCGCGATCGTCGCGCAGCCGATGGTTGAGCTTCGCCGCACCGTCCGCGACGCGAGCCTGTTACCGGGGGCTCCGCGTGAATGGCTCGTGGCAAACGGGTTGGGCGGCTACGCCTCGGCGACGATAACCGGAGCCATCACCCGGCGCTACCACGGCCTTCTGATCGCCGCCCAACCGCCTCCGCTTGGGCGAACGGTAGTCCTCGAAGATCTCGAAGTCGACATCGAGCTCGAAGACGGCAGCATTGCGAATATGCGAGAGAACGGTCAATTCCGCGGTTTTACGTTGAACATGGGTCTACCGAGCTGGCGATACGAGCTCGATGGGGTCGTCATTGAGACTTCGATTGCCGTGCCCTCGCGTCAAAACATCGTACATTTTACCCTTCGCTCGCTGAGCGACGGCAGGCGCCTACGCCTGCGGCTCAGACCCTTGATCAACTTTCGCCCACTCGAGGCACCGGTCAGCGAGGCGCTCTCATCGGACTCTGCCGGCTATCACTGGTTCACCGATTGGGGCCGGGACACGATGAGTCGTCTGTGCCGCGCGCTAAGCGGGAAGCGCGAAGAAGGCGGCGAGGACGTCCGCTTCATCGAACAACGGCGCGATGGCCGCTGGGCTGAGCGGCCCGCCATCTGCCGCATCGGCGGGATACACACTTGGACGAACAGCAAGGGGCGCTGGTCCGGCGACCGGTCGAGCGAGACAAGAAAAGCCGGATCGGCCTCGAGAAAATTGCGCACTGCAAGGATGCGCCGCAGGTCGCCGGTCGGAGACACTGCGGCCGCCATGAAGACATTGACCTGAAGCGGGTAGTCTTCGCGAAACCGCTGAGCCTTGGTCAGCGCGGGGATGTTGCGATTGGTCGCGGCGATGACGCGCACGTCGACCGGTACGGGCTGATCGGCACCGACCTGCCAGACCTGCTTCTCCTCCAGCACGCGCAACTGCTTCGCCTGCAATTCGCGATTAAGCTCTCCAATCTCATCGAGGACAAAGTGCCCTTGTGGGCGGCGAGAAAGTATCCCCTACGCGGGCTGATCGCGCCGGTGAATGCTCCCTTCAAATTGCCAACAGCTCGCTCTCCGCGAGGCTTGCCGCAATCGCCGCGCAGTTGACCGAGTTGAACGGAAAGCCGCAACGCCTCGGATCGAGCGCCTTGATCGCCGATGCCACCAGTTCCTTCCCGGTCCCTGATTCACCGGTATCATCACCGGCAAGTTGCTGAGCTTGCTGAAACGAACGATCTGCCTGGTGACATGGAGTATCGCGCTGCTGTCGCCGAAGAGACCGTGCCTGCGCGCTACCGCCCACATCTCTCTCGTCTCCGCACGCCTTTGCCGTAATGCGGTCGTTTCAGAATCTAGCGCCTCCGACAGAGCTCTTCAAACACCGGTGCGCCGGCGTCGAGCAGATGCTTCGCGTCGGCAAGAAGGACGCGGCAGCGCACGTCAATCGCCGACGTCGTACTACGTCGGAGTCAGGTGCGATAATCCACAAGAAAACGTTATCGCCCGCGGGACAGCTCGCGTTCGGCAGCGCAGCATCCTCAACGTTTGTCACCCCCGTGAGCAGGAATGAACAGACACTTGCAGCGACTAGCTTTGAACGGTCCTAATACTTGTAGACACTTCACCCTTGAGAATGCACGATTTCTGTAACTCCAAGTTCGTCGATTAGCTTGTCTGTAAATTAACAATTGTCTATTGTGAATAAATTTATCGACGCACCCCAGTTGTATGAGCTGTGTCGGACCCCCCGGTGTCCCGGCGCCCGACCCGGACGGAACACTCGCTCACCGTGACGAGTGCCGTCTGGCCGTCGCCTGGTCATCAATGTTGCGCGCTCATTCCGTGCAGCTCACAATGGTGCCGCACCGGTCCGCGACGCGCCACAACAACGGGGGAGATCGCGGTCGTCCCGTTGCGGTTTTCGTCGATCCCGCGGCGCGGTTTCTCTACGCCGCCAACCAGGATCCGATACGATCGCGACGTCCGTGTCGACCAAGCGGCGCGCCGAGTGGTGCGTTCTCTAATCGGCTAATTAAATTCCTTGATCGGCCGATTTTACCTCCCTGTTCGACGGATTTATTTCCCTGTTCGGTCGTGTAGGGAATTACACCTACCGAATATATAAATATCAACAAGTTACAGACTTCTTCCGGTTCGCCCAACGGTTCAAAGTCTGATTTTTCGCAGTATCTTCCGGTGGAGCAGGGAAGACAGGGAGGTGGTCCTTATGCTTGCTGACGCGGAATCCGGGCTTATATACGGCGACCGTTGCACCGAGGCCCGATCGCCGACAAATGAACTCAGCCAGTCTCGACGTCGTCGGCATCGGCAATGCCATCGTCGACGTGATTGCACACGCCGATGACGCGTTCCTCGCGGGCGAAGGGTTGGCCAAGGGAACGATGACCCTGGTCGACGCGCCACGGGCCGAGGCGCTCTATCAGTTGATGGGGCCGGCGGTCGAGATCTCGGGCGGATCGGTCGGCAACACGATGGCGGGTCTCGCCTCGCTCGGCGGCACCGGTGCCTATATCGGCAAGGTGCGCGACGACTTCCTCGGGCAGGTCTACCGTCACGACATCACCGCGACCGGCATACGGTTTGAGACGCCGGCGGCGACGACCGGACCGGGAACCGCGCGTTGTCTGATCTTCGTGACCCCCGACGGGCAGCGCACGATGGGCACCTATCTCGGCGCCTGCGCCGATCTGCGACCTGCCGACATCGACCCCGACGTGATCGTTGCCGGACAGATCACCTATCTCGAAGGCTATTTGTTTGACCCGCCGCAGGCGCAAGAGGCGTTTCGCAAGGCTGCGGCGATCGCCCATGCCGCCAAGCGCAAGGTCGCACTCAGCCTCTCAGACCCGTTCTGCGTCGGCCGCCATCGCGAAGCTTTTCGCGATCTCGTCGATGGCCATGTCGACATCCTCTTCGCCAACGACGCCGAGATCTGCTCGCTATACGAGACTGCCGACTTCGCGGCCGCGGCCGCGGCCGTGCGCGGCCACGTCGCGATTGCTGCCTTGACCCGCAGTGCGGCGGGCAGCGTGATCCTGGCGGGCGGTGCGGAGCACCGCATCGCTGCCGCACCGGTCGCGCGGGTCGTTGATACGACCGGGGCCGGCGATCTTTATGCCGCCGGTTTCCTCTACGGCTTGACCCGCGAGCTGCCGCTCCCCACCTGCGGCGGGATTGGCGGCTTGTGCGCTGCCGAAATCATCAGCCATGTCGGTGCCCGCCCCGAGACGGCGCTGTCGCGTCTCGTCGCCGAAGCCGGTCTGGCCTGATCTCCGTAATCTCTTTGGCCGCCGGCCTCTGAGCCGGCTCTCTTGCGTATGGACATTCGCAATATCGCGATCATCGCCCATGTCGACCACGGCAAGACTACTCTGGTCGATGCGATGTTGCGTCAGAGCGGCGCCTTTCGTGCCAACCAGCAGGTCGCCGAGCGAGCGCTCGATTCGAACGAGCTCGAGCGCGAGCGCGGAATTACCATTCTGGCCAAGTGCACCTCGGTCGAGAGGCTCGACGTGCGGATCAACATTGTCGACACCCCCGGCCACGCCGATTTCGGCGGCGAGGTCGAGCGCATCCTCAACATGGTCGACGGGGTCCTGGTACTGGTCGATGCCGCCGAAGGCCCGATGCCGCAGACTAAGTTTGTCGTCGGCAAGGCGCTGCGTCAGGGCTTGTGCCCGATCGTTGTGATCAACAAGGTCGACCGGCCGGACGCCCGGGCGCGCGAGGTTCACAACGAAGTCTTCGACCTGTTCGCCGCCCTCGATGCGAGCGAGGCGCAGCTCGACTTCCCGACCCTCTTTGCCTCCGGCCGTAACGGCTGGGCGGCGACCGATCTCGAGGCTCCGCGCCAGGATCTGGTGCCACTCTTCGAGCTGATCCTGGCGCACGTTCCGCCGCCGCATGCCGATCCTGATGCGCGGTTTGCGATGCTGGCGACCACGATCGACTACGACCCCTATCTCGGCCGGGTGCTAACCGGCCTTATCCATTCCGGCGTGGCGCGGGTCAACATGCCGGTCAAGTCGCTATCGCGCGACGGCCGCGTCATCGAGCAGGCACGACTGACCAAGCTGCAGGCGTTTCGCGGGCTCGAACGGCGGCCGATCGAAGAAGCATCTGCGGGCGACATCATCGCTGTCGCCGGGCTCGCCCTGACCACGGTCGCCGACACGATCTGCGCGCCCGAGGTTGCCATCCCGCTGCCTTCCGACCCGATCGATCCGCCGACATTAGCGATGACCTTTTCGGTCAACGACAGCCCGCTCGCCGGCCGCGAGGGAACCAAGGTCACGTCGCGGATGATCGGCGGGCGCCTCTTCCGAGAGGCCGAGGGCAATGTCGCGATTCGTGTCAGCGAGAGCGAGGAAAAGGATGCGTTCGAGGTCGCCGGCCGCGGCGAGCTTCAGCTCGGGGTGTTGATCGAGACGATGCGGCGCGAGGGCTTCGAATTGTCCATCTCACGCCCGCGGGTGTTGTTCACCAGCGATCCCTTGACGGGCCGCAGGCTCGAGCCGATCGAGGAGGTCATGGTCGATGTCGACGAGGAATTCGCCGGCATCGTCGTCGACAAGATGAGCCGCCGCAAAGCGGAGATGCAGGAGATGCGGCCTTCGGGCGGCGGCAAATTGCGGCTTGCGTTTTTCGGACCGACGCGCGGGCTGATCGGCTATCAGGGCGAATTTCTCACCGATACCCGCGGCACCGGAGTGATGAGTCGCCTGTTCCACGGCTACGCGCCCTACAAGGGAGCGATCGAGGGGCGCCGCAACGGCGTGCTGATCTCGACCTCAGACGGGTTCGCGGTTGCCTATGCGCTGTGGAACCTGGAGGATCGCGGGCCGATGTTCGTCGACCCCGGAACCCAGGTCTATGAGGGGATGATCGTCGGCGCCCATACTCGCGGCAATGATCTTGACGTCAACCCGATCAAGGGCAAGCAGCTGACCAATATCCGCACCACCGCGAAGGACGAGGCGGTGCGGCTGACCGCGCCACAGCTCATGAGCCTCGAACAGGCGATCGCCTATATCGCCGATGACGAGCTCGTCGAGGTGACCCCAAAATCGATCCGCCTGCGTAAGCGGCTGCTCGACCCAAACGAGCGCAAGCGAGCGGGCCGGGCCGCCGCGGCAGCTGCCGAATAGCCCCTTCCCGCGGCCCGCGAATTTGACTTTGAGGTCTCGCCAGCGGTAGTCTTACTGTTCTTTAAAATCGGATTTGAAACGGATGAGCAGCAAGCGCGAGGAACCGAAATACAAGATCAATCGCCGCCTCGCGGTGAATTTGTGGGGCCGGCCGAAGAGCCCGCTCAACCGCCGCGAATACGGCCCCGGCCAACACGGCCAGCGCCGCAAAAAGCCGTCGGATTTCGGAACGCAGCTCGCCGCGAAGCAAAAGCTGAAGGGCTACTACGCCAATATCGGCGAGCGCCAGTTCCGCCGGCTCTATCACGAGGCGGTGCGGCGGCGCGGCGACACCGGTGACAATCTGGTCGAACTACTGGAACGCCGCCTCGACGCCGTGGTCTACCGCATGAAGCTGGTGCCCACACCTTTCGCCGCGCGGCAGCTGGTCAATCACGGGCACGTCCTGGTCAACGGTCGCCGCGTCACTATTCCTTCCTACTCGATTCGCGATGGCGACGCGATCGAACTTGCGGCAAAGGCAAAGGGGATGGCGCTCGTGCTCGAGGCGGCAAGCTCCGGGGAGCGCGACGTCCCCGATTATGTCGAGATCGACCACGAACGCATGCGGGGCCGGTTCATTCGTGCGCCCAAGCCGACCGATGTGCCCTACCCCGTGACGATGGAGCCTAATCTCGTCATTGAGTTCTACTCGCGCTGACAGCGTTCCGGAGCCCAGCCAAAAGCCGCGCTTCAGCGCGGCTTTTTTCATTGCGCGATTTGCTCGACACTGAGGGCGCCAGCGTCCTCGGCGGACGCAACCTCGACAGGCGGTTGCGATGCTGACCCTGCACCTCTCGATCATCCTTTTGCTGATTATCGTGAACGGTTTCTTTGCGATGGCTGAGATCGCGCTCGTGGCGGCGCGGAATGCGCGCCTTCGGCCGCTTGCGGAAGCCGCCAACCCCGGGGCGCAAGCCGCGCTCGAGCTAAAAGCGGATCCTTCGCGACTGCTCTCGACCGTCCAGATCGGGGTCACCGTCATCGCGATCCTCTCCGGGACCTTTGGTCAGGCCACCTTGGGGGACACGCTTCAGGGGCAGCTCGAGAGCTATCAGGGCTTCGTCGCGCGATATGCGCATGTCATCAGTATGGCGGTCGTCGTGATCGGCATCTCGTATTTCTCGTTGATCCTGGGCGAACTCGTGCCCAAGCGGTTCGCGCTCGTTCATCCCGAGCGCATCGCTGCCGCGCTCGGGCGTATCATGCGGGCGATCGCACGGGTGGGAGCGCCGATCGAATGGTTTTTGAGCGCCTCGACCAATCTCGTGCTCCGCCTGATACCGCTGCGCAGCCAAGGGACGGCACCAGTGACCGACGAAGAGATCAGTTTCATGCTGCGCGAAGGTGTCGCGACCGGTCACATACCCGAAGCCGAGACTGCAATCGTCGAGATGGCGCTGCGACTTGGCGATCGGCGAGCGAGCGCGGTGATGACACCGCGGACGCAAATAGAATCGCTCGACCTCGACGACCCGGAAGAGGCGAACCGCCGCAAGATTCGGGACAGCGCATATTCTCGCTTCCCAGTGGTGCAAGGCGGCTCACACCAGGTGATCGGCATCGTCCAGGCCAAGGATCTGCTGATTGCCGCGCTCGCCGGACAGTCCTTTGATTTGCGCGTAGCGACCAGGCCGCCGCTCTACTTGCCGAACACGGTGACGGCACTCCGCGTCCTCGAGGCGTTCAAGAGCTCAGGCGAGCCGATGGCCTTGCTGGTTGACGAATATGGCGAACTCGAAGGGCTGGTGACCCAGAGCGATATCCTTGAGGCGTTGGTCGGCGACATTCCCGGCTCGGCCGACGCCGATCACCGGGTGGTGCGCCGCGAAGACGGAACCTGCCTCATCGACGGCATGGTCGGGCTCGATGAGCTCAGGCAGGTGCTCGGGGTTTCCCACTTGCCTGGCGAGGACGCTGATTTTCACACGCTCGGCGGATATGTGATGGCACACCTCAACCGTGTTCCGATGGTCGCCGACCGCATCACCGCTGCCGGCTATCGGTTCGAAGTCGTCAAGATGGACGGCCGCCGCGTCGATCGGGTGCTGGTGTCACCCGTCAGAGCCAAGAGCAGGTAATCGTCACGAGTGCCATTGCCCGGGACAAGGCCCGGGGACAAGGCCCGGCGGGGAAACCCGATCAACTCATCTGCGACTTGTCGAGCACCTCCTGCGGCGTCATCGACACGATCTCGGCATAGGTCGGCACAAAACCTCCCTTCTCGATCAGGCCGACAAACTCGGGCCTGATCTCGCGCGCCACCTGTTCGCGGATGCGCCGGTGCTCCTCGATATCCCGCCATTCGCCGATCAGATAGAAATAGTCAGGGTCGCCGGTGTCGCGGCACAGCACTCCGTCTTTGACCTGTGCGGCTGACCGGTGAAACGGGTTGTTGTCGCCGTAATCGAATTTGTTGAAGAGCTCGATGAACTCGTCGCCCCGGCCGGGTTTGACCCGGAAGTCGTAGACGTGGAAGTAGTTGCCCTTGGTCGCCAGGGGTACCAGAGCCATCCTTGCCTCCTCTGGGTGGTTTGATCGGCAGTCAGGCGATGGTAGCCTCGGACCGCTTGCGCAGCCAGCCTTGAGGAGACAGACACATGGCCGTCGTCGAGACCGAACGCTTGGGACAGGTACTCGTGGTGCGGATGAACCGGCCCGAGCGCTTGAATGCGCTGAACCAAGAAATGCGCACGCGGCTCGCCGAGACCTGGACCGCGTTCCGTCACGATGACGGGCTCGAAGTCGCGATCTTTACCGGCACCGGCGGCGGTTTCTGCGCCGGCGAGGACATGAAGGAGTCATTGCAGCGCGGGGTGCCCGGCGGGCAGCGGCCGGCGATCGAAGACCCGTTCATGTCGGGGGCGCTCGAAAAGCCGGTCATTGCGGCGGTCAACGGCTATGCGATGGGCGGCGGCTTTATGCTCGTCGAGCGCACCGATCTGCGCGTCGCCGTGCGCGAGGCCGTGTTCGAGGTCTCGGAAGCCAAGCGCTGGCTGCTCGGCGGCTACAATCACGGCCATCTCGCGAACCTGCCTTACCCGATCGCGATGGAGATGGCGCTCGGCTTTCGTTTTACCGCCGAGCGGTTCTACCAGATCGGCTTCCTGAACCGCCTGGTCGATGCCGATCAGCTGATCCCGAGCGCCATCGCGATGGCGGAGCATCTGTTGACCTTGCCGCCCGCCTCCCGCGTCAACACGGTCCACATGATGCGCCAGATGCGCCCGATGCCGGCGCCGGAGATGCAGCGCTTGGCCGGGGCTCTGCGTGAGCACGGCGCCAAGAGCGACCTGATGGAGTCGCGCGCCGCCTTTGCCGAGAAGCGCACCCCCAATTTCACGGGCTGGGACAACCCCGAGGACCGGTATCGCCTGCCTACGCTCGAAAGCGTCAAAAGTTGACTCTGCATATTTCCGCTAAGACAGCGGAAATTTGCGTTTTGGCGTCCAAAGCTTGTCCTGTTCTGCCCATAAACGGCGTCGAATCAACTGCTTGGAACGGTATCAGGCGAGCCGCCTGGCAGCGGAATTGTCATGGTTTGGCAGCGGAACGGCAGCGGAATTTGGCGGGCTTTCAAGCGTTGCTTTTTACGACATTTTTATCCTAAATAACAATTGATGCAAGCGTACCGACGGCCTGTGTAGACGCCCGCCTTTAGCCTCACAAGGGGGCGCGTCGCGGCGCAAATGAGAGGATCGGTTAGTGGGTGACCTGGAACAGACGACCGGCGATCGCAACGGTCCGCTCGCCGGGCTCAAGGTGCTCGATCTGACCGAGCACATGGCGGGGCCGTTCTGCACGATGATCCTCGCCGATATGGGAGCTGAGGTCGTCAAGCTCGAACGCCCGGGCAAGGGGGATTCGGTGCGCGCCTGGGGCGACGGCAGCGAGCGCAACCCCTATTTCCGCTACATCAACCGCAACAAGAAGAGCATCACCCTCGACTACAAGCAGCCGCAAGGAAAGGCACTGTTCCTCCGCCTCGTCGAGGGCATGGACGTATTGGTGGAGAATTACCGGCCGACCGTGATGCGGCGCGCCGGGCTCGGCTTTGACGCGTTACACGGGGTCAACCCGCGGCTGATCTACGCCCAGCTTTCCGGTCTCGGCTATGACGGCCCCTATGCCGGGCGCGGCGGCTTTGACCTGATCGCGCAAGGCATGGGCGGGATCATGCATGTGACCGGCGAGCCCGACGGCCCGCCGACCTCGGTCGGGCTGCCGATCTGCGATCTCGGCACCGGGATGTGGGCGGTGCAGGGCATCCTCGCCGCCCTTTACGAGCGCCAGCGCACCGGCAAGGGCCGCCTTGTCGAATGCTCGCTATTGGAGACCGCGATCGGCTTCAGCTCATGGACCTCAGCGCAATGGCTCGCTGACCACGAGGAGCCGACCCGGCAAGGCTCGCGCCATCGCCAGAACGCGCCCTACCAGCGCATGCAGACCAAGGACGGCTACCTGATGGTGGGAGCCGCCGGCGAGGCGATCTGGGCGCGCTGTGCGAAGGCTTTGGGGCACCCGGAATGGTGCGACGACCCGCGTTTTGCGACCAACCAGGCGCGCATGGCGAACCGCGATGCGCTGGAAGAAGTGATGAACGCGGTGCTCACGACAAAGACAACCAACGATTGGGTCGAAGTATTCGAAGCAACCGGTGTGCCGTGCGGTCCGGTCTACGATTATGCGCAGATGTTTGCCGACCCGCAGGTACGCCACCGCGGGCTTGTGCAATATGCGAGCGATTCGGAATTGGGCGAGGTGCCGCACATCCGCACCCCGGTCAGGATCAGCGAGGGGGTGCGGGTCCGCAATGTCGCTCCCAAACTCGGCCAGCACAACGCCGAAATCTTCGGCCGCCTCGGCGTGACCGAGGCGGAAATGAAGGAGCTACGCGCCAAAGGCGCCCTGTGATCGTCTCACGCACGGTACGTCGCCTCGGGTGTTCCCCGCGTGTGGTCAGCGGATGGCGGCTGCGCGGCGTAACCGGTCATTTACGGGAACGGGCCGCGTGAGACCCTCGGGCCGATTGCGATCGTGTGTAAAGGATTTACGCGCGCACGCGCCGACGTAGGCGTGTGCCGGAGAGCCTCCGCTACAACCAGCGCCAAATGCCCGCCGGCCACCCGGCGAGCGGAATGTGCGCCCAGGTTGCGGCGAGCCATAGAATTAGGCCACCGCCCAGCGTGTGCATGCTGAACCCACCGAGCCGCGCCTTACCCGAGACGATCGCGCCGAACGGCCAATAGCTGGTCTTCATTTCCCACTCGGGCCAAGTGTCGTGCTGGAGCGCCTCCTTCTTACGATCCTGCAGCGCCGCTCCGGCCAGCGCCAGAATGATGACCGCGGCCGCGAGGATGATGTTCGCTGCCGCCGGGTAGACAGCGATGTGACAGATACCCCACAGCGCGAATGCCCACATCATCGGATGCCGGGTGACGGCGTAGACGCCGCGTGCCTCGGCGGGCACGGCGGTTGGCCGCCCCGGATTGGGAAGCGCCGGGTTGCGAACGATCGAGCCCATCAGCAGGATCGACGCCAGCAGCATCACGATCGCCGCCGCCGCCCATAGGCCATCGCCGACCGGCCAAAATAGCGTACCCGCAGGTGCCGCAAGATAGGCCAGCGCGAGCCATCCGAGCGTCGCCGCCGCAACAGCCGAGTAGATGCCGAGAAACGCGGCGCTGCCGACAGTGTCGACCATCGGCTTGCGCAGCGGATGCGACAACAGGAAGTGCGTTCCCACGAAGGCGGCGGCAGCCGCTGCGACCGGTCCGAGACCTTCCACGCTGGTCGAACTCCTCGATCAGTGCCGCTGCGGCCGCGGCACCGCCACTGCAATGCGGAAGGATACCTCGTCCCGGCGGCACGATGTAAGTGGTTGTTCAGGCCGGGGCAAACAGCTCCTGCGGTGTGGCAAGACCGCGCAGCCGATGGCGACCGAGCGACACGAAGCCATCGAGCGCCGCAGCCAAATCCGCACTGACGACGATCGGTTGGCCGAGCATCTTGGCCGCATTCTCGATGCGGGTCACCAGATTAACCGCGGGGCCGATCACGGTGAAATCGAGGCGGTCGGCGGCGCCGATATTACCGTAATGGGCGGTGCCGACATGCAGCGCGATAACGATGTCGAGCGGCGGCTCGCCTTCCATCGCCGGCTGATCGGAGAGGCGGGCGACAGCGGTGATCGCTTTGCGAGCCGCAGCGACGGCGGTCGTGGCGACCGTCGCAACCGCGTCGGTCTCGGCGATCGGAAAGATCGCGAGCAGGCCATCGCCGATGAATTTGAGGATTTCCCCGCCATGCGCGCGGATTTCGGCGTCTTGGGCCTCGAACAGGGCGTTGAGGAGCGCGATCATCCGCTCGCTGGGCAGCCGGTCCGAACGCTCGGTAAAGCCGCGCAGGTCGGAGGACCACAGCACCGCGGTCAACGCCATTCCGGCGCCGCGGCGGACTTGTCCGGTCAGCACCTTAGGCCCGGTATTGGCGCCGAGATAAGCGCAAAGCAGATTGTGCGTGATCCAATACTGATTGTGCCGGTCGGCGGCGATCGAGAGGCGCCGCCGCAGTGTTTCCCTGCCATAGCAGACGCGCCGCACCGGGTTCTTCTCATAGGGGATCGCGTCGCTGACCTCGTGCGCGATCATCACCTGCACGATCTCAGCCGTATCTCGCCACCAGGTAATCGTGGTGCCGAGGAATTGCGGATGCAGCGTGGCGGTGTGGAGCGTTACGCGCAAGAGCGGCATTCCAGCGGCGACCAGGCGCCAGGCAAATTCGTCGAAGCTGGCAATGCCCTCGGAGAGTTGGCGCCACTCGAGCAGCCAGTCGGCGATATTGTCGATCGTGTCGTGAACCGGACGCCGTTTGGGCGGACGCGTCAGGGTTCGAACGAGGGTTCGTGTCGGTTCGCGTGAGTTCAGGAAATGCCTGGAGTGCCGGACACTTAAAGTTCGTATAGGTCTGTACAGGTTCGCGCAAGTTCGCTATAGTTCGCGCTCGGGTCGGGCATCAAACCGGGGAGCGAAATGGTGAGGCGGACACTTTCCAGGCTCAGCGTCGGCGAGGTCAAAAAGCTTAGCAAGGTGCCGGGTCGGCATGCGGATGGGGGCGGGCTCTATCTCCAGGTGAGCCCTGCCGGTGTCGCGAGTTGGACATATCGATATCAGATCGACGGTCGCGAGCGATTCGCGGGGCTCGGGCCGCTGCACGCGGTGAGCCTCAAGGAAGCCCGCGAGAAGGCCGCGGTGTTCCGCAAGCTGCGGCACGGCGAGGAATGCCGGGATCCGCTCGAAGAGCGCCGCGCTCGGCGCTTGGCTGCGGCGGCGGCGAACGCGAAGACGATGACGTTCGCGGAATGCGCGGAACGTTACATCGCCGCCAAGCGCCCCGGTTGGAAGAACCCGAAGCATGCGGCGCAATGGCCGAGCACGTTGCAAACCTACGTGTATCCAATCTTTGGTGACCTGCCCGTGCAGGCGGTGGATGTCGGGCTCGTCATGCGTGTGATCGAGCCGATCTGGAACGAGAAACCGGAAACCGCGTCGCGGGTGCGCGGCCGCATCGAATCGGTTCTCGGATGGGCTACCACACGCGGCTATCGCGATGGTGCGAACCCGGCCCGCTGGAAGGACCATCTGGAACACCAGCTGTCGGAGCGCAGCAAGGTGCGGGCGGTCAAGCACCACGCGGCGCTGCCCTATGCCGAGATCGCCGAGTTTATGGCCGAGTTACGCCAACAAGAGGGAATCCCTGCCCGTGCGCTCGAGTTCGCGATCCTAACCGCGGCGCGGACATTCGAGGCGCTCGGCTGCCCGTGGTCGGAAATCGATTTTAAGGCCCGCCTGTGGACGATCCCGGCAGAACGGATGAAGGCAGAGCGTGACCATCGCGTCCCGCTTAGCGCACGCTCGCTGTCGATCCTGGAGGGCATGCAGGCGCTCAAGGAATCCGAGTTCGTTTTTCCTGGCATCAAGCCCGGGCGGTCGCTCAGCGATATGTCGATGCTGATGACGCTGCGTCGGATGGGTCGCGGCGATCTCACGGTGCACGGATTTAGGTCGACGTTCCGTGATTGGGCGGCCGAACGCACCGGCTTTCCGGCTGAAGTCGCGGAGATGGCGCTGGCTCATGCGGTCGGCGACAAGGTCGAGGCCGCTTATCGCCGTGGGGATCTATTCGAGAAGCGTCGGCAGCTTTCGGAAGCCTGGGCGCGGTTCTGCTCGGGCACCACCTGAAGTCGAGAGAGGAAAGGTGGTGGCGCTGCGCTAATGCCCGGCGCGGGCCGTCCCGGCCGCTTTGCGCGGCGACGGGAGGATGGTGAGCATCCCGAGGATTACCTGCTGCGCGAGATGCTGCAGATGGATGGACCGTTAGAGCCCTATCGTCTTGCTCGGGCGATTGTCGAGACCCATCAGCTTCGCGGTGATCGCGAGCCGAACATCAAACGCCTCGGGAAAAATCTCGATCGGCTGCTCAAGATGGTTGCTGCCGAGTTGCAGGAAAGGGGCGCCCCGGCTACCGAGGACGACAAGCGAAAGCACGCGCTGGCAAAGCTATACGAGCCGTGGTTTGCACGTGACCTCGCCGATATGGAGGAGGAACTCCGCCGTGGTCCGGGGGAGATTACCGGGCTGAAACTCGATATCTGCCGGCTGCCGCGCGATCGTGTAGCTGTACTGATCGAGGAAGCAATCCTTCTCTTGCAAGGGCGGCCCGCATCCCCCGCAGCCGAGCGCTTCTTGTCTGCCGCCGCGGCGTTGCTCGCCGAATTGGACGAGCGGTCATCGCCGCCGCTCGTTGTCGAACTGCCACCGAACAGATAAATTCACAAAAACCCGCCGTTCATTTTTATTCCCAATAAAACGGAATAGACTCCCACCTTTGAACTGTGGCGGACTGTGGCGCACCAAGCAACGGAGCGTCACATTTGTGGATATTTCAACCGCACAAACCAGCGAGCCGAGCGAGGAGCTGGGGGTCCTGCTGGTCCCGCCCCTAGAGGCGGGGCGGATACTTCGTGTCGGCAAGACAACGGTGTTCAAGCTGATAAAAAACGGCGAGCTGAAAAGCAGGAAGATCGGCAAGTCGCGCCGGATCAGCCTCGACTCGATCCGTGAGCTGGCGGCCAAAGGCACCCGGTGACATCGGCTGAAATCGACGCACCCGCTGCGCGGCGGCTGCTGCGAGCGGCGATAGTCTGCCGCCGCCGGGCGTTGGTGCTGCAGGCGCTGGGCGCGGCAGCGACACCGCGCCGCGCCATACCGCAGCAGGTGCGCAAGTTCCGTCGGCGTACCCGCAAGGGCCGGACGGCACCGCCGACCACCGGCGACCCCGACCACAAATTGAAAGTGCCCGAGGTTAGCCGACCGGGCGCTTTCGTATCTTCCAGAATGCCAGGGCCAGGGGAGGCCATGACGCGTGCGCAAATGTAGCCCGACCCACGCCTCTTCGCAAGACGTAGTCCGCCAAGAACTCGCCGACATTAAGGCGGAGCTGTTCCGTGTCCTTGCGATGCTCGCCCGACTCCAGGACGGCAAGGCCCGCCAGCCAATCCGAGCAGAGCCGCTCGCTAATTTTCCTGTCGGCAAGTGGCTGGTCCGCGATTTCTCGCGCGGGCCTGGCGTCCGGGTCGTGCTTGAGGAATGGCAGCGCCGTCCGCATCGCTACCTCTGGACGGGACATGCCTGATGCTGGCCGCGACCACATGGGCGCTCGGCCGCCAAGCGCGGTCGCGAAAGCTGCGCGCATGAGCGACGATACCCCCTATGAGGTTAGCGACGTGTTCGACGGGCTCCCGGTAGCGCTGCGGCAAAAATTGGGTGTCGAACCCGATGCGGACGCGGAAATGTTGCCGCCATGCAGCGAGGAGGCGATGGCGTTGGGATTCTCCGCGCGCCACGCCAACGATTTGCGTTATCTCGCAAGCACTGGGCACTGGCTCCTGTGGCGGACGACTCACTGGCGCGTCGAAAGCACGCTTAGGGTGTTCGACTTCTCTCGTATGATATGCCGGGAACACAGCGCCGAGGTGATGGCGTGGGAAAAACCGAATCTCAAACTTGCCGCAACCGTTGCCAGCGCTAAAACCGTTGCCGCCATCGTCTCTTTGGCCCGCGCCGATCGGCGCCACGCCACCGAAGCCGACGCATGGAACCAGCAGCACACCGCGCTCGCAACATCCGGCGGCACCATCGAGCTGCAAAATAGCCTGCCACGGATCAGCCACCGCTCGGATCTGTGCACCAAGATTACATCGGTCGCTCCCAAGAATAGTGAAACGCCTAAATGGACTGAATTTCTTAAAAAGATAACAGGCAACAATCAAGAACTCGAGAGCTATTTACAGCGGGTCGCCGGGTATTGCGCCACCGGCGAAACTCGCGAGCAAGTCGTATTCTTCCTATGGGGCACCGGCGCCAACGGCAAAGGCGTGTTCATCAAGACTATCGCTGATGTGCTGAATGATTACGCCACCGTCGCGTCGATGGATTTGTTTCTCGAAAGCCACAACGAACATCATCCGACCGATCTCGCCCATCTCTGGGGAGCGCGACTGGTCTACTGTCAGGAAACCGATCGCAACCGGCGCTGGGCCGAAGCCAAGCTTAAAGCTATGACCGGCGGTGACAAGCTTACCGCGCGGTTCATGCGGCAGGACTTCTTCGATTTCGTGCCACGCTTCAAGATCGTTATCGCCGGTAACCACAAGCCATCGCTTCGTGGCGTGGACGAGGCCATTCGGCGCCGCCTGCAGCTCGTGCCTTTTACCGTCACCATCCCCAAGGAAGAGCGCGATCTGAAACTCGCCGATTCGCTGAAGGCCGAATGGCCCGGAATCCTACAGTGGATCGTCAACGGCGCCAAAGTTTGGTACGCCCAAGGACTCCAGCCGCCGAGAGCTGTCACCGAGGCCAGCGAAACCTATTTCGCCGAGCAGGACCGCCACGCAAAGTGGCTTGACGAATGCTGCATCATCGAGAAGGCAAAGACCGCATATACCGCCACGCTCTTCGCTAATTGGGCAAAGTGGTGCGAAGACGGCGACGAGCCTGTGGGGTCGGCGAAAGCGTTCAGCCAAAAGCTTGACGAATGCGGCTTTGTACGGATCCGAGGACCACGCGGCGAGCGGATGTTCTCGGGCTTGTGCCTGACCGACGAGGCCGCCGGTTTCCGTGGTCCCTGACACATCTGACAGATCCCGTATTGTCAGCGTACTAATGTGCGCGTGCGCGCGTGACGCGTACAATCTAGCATCTGTCAGATGTGTCAGAACCCGGCCGCGCATCCGCGTAAGCCCGCAGTGATGTGGCGACGGCTTTTCAGTGCGGCCTTGAGCGTCACCTGCCACCCGATGCCGAGCGGTGCTATGAAAGCCCGTGCCTGGAAGCCGCACGGGCGCTCTGGGAACGGCGGTTCTCCCTTCATCGAATTCCGTGTTCACCGCCTGTTTGTTTCGCGATAAAATATTTCTCATGATTATCCATGGCAATTAGAGACAACTTTTCGGGCTTGCCAACAAGAAATTCGTCCACTGCAATATTGCATCCGGGCCATGGTGGATCGTTGTACTCGTCGAGCAGAATGATTCCGCCGGGCGACATTCGGTAGTAGAAATACTCAAGAGTTTGTTTATAGGAATCATATATATCACAATCAAGATGTACAAAACTAAAATAAGAATCTGGAAGAGTATTAAGAGTGTGAGAGAAATACCCCGACATTATGGTCACTGATTCAGTTACATTGAGTCGATTCAGCTTAGAATACACACGGGACATGGAGGTTTGATCGAAACCGTGAAGGCGTTTTTCTGTATCATCTGCGCCACCCAGCTGCAGATCCTTGTGAACATCCTCGTCGAAACCTTGAAAGGAATCGAGGCCGAATATCCTCTTTGCGACCCGTCTCTGCTTTAGGTAGAGCGCCATAGCAGTCAAACTGCTACCCCTGAACACGCCGCATTCAACAGTCTCACCCGGGATGTCGAGAGTACGATCAAGAAGGGAAAAAATAATGTTGATGTTTACATCGCAACACGGGGACGAGACAGTTAGTCGACTGACCGTTGCGGGCGTCTTGACGTCCAGCACACGACCAACCCAACGTGGCCAGCCGGTAATGTCGCGCGAGCGATAGGCGCGGGCGGCAAAAGGTTCAACCACTTTATATACTACAGCCACAAGCGGTTTAACCACTTTATATACCACAAGAGATTCAAACGCTTTCGCTTCATCTACCAAGCCAAGAGGTTCGAGCACTTTATGTGCCACAAGCGTTTTCGCTCTACGTAGAGAGCCTCCCATCAAAAGTGATCTCCCGGTTGAAGGTGAAAATCGGTCATCGGGGGGTTGGGGGAATCGGAAATTACGCGGAAGGAAACTTCTCTTCAAGGATCTACCGTCCGCGTGGGCGCGCTCCGATGATGGAAGTGACATTTCCAAATGGCCGAAAGAGTGAGATCTGTATTTGGTGGACACATTTTTGACTGCGCGCTGCGCCAGTATCAACTCATTGCGGGTGTTCTATCGAGATCAAAATTCTGGTACCACGACGGCAGCAGCGTCCGCATCTTCCCCAACCCCCTCGCGCGCGCGAAATCCCCCGCGCAGTCCTCAGTGCCGCCAGAATGGAGTTTATGTGAATCTGGCATGTGTCCACCAACTGTTTCTGGCATTTACAGAAGTCACTGGGTCGGGCGGCGGGTGGGCGCGGAGCCCCGGCGCAGCGCAGTGTCCGACCGGCGCCGCCGCCGCTGCACCGACGTGATCACCTCAACGTGCTCGATCTTCCCCAGTCATAGACTCAGGCATACTCCTGGTTCTTAACCAAGGGGTAGACCCTGTCCGGTGCTTTAGGCGGCCGCTTCAGTCAGTGCTTCGGGTCAACGAGCTTGGCGAGACACCCGCCACAGCCTTAAGTTGTTGTTCCCGCGCGGTCAATCAAACACGTTCGAATGACAGAGGAAGATTCAGGGCAAGGGATTTCAAGAACGGTTTCTGTCTCCAGACAGAAAGGCGCTTTGTCGAGAAATACTCCCGAGCGTTTGTGCAATCTGTTGTCTGGGCCATGCATTATGTCAACGTTAGGCCGCATTCTTCGACCACAATAAATGTCTTCGGTAACAACCAAATAAGGGAATTTGCTGCAGTTAGCGAGAACGCGGGATATCTGTGAGTTTGACAAATGCTGCAATACTTGGCGAATCAAACAAACATCGCCATCGGGTAATTCGTCTTCGATAATATCAGCGCATATGAAACTAATATTTGCATTAGCGTGTCGCGATTGATTGGACTTGATGAGATCCGGCACAATATCTATTCCGATAAAATTCACCGAGTGAACTGAACAAATCTTCTGTCCAATCTGAAAATCACCGCACCCGAGATCAACTACATTCTCAATGCCGCGTTCAACGATAAATCCAGTAAGCCATTCAGCATAGGGCGTGCCGAATTCATCGAGTGATCCGATGCCCGAGAAGAATTCATTTCCTTCGACCCCGCCCCATAATTTATTGCTGTAGGTCTGGGCAAATGCTTCTGCGACGGACAGTTGGCCATATTGTTGCCTAATCCGGGACCAGGTCCGGGCCCAGATTAGGTGCTCGCGGATCCTCAAGATAGGTTTAGGCACAAAAGGCCTTACTATGCGTCCGAGTTGACTCATGCGTTAAAACCCCCTCTTGCCGCTTCGAGGGGTCATTTCGCACAACTTTGGAGTGGGTCGCAACCGATCCCGTTGCGAGCAACCGATAGCAACCGATCCCGTTGCGATCCGAACTTCGCGCATGAACCAGTTGCCCGGTGTCGAAACTTCGCGCGCGTGTTCAGGATGTCCGAGATGTCCGAGATGTACCGTACAGCGCAACCGGCTCAGATTTGAGCCGGCTTGACGCGATCCATGGATCGTATGGCGGAGGCATCTCCGTCGAACAGACCTCGAAGATCCTGATCCTAAATATCTGTGATCATTGCATTTAGTAAATGCTATAGTCAAGACCCAGGTCCGCTCCCCGATCCACTCCCCGGATGTTGCAAAGAAAGCGTGGTTTGCGCTAAGGTTCGCGACCATGGCCAGTTCTCCCCAAACCTCCCCAAATGTCGTCGCCAAGAAAGCGACGATGCGGCGGGTGCTCGGGCAAAGGCGGCCTCGCGTGATCAGTGAAAAATCAAAATGGAAGTATGAGGATGAGCGTCTGAAGTTCTGGCTTGAGTACTGCGGTGGCGAGTTTACGGCGCATCAGCGCGTGCTTGTGGCGCATGAAATCCAAATATCGTGGGATCGGATAGTTGCTCGCGAGATTGCTGAGAGTGGAGCAAGTAAGGAGGCGATCGCTGCGCGCCGGGAAGTGACACTGAAAGATGGCCAGCTGATTACCTTGCGCAAGCAGATAAACTACACGGTGCCGCATCGTACACCGGAGGCCAAGCCCAAGGTGCCGCAGCTGACCCTCGAACAGCATTTAGAGATGCTTCGTGAGGACGGCTTGTGATCGACGATCCAGTCGCCTTCATCGAGAAGACGCTGGTGAATCCGGAGACAACGCGGCCGTTCGTTCTGACCGATGCCGAGCGGGTGTTTCTGCGTCATGCGTTCGAGTTGACCCCGGCTGGGCGTCTCAAGTATTCATAACTATTGTTTTCAGCACCAGAGAAGAGCGGCAAGACAGCGTTTGCCGCGATGATATTGATTTACATGGTTCGTGTGGCCGGCGGGCGGTTTGCGGAAGGATTTGTGCTCGCCAATTCGTTAGATCAAGCCTCGCTGCGTGTGTATCAGGCGGCGGCGCGCATTGTGCAGGCTAGTCCATTACTGGCGCAAGATGCTAGGGTGACTGGGACGGCTATCACGTTTATATCGACGGGTGGCACTATACTGCCGATTCCGTCTGATTACAGCACAGCGGCAGGTAGTAATCCGACGATCAGCGTATTTGACGAGCTATGGGGTTACACGAGCGAGCGCGATCATCGGTTATGGGATGAGTTGGTGGTGCCACCGACGCGGCAGATAGCGTGTCGGTTGACGGTGACCTATGCGGGTTTCGAAGGTGAGAGCGAGTTGCTGGAGGGGCTGTATCGGCGGGGTTTGAAGGGTGAGCAGGTTGCCCCTGATTTATGGGCGCAACCAGGCATGCTGATGTTCTGGTCGCATCGGTTTACCGCACCGTGGCAAACCGAAGCCTGGCGCGACGAGATGCGTGCGCAGCTGCGGCCGAACGGCTATCTGCGGCTAATCGAGAACCGCTGGGTTTCGACGGAATCGTCGTTTATCGACATGGATTGGTGGGACGCGTGCGTCGATCAAGCCGCGAGGCCACTGCTGGCCAACGGCGCTTTGCCGGTCTGGGTTGGGGTTGACGCCTCGGTGAAACGGGACAGCACGGCGATTGTGGCGTGCAGTTTTGACCATGTGCATCAGCGGGTGACGTTGGTTTGGCATAAGATTTTTCAGCCGAGCCCGAGCGAGCCGTTGGATTTTGAGAATACGGTCGAGACGACGGTATCGGAGTTGTCGCGGCGGTTCTCGTTGCGCGAGGTGCGTTATGACCCGTTCCAGATGGCGGCGAGCGCGCAGCGACTGACGGCGCAGGGGATCCCGATGGTGGAGTTTGCGCAATCGGTTCCGAAATCTGACGGCGGCGACGAGCAATCTGTATGAGCTTGTGAAGGGCAGAAACCTGCAGGTTTATCCCGACGCTGAGATCCGCTTGGCGGTGCAGCGCAGTGTGGCGGTTGAGACGACGCGGGGCTGGCGGATCGCGAAGGAGAAAGCGAGCCACAAGATCGACGTGATTGTTGCGCTGGGCATGGCTTCGCTGGCGGTGGTGCAGGAGGGGATGCCGGACGGGGCGACGCAGCTGCGGCGGTATCTGGCGGCCTTTGAGACGTGGACGGCGCAGTTGAGGATGGGAACCAGTTTTTGTAACCGGGGGGATGGGTGAATGATGACGAAGCGTGTTGATCCGCGGGTGATGGCCGAGGCGACAGCGGCGGCTGCGAAGGTGATCGGCGCCGATTGGGACGATCCGGGTTATTGGACTGCGGGTCGGGGTCGGTGGGGGGCGGTGCGGGATGCGGCACCGAAACCGAAGCGGCCGCCGGCGAGCTTGACGGATAGGAGCAAGGTAATTCGTGATTTCGTCGATGAGTATTGGGCTCGTCGCCGCCGCCGACGGCGGACCCGCGACGAGCTGAGCGAGCAGGCGTTTTCGCATCAGCAGATCCGCGAGCGTAATAAAGGGATCCGCAAGGACGGGGTTGAAGGTGCCGATGACACTAAAGGCTCTGTGCCAAAGCCACCGTCTGGGCTTGGGATCAGCGCTGCCGACCTCGCTGCAATCCAACGGCGGCATTACGACAGCGATTTCGGCTGGTCGATGACCGGCGGGCTCACTCACGAAGTCGAGGGTTCGGTTCGCAAGAAGGGGAACCCGCCGCTGTCGGAAGCAGAAAAAGGGGGAGCTGGCTACCGCTGGGACCCACAACGCCAGCCGGCGGAGTTAAGTGCCGAGCCTAGCGAGAAAGACCGGCTTTACCACTACGGGCCGGAAATTCCGTCGATTGGGGCGAGCAGCCAAGCGCAGCATGACGTCCTTCGAGCGACGAATGTTCGCAATCGCAAGCTGACCGCAGCCGGATTTTGGGGCGGGCGATGAGTGGGCCGACCTGGCAAAGCGAAGCGCAAAGGCCGCATCAGGCGCTTTTCGAGGATGTCGCTCGGCGCAAGCAACAGGCATTTGACGATGCGGTTGCGGCGCGGACGGCTGCGCGGGCTGCGGAGGCGGCGCAGGGTGCGTCGACGTTGGCGACAGGACTGACTAAAGCGGCTGCGATCGAGGCGCTGCGGGAGGCAAACGCCGCTGTCGAGGCGGCCGAGCAGCGCTGCCGCGAGACGAAGTTAGCGGTCGAGGGCGCGGAGCGTCAACACGGTGCGGCTATGACGGCATTGGCCGGATTTGCCGACGTCGAGGCGCGTGTTCAGAACGCTCGGATGGGTTTTGCGCGGACGTCTCCGAACGGTGAATTCGTACTGCCGCCTGCGCTGAGCGAGGCGAGGGCCAAGCGCGCGACTGCGGCGCAAACCGCGCAGGATACGGAGTCGGTGGTTAGTGGCCTTCGGGCTGAGCTAAGCGCGGACGAGACGGCGCTGAGGAAGGCCGAGGCGGCGCGAAAGCTGGCCAAGGATCGGGTGATGGCGGTTCGGGCGCAGGACAACGAGCGGCGCCGCCGGGGTTATTGGGAGGAACTTGGCGATCTGCGCGAGGAATGCGACGCGATGATCTGGATCTCGCAGCTAGACGGGCCGGTGGCGCGCGAGTTGGTTGAGGCGGCCGGGCCGTCGCGGCGAACGGTGCTGCCGGAGGACGAGCGCACCACACCGGAGGCGCACGCGAGTGTGCAAACGCATCATCGGCAGCGGATCAACGCTTGGTCGCGTGCGCTTGATACCGACGCGTCAGCGGAACTTGGTTGCTAAACGAAATTGCGGCGCGGTCGTCTCGTATTCCCCGATCGTGTCGTGATCCTCGCTTCACTGCTACGGGGAGGCGAGGTGTTGCCCGGCCCCGGTTCCTGCCCGGTAATCACTCCCCGGGTGGTCGAGCCGGGGCTGGCGCCGCGCTTTTGAGCCGGGCCAGCAGGTAGCGGGCGGAGTTGCTGCCCCGTTTCAAGGTGCCAGTGTCACCTTGAAATTCCTCTGACCTCCGATCACCACCAGGATCAGCGAGCTTCTCACCCGTCGACCGGTGCGGCGAGCTGCTGCGCGAGATCAAGCCGGCGCGAGGCAATAATCAATACACCGAGGAGGATGGTACCGCCGGCGACACCAAGCTCGGTCGCATTCAAGCAGCGCGCGATGCAGGCTTATCTAAGCGTCAAGCCGTGACCGCGCTGCGCGTCAACAACGTGCCGCGCCTTGAGCAGGGTTATGGCCGGCCGCCGTCGCGCAAACATTTTGGCGCGCAGCCGCTCCGACGTGCGCTTGTCGCCGGCACCGTAACTTTGCTTAACCTGCTCGGCATTAGTAGAGCCTCCAGAATACGACGCAGCCTATCGTGGTTGCGCGGCGGCGACGAGGGCGGCGAGCGCGACGGCGACCGACTCTGGGATCGAGGGAAGCTTCATCACCGCCCCAGATCCATCCCCGCGATCGCGCTTGCGCTCGGGTCCGTCGCGCTCGCGCCTCTGCTCGCGCTCCTCTCGCTTTTGCTCCCGCTCCACATGGAATGCCCGCTCGGCCCGCGGCCATACCTCAGCCCGCGCCGCGGCGAGTTCGCTGCGCGCGTCGGCATAGCTGCGTTCGGCGCGCTCCAGCACCGGCTTCAACCGATCGAGCATCTTGCAGGCCTGGTCGGCCCGCTGTACCTGCTCGCGGGTCCCGGGGCGGGCTCGCTCTACACCTCGGGCTTTGTGTGCGGCTGCGTTCTGCGCCGTGGGTCGGCTTGAGGTGGATTGCCGACCTTCGCCGAAGCCACGGCGAACAAGCAGTTTCCACGGTCACCGGGCGGCGGTGACCTGCTCCCTTTGGCCTGTAATACGGTGGCGCAGAGCAGCATTCTGGGCCTTCAAAGCGGAGACCTGGTGCTCGACAGCGGCCAAAGCTTGGCGCATCACCTCGATCTGCTGCTGCTGTTGCTGAATTGCCTTGACGATGGGCGCGGTGAGCTCGCCGTAGGAAACGCGATAGGTGCGATCCTCGTCGTTTTGCCGCTCGATCAAAGCGAGCCCATGCTCGGGTTCGGATCTCTCGATTGCGTCGTGCAGTGATGCCGGTAGGGCCTGTTCGAGGTCCTGCGCGATAAAACCATAGCGCTCGGTCTCGTCACCATTATTAAAACGGTAGGACACCGGCTTGAGCTTTTCGATGAAATCGAGGCCTAATTCGGCATCGAGCGCCTTGATGTCCTTCTTGCGCCGGCGGTCGGAAATGGCGGTGATCGTTGTGACGTTAGCGTAGATCCTGCTGATAGAACGGTTTCCGAGCACGATCGAGTTTGAGGCGAAAAGCTGTGACTGGTAGCCGAGTGCGGTGCCGTTCGTATAATCGCCCCTGCCGTCGGTGTCCGCAACAGAGCCAAGGTACGTATTGCGGCTGCCGTCTCCGTTATCGTACCCGGCACCGCTGCCCAAGGCGGTGTTGTCGGAGCCCGAACCCGTAGCGACGGGGCCGCCGAGTGCGTCGACCCCGATGGCGATATTGTCGTTGCCCGTCGTGGTGTTATCGAGCGTGGTGGCGCCGATGGCAATATTAAACTCGCCTGTGGTGTTGCTAAAGAGCGCGCCGTCGCCGACGGCGGTGTTGACGCGGCCCGTAGTGTTGCTGAAGAGCGCCTCGACGCCGCTCGCGGTATTTCTGTCGCCTGTGGTATTGCTAAAGAGCGCGTTGACGCCGCTCGCGGTATTTCTGAGGCCTGTGGTGTTGCTGAAGAGCGCGTTGACGCCGCTCGCGGTATTGCTGGGACCTGTGGTGTTGCTGAAGAGCGCGTTGAGGCCGCTCGCGGTATTGTAGAGGCCAGTGGTATTGCTGGAGAGCGCGTTGAGGCCGCTCGCGGTATTGTAGGCGCCTGTGGTGTTGCTTATTAGCGCGTTGAGGCCGATGGCGGTGTTGTAATTGCCCGCGGTGTTGCGATAGAGCGTTCCTTGCCCAAAGGCGGTATTGTAGACGCCAGTGGTGTT
>Ga0306920_100001899_pt1 | contig 26066 bp, 22 predicted proteins | sample flu12Cox44000170_FD_204666 | JGI IMG/M metagenome (GOLD analysis project Ga0306920, IMG submission 204666) | Lab enrichment of tropical soil microbial communities from Luquillo Experimental Forest, Puerto Rico - flux4day.12C.oxic.44.000.170 (v2)... | ecosystem: Environmental > Terrestrial >...
GGCACCCACAAGGACCGCGCCGGCGAGGCTTGCGCCGGTCAGGTCGGCCGCAATGCGTGCGCCGGAAAGGTCGGCGCCATCAAGCCTCGCGCGCTGCATTTGCGCGGCAAACATGCCGACGCCCTTGAGGCTTGCGCGAGACAGATCGGCCTCGATGAGCCAGGCCTGGTCGAGGATCGCGCGGTTGAGCTTTGCGCCGGCAAGCTTCGTCCTGTTGAGCCTGGCGGCGCGCAGGACGGCGCCCGAGAGGTCGAGCCCGGACAGATCGAGACCCGAGAGCTTTTTGCCGGTGAGATTGACCGGGCGCGCCGGCGTTGCCGCGGCGATTGCAGCCTCGACCTCGGCGCGGCTCATCTCGGCCGTGGTCATCTCCGGGGAGCTGAGATCGACGTGCCGCATCATGTCCTGGGCGGCCGCGGCCACCCATCCAAGCGCGAGCAGCGCCGATGCGAAGGCAAGTGTGGTGCGGGCGCGCATGGAACCCATTGATGACCGCTTGAGCGCAGGCGACAAGTGCATAAGATCATTGTGAGGATGAAACATGGAGTCCAAGAGGATGAATTCTCTTGGAGGCATGCGAGGTTTCTCCCTGGGACTTCTGCTTGCTGCCGCGGCCCCGCTGGGCGCGGCCGAGCTCAACGACTATCCGACCGCCGCGCGCGCGGACTACGTCTTCGCGTGCATGAAAACGAACGGCGAGACGCGGCAGGCGCTGGAGCAATGCTCGTGCTCGATCGACGTCATCGCCTCCGTCCTTCCCTACGACCGCTACGTGTCGGCGGAAACGGTCTTGAGCCTCTCGCAGGTGCCGGGCCGCTTCGGCGCCATGTTCAGGTCCCCGGAGCAGGCGCGCGCCGCAACCACCGAGCTCCGCCGCGCGCAGGCGGAGGCGCGCGTCCGCTGCTTCTAATCTTGTCCGAGCGATTCGATGAAGGTTGTCATTCCGGGTTCGCCACCTCGTGGCACCCCGGAATGACGGCGACTATCGAAATCGCTCCGTCTAATTGCTCTCCCTCTCCTCATTCACCGGCCACTCGCCCGTGAACACCTGGCCCTTGGTGTCGGTCGCCTCGACGCGGAAGCGGCTTGCGTCGTTGCGCAGATAGGTGAAGCGGATGTTGGGGTCTTCCGAGATCGAGATGCCGCCCTCCATGGCAAGCAGCAGCTCGTCCCCCTGCCATATCTTCAGCGAGTGCACGAAAAACGGCGGGATGTAGAGATGCGTGATCTGATCCATTTGCAGACCCGAATGGTTCGGATGCTGGATCATGATCTGCGCCTCATGCGTGGCGCTCGTCGCGGCGTCAGCTGGCCTGGGAAATTGTCGAAACCGCATCTGACCGAAACCGGCTCTGTCGGCGTTCTTCGCAGCCGGCGCCGAGCAGCCGCCCGAAGCCTTCACATAGGTCGCGACGACATAGAGCCGGCCATCGCTGAGCTCGGCGACCGCGTGCACATTTGTGTAGGAGTTCACCCGCATGCGGGTCGAGATGGAGGAGATGGTCGCGGTCGGCCCGATGCTGAAGGTCGCCGCTAAAGGCGCCGGGTTTTCGTCGATCACGACGGTAAAGGCGCGCACGCGGCGCTGCTCGCCGGGAGCGAGGGTGGCGCGCACCGTGATTGGGACGATGGCTGCGTCCTCGGCGCGGCCGGGCATCTCGATGGCGAGAACACCCGTCCCGTCGAGGAGCGGCCGTCCTCCGAAAATGTCGCTCGCAAGTCCCGGCCAGGGATCCTTTTGCGCGGCGGGTTCGGCAAGCACGGCGCTTGCGGTCACAGCAAGAAAGCCGATGGCGCAGCCTGCGCGCCGCAAAGCCCGCACCAGCGTCGTGCTCATTGCGCGCACCTCCTGGCCTTACTCCCATTCGAGCTCGGCGAATGCCGCCGTGGCATTGCGCGCATTATACTCCTCGAACAGGCTCCAGCGACCCTTTTCCGTCTCTCCTGCGCTGCGCGAAGCCGCCGCGATCGTGGCCCCGCGCCGGATCAAGCCGCGCACGTCGCTGGTCAGGCGTTGGAGATACTGTCGCTGCTTCTCAAGCGCGGGCCGCCAATCATCGCCCACAGGCCCATGGCCGGGCACAACGCGTCGCGCTCCAATACGCGCCAAGTCGTCGAGTGCAGCGAGCCATCCCACGATGCTGCCGTCGAGCACCGGCACGTGCCCGGTCACCATCAGATCGCCGGCGAAAAGCGTGCCGGTTTCCTCGTCCAGAATGGTGAGGTCGCTGTCGGTATGTGCCGTGCGCCACGCCTTGAGCGAGAGGCCTCGCCCGCCCAGATCGAGCTTCATCTCGTCGGTGACGAGCAGCGTCGGGGCAATGATTTTCACGTCCGCCATGATCGCGTCCCCCATCGAGCGCCGATAGGCGTTGAGATAGAACTGTCCGCGCGTCGCAAGCGCCCGCGGCAGGTTGTGGTGCCCGACGAAAACTGCGCCCTCGCTCTCGAAGGCCGCATGACCGAAGATATGGTCGGGGTGTGCGTGCGTGCTGATGACATAGCGGATCGGTTTGCTCGTACGGGCGCGGATGGCGGCCAGCAGCCGGCGACCTTCGCGCGCGCTGCCGCCGCTGTCGATCACCGCGACCGCATCATTCCCGACCACGAATCCGACATTGGCGATGCTGCCCTCGTTCTCGCGCGTCATGAGTGCGAGCGCACCCATGTGCGTGAACACGCCCGCTGCCGGCTCCGAGACGGCAAGTTCGGCCGGCTGCTGCTGTGCCGGCGCAGGGAAGCAGACAACGCAAAGGGTCGCCGCGAATGCGAGCGACATCATTGCCACTGGTTTGAGCATTGCCACTGATTTGAGCGCGCCAGGCCGTGTCCCGGAGTGTCGTTAAACCGTCATTGGCGTCAGTATGCGAATGACCGCATGCAGGTAAAGCAGGTCCCTCATGTTTGACCGCGCGGCGCGCTGCTGATGTCGAAGGTTTCGGTTGCGAGGGGCGGCGGAATGGGCCTAAGCTTTATCGCTACGATCTCCGGCTCGAGGAACGTCAGCGCAACGGAATCCTGGCGCTTCCTCGTTCGCTTGGTGGGGCACGTCCCCCGCCCGAGCGACACACAGCCGGTCGCTGATCGGATCGGATCGTCGTCCGAGACATCGTCCTGGGAGGATTCCAATGCCAAAGTTTCCGCTTGCAAGCTGCCTGGGTGCTCTCGCCTTCCTCGCTGCGGGAGCGGCTCAGGCGAACGACGACCTCATGAAAATGGCCAAGAATCCCAAGGATTGGGTGATGCCCACCGGGGATTACGCCAACCAGCGCTACTCGGAGCTCAAGCAGATCACCGCGCAGAACGTGAAGAATCTGCAGGTGGCATGGACGTTCTCGACCGGCGTGCTGCGCGGTCACGAGGGAGCGCCGCTCGTGGTCGGCAACGTCATGTATGTGCATGGACCGTTCCCGAACCCGGTCTATGCATTGGACCTGAACAACGAGGCCAAGATTCTCTGGAAATATGAGCCCAAGCAGGATCCGAATGTCATCCCGGTGATGTGCTGCGATACCGTCAACCGCGGGCTTGCCTATGCGGACGGCAAGATCTTCCTGCATCAGGCCGACACCACGCTCGTGGCGCTCGATGCCAAGGATGGAAAGGTGGTCTGGGAGGCGAAGAACGGCGATCCCTCGAAGGGGCAGACCGGCACCTCGGCGCCCATGGTCGTGAAAGACAAGGTACTGGTCGGCATCTCGGGCGGCGAGTTCGGGGTGCAGTGCCACGTGACGGCCTACGATCTCAAGACCGGTAAGCAGGTATGGCGCGCGTTTTCCGAGGGACCGGACAACGAGCTGCTGGTCGATCCCGAGAAGACGACCGATCTGGGCAAGCCGATCGGCAAGGACTCCAGCCTGAAGACCTGGCAGGGCGATCAGTGGAAGATCGGCGGCGGCTGCACCTGGGGTTGGATCTCCTACGATCCCCAGCTCAACCTGATCTACTACGGCTCCGGAAACCCCTCGACCTGGAATCCGAAGCAGCGGCCGGGCGACAACAAATGGTCGATGACCATCTGGGCGCGCAATCCCGACAACGGGGTCGCCAAATGGGTCTACCAGATGACGCCGCACGACGAGTGGGATTTCGACGGGGTCAACGAGATGATCCTTGCCGACATCAACATGGGCGGCACCGCCCGCAAGGTCCTGGTTCACTTCGATCGCAACGGATTCGGCTACACGCTCGACCGGAACACCGGCGAGCTCTTGGTTGCCGAGAAATTTGATCCGAAGGTGAACTGGGCCACCAAGGTCGACATGGACAAGAACTCCAAGACATACGGCCGGCCGCTGGTCGTTCCCCAGTACTCCACGGAGCACAACGGCGAGGATGTCAACTCGAAGGGCATTTGTCCGGCGGCGCTCGGCAGCAAGGACGAGCAGCCGGCGGCATACTCGCCGCAGACGCAGCTGTTCTACGTGCCGACCAATCACGTCTGCATGGACTATGAGCCGTTCAAGGTGAGCTACACCGCGGGCCAGCCCTATGTCGGGGCGACGCTTTCGATGTTCCCACCGCCCGGCGAGAAGAACATGGGCAACTTCATCGCCTGGGATGCCGCCACTGGCAAGATCAAGTGGTCGGTACCGGAGCAGTTCTCGGTGTGGTCCGGGGCGCTGGCGACGGCAGGCGGCGTGGTGTTCTATGGAACGCTCGAAGGCTATCTGAAAGCGGTCGATGCCAAGACCGGCAAGGAGCTCTATAAGTTCAAGACGCCGTCCGGCATCATCGGCAACGTCATGACCTACGAGCATGGCGGCAAGCAGTACGTGGCGATCCTCTCCGGCGTCGGTGGCTGGGCCGGCATCGGGCTTGCCGCAGGGCTGACGGATCCGACCGCTGGCCTGGGTGCCGTCGGCGGTTACGCGGCGCTGCGCAACTACACCTCGCTCGGCGGGCAACTCACGGTGTTCGCTCTGCCCTGAGGCTGACCGCGGTCAGCGCTCGACACTGCGCGCCTCCGACCTCGCTCGAGGTCGGAGGCGTTCACAGTGTCAGTCCGGGCGGAGCCAAGCAGGCAAGCTTGCGCAGCCCTGCATCAACTTGGCTGCGTGGGCGAGAGCCGAAACCACGGGCATGTCCGATGAAGCATATGTGTATCGGCATCATGCTGGCCGTGGGCCCGCTTGTTGTCGGCCTCGCCTTTGCGGACGGTTCCGGCGATCCGGCGGCGGTCAAACAGGAGGACGGAAAATATTACGACAAGGACGGCAATCCGACCTACAAGGTGCAATCCGACGGAACCGTTGACTGGTTCACCTATTCCGGTTTCCGCCGTTATCACTCCGACTGCCACACCTGCCACGGTCCCGACGGCGAAGGGTCCTCTTATGGCCCGGCGCTCAAGAATTCACTCAAGACCATGAGCTACTCCGATTTCACGGTGGTCGTGGTGCAGGGACGCACCAACGTCAACACGGCGCAGGAAAACGTGATGCCGTCATTCGGCACCAACCGCAATGTGATGTGCTATCTCGACGACATCTTCATCTATCTGCGCGCGCGCGCGAACGATGCGGTACCGCGCGGAAGGCCACAGAAGCGGGAAGACAAGCCGAAGGCGGCAGGGGACGCCGAGAGCAGCTGCCTCGGCTTGAGCCATTGAGCGCCGCCTCGAAAGCTTGAGACCATGCGCGCCGCCTCCCTGAAACCGCTCTGCGTTTGCTGCGCTATTCTTGCGGCCGCAGACCTGCAGGGAAGAGCGCTGGCGCAGCAGCAATTGTCGATCGAGCTCATCGACCCGAAGACGCTGCGGGTTTGCGCCGACCCGCACAACATGCCGTTCTCAACCGAGCAGGGCGAGGGGTTTGAGAACAAGCTGGCCGAGCTCTTCGCCGCGCAGCTCGGAAAAGGACTGGCCTATGCCTGGTACCCCCAGGCGCCGGGTTTCGTGCGCAATACGCTCGCTGCGCACAGATGCGATGTTCTGATGGGCATCCCGCAGGGCGACGATCTGGTCCAGGTCACCAACCCTTACTATCGCACGGCCTACGCGCTCGTGCTCAAAACCGACAGCGATCTCAATGGCGTCGACACCATCAGTGATCCGCGGCTGCACGGCAAGCGGATCGGCGTCGTGGCGGGAACGCCGCCTGCGAACAACATGGCGGCCAATGGGCTGATGGCCAATGCCAGGCCCTATCCGCTGGTCGTCGACACGCGCGTCGATTCCTCGGGGGCCGCCATGATGCGCGACCTTGCGGCCGGCGAGATCGATGCCGGCATTCTCTGGGGTCCGCTCGCCGGATATTTCGCGCGCTCGGCCGGTCCGGAAATGAAGCTGGTGCCACTCGTCAAGGAGAAGGGCGGTCCGCGGCTTGCGTATTACATCTCCATGGGCGTGCGCTATGCAGACCAGGACTGGAAGCGGCTGCTCAACGGCAAGATTGCCGAGAACCAGGACGCCATCAACAAGCTGCTCGCAAGCTTCGGCGTTCCCCTGCTCGACGGCAACGACCACCCGCTCGCGATACATTAATTCTGCGGCCCAGTGATTGTGAGTAGCTCTCAGTCAGATCGGCGAGCTCAAATGCTTTCGGAGCGCTCATTCGGCCTCATCCTGAGGAGCGCGCACGCAAGCGTGCGCGCGTCTCGAAGGATGAGGGTGGCCCGGTTTTGCGCCTCATGCTTCGAGACGCGTCGCAGCACTTTGTGCTGCGATGCTCCTCAGCATGAGGGCTCACGAGGTCGCTTGTGAGGGCGGCCGGTGTCCTTCTCGTTGTGGCATGCGTGCTCGCGGGTAGCGTGGCATGTGAGGAAGCGCTCTTTCCGGACGAGCCGGAGGGCTATCGCAGCGCCGACTATCGCGCTCCGACGCCGGCCACCCTGCGCGGGGCGCGCGTGGTCTCGACGGATGAGGCACAGGCGATCTGGAAGTCCGGTGGCGCGGCTTTCATCGATGTCCTGCCGCATCTGCCGCGCCCGCCCGATCTGCCCGCCGGCACGCTGTGGCGCGGGCAACATCGGCAGAACATCCCCGGAAGCATCTGGCTTCCGGATACCGGATACGGCGATCTGTCGGCAGAGGCGGAGGACTATCTGCGTTCAGGTCTGGAGCGGGTCACGCGGCGCAATCGCGAGATCCCGCTCGTGTTCTACTGCCAGCGCGATTGCTGGATGTCGTGGAACGCGGCAAAGCGGGCAGTGGCGTGGCGATACTCTTCCGTCATCTGGTACCCCGACGGCACCGACGGCTGGCAGGATGCCGGGCTCCCGGTTGTGGAGGCGACCCCGGCGCCGCATTCGGGCGAATGAGCTTCACTCGATCGCCTGCTCGATGGTGCGGGCAAGCGCGAACAGGCGTTGCTCGATCAGGACCGGCACCTCGCAGGCATAACTGACCGTGCTGCGCTGCTCGTCGAAGATGCGGGTATCCCATGCCACCCGGTTGGCGAGCTCCTCGATTCGATTCGGGTCGCCACCTCTATCCTGCAGCTCGCGCAGCTCGGCGATCTCGGCGCGGGTCTTCTCGGCAAATTTCCGTTGCTGGCGAAAGAACCGCTCGATGCCGTCCATCACCTGGTTGCGTTCCCGATTGAGGCTGGCGAATAGCCCCGCAAAGATGAGCTTTGCCTTTTGCCGCCGCTCATCGGCGCTGCCGGTGATGTAATCCGAGATCAGCTTCTGCGCCTCGTCGAGCGGCGTGCGGCGCGCGGCGAGCCGTGCAACCAGATCCCTAATAACGGGATCCTGCTCCCAGGCATCGCCCACATCGTCAATCGATGGGCCCGACCACACCGCCGCGACCGAGATCTCCGGCACCTTGATCTGGTTGCAGGGCCAGTCGGAAAAGCGCGGGTCGGCGGCCAGCGCCGTCGATGCCAGGGCGATCTCGATCGCCGCAATGACGAGGGGAAGCGCGCCTCTCAAGGCCGCCTCACGGCTCGCCGCGCCGCGCCAGCAATCCGCGCGAGGGATCGTAAGCAAGAATGGCGCCCACCATGAACAAGGCTGTGCATCCGCAAACGACCGCGAGCGAAATCCAGTTGATCTGCTCGTAGAGCGCAAACCGCACCAGCTCGACCGCATGCGTGAACGGGTTGAGCTCGCACACATAATAGAGCCATGGGCTTCCTTCCCGCACGCGCCACAAGGGGTACAGCGCGGAGGAGGCAAAGAACATCGGAAAGATCACGAAATTCATGGCGCCGGCAAAATTCTCGAGCTGCTTGCTCACCGACGACATCAGCATGCCGAGCGCGCCCAGCATCAGTCCGGTCAGCACCAGCGCCGGCAGGGCGGCAAGATACCCGAGCAGCGGCGCCTCGATGTCCCAGAACCAGGCAATCGCGAGGAAGGTGTAGACCTGCGGCAACGAGACGGCCATGCCGGCAACCAGCTTTGAGGAGAGCAGGAACCAGCGGGGCAGGGGACTCACCAGCAGCGTGCGCATGTTGCCCATCTCGCGGTCGTAGACCATCGACAGCGAGGACTGCATGCCGTTGAACAGCTGGATCAGCAGCATCAGGCCGGGCGCGATGTAGACCTCATATAATATGTATGTCTCGTAGGGAGGGATGATGGAGACCCCGAGCACCTGCCGGAAGCCGGCGGCGAAAATGAACAACCAGACCAGCGGGCGCACCAGCGCGGCAACGAAGCGCTCGCGCTGATGCAGGAAGCGCAGGCCCTCGCGCCAGACAATGCCCTTGAGGCAGACGGCATATTGCAGCGGCGAGAAGCCCGTCAGGAGCGGGGAGGAGGCGACTGTGGCCGTCATGACGTCTCGCTTACGGCCTCATCGACTTGCGTGAGCGCGATGAAGGCGGTGCGAATGTCCGGCGCCTTGGCGATCTCCAGGATGCGCGCAGCCGTGCCGTGGGCGAGAACCCGGCCCTGATGCAGCACCACGACGTCATCGCTGGGCGCGACCTCGTCGATAAGATGCGTGGCCCACAGTGCCGAAACGCCTTCTCCGATCATCCCGCGCACGTGCGAAAGAATGAGCGCCCGTGACTTGATGTCGAGGCCGACTGTCGGCTCGTCGAGAAGGAGCAGGCGTGGCCGATGCAGGAGCGCACGCGCAATCTCGACCTGCCGCATCTGTCCCCCTGAGAGGTTGCGCACCTTGTCGTTGCTGCGTTCGGAGAGCGCGATGCCTTGCAGCACCTCGGCGGCGCGCGCGCGGCCGTCGCGCTTGCCGATTCCGTGCAGCGCGCAATGATAGGTCAGGTTCTGCATGACGGTGAGATCGAGATCGAGGGTGCGCGGCTGGAATACGACGCCGACGCGGCGCAGCGCTTCGCTCGCGGCATGCGCGATGTCATGGCCGAAAATCCGGATTTGTCCGCGCTGGACGCCATAGAGCCGCGTGATCAGCGAGAACAGCGTGCTCTTGCCGGCCCCGTTGAGGCCGAGCAGAACCGTGAACGTCGAGGGCGCAACCGAGAAGCTCACGTCGACCAGCGCCGGCCGCGCGCCATAACGATGGCTCACGCCCGCGATGGCAAGTGTCGGCGCCTCTGCCTTCTGCAAGGTCACTGCCGCGAGATCGCGATGCCCCAGGGCAGTTCGCCGACCTGGATCGATTTGATGACCTTGAGGCTTGCCACATCAATGACCGAGACATCGTTCGAGACGCCGTTGGTGGTCAAAAGATATTTCTCGTCGGGGGTGAATGCCATGTGCCAGACGCGCTGACCGACGAGCAGATATTTCTCGACCGCGTGCGTCACCCCATTCACGACGGCGATGCGGTTGGCCGGGCCGAGCGCGACGAATCCCGTCTTGCCGTCATGCGTGATGCTGATGCCGACCGCCTGGACTGCCTCCTTGCGTAGCCCCGGGATGTCGAAGCTGATCTTTGCCGTCACCGCGTGCTTGACGGGGTCGATGACGCTCACGGTGCCGCCGATCTCGGAGGAGACCCAGAGCTCCGAGCCGTCGCGCTTGAATTCCGCAAAGCGTGGCCGCGCATCGACCAGCACATTGGCGACGATCTTCCGCGTCTGCGTGTCGATGAAGTGCGCCATGTTGGTCGTTTCCGACGTGTTGACCAGGATACGGCCGTCGGGGCTGATGCCCATGCCTTCCGGCTCGACGCCGACCTGGACCTCGCCCAGACGGACGCGGCGCTCGAGATCGATGATGGTGACGGTATTGTCGTTCTCGTTGGCGACATAGAGCAGCTTGCCGGTGGGATCCTGGGTGAACAGCTCGGGATCGGGACCGGAGGGCAGGACCGCAACCACCTCTTGCGTGGCGGTGTCGATCATCTGGATGGTGTCGTCGTCGCCAACCGCGACCAGCACGAACTTGCCGTCCCTGGTGAGCTCGATGCCGCGCGGCCTTTGCCCGACCTTGATGGTGCTAACAACCACAAGCTTGTCGGTATCGATCACGCTCACCGTGTTGCTCTTCTCGTTCGAGACATAGGCGGTGAACGCGGCTGCCGGCACGGAGAGGAACAGGAGCACGGCGGCGGCAAGGAAGGCTGCGCGGGAGATCATCAGTTCAACCTGCATTTGCTCTCCGGCCGATCGACGCCGAGCGTATCGAGCTCCGAGACCTGGTGCAGAAATCCTTCCTGCGGGGAGACCGAGACGACCATTTTGCCGTCGGTCAGTAGAATCGGCTGGCGCAGCTGCAGGTTCCAGTCGCGCAAGGTCAGTCGCTGGCCCTTGAACGCCGCGAGCGCAAAATCCGGGCTCTGGAGAAAACCGAGCAGCGTCCTGGGGTCGGATGAACTCGTCCTTGCCAGGCCTTCGCCGATCATGCGCACGGCCGACCAAGCCTGCATGTCGCGGGCGGTCATTCGCCGCGCGAAGCTCTTTATAAAGCGGTTCTGCATCTGCACCGCCCCCCACTGATCGTGGGAGCTGTGCCAGCTCGTCGGAACGAGACCGGCCGAGCCCGCAACCGGCCTCGGGTCCCAAGTGCGGTACGGCAGGTACGATGCGAAGACCTCGCTCTCGTCGGCAGTCACGAGGATATCGTAGGCGGGCAGCCCCTGGGTGAAAACCGGCATCTGGCGCTGAACCTGGGCGATACCGCTGTCGGTCCTGCGCGCACCCCCGGTGTCCTCAAACACCTTGTCCTGGACGATGCGCGCGCCAAAGCGCTTGGCCGACCGGCGCAGGGCGTCGCCGAAGAGCCCATCCGCCGGGTGCGAGCCGACCACAAGGACCCATCTGCGCCATTGCTTCCAGACGAGGTATTGCGCGAGGCCATCGGCCAGCATGGAGCGGGTGGGAGCGACATGGACCACGTTGGGGCGGCAGTCCTCCTCGCGCAATCGGTCGTCTGTTGCGCCGACGTTGAAGAGGAGGATGCCGCGCGGCCGGCCGGCGTCTGCCGCCTTCAGCAGCGCCTCCGCGCTGAGATCGGTGATCACGAGCGCAGTGCCGCGCTCCATCAGGGCAGCGATTGCCGCCGCGGGATCATCGCGCTCTGCGAGGCGTGCCTCCTCGAGGGAGTACTGCTGGTCGAGGAACTTGCCGGTGGTGTTGTTGTCCTCGATGGCGAGGCGAGCACCGGCGATCCCATCATCGCCCGCCGGAATATCGAGGAGCGAGAGGCGGCCCTTCGGCTCGCTCTCGTGCAGATAGCCGATTTTGATTTCGGTCGTATGCCCGCGAGCCACCAGCAACACGAGCAGCAGGATTGCAGGCAAGAAGAGGCGGATCAAGCAGAGGCGCTCCGACCATGCCCGCCCCCGCGTCGGATGAAACGGACTTTTCTCGCGCAAATCAAGCGCAGTACCGCTGATAGGAGACACGCACCGCGTCTGATTGTATGAAGGCGGTCAGATACCCTATGGCAACACCTGGTCCCCTGATCACCGTGCGAGGGCTATTGTGAAACGACGCTGCTTCCTCGGGCTGCTCGGTGGCGCAGCGGCGGCATGGCCGCTCGCGGCGCGTGCGCAACAGCGTCCAGTGCGGCTTGCATTCATTCCTCTCGGCTCGCCGTCCAACCCTTACGACCGTTCGCTCGTCGAAGCATTCCAACGAGGATTGCGCCGCGTTGGCCTGATCGAAAATCAAGACGTTGCGCTTGATATTGTCTGGCCCGGGGACCGTCCTGATCAAGCGGTGAGTGACACCTTGCAGCGGGGTGCGCAACTATTGATCCCATGCGGCTCAAGCGCCTCGGTGGCGGCCAAACGGCAGACCTCCACCATCCCGATCGTATTCCTGAGTGTCGGCGACCCCGTAGCGATAGGCCTGGTCGAGAGCCTGTCGCGTCCGGGACAGAACGCAACCGGGTTCAGCGATATCCTTGCAGAATTGAGCGGCAAGCTGGTGGATGTGACGGGGGAGCTGATCAAGCCGCACCGGATCATTCATTATCTCTGGCACACAGCGTGGCCGGATGGCCAAAACCGCTACCAAGCCACGCAGGAGGCGGTGGGTGCCGCAGGAATGCAGCTGCAATCCAGAGGCATTGCTGAAATATCTGAATTGGATGCTGCAGTCGCGGCAATAAGGCTGAGCGGCTCGCCAGCGTTCATTGTGCAGCCGAGCCCGTTCACCTACGGGCACCGCGACCGCATCATTGCATCGGCGAAGAAGAATGGCTCGGGGACGATTCTTGGCTGGCCGGTTGCAGCCAGAGAAGAGGGCGCATTGGCCGGATACGGTCCCGACTACGTTCACATGTACAGTCGAGCGCCGTTCTACGTGGACCGCGTCCTCAAGGGCGCGAAGCCGGCCGACCTCCCGGTCGAACGGCCGAGCAAGGTGGAATTTGTGGTCAGCCTACAGGCCGCCAAGGCGCTAGGCATTGAGGTGCCGCTAACTCTGCTGGTTCGGGCTGATGAGCTGTTCGAATGAAGGCGCGAGATGTCGGTTATTGGCACGGGGCTGCCATGCGGACATGTCCGCTATTGCGGTGAGTCTTGGAGGGCAAGCAGACTTGCCGCAGACCGCGCGATCAAAACGTGATATCCTCCCCTCGTTGCATGGGCATGACCCCCACGAGAGGGTCACATGGCAATTTGTATCCGGCGGCGAGAATTCATTGGCACGCTGCTAGTGGGCGCCGCGTCGTGGCCGCCCGCGGCGCGCGCAGAGCAGACGGCGCATATACCGCGCATTGGAATTGTTGACGACGCACCGATGTGGCAAAGCTTCCGCCAAGCCCTGCGGGAGCACGGCTACGTCGAAGGCCAGAGCGTCAACTACGAATACCGCTACAGCGAGGGTGCGCCGGATCGCCTCGCGGTCTTAATGGGCGAGCTTGTCCGCCGCCCAGTCGACCTGATCGCGGTCTACGGTACGCCGCCGACAGAAGCGGCTAAGGCGGCGACGGCGACGATCCCGATCGTGATGGTTGGCGTTGCCGATCCCGTGCGCGCGGGCTTAGTGGCGAGCCTCGCCCACCCGGGCGGTAACATCACTGGCAATACTGTGCTGAGCCCCGACCTCGGCGCCAAGCGGTTGCAGCTCCTGCGCGAGGCGATCCCCACAGTGGCGCGCGTCGCCTATCTCACCAATCCCGATAACCCCGCCACCCTGGACGTGCTCGCCGAACTGAAGCTTGCAGCTGCGCCGGCTGGAATGGCGCTCATCGGCGTCGAGTTCGGCAGCGCCTCCGACTTCCATGCGGCGCTCGCCGTCATGCTGCGGGAGCGCACCGAGGTGCTTCTGGTGAGCAATGATCCGTTGCACCAGCTACACGTCGGCCAAATCATCGGTTTTCTGGCGCAGAATAGGATCGCGGGTATGTTCCAGTCGAAGGAGAACGTGGCGGCCGGCGGGCTCATGGCCTATGGCGCGAGCCTGCCCGAACTATTCCAGCGTGCCGCGACCTACGTGCACCGCATCCTGCAGGGCACCAAGCCCGCTGACCTTCCGGTTGAGCTGCCAACCAAGTTTGATCTCGCGATTAACCTCAAGACTGCACGCGTGCTCGGTCTCGACCTGCCGACTCTGCTCGTTGCGCGCGCCGACGAGGTCTTCGAATGAATGCGCCGCTCGCTCATCTCGCTGCTGGGCGGCGCGGCGGCATGGCCGCTTGCGGTGCGCGCGCAGCAGTCGGCCTGACCGTGACATGAAACGGCGCGAGCTCAGCGCGCTGCTGGGCGGGGCCCGCGAGAACCGTCGCCGGCCTCATGCTTCCTGCGAGACGAGCTCCACAGCGCGGCGGATCAGCTCCGGCAGGTTCTTGGCATTGAGCTTCTGCTTGAGCTGGGAGCACGCGTTGACCACGGTCTTGTAGCTTACATTGAGCTCCCCGGCGATGCGGCCGTAGGGTTTTCCTTCCGCCAACAGCGAGAGCGTCTGCAATTCCCGCGGTGTGAGATCGGCGAGCGGGTTCGAGCGCAAGCCGGTGCGCACAAGCGCGACCTGCATGGCAAGCTCGCTGCTCAGATACGGCGTGCCGGCGCGTACCTGGTCGAACGCCCGCATCAGCTCATCCGACGAGGTGTCCTTGAGCGCATATCCGGTGGCGCCGGCCTCGAGCGCGCGCGCCGCGATGACGGGATCGCTGTGCATGGAAAAGACCAGGATGCGTGTGTGCGGATCATGCGCGTGCATGCGGCGGATCACGTCGAGCCCCCCGAGCCTGTTTCCCTGCATGGTCAGATCGACAATGACCACATCGGGCCGGTGACGGCGATAGAGCCGGTAGCCGGAGGCCGGGTCACGCGCCTCCAACACGGTCGCCACGCCGGCATCCTCCAGCATGCGCCGGCATCCCTGCAGCACAATTGGATGATCATCGATGATGAGAACGGCGGTCATGCGTGGGAACGCCCCCGATCCGGCCGCCGATCCCGTTGCTGCATTTTCATGTCGCAAGAGCCTCCGCCCGGGCGTCGAGCGGAATGACGATGCGGATGCAAGTGCCGCGGCCGGCGCCACCCTCGAAACGGCAGCTCCCGCCCAGCGCCTGCACGCGCTCCTGCATGCCGCGGATGCCGAAGCCGGCCGGTGCTGCGGGATCGATTCCGCAGCCGTCGTCCTGCACCGTCAGCGCGAGATGCACGGGGCTTGCATTGCCGGCCGGCCCATTCTCGCCCGTTTCGGAGAGTGCGACGCTGATCTTTCCCGCCCGCGCATGGCGCACCGCGTTGGTCAGGCTTTCCTGCACGCAGCGATACACCGTCAGATCGATCGCCTCGCCGTAGCTGCGCACGACCTTGCCCGCGGTGAATGAGAAGGCGGTCTGCGGCTGCTGCCGCGCACGATCCTGTACCAGCTCGGAGAGGAGGTCGCGCAGGGGCACGTGGCCAAGCGCCATGGGGCGCAGCCGGTTGAGCATGCTGCGGTTGATGGCCTGCAGATGCTCGATGATCGCGAGGCTCTCCCGCACGCGTTCCGTGAGCTTGCCGCGCATGGGATCGGGCAGCCCTGCGGCCGCGCTCGCCATCGAGCTGGCGTTGGCCTTGAGACCGAACAGGCTCGGCCCGACCTCGTCGTGCAGATCGAGCGCGGTGCGTTTGCGCTCGTCGTCCTGCGCTGTAATGAGCCGATGGCTGAGCGCCTCGTTCTCGGCCCGCATCCGCTCCAACGCCTGCGCGAGCGCATTGAAACGATCGGTGATGGCGGCAAGCTCCTGCGCCTGCGGTCGCGGCAGCCGTACCCGGTAATTGCGCCGTTCGAGGTCGGCGAGGCCGCGGGCAACCCCGGTGAGCGGGTCGAGCACCCGGCCGAACAGGACATAGAGCATGGCGATGACCGCGAGACCCATCAGCAGCGCCAGCATGCCGAGTGCGGTCACATTGTCCCACACCTCGGCGATCTCGTCGCGCGGCTCCGCGACGATCTGCACGGCGCCGATGCGCTGGCCGGCGGCGATGACGGGCACGTCGCGGCTTGCGATTGCAGGCGCGATCAGCGCGGCAAACCATGATGGCGCGCGCGCGACCGGCGCGGGATCAGAGCCGCCATCAGACGCGCGTATCGGCAACGCCGCGCCGGCTGCGTCCTTCACCACGATCCGGACGTGACGGACGAGGCGCAATGGCGAGGAGAGGTCGGCAAGAAACCTCTCCGCCGGCACCTCCTGCTGCATGAGGGCAACCGCCTCGGTGACCAGGAGCTGCGCGAGCTCCATTGAGGCGGCGATCTCAACCCGCGTTGAGGTGCGCGCCTGGATCACGGTCACGGCGCCGCCGAGCAGGCCGGCGACCAGCTCGATCAGCACGACCACAAGCAGGAGCTGCGCGCGCACGGAGCGGCCCTGCCAGACGGCATGCGCCAAGCCACGCGCTGAAAGTTGCAGCCGCGCGGACGCGGTTCGGCCGACTGTCTCGGTGCTCATTACGTGCCCCGGTTCTTGGGAGCATGCATCCCTATACCTCGAAAGTGTCTCCCCGCGGCCACATTGCCAGAAGTTCCCGTGACGTTTGGAAGTAGTGATAGAGACGCGGGCAAAAGCAAGCCTCGATAATACCCCGGTCGGGTGGGGCGTACGTGCCATGTTCGGGGAAGGTCGCGCGGCTCATTGCGCATGCCCGGGGTCGAGCCCGCGCGCCGGGCGGCTGCTGCCGGGCGTGGCGGCCTTTGCCGCCCTGATGGCGCCGCAGGCTGCCTTCCCGGAAGACAAGCCCGTCAACGTTCCCGAGGTGCGCGTCATCGCCAACACGCCGGTGGCGCCTGCCAGCCCGCGTCCGGCAGCGCGAGCTCCCGCGGCTCCAGCGGCAGCACCCGCCGGGCCAGCCCCGGCGCGCCGTGCCGCCACTGCGCCCGCCTCACGAGAACCAGCAGCGGTGCCGCTCGATCCGGCCCTGATTGAGATCGATAAGGTTCCTGCAAACGTGCAGACACTTGGACCCGCCGATTTCGAGCATGAGAAGGCCCCCGACTTGCTCGATGCCATATCGCGCCGCCTTCCCGGCATCGCGCTCGGTGACCAGACCGGCAACGAATTCCAGCGCGACCTCAACTACCGGGGTTTCGTCGCCTCGCCTGTCATAGGCACCCCGCAGGGACTGGCGGTCTATCAGAACGGCGTGCGGGTGAACGAGGTATTCGGCGATGTCGTCAACTGGGACTTCATCCCGGAGACGGCCATCAATCGCATGACGATGATGCCGAGCAATCCGGTCTACGGGCTCAATGCACTCGGCGGTGCGCTCGCCATCGACATGAAGAACGGATTCACCTACCGCGGCACCGATGCGGAGCTGCGCGGCGGCTCCTTCGGGCGGCGCGGCGTTACCGTGCAGACCGGTGGTCAGGCTGGGAACCTCTCCGCCTATCTCACCGCAGATGCCATCAACGACAACGGCTGGCGCGACTACTCGCCGTCGCAGCTGCGCCGCATCTATGCCGACCTGGGCGCGCGTGGCGAGCAAACCGAGTTTCACGTCACCTTCACCGGCGCTTCCAACAATTTCGGCGCCACCGCCGCCACTCCGCTCCAGATGCTCGACCAGCGCTGGTCAAGCGTTTACACCGTTCCTCAAACCACGCAGAACCAGCTCGCGTTTACGACCGCGAGCGCCAGCTGGAATCCCACCAGCACCCTCTCGTTCCAGGCGAATGCCTACTACCGCGGATACTGGCAGCACCATGTCGATGGCAACGGGACGGCCGCCCAGAACTCGGACTGCCCCGACCCCGCCTTTCTCTGCTTTCCCGATATCAACGGCAACCTGGTGAATCTGACCGGGCTCAATGGGCAGCCAGTTCCCGCAACCGGTGTGCTGGCCAATAGCGTGCTTGCCGAGATCGACCGTACCTCTACCGCAGCCAACAGCTTCGGCGGCTCGGTGCAGGCGGCGACCACGGCCAAGGTTCTGGGCCACGACAATCGTTTCGTCGTTGGCGCCAGCACCGACAACGGTCGGGCCCAGTTCGACACCACGAGCGAGCTCGGGACCATCAACCCCGATCAGTGGCCGGTTGTGCAGGGGGTCGGAATCTTTATCAACCAGCCTTCTGGCGATGTGGCCCCGGTCGGCGTGCTGTCGAAGACGCGTTACACCGGGGTCTATGCAACGGACACTTTCGACATCACGTCGAGGCTATCGCTGAGCTTGGGCGGTCGCTTCAATGTCGCCCAGATCGGTTTGACCGACACAATTGGCAACAACGATGGTCTCAACAGTGACCACACGTACAGTCGATTCAACCCGGTGATCGGAGCAACCTTCAAGATCACCCCGAATGTCACTGCCTATGGCGGATATGCGGAGGCCAACCGGGCGCCGACCCCCCTGGAGCTCGCTTGCGCCGATCCGATGCGACCCTGCCTGCTCGACAATGCGCTGGTCGGCGACCCGCCCTTGAAGCAGGTCGTCTCCCATACCTATGAGGCGGGCCTGCGCGGGCACTTCGGGACCGATGCAAAGAAGGGCGTGCTCAACTGGAACCTCGGGGCATTCCGGGCGAGAAACGCCGACGACATCATCAACGTGGCGAGCCCGCTGGTGGGCCATCAGTATTTCCAGAACGGCGGCGACACGTTGCGTCGCGGAATCGAGGCGGGCATGTCCCTTCAATGGGACCGCTGGAGCCTGTTCGCCAACTACACTTACGTACAGGCTACCTTTATGAGCCCGCTGATATTGTCCTCGCCTTTCAATCCGTTTGCCGATGCCCAGGGCCGCATCTTCGTAGCTCCCGGCGATCGTATTCCGGCCGTGCCGGACTACCGCGCCAAGGCTGGCGTCGATTACAAGATCACTGATGCTTGGAAGCTTGGAGCCGACATCAACATGATCGGCAGCCAATACCTTGTCGGGGATCAGTCCAACCAGAACCCGAAGGTGCCGGCCTATTGGGTGGCCAACCTCCACACCTCCTATCAGGCGACAAAGAACATCGAGCTGTTCGCCCTGGTGCGCAACCTGTTCAACCGGCACTATTTGACCTACGGCACCTTCTTCCAGACAGATTCGTTCCCGTATCTCAACCTGACCGATCCCCGCACGTTCATTCCTGGGATGCCGTTGGCCGTGTACGCAGGCCTGCGCGCGAGCCTGTGACCGAGTCGCCATCGTGCTTGCGCCACGGGGCGATCAGAGACTCGATATCGATGACAGGGTCGATGTGGTGCCGGAAATTAGCAACTCTAACCGTTCAATGCCCATTACCACGAAAGCTGTTTTTTGACACTCCGTTCTACAACACGAATAATCGAAAGATCGCGAACCCACGTTGACGCTTCAAAATTCGCAAGCCCCTGCACAGCACTGGCCAGATTTGGCAAGGCCGCGTATACTCTCGTCGGCGGGGCCGTGATTTTGTCGTCGTGTCATTTTTCGAAGGAGAGACCGATGGGTTCGAAGGAGACACCGATGGGTTCGAAACGAACTAGCCGCAGGGAGCTCCTAAAGAGCGGCGCCGCATTGGCCGGTGGGTTGACGACGGGCGCGGTAGCGCCGGCGCTCGGCCAAACACACGACCATGCATCCGGTCAGCCACCTGCACAGGTCAACCCGATGATCATGGGCAGCAAGGAGTTGATCGAATACGGCCAGCGCTCCCGTTACGTGACCTCGGTGCGCATACCGCACCCGATGGGCGGCAGGCCTTCACCCGACGCGTTCGGGAAGGTGTTCCATGTGGCCTCGCCGCTGCAGGATTCTGTTGGCGTGATCACGCCATCGTCGCTCCACTATGTGGCGACGACCCGCGGCTCCTACATGCCGGACATCGATCCCAAGCAGCACACCCTGATGATTCACGGCCTGGTGGATCGGCCCCTGGTCTTCACCATGGAGGACTTGAAGCGCCTCCCATCAGTCACCCGGTTGCATTTCATCGAGTGTGCGGGAAACCGGCACAATGCACGACAACGGACCGTGCAGGAAACGCACGGGATGACCAGTTGCGCCGAATGGACCGGCGTGCTCCTCTCAACGCTGCTCAAGGAGTGCGGCCTGAAAGGCAGCGGGACATGGTTTGTCGCTGAAGGCGCTGAGGAAGTGAAGGGCGCCTCGAGCATGCCCATCGCCAAAGCGATGGACGACTGCATCATCGCCTACGGTATGAACGGCGAAGCCTTGCGACCGCAGCAAGGGTTTCCAGTGCGGATAATCCCCCCCGGCTTCGAGGGAATCTTCCACACCAAGTATTTGCGGCGCATCAAGATCGTCGACCGGTATTACATGAACTACAACGACTTCGGGCATCTCGATAAGGATTCGGAAGAAGCCGCGCTCGGCTTCCAGATCGGACCCAAGTCGGTCATCACGCACCCATCCGGCGCACAGCAGCTGCCCGGCCGCGGATTCTACGAGATCCGAGGGCTGGCCTGGTCCGGCGGGGGCGCCGTTAAGACCGTGGAGGTATCCGTCGATGGCGGTAAGAAGTGGAACCTCGCCCGGTTCACGTCGACTCCACAACGCATGGCGCATGCCCGGTTCACCTTCCCTTGGAATTGGGATGGAACGGAGACCGAGATTCTGTCGCGCGCCACTGACGAGATCGGGCAGGTGCAGCCGCTGCGGGAGCAGATCGCTCAGTGGTGGAACGTGCCTGTAGAGCGAAATTACAGAGTACCTGGTCTCGATAACAGCATTATGCCGTGGAAGATCGGCAAGGACGGGAGCGTGACCAATGGGCTCGCTTAGGCTCGTCACCGTTATGCTGCTCCTGGGAAGCCCCGCCTTCGCGCAGTCTCCCACCTATGGCGTGGGACGCACTCCGACCGCAGAAGAAATCCGCGCCTTGGATATCTCGATCGGTCCTACGGGAGAGGAACTCCCTCCGGGCCGCGGCACCGCCAAGGAGGGCGCAAAGGTCTATGAGCAGCAGGGGTGCATCGCCTGCCATGGCGAAGCGGGCACCGGGGGGCCGGTGCCTGGAGGCGCGCCCGCGTTGAAATCGAAAAAAGGCGAAGATGTTCCCATCTGGGAACGGGAGCGCATCCTACCACTGCGCGCGCCGTTTGCGACCACGGTGTGGGATTTCATCCATCGCGGGATGCCTCTCCTGAGAGAGGGGACTCTCACCGCCGACGAGGTATATGCGCTGACGGCCTACCTGCTTTTCCTGAACAAAGTGATCCCGGAGGACGAAGTACTCGACAAAGAGAGTCTGCCGAAGGTCAAGATGCCGATTGGCGATCATTACGGCCGGCTGCCTGACTGGAAGCCCGGGACGCGAAGACTTGAGGGTTATCCCTACTAGCTAGGGCCGCAATCCGGCACGCCGCAGCGCTTTGCGCCGCCCTTTCTTCATCAGGCCGATGAGGCGTCTTTGCCGTCCCACGTTCCCCGGCTCGCGCCCTTCGAATATTCCGTGGCGCGCTGCCGTGCGGCCCCCAGGGCCGTCCGCGGCGAGCGCAGCGGGAACGGAGGTCGCCGCGGTGCTTGTGCCGCGGGTAGTCGCGATCTAGGATGAGGGCCAATCGCCAAACGGGAGAGACGACCTATGGCCTGGACCACCCCGATCCTGGAAGAGATCTGCATCGGGCTCGAGATCAACGGCTACCTGCCGGCCGAGTTCTGATTCCCCGCCCCGCGCTGGGGCTGTTCCCGAGCCCGGCGCACAGGCACTATCTGGAAGCTCTGTGAGCCGATCGTCCCGCGAGGGTCGATCGCAGTCGGCGTCTTCGGCGTCACCCCCGGCGACAGTTCAGGCGCGCACGCAAACCACTTTCACGGCTTCGCCCTTATCGAGGCTCTGCCCGATGGAGGTCTGTGCGAGATAGGCCTGCCCATGCATGAGGCAGGTTACCGCGCTCTGGAATGTGGCGGGCACGTGCAGGACCTGCAGCGCGTTCTCGCGTGTGCAGGCCCGCAGATCGGGGAAGACTGCAAGCGAGCACACCAGGATCAAGGCAGTCATCGCCAAAAGCTCCCATCGGCAAGGGATGGGCACTCCCTCTGACTTTTTTGGCCTCGCCAACATCGAGGATGCAAGGCGCGTTTGTACGCGTTACCAGCAAGGAACGGGCCAATCGCCAGTTCCCGATCCGGGTCTCACACGCGCGTGACCGTAACTGCTGTCATGGCAGGAAACCGGTCGAAATCCACGGCACGGCCGCCACCACAGCGGTCCCGACGATCAGCGCAAGCATGTAGGCCCAGATCGGGCGCATGCCATCGGCCGGATCGACGCGGCCGATCGCGCAAGCGGCGTAGTAGCCGACCCCGAAAGGAGGAGCGAACAGGCCAACTCCCATCGCAAGCGTCACGACCATCGCATAATGCACCTCGTGGATGCCGACCGCCCGTGCAATGGGAAACAGGAGCGGGCCGAACAAAACGATTGCCGGGATGCCTTCGAGCACCGAGCCCAGCACGACGAAGGCTGCGATGGAGGCGGCCATGAAGGTGATGGCCCCACCCGGCAGCCCCGTCATCGCCGCTGCCAGCGAGCGCGAGAAGCCTGACTGGGTCAGGCCCCAGGCCATGGCGGTTGCCGTGCCGATGATGAGCAGGATCGCGCCCGAGAGGGAGGCCGTGGCGGCGAGCATCGGTCTGAGTGCCGCCCAATCGAAGCGGCGGTAAAGCAAAAGCCCGGCAAGCGCCGAATAGGCGATGCCGATGGTCGAGACCTCCGTTGCCGTGGCCACCCCTTCGACGACGGCGGTACGGATCAGGAAGGGCAGTGCCAGCGCCGGCAGCGCGATCAGAAAAGCACGTCCAATCTCGCGCCAGCCCGCGCGGGCGACCGCGCCTGGCTTTTCGCTATGGTTGCGCTTCCACACCACGGCGCAAAGCAGGATCGCGAGCACCAGTGCCGGCAGCAGTCCGCCGGCAAACAATGCCGCGATCGAGACCCCAGTCACCGATCCTATGGTGATGAGCACGAGGCTTGGCGGCACGGTTTCGGTCTGTGCGCCGGTCGCCGACAGGAGCGCGACCAGGTCGCCTGGCCTGGCGCCGCGCTCTTTCATCTCGGGAAACAGCACGGGCGCGATGGCCGCCATGTCGGCCGCCTTCGAGCCGGAAATGCCGGAGACGAGATACATCCCGGCAACAAGAACGTAGTGCAATCCGCCGGAGACATGTCCCAGCAGGCTGGCGAGGAATGCGACCATGGCGCGCGCCATGCCGGTCATCTCGATCAGGAGTCCGAGAAAGACGAACAACGGCACTGCGAGCAGGATGAGGTGGCTCATGCCCTCGTCCATGCGCCCGATGAGAACCGTCAGCGGTGTTTGCGTCGTCAGGGCGAGGTAGCCGAAGATCGCAAGCCCGAAAGCAAACGCGATCGGCACGCCCGCGAACACGGTTGCTGCGACAACGCCGACAAAGAATATCAGCAGGTTGATATTGCCGAGCTGCCGAAAGAGCGGCGAGGCCACCCAGAACAGCGCGACCAGAGCGGCGATGGCAATGAGCGCATATCCGCGCCGTTCGGTGCCCCATTTGCGGGGGTGGTGCCTCAGCCTGACAAGCCGCAGCAGGGCAAACATCGCCATCAGCGCGGTCCCGACCGGCAGTGCCGCGGCGCGCCAGGCATTCGTGATCTCCAGTGCCGGTGTGGTGATGAACATCTCTTCGCGTGCATATTCGCAAGCCGCCCAGACAATGAGCAGCAGAAAAGCAAGCGCCGCGCCGGTCGCAAATGCATCAAGCGTCGCGCGCCTGGCAGGAGGCAGCATGGCGACGACTGCGGTCATGCGCATGTGCTCGTCGCGGCGCAGCGCAATGACTGCGCCCAGCATCGCCAGCCAAAGAAACAGGATGGAAGCAAGCTCGTCCGACCACACGAGTGGACGGCCGAAGGCGTAGCGTGCAACGACGCCCACAAGCAGGATGACGATCTCAGCCGCCACCAGCGCGGCTGCCGCGGCTTCAACGCAGCCGCCTAGCAGCCGCTCGATTGCGCCGAAACGATCAGGCTGTGGAGAGATAGAGGCGGGCTTCAACCCCGCCCCGTTTGCATTCATGCGAGGTTCCCCACGTATTTCTCAAGCATGCTCCAGGCCTCAGTGCCGTACTTCGTCTTCCATTCCGTATAGAAGCCGGCGGAGCGAAGCTTGTCGCGGAAGGGGGCGGGATCGGGGTTGTTGAACTCAAGACCCTTGGCTGCGAGATCCTGCTGCAGTGTGGCATTGAGCCTGGCGACATCCTGGCGCTCGTTGAGAGCCGCTGCGTCGATTTGGCTCGCGGCGATCGTACGCACGTCTTCCGGAAGACGTTCCCATGCCCGGCGGTTGGCGAGGAACCAGAATCCGTCCCACATGTGATTGGTGAGCGAGCAGTATTTCTGGACCTCGTTGAGCTTGGCGGTGGCGATGATCGCCAGCGGGTTCTCCTGACCGTCTACGATCCGGGTCTGCAGCGCGGTATAGACCTCGTTGAAATTGATCGAGGTCGGCGACGCGTCAAAGGCCTTGAACATCGAGGTCCAGAGCGGCGAGGGCGGTACGCGAATTTTCAGCCCGCGCAAATCGGCCGGGGTCGCAATCGGCCTGGTGGAGGTCGTCGTCTGCCGAAAGCCGTTATCCCAGATCTTCTCCATGGCGATGAGGTTTGCTTTCGCGATCTGGGCGCGGATGTAGGCACCGAGGTCGTGATCCATCGCCTTCCAGACCGTCTCATAGTCCGGGAAGGCGAAACCCATGCCGTTGATGGAAGCGGCCGGCACGAGCGTCGAGAGGATCAGGCCGGAGAGCGTGAAGAATTCGACGCCGCCCGAGCGCAGCTGGCTCAGCGTGTCGGTATCGGAGCCGAGCTGGCTGCTGGGGAAAATCTGGATCTCCAGGCGGCCGTTCGTCTGCTGCCTTATGGCGGCGGCCATCTCGCGCGCCCGCACATTCATGGGGTGCGTCTCGGGCAGGTTATTCGCATATTTGTAGGCGAACGGCGCCGGCTGGCCGCGGGCCACGAATGGCGCGCCGACAGAGCTGCCGAGAACAGTGCTTGCGCCCAATCCGAGGAGGCGGCGGCGGGATAGGATCATTGAGCGAGCCTCGCTGTCATTTGCCATGCGGGGCGGCCTTTATTCTCGCGGCCGCTTCCTGTGTGGAGGGTCCTGGCATGCTATAGCGGCTCCCGCTGAAATTGAACCGGCCCTATCCCTGATAAGGCCGGATGACGGCAGCGACAGCTGTTTTCGGACGAGGGGCAGATCGCCGCAGCGGCCAAAAAAGCGGACCGATTGCAATCGCGTGGCAATCATGTTGTGATTCGCGGGCGACCGCGGGCCAGCAGCATCGGGCCGAAGTGACGCCGGCCGCAACCCAATCCTGCGGGGGCAGATGTGGCGCCTGGGTATCACCCATGAAACGCAAGATTGCCGCCATCATGGCGGCCGATATCGCGGGCTACAGCAGGCTGGTCGCGGAAGATGAGGAAGAGACGCTGCGGCGCCTGGAATCATATCGCGCCGTTTTCAACGATTTCATCGTGCGGGGCTCGGGACGCGTCTTCAACACTGCCGGAGATGCCATTCTCGCGGAATTCGCCAGCTCGGTCGAAGCCGTGCGTTGCGCGATCGACGTGCAGGAAAGCCTGCGCACGCGCAACCTCGCCTATCCGCCCAGCCGGCAGATGCACTTTCGCATCGGCATCACCATCGGCGATGTGGTCGAGCGCGACGGCGATCTCCTGGGAGACGGTGTCAACATAGCCGCGCGACTCGAAGGGCTGGCACAGCCGGGTGGGCTATGCATCTCGAGCTCCGTGTACGAGCAGGTCGCCAACAAGCTCTCGGTGCAGTTTGCCGACATCGGAGAGCAGGAAGTGAAGAACATCCCCAATCCGGTTCACGCCTACACGCTCTCGATCGGAGGCGTCCATGAGCAGGCCGAGGTCCATCAGGTCCGCAAGGCGAGGGAAAAGGGGCGGGAGGGCGCGAGCTGGGTGCGAACGGCAGCGATCGTGGGCGCAAGCGTCGCGGCACTCGCGGCCGTTGCGGCCGTCGTCACTGGCGTGGTCCTCATGGCATTGCGGCATTCCGCACCCACCGGATCCGGTACGAGCGTGACGATGGTGGCCCCACCGGTCGAGGAGAAGCATGCCGAGGTGGTGGTGCCCGACAGAATACCCTTCATCTCCGACCGCGACCGCGCGGACGTGGGCGCGCTCTATCTGCCGGCTCCGGATTACAAGGCGCTTGCTGTGAGCTACAGCCGAATCGGGATGGTCACCGGCCAGGCGGACGCCGAGACCGCCAAGAGCGGGGCAATGGAGAACTGCCGCAGGTCATTGGAGGAGTCCGGACTCAAGGACAACACCTGTTGGCTTTTTGCGATCGGCAACA
>Ga0306920_100001900_pt1 | contig 26065 bp, 24 predicted proteins | sample flu12Cox44000170_FD_204666 | JGI IMG/M metagenome (GOLD analysis project Ga0306920, IMG submission 204666) | Lab enrichment of tropical soil microbial communities from Luquillo Experimental Forest, Puerto Rico - flux4day.12C.oxic.44.000.170 (v2)... | ecosystem: Environmental > Terrestrial >...
AGGCAGATCGCGAGCGCCGCGAGCGCAAACAGCGCGCGCCGTCCCTGCGGCGCCAGCGCAGCGAAGAAGCCGTCGGACTGCGCCGGCTCCATCGTGAGCGCCGTCACCTCGACACCTCCACGAAGCGGTTGAGCACGCGGTAGAGCGCGAGCGCGAAGATCACGATGATGATGGCCCCGATGACCGCCGCAGCCGAGCCGCGGCCGAGATTGAGGAACTGGAAAGATTCCACGTAGGCGTAGATGCTGAATACCTCGGTGGCGCGGGCGGGCCCGCCGCCCGAGATCGTCCATACGATGTCGAAAGTACGAAATGCATCGATGGCGCGGATCACGACGCAGACCACGATGACTGGGCGCAGCATCGGCAAGGTGATATGGCGAAAGGTGCGCCAGGCGCTGGCAGCGTCGATCTGCGCCGCCTCGAACGGCTCGGGCGGAAGGCTTTGCAGGCCGGCAAGCAGGATCAGCGCAAACCAGGGGGTCCATAACCACACGTCGGTGAGCAGGATCACCAGGAACGCGGTCCAACGCTGGGTGAGCCAGGAAAGCGGGGCGATGCCCAGCGCTTCAAGAACGGCGTTCACCACCCCGAACTGATCGTTAAACATCCAGCGAATCATGATGGCCGCGATCACCGGGGCGACCATCAGCGGCAGCAGAACCACCGACTGAACCAGCCAGCGCCCCGCAAAGCGCCGGTTGAGCATGAGCGCAATGATCAGCCCGAGCACGAGCGAGCAGATCACGCTTGCAACCATGAAACCGAACGTATTGGGCAGCACGATCGCCAGAAACTCGCGATCACGCAGCACGTGCAAATAGTTTGCGAGCCCCACCCAGGTCCGCTTGGGGTCGTATAGCGTCCAGTCGCGGAAGCTCGCATTCCCGCCGGTCAGGATCGGAACGATCTGAAACAGGACCAGCACGAGCGCCGCCGGCGCAATCAGCGCCAGCATGAAGCGCGTCTTCTCGCTCATGGGCCTAATCCCTCCCCCGGAGGGTTCCCTTCGGGGAGGAATTGACCGGCTTCAGTTGCCTGTCGCCGCACGCTGGATATTATCGACGTGCTCGGCGAGCACCTTAGGGATGTCCTCGCGTTTGCCGGAAAGCGCGGCGATTGCCATGTCGGAGTAGGCTTTGTGCACGGCAGGCCATTCGGCGAAATAATAGGCCGAGTGCGTGATCGGGGTCTGATCGAATACGGCATGCTTCAGCGCGGCAAAGTCCTTGTCCTCGGCCGCAAGCTTCGGCCAGAGCTTGATGTTGGGCGGAGGGCCGCCCGTCTTCTTCCACATCTCGATCTGGCCAGCATCGTCGGTCATCATCCCTGAGAGCATTTCCTTGGCAAGCTTGGCCCGCTCGGCCGGGACGCCCTTGGGGATCGCCCATCCCCAGATCTCGTTCCATGACGTGGGCTTGTTGGCGCGCGGCCCGATCGGAAACGGCGCCATGCCGACCTTGCCGACGATCTTCGAGCGCTTGGGGTCGTTGAACTCGCCGAAATGGGTCGAATCGACGAGGGTGAAGGCAGCATCACCGGCCATGAAGATGGCATTTGCTTCGTTGCGGCCATAGGCCGTCATGCCGGGAGGGCTGATCTTGTGGGTGTTGATCGCATCCCACCAGAACTCGACGATCTCCCGGTGACACGGCTCGGTGACGGCCGGCTCGAACCTGGCAGCCGCCAGCTTGGCATTGTCGCGCTCGAACAGCGGTTTGAGGATGTCGCAGTTGTTGGCCCACATGGTCCACCACAGGCTGAACCAGGTGTTGTTCATGCTCATGCCCCCGACGTAGCCCCACTTGACCTTGCCCTCTTTCTGCAGACGCTGGCTGATCGAGACCAGCTGGGCGAACGTGGTCGGAACCTCTTCCGGCCTGAGCAGATCGGAGCGGTAGAAGAACGTGCCTACGGTGTGTGCCATCGGCACCACGGTGAGCTTCCTGTCATCGTTCCAGAACGCGAGCAGCGGCCACTGATCCGCATTGTCGATTCCCTTGATGTCGTCGGTCGTGTCCAGCCACTTCTTCCAGAGCTGCCCCCAATCGTCATTGTGCCAGATGATGTCGAACTGATCGGCACCTGACGTGAGCGTCGCAGTGACCTTCTCCATGAATACGCTGTATGCCATCGGCACGCGGGTGAGCTTGACATTGTGACCCTTCGCCCATTTTTCCATCATGTCGAGCGAGGCATCCTGGATCGGGTTTTTCATGTACCCGACCTTGATCTCGCGATCCTGCGCATTTGCAGCCAGGCCAGCCGAGAGCAGGCAAGCGACCGCGCCTGCCGTGCACAGTGCCATAAAGCTTCGGATTCCACGCCCAGGCATGAGACCTCCCATTTCCGGTTGGGTTCTGTCAGACAAAGCCGACCGCCAAGACTTGTCGATTCCATATCATTTCAGCGACGGTGCGTCACCCGGCGCGGGCCGCCGCATGAACCGCAGATGAACAACTTGGCCATTGATTGTTCCAACTTCCACGATTAGAGAAGACCGTTCCTTTCCCTACGGAGGTCTTCCATGAAAGCGAAGGTGTTCCTGGCATGTGCGCTCGCGGTCGGCGTAGCGTCTCCCGCCTGGGCTGATTTCTACATCGTTCAGAACAATAAGACGCACAAATGCTCGGTCCAGGCGAAGAAGCCGTCGGAGAAGAGCAAGACCCTGGTCGTGGTCGGAGACCCCTCCTACAAGACCAAGGCCGATGCCACTACAGCCATGGGCACCCTCGCCGATTGCAAGGCGCCTTAAGGACCGGTCAGCCTCAGCATCTCAGTGCGGCGGGCCGAATTCGGATCGATCCGGCTTCGGCCCGCACAGCTGCCGAATTCGGCTGACCGTATTGCCCGGGCCTCAGCGACCCGGCATCGGCGTGCCGGGCGGCATCTCCGGCATCGACGTTCCGGGCGGCATTTGCGGCTTCGGCATTCCCGGCGGCATTGCCGGCGTTTCCATTCCGGGCATCGGCATGGCGGGCATGTCATGACCAGGCGCGGCGCCCATCGCCATCACATCGTATTGAACATCGAGGGGGCCGGCTTTCTCGAAAACGAGCTTGGCGCTGACATGCTCGCCCGCAGCAAGCGGTTTTTTCAGGCCCACGAACATCACGTGGAACGAACCGGGCTTGAGCTCGACCGTCTCGCCCGGCTTGATCTCGAGCCCGCCCTTGACCGGGCGCATCCTGGCGACGCCGCCCTCCATCGACATCTCGTGAATTTCGAAGCTCGGCGCAATTTCCGATGATCCGCCAATCAGCCGGTCGGCGGTGCTCCCGTTATTGGTGATTTTCATATAGCCGGCACCAACGCTTGCCCCTTTAGGAGTAGCGCGCGACCACGGATCGATCACGTCGATCGAGCCCACCTTGTAATCGCGGGCCTGCGCAGTCAGCGACGCGAGGACGAGAAAGCCGGCAACGAAAAATGCGCTCGCTCGCATGGGGCAAAATCTCCTCTCGGTGCAGGGGGGCATCTTAGAGTATCGCGTGCAAAACCGGAAACCGGTTGCCCCCGGGGATATGCTCTGGCAACCCATAGAATGGGGAGATGAGCGACCGGCGGGCCTACTCAACCGTGATATTTGCGGCCTCAACCACCGGAGCCCAGAGCTCCGTGCTGCGCCTGATCATCTCGCGCATGGTCTGCGGCGAGGTGCCAAGCGGGGTAGCCTCCAGCGCCAGGATGCGCTGGCGCACCTCGGGCAGCGCAAAGGCTTGTGCAATGGCGTCCGACATTGTCGTGATCGCATCGTTCGGCGTTCCGGGGGGCGCGGCGATGCCCATCCACGTGTCGGCGTGCACACCCGCGAGCGTCTCCGACAGGGTCGCAACAGTGGGATAGTTGCCGAGCCGCGCCTCGCCGCCGGTGGCCAGCATCTTGAGCCTTCCGGCGTCGACGTTCTGTTTGTTGGCCAGCAGATAGTCAGGCACGATGTCGATGTTTCCGGCCAGCAGGTCATTGATCGCGGGCGCGCTGCCGCGATAGGGGACCTCGGTCATTCGGAATTCCCCTCTGAGCATCAACAACTCGCCCAGGAGGTGACCGGTATTGCCCTTTCCCTGATGGCCGTAAGTGACCTTGCCCGGATTGCCCCTGGCGTAGGCGATCAGTTGCGGGAGATCATCGGCCGGCAGTCCCGGGCGCGCCAGCACGATCAGCGGATAGGTCGCAAGCACGCTCACCGGCTCCATGGCGCGGGTATCGAACGCGGCCTTCGCAAAAACGAGATGCGTGATGCTGTAGGTCAATTGCGGCGCGCAGAGCAGCGTATGGCCGTCGGCCGGGGAGCGCAGCACCGATTCGGTACCGACGCGTCCGCCTGCGCCCCCTGCCCTGTTCTCGATCACGATCTGCTTGCCGATCCTCTCGCTTGCTCTCTGCGCCGCAAGCCGGCACAGGAGATCTGCGGTGCCGCCGGCGGGAAGTGGGACGACCATGGTGATGGGGCGGGAGGGAAAGGCGACCTGTGCCAGCAAGGGGCTCCTGGATGCAATCAGCACCATCGCCGCGAGCATCCCGACCGCTGCGATCCGCTCGCTCACGCGATCGCCGTGGCGGCGGCCCTTCTTTGACCTTGCATCTTCTGCTAACCCGTGCCCTTGCATTGTGCCGCAACAGTGCACGATGAGCAGGAGTATTCGCAACCGTGCCTCGACGCCGGCGTCCCGTTCGTGACTGTCCGGCCGCAGTGACGGACGCGATGCCGTATAAACGCTGGATTTGCGCTGCAGTCCGCTGCGCGGAAGCAACCGGAGGCAAGATTTGCCGAAGCTGCGCTCGCTGATGATTGCCGCAACTGCGGTCACGACCTGCACGCTGGTCGCGCTCGTCCCGACTGTGCAACGAGCTTCCGCACAGGCGCAACGAGTTATTGTAGTCAAGAAAAAGGCTGCCAAGAAACCGGCTCCAGCCCAAGAAGGCAAGGAAGGGAAGAAGGAAGCGCGGGAGCGTGCGGCATTCTCGCTTGAGGATGAGAACGCGGCGACGGTTCCTGGCCTGCCGGAAGCACGTGTCTGGGGAGATGCCGAGGCGGACTTCGCGCGCCTCTTACCGCAGGCAAGCGGGCCCTGGCTGGCGATTTCCGGCGGTGGGTCGGATGGGGCCTATGGCGGCGGCGTTCTTGCCGGCTGGACGCAAACCGGCACCCGACCCGAATTTGCGGTGGTCACGGGAGCAAGCATCGGCTCGCTGATCGCGCCGTTTGCTTTCCTGGGGCCGCGTTACGACGACGACATCCGCAAGAACTTCACGACCCTCACCGCAGCGGACATATTCGAGGATCGCACAACGGACGACAGTCTGTTCGATCACTGGCCGCTCAAGCGCCAGGTCGAGCAGCGCGTGAACGCAAAGCTGCTCGCGGAGATCGCAACCGAGCACGCGCGCGGGCGGCGTCTGTTTGTTGCCACCACAAATCTCGATGCCGGGCGCCGCGTGGTGTGGAACATGGGAGCGATCGCGGCTCGTGCTGACGAATTCGGCCTGAAGCTGTTCCGCGATGTCCTGCTGGCTTCCTGCAGCATCCCCGGTTTCTTCTCTCCCGTCGCCATCGAGGTCGAGGCGAACGGCAAGCGCTTCCAGGAGATGCATGGGGATGGAACGATCACTGCGCCATTCTTTGTCGTTCCCGAATCAATGCTTTCGGCAGGCGCCAAAGCGCGCCCGCCGTTCAGCGAACTCTACGTCATCATCAACTCGAAGCTCGGTCCCGAGTTCAAGATGCCCGAGCGCAACATACCCGGCGTGCTCGGCCGCTCCATCGGGGTAGCGCTCACATCGGCATTGCGCAGCGAGGTCGCGCTGCTCTCCGTCGGCGCGCAACGTCACGGTCTGGGACTTCGCATCGCCCACGTCGATCCGACGTTCAACTATCCTTCACGCGGTCCTTTCGACGGGAAATACATGCAGGCGCTTTACGAGTTCGGGGTCGAAGCCGGCAAGAAGGGCACGGCCTTTGAAAACGTGCCGGCGGACGTCTCTTTGCGCCGGTCGACGGCCCAGTAAGGTTCCGAACTCGGGGCTACCCGTCAGCCCGCGGAGAGTCCGCAGGGCGTGCTTCAACGCGCCGAAGACCGCTCTCCTGACCACAGCTGAGCCTGAAGTGAGCGCCGTCAACCGTATTTGAACCAATTGCGGCCATATTGCGACTAACCCCGTGGCGCAAAACGCACGCACGGCACTGCCGCTTCGCCCGATAGGGGTCGGCGCCCGGCAGGAAGAACGGAGGGGCTACAATGACTTATTCTCGTGTCATCACCCGGACCCGCGCATTGCTGGCGGGTTCAGCGATGGCGTTGGCTGCAGCGATTCCCGTGCTGGGACCAGCCGAGGCTGTTCCCAGCTACGACGGGCTCTGGAGTGTCGTGATTATCACCCGAGCCGGCATTTGCGATCCATCCTACCGTTATCCGATCCGTATCAGCAACGGCCACGTGCTGAATGCGGGCAGATCGCAGGTTCACATCAGCGGCAGGGTTGGAAAGAACGGCGCCGTAATCGTCAATGTCAGCCATGGCGACAAGACTGCTTTCGGAACCGGGCGGCTGGCGGAAAACACCGGCGGCGGCTCCTGGAGCGGCGGCAATGGCATCTGCTCCGGGGTGTGGCAGGCGGAGCGTCGCAGCTGATCGCGATCCTTGGGCCATGTGGCCCAGTGCTATGAACACGCCCGGGCCGAGGCCCGGGCGTGCTTTATCGGGCTTATTGCTTGTTTCGCAACGGCATCTGGCGTGTTGAAGCGTGCAGAACGGCAAGCGCGAAATATCGGTCGGGCCATTGCCCGCAACACTCGTGTACGCCACCGCACTGACGTGCGGCGTGCTCGCCGCAATGGCGGTACAAATCCAGCTTAGCCGCGCTGGTTTCGACTTCGTCGATCTATGGCATGGCCTGTTTTCCGGCCGCGCCATGCAGCTGCGCACCGCGGGACCGTGGTGGGCGATGGCGGGGGTCGCCTTTGTGGTCAGCGGGGCAGTCGCGGCAGCGCTGAGCCGCGTCGCGCCGCCCTGGCATCGCTTGCGTCTCCTGCGATGGCTGGCGGGTGCCGCCGTAGTGCTGCTGCTCGCCGATGTCGGGCACCGCGCGAGCACCCTTCCGGCGGCTGAGGCCGCAGCGCAGACGAGCGTGAGCTTGGCCGTCCTGGCAATTGCTGCCATAATGGCCTTGTGCGGCGCTTATTTCACCGCGCGCCGCTGATCCCGCACAACCTCCAGCTGCGAAGGTTCCCTGATTCCGGCGGCCGCCGCGGAGGATTACGGGAAATTTCTCCTTTTCCGACTCGAACCCTGACCCGCCGTCATGCGACTAAATGTCAAGCGGTAGTGCGAGCTTGCGATACGCGTCGCCCTCCCTCAGTACAGGCCGAACGCGCGAGCAGCGGAGAACTTGATGGCATTTGTTGCCGACTGCGCACCCGCCGATGTGAGCACGCGCCGCGGGCCCTCCCCGTGGATCGCTGCGTTTTTGACTGTGCTCACCCCAGGTCTTGGTCACCTCTATATCGGCCAACCGCGACGCGGGATCACGCTGTTCGTCCTCATCCTCATTGCCGACACGCTCCTGATGTTTGCCATGATGGGCGTGCTGGCGCGCTTCTGGATGTTTGCGGTCAGCCTGGCGCTGCTGGTCGGACTGTGGCTATTCATACTCCTTGATGCCATTGTGCGCGCGCGCCGCACGCCCTCCTCCTCCATGCCGGGCCAAAATCGCTGGACCATTTATGTCGGCGCCTTCGTGCTTGCGTGTCTGGTGTTTGCGGCGCCATGCATCTATGCCCTGCAGGCCCACGCCTCGGGCCGGTTGCTTTGGCTCAGCGTGAACGGCTCCAGCATGGAGCCGACGCTAGAGTCAGGCGAATATCTTCTCGCCGATGCCAGCTATTACCGCAACCGGTTGCCAATGCGCGGCGAGGTGGCGGTCTACAAGGATCCCAAGCAGCCAGACCGCTACCCGGCGATCAAGCGCATCATTGCAATCGAAGGCGACCGCGTCGTGATGCGGGGGGGCCATGCCGTCGTCAACGGGATGGCGGTCGAGGAACCCTATATCGAGCCGGGCGCCGCCGCGGGCGAATTTGCAAACATGCCGGAGACGCAGGTCCCCTCCGGCCACGTCTTTGTGCTCGGCGACAACCGCGCCCACAGCGTGGATTCCCGCGACAGCGTGGCGCACGGTCCGGTGCCGCTCGGCAACCTGATCGGCCGGGTGACCGATGTTGCGATCTCGCGGCATTTGGCGCGCATGGGCCGCTGGATCGGAACTCCGAGCAGCTGGTGATTCACGAGCCAACTGCCGAGCTGCAGGGCTAGGCATAGCGCGTCGAAGAGGCGGGTAAACGCGCTTATGCCCCGCCCCTATGCAGACGTCCTCATCGAGCCTACCGCACCAGCTCGCGTATCGCCCGGTCGAGGCCGTCAAGCGTGAGCGGGTACATGCGGCCGCTCAGGAGCTGGCGCATGAGACCAATCGAGGCCGTGTAGCCCCACTCCCTTTCCGGCACGGGATTGAGCCACACACAGGCGGGATAGGTGCGCGCGACGCGCTCCATCCAGGCCGCGCCGGTCTCCTCGTTGTAATGCTCCACCGAGCCGCCCGGCGCCATGATCTCGTAGGGGGACATCGAGGCATCGCCGACGAAGATTATCTTGTAATCGTGCGCATAGGTGTGCAGCAGCTCCCAGGTCGGTGTCGTATCGTTCCAGCGCCGTCGGTTCTCCCGCCAGACCTTCTCGTACAGGCAGTTGTGAAAATAGAAATGCTCCATGTGCTTGAACTCGGCGCGGGCAGCCGAGAACAGCTCGGCGGTCGTTTTGATGTGCCAGTCCATGGAGCCGCCGATATCGAAGAACAGCAGCACCTTCACGGCATTGTGCCGCTCGGGACGCATGAGGATGTCGAGATAACCCTTTTGCGCGGTATGCGCGATCGTGCCATGCAGATCGAGCTCCTCCGGCGCACCGGTACGGGCGAATTTGCGCAGCCGGCGCAGGGCAATCTTGATGCTGCGCGTGCCGAGCTCGACCTGATCGTCAAGATCCTTGAACTCGCGCTTGTCCCATACCTTGACCGCGCGAAAGCTTCGGTTGCCTTCCTGCCCGATACGCACTCCCTCGGGATTGTATCCGTAGGCGCCAAATGGCGAGGTTCCCGCTGTGCCGACCCATTTGCTCCCGCCCTGATGCCGACCTCTCTGCTCTAGCAAGCGGCGACGCAGCGTCTCCAGGAGCTTGTCGAGACCTCCCATCGCCTCGATCTGACGCTTCTCCTCCTCAGTGAGGTATTTCTCCGCAAGCTTGGCGAGCCACTCTTTCGGAATCTCGGCCGCGAGCGCCTCGCTGATGGTTGCAAGGCCCTTGAATACGCGCCCGAACACGCGGTCGAACTTGTCGAGGTTGCGTTCGTCCTTGATGAGGGTCGCGCGCGAGAGAAAGTAGAAATCATCGACTCGCCGGCCGGCGAGGTCCCTCTCCATCGCCTCAATCAGCGTCAGATATTCCCGCAGCGTGACGGGAACGCCGGCGGCCTTGAGCTCATGAAAGAAGGTAACGAGCATCGCCCGCCACAATAGCGCGCGTGGCGGCTTGCGCATTACCAATCGGAACGCAATTCCGCTTCTGCTGATGACTGCGGGGCGACAAAACCGATGCCGTGACTGTATCTTAGAGCGCAATTTTCCGTCCTCACCTCAATTCGCGAAATACATTCTTTGGTTGTAAAAATATATTTGACCTACCCAAGGCTGCTTGAAGGGCGAACTAAAAGTATTATCTTTGATATCGTTGGTGCAATGCGACTACATCCCGCAATCAAGAACAGCGAGCGGAGCATCCTTCCGTTTCGCAACGCCACGCTGTCCACCCGGATCGTTGCCGAGGTGCGCGACGCGCTGTTTGCGAAGGAGCTGCGCCCCGGCGACTTCCTCGGCACCGAGAAGGACCTGGCGCAACGCTTCGCAGTAAGCCGGATCGTCGCGCGCGACGCGCTGCGCACGCTGGAGGCGCAGGGCATCGTCGAGATCAAGGTGGGCTCCGGCGGCGGGGCGCGCATCGCCGCGGGCAATGCGCGGCTGTTTGCGGAAGCTCTCGCCGTCCAGCTCGATCTTGCCGGCGTGTCGGTGGCCGAGATCATGGAAGCGCAGCGCGCCGTCGAAGGTCTTGCGGCCGAGCTTGCCGCCATCAACTCCACCCCCGATGATCATGCGCGGCTCAGGCAGCTCAACGCGGAGGCCGAGCGCAGAATGGAGGATATTGTCGGCTACACGCGTTTAGGGCGCGAGTTTCATCTTGCGGTCGCCGAGGCTTCGCACAACCGCGTGCTGGTGGTGCAGCTCATATCGCTGCAGCACGTCTCCTGGCCGGCCCAGAATCCGACCCTCACGCCGCAGGTGGCGCGCCGCATCCTGGAGGCGCACAGGCAGTTGGCCTCGCTCATCGAGATGCGAGACGGCGCGGGAGCGCGCCGTTTGATGGACGAGCACGTGAGGATGATCGGAGCCCGCCGCATCGCGGAGCATCGCAGCAGGGATGGGTCGCAGCACGGCTGCTGCTGATCGCGAAGACATACATGAAGACATACATTGGGAGACGACAGGAGAGGAGAACATAGATGTCCAATGAAAAATTCATCATCGAGCCGCACTTCCGGCTGCAAGAATGGGTGGCGGAGGAAAAGGGCTATTTCCGGCAGGAAGGCCTCGACTACGTGTTCCAGGAGCTGATCAAGTCGACGGACGGAGCGCACCACTACAAGGGCGACAGGGTGGGCGCCATGCAATCGTTCGAGCGCGGCCGCAGCTCCGATGTGAGCTGCGCCTGCCACTGGACCGTCGGAGTGGCTGCCTCAAAGGGCAAAGGGCGCCTCTATGCCGACGTCTATTCGGTGGCGCCCGCAGGCGTCTTTGTTCCGGCCGACTCGCCCGTTCGGACGCCCGAGGACCTCGCAGGCGTTCCGATCGCCGTGGGCTACCAGTCCGGGAGCCACTACTCCACGATCCAGGCGCTTGAGCAGTATATGCCGGCCAGCAAGATCAACCTGACCTTTGCCGACGGCATGCTGTTTCATCGGCTTGATCAGCTGCTTGAGGGAAAGGCGCAAGCTTCCGCCCTGTTCAGCGGGCCCTACTACCTTGCCGAGCAGCTTGGCTTCCGCAAAGTGATCGATACGACCTTCATGATCGCGACCATGGTCACCGGGGATCCAGCCCCTTCCGACTTGCGCAAGTTCTTCCGGGCGCTGCGACGCGCGCAGCGCGACATCGACCTGCGGCCCGATCTCTACACGCATTATTACAAGAACGAGTTCCCGGCGGGCTATCATGCCCGGATGGATACGCGGCGCTGGGGGCCCGGCGAGCGCCTCGTATTCGAGCCCTACACCAAGGAGGTCTACGAAGAGACCTTTCGATGGATTGCCGACCACGGCATCTTCGCCGATAGCGGCATGGGATCGGGCATCTACGAGGAGGCGGTGATCAGCACGGCGCAGTAGGCGCCAAAGCGGGGATTTCGATTACTGACTCGCGCAAGCCTCCTCGACCAGATCGAGGAGGTTTGCAGTGCGCATCTCACCTCAAGAGCGTCGTGCGGCCGCAGCAACTTGGCCCAGAACCGCCGGACGCCCGCTGGCAAGCTCCGCTTTATCGGCGAGCTTGACCCAACGCTCCTGCAGGACGCGACAGTTTGCAGCTACTTCCGGCGAGCTTGCGATTCTCGCGCGTCGCGCGCACTCCGCAGCCTGCTCCCGGCAGTATCTTGCATAGGACGACATCACGCTTCTCACGCACCACGACCGCCCTGGCCGCTGTGCTCACGCGACTGCGCCACGCCGGTGGCTGTGAGTATTTGTGTCCAGGCGGCATAACTCAAGGCAATTGGATGGTCGGCTCCGATTTTGGCGCAGCCTGTTGCAACGGGGTCACAGGCAGGAAGCCAGGCACTCGGCGGTGATTTGACACCGCGATTTGGCTTTGGAGGATTGCTCGCAATCATTGTAGCATCTTGATTCATGCGGCGAGGCCGCCGATGAGCTGTCGGATCTCGCCAGCGGATCGGTGCGGGAAAATGAGCTCCTTTCACGATGCGGCATATACGATGGCGGCGGTGAGCGCCATCATTGCGCTCTACCGCGCTCTGATCAAAAAAGGAGTGCTGGCGCGCGAGGAGGCGGTACGGCTGCTGCTTGACGAGGCAGTGGCACGGGCAATCCAGGCGGAAGCACAATCTCAGGAAACTGACGCGAGAGCCACCATGGACATAAACCGTCAGTCCTCCGAGATCCTGAAATTCATCGCCGAGAAACTCTGAGACGCAGCGGCTTGAGCCATGGCACAATCGTCGCATACCGGCCAGACGCTGTCATCGCCCACCCTCGCAGAGATCGCAAGCGCCGTGCGCGTGCTTGATGGCGAGCCGGTGCAGCGGGTACGCGAGCTGATGAATACGATTTTCCAGCAGGCTGCGGGCGGGCCCCCCTCGCTGGACTGGTCCGATCCGGAGTGCTGGATCGACGCACGCCTGTCGGACGAGCTGCAGGCGCTGGCGCGCAGGATCTGGGAAGGAAGCGATAAGACGCTTAATCCCCGCCATCTTTACGCGCAGATTTCGTTCATCGGCCGATTGCGGCTGCTCGACCCGGTTGCCGGAATTTATCGGATCGGCGAGCGCGGCCGGCGCTTTCTCAGCGGTGACGAGGCTATCCTGCGCGAGCTGGTGGCCCTGCGCTCGTCCCGGCGGCGACAGGTGCGCGCGTCATCGGCGATCAGCGCCGAGGAGGATTCGGCACCTTCAGCGCCCGATCAACAGGCGTGAGACAGATCTGAGAACGCGGCGCCCGCGCTTTCAAGCATCCTCCGCCAGCCGCAGCCCGATCAGGCGATCGAGCGTGGCCTGATCCTGGCGCAAGTCCGGCGAGCGCGCGCGATGGACGATGGCGCCACGCTCCAGCACGATCGCATCGCGCGTGAGCGACAACGCGAGCGCGGCATGCTGCTCGACCAGGATGAACGCCGTGCCTTCACCCGTCATTCGCCTGATGACGGCGGCCAACTGCTCGACAATGATCGGGGCGAGGCCCTCGAGCGGCTCGTCGAGGAGCAGCAGCGCCGGGTTGGTCATCAGCGCCCGCGCGATTGCGAGCATCTGCTGCTCGCCGCCGGAGAGCTGATTGCCGGGGCTGGCGCGACGCTCCGCAAGCCGTGGGAACAGATCAAAGACGGATGCGACATTCCAGCGCCCAGGCCGCGCCGCAACCGTGAGATTTTCCTCCACGCTCAGGGACGGAAAGATCTCGCGCTCCTGCGCCACCCAGCCGAGACCCTCGCGTGCCCGCCGGTGCGGCGGCATGTGCGTGAGATCGCGCCCGCGCCATTGCACGCGGCCGCGAAACACGCAGGTGCAGCCCATGATGGTGAGAAGAAGGGTCGACTTGCCGACGCCGTTACGGCCCAGCACCGCGAGGCTGCCGCCTTCGGCCACCTCGAGTGCGATCCGGTCAAGCACCACCGCATTGCCGTAACCAGCGCGGATGTCGCAGAGCGCAAGCAGCGGCTCAGGCATGCTCCGCTCCCCCCAGATAGGTCTCGCGCACACGGCGGTCCGTGGCAATCTCCCGTGGCGTGCCCTCGACCAGGATTCGCCCCCCGACCATCACGATGATGCGGCGGGCGAAGCGGAAGACGACGTTCACGTCGTGCTCGATGAACAGCACCGTAATGGCGCGCGACAGATCGGCGATCACCGAGAACAGCTCGGTGCTCTCGGCCTGCGGAACACCCGCCGCCGGCTCGTCGAGCAGGAGCACCTTCGGCCTGGTGGCGAGCGCAAGCGCGATCTCCAGGAGCCGTTGCTGACCGTAGGCAAGCTCGGCGGTGGGGCGATAGCAGCTTGCAGCGAGCCGCAATGAAACGAGGATGGCATGCGCTTCCTCGATCGCCTCGCCGTAGAACGGAAGATTGCGCCACCAGACGCCGGCGCAGCCCCGCCGCTCACAGACCGCAAGAGTGACGGCCTCAAGCGCACTCAAGCGCGGAAACAGCGTGTTGAGCTGAAAGGTACGGACCAGACCACGCTGCACGCGTTCCGCCGGTGCCAACGAGGTAACCTCGTCCGCGCCGAGAAAAACGCGGCCTCGGTCCGGCTTGAGCATCCCGGTAACCAGGTTAATCAACGTGGTCTTGCCGGCGCCATTGGGACCAATCAACGCATACCGCTCGCCCTGCGGCAGCTCGATGGTCACATCGTTGGCGACGACCAGCGAGCCGAAGCGCTTGTCGAGACCGCGGGTCGCAAGCGCAAGGCTGCTCACGCCCGGCTCCAGCGCGGTGGCACGAGGCGCGCCAACCCACCAAGAATGCCGTTCGGCAGGAACATCACGACCGCAATCAGCAGGAGCCCGATCCAGAAATACCAGTACTGCGGATTGATGCCGGAGAACTGATCGCGCGCGATCAGGTAGATGATTGCGCCGATGATGCCACCGTAGAGGCGGCCAGCACCTCCCAGTATGAGCATGACAAGGACATCCGCCGAACGCTGAAAACCCAGCGTCTCGAGCGAGACGGTCTCGGTGGTCTGCGCCAGCAACCCTCCTGCGATCCCCGCCATGGTGGCGGCGATGGTATAAACCATTCGGATGTGCGCCACGCTCGAGGCTCCAATCGCCGGCATGCGGACCGCTCTTTCGCGGATGCCACGCAGTGCGAGACCAAACGGCGAGTTGATGAGGCGGCGCGCCAGCAGGAAAGCGAGCACAAGCACCGCCAGGGCATAGCTGTAGGCTGCGTAGCCATAGAGGTCGAACGGAAAGATGCCGAGCAGTCTCCACATGCGCACACCTTGCAGGCCGTCTGCCCCGCCGGTCAGCCAACTGGCGCTGTTGGCTGCCTCGGCCAGCAGCAATCCGAAGCCGAGCGTGATCATGATAAGTGCAAGGTGCCGGAAGCGCGCAATGATGAAGCTCGTAACATATCCCAGCACCCCGGCTGCGGCGGCCGCGATGAGAAGGCCGCTCAACGGCTCGCCCCAGCCCCACTTTGCGATGAGGCCCGCGGTATAGGATCCGAACCCGAAATAGGCCGCGTGGCCGAGCGAGACGATGCCAGCATAGCCAAGGATGAGATCGAGCGACAGCGCGAACAGACCCGTGATCGCAATCTGGCTCGCCAGCACGAGATAAGTGGGCGTGAGCCAGAACGGCAGCAACGTTGCAAACCAGAACGCGAGCTCAAGCGGTCGCCATCTGATCCGATGGTCGAAATAGCGCTGCGGCTCGCTTGCCGGCTCCGCGCCCATGCTCAACGCCTCCCGAACAGGCCGGCCGGACGCCACATCAACAGCGTTATCATGACCAGATAAATGAGAAATGCGCCGAGCTCCGGCACGTAATACTTGCCTGCCATGTCGCTGACGCCGAGCACCAGAGCCGCCGCGAACGAGCCTGCGATCGAGCCCAGCCCGCCTACAGCGACGACGATCAGGACATAGACGAGAAAGGTGAACGCGAACGCGTGATCGAGCCCGACAATCTCGACCGCAAGCGCGCCGCCCAGCCCGGCAAGCCCGCCGCCCAGCGCGAACGTGATCGCGAACACGCGGTCGACATCAATTCCGAGACCACGCGCCATGCGCGCGTTGTCGACCGCGGCCCGCACCTGCGCCCCGAAGCTCGTGTATTCCAGCGCAGCGACAAGAATTGCCGTGACCGCAAGCGCGACTGCAATCAGGAACAGACGATAGGCGCCGAAGCTGTGATGCAGGAAGGACACGCTGCCCCGCAGCCAGCTCGGCAGCTGCACCGACTGCTGCACGGTTCCGAACAGGTACGCGGCCGTCGCCACCGAGACGAAGACGATGCCGATGGTGAGCAGGCATTGGTCGAGCTCGCTTGCGCCATACAGGCGGCGGTAGAGCACGCGCTCCAGCGGCACGCTCACCACGGCCGCCGAGACAAACGCAAGCGGCAGCGTGGCCAGAAAAGGCCAGCGCAGCTCGTTCGTCAGCCCTACCGCAACATAGCCTCCCAGCATCGCGAAGCTGCAATGCGCCAGGTTGACGAAATTCATCATGCCCAGCGTGACAGACAGCCCGACCGCCAGCAGGAACAGCAGCATCCCATAGGCCAGGCCATCGAACAGAACGCCGAAGGCCGAGCCCAGCATGGCCTAATTCTTCATCCGCGCCTTGAACGGATCCTTGACGTTCTCGACCTTGTCGAACTCGACATTGCGCAATTCGCTGCCAACGCGCTCGACGCGCCGGATGTAGACCGTTTGCACAACGTCGCGGGTTTCCGCATCGATTGAAATGATGCCGCGCGGGCTCTCCCATTGCGTGCCCTTTGCCGCCGCAATGAGGCTCTCACCGTCGGTCTTTCCGCCGGTCTTCTTCAGCACTTCAAAGATGAGATGCATGCCGTCATAGGCTCCAACCGAGAACATGTCGGGATTGCGCCCGAAGGCGTCGCGATAGCTGCGAACAAATGCCTCGTTCATCGCGGACGCATGATTGAAATCATAGTGAAAGGCCGTGATGATGCCGATGCCGGCATCTCCCATGCTTTTGAGCGCGTCCTCGGACGTGAGCTCGCCCTGGCCGAGAACCCGTCTTTGGCGCGGATCTATCCCGCGCTCCGCCAAAGCCTTGCCAATGGCCGCAGGCTGCGGACCGCCTGGCGTCCAGACGTAGATCGCCTCAGCGTTGCTGTCCTTCGCGCGCTGCACGAAGGCGGAGAAGTCCTGGTTGGCGACCGGGTAGCGCGAGGCGCCAACGATCTCGCCCCCGGCATCCTTGAAGCCCGTGTGGAATGCGGCCTCGCCATCGTGGCCGGGCCCGAAATCCGAGACCATGGTGTAGACCGTGCGGATGCCGTTCCGGTACGCCCATGCACCCAGTGTCTCATTGAGCTGCGGGACCGTGAACGACGTGCGGACCATGTATGGCGACTTGGTCGTGATGATCGCGGTGGCCGCGTTCATGGTCACCATGAACTTCTTCGCCTGCGCCGAGACGTCCGCAGCCGCCAGCGCATTGGGGGTGAGAGCAAATCCCGCGAGCAGGTCGACGTTCTCGCGCACGATCAGCTCCTGCGCGAGGCGCTTGGCAATATCGGGCGCGATGCCGCCGGTATCCTTGCGGATGAGCTCGATCCTCTTTCCCGCCACCTGCTCGCCGTGCTCGCGCAGATAGAGCTTGATGCCGTTGTCCATCTGAGCGGACGGATCGGCAAACTGTCCCGAATAGGCGAGAATCAGCCCGATCTTGACAGTGTGTTGCGCCCGCGCCGGCATTGCGCCGAACGCAATGGCGGCAATGGGCATGATTAGAAGAGTCTTTCGCATGGGCTATCTTTGCGCCTCAGAGCCCCACCGGTCTCCTCAGCCGCCGCCCGCCCGGGTCGGGTCCTTGACGTTCTCGATCTTGTCGAATGGAACGTTGACGAGCTCGCCGCCAACCTTTTCCACCCGCCTTATGTAGATCGTCTGCACCACGTCGCGCGTCTGCGCATCAATCGACATCGGGCCGCGCGGGGAATCCCACTTCATTCCCCTGGCGGCCTCGATCAGGGCTTCACCGTCCGTCTTCCCGCCGGTTTTCCTGAGCGCCTCATAGATGGCGTGCATGCCGTCGTAGCCGCCGACCGAGAAGAAGTCGGGGTTGCGGCCGTGCATTTGGTTGAAGACTTTGACGAATTCCACATTCAGAGGCGCGGCGCTCTTGTAATCGTAATGCCAAGCCGAGATCATGCCGAGGCCGGCATCGCCCATCATCTTGAGCGCCTGCTCCGACGTCGTTTCGCCCGAGCCAAGCACTTTCGTCCGCTGCAGATCGATGCCGCGCTCGGCAAAAGCCTTCCCCAGGGCCGCCGGTTGGGCACCGCCGGGAATGAAAACGTAGATGCACTCCGGATCGAGATCCTTGGCGCGCTGAACGAAGGCTGAGAAATCAGGATTGGCGACCGGGAAGCGCACTGAGCCGATGATCTCGCCGCCTGCCGCCTTGAATGCGCGCTGGAAAGCCGCTTCCGAATCGTGACCGGGACCGTAATCGGTCACCATGGTATAGCATTTCCTGATGCCATTCCTTGCGGCCCAGGTGCCGAATGTGTCCATGACCTGGGGCAGCGTCACCGACGTGCGGATCATATACGGCGACTTGGTGATGATGATGGAGGTGGCCGCATTCATCACCACCATGAACTTTCTGGATTGCGCAGAGACGTCGGCGGCGGCAAGCGCATTCGGCGTAAGCAGGAAACCCGCGAGCAGATCGACATTGTCGCGCACAATCAGTTCCTGTGCGAGCCGTTTGGCAATATCCGGAGCAGGGCCGCCTACGTCGCGGCGGATGAGCTCGATCTTTCGTCCGGCAACGCTGTCGCCATGCTGCTGCATGTAGGTCTTGATGCCGTTGTCGAGCTGAATGCCCGCATCGGCGAATTGCCCGGACAGAACATTGATCAGGCCGATCTTCACCGGTCCCTGTGCGTGTGCCGACATGGGAATGAAGATGGCGATGCATGCCGAAAGCAGCGCAGCCTGGCGCATGAGCCGTCCTCCCGCCAAGTCATTTTGTCGGATAGCGCGCAGCCGGAATTCTATCGCACATCGACAATCAACGCGAAAGGCTCGTGGGGGGACCGGCCGCGCGACTTGGAAGAGCAGCGCGTGGCCATGCCGATGGCCTAACGCGGCAGCCTCACATTTCCGCCGCATCGGCAGGTTTATGCTGCCGTACGCAGTCGGTGCTCCGACCTCACGCGCCAATCACGCCATGCGTCATTTTGCCGTCCTCAGCCTCGGCCTTGGTGCAGTCGTGCTCTCGAGCTGGTGCGCGCAAGCCGGCCATCCGGAGCGGCGCGCGGACGGCGACTTGCGCATTGAATGGGAGGTGAAGAACCGTTTCCGGCTGTTTCGCAACGAGGCGGATTTCCAGCGCCATGTCCGCGCTAGCCGCGGAGACGGGGTGCTGGCTGAGGAACGGCGGCTTGCGCGGCAGACCGACGGCCGCGGATGGGCGCGCGATGTGGTGGAGCGGCTTTGCGTGGACCGCGCCGGCAGTCTGCTCGAAACTTGCGACCGTGACGGCGAGCGCGAGAGCTATCTTGCCCCGCGCGATCACCGCATCGGGATCACGCTTGGGGGCGGGTTGCCGGCAAGCGAAAAATGCGTCTGGAGCTTCCATGACGGCGCGGGACCCGTTCACGAGCAAACCGCCGCCTGCGACGAGGAGATCAGGACCCGAGTTCGCTATGGACATCCAACCCTCGTCAGCGTCCAGATTATCCTGCAGGACGGGTCGACCGAGCGGCTGGAAACGGAAATCCAGGTGCGCGACGTCCTCATTGCAGGGCTGGGGGATTCGATCGCGGCCGGGGAAGGCAACCCGGACCGCCCGGTGCGGCTCTCGGATGAGGGCTTCTGTTTCAGACGCTTGGGCGGAAGCGAATATTTCCGACCGGGAAGAGCAGGCTACGGAGGAAACAAGGCCTGCGAGACGGTGCCGGGCGACGAGGGCAGATCGAACGACTGGGCGCGGCAAAGCGCGCGCTGGCTAAGCGGCGCCTGTCACCGGTCGTTGTACAGCTATCAGACACGCACCGCACTTGCGCTCGCGGTGGAAAATCCTCATCTCGCGGTCACCTTCATCCCGCTTGCCTGCTCAGGAGCAACCGTCGATATCGGCTTCCTTGGCAACTTGCGGGCGTTGGAATGTCCAACCCCCGGCACCGGCACGCCCTGCCCGCGAACGGTTCGCCCGCAAATGGCCGAGCTGACGGAGCTCATGGCGAGCGCCCACCGGCTCAATCCCAGGCGTTCGATCGATCTGGTGCTGCTCACCATAGGCGCCAACGACATCATGTTCTCGGGGCTCCTCGCGAACGTCATCATCCAGCCCAGCAACGAACGCAGCCTGCTGACGCGCGCCCACAAGATCGTGTCGATCGAGGACGCACAACGGATCCTCGATCATGAGCTGCCCGGCAATTTTGCGAGAGTACGCTCCGCACTGAAGCCGTTCGTGGGCGGCGATCTCTCGCGCATCGTCTATCTGACGTATGCCAATCCTGCCCTGAGTGGGCCGCATACGCCATGTGCGGGCGGACGCGACGGATTCGACGTGCATCCGGCATTCGGCACCGATGGTGAGCGTTTGCAGCAGGTGGCAGATTTTGTTGCACGGCGCTTTCTGCCCCGGATCAAGGCGCTGGCCCGCTGCGAGGAAGCCGGCAACTGCCGCGAGCCCGCAACCGAGACCATGACCTTCGTGGATGCTCACCAGGAGCCCTTTGCCCACCACGGAGAGTGCGTGCGCTCCCGAGACGACCCCCCGTTCGATCGGCAATGCTTCACCGCGCGCGGCGAAAGCTTTCGCAGCGGGCTGACGACCGCTGCGACCGACCCGATGACATGCGGCTATCCGCCAAGCGAGTTCCGACCCTATGCGTCGCGCGCGCGATGGGTGAGAACCGCCAACGACAGCTACATGACCTCGATGACCTATCCGGTCGGTCTTCCCGTCATCCTGCAGCCAAGCGACCTGCACGATGCCATCTGGGGGCTGCTGGCTGCGGTATACGGGGGCGCCGTGCATCCGACCGCCGAGGGCCATGCCGCCATGGCCGACGCCGCCTTGCCGGCGGTGCGCGAGGCGCTCGGTTTGACGGGACGGTCGGGCGCCGTGCACAGCGGCCCTTTGCCAGCGCCCTCGGCGGCGGAAATTCCCACATCAACGCGCTGATGGATGCCGCCTCAGGCGACACCAAGCTTCTTCTGCAAGCTGGTCGAGGAGGTCGTATACTGGAAGATCAGCCGCTTGTCGGGATAGACGTAGCGGTGCGCCTTCTGGGCCATCAATGCGCCTTCGTGAAAGCCCGACAGAATGAGCTTGAGCTTGCCCGGATACCAGTTGATGTCGCCGATAGCAAAAATGCCGGCCAGGCTCGACTCGAACGTGGCGGTATTGACCACGATATATTCCCCATCCTTCATCTCCATGCCCCAGCCGGCGACGGGACCGAGCTTCATGGTCAATCCGAAGAACGGCAGCAGCGCGTCGCAGGCGATCTCGAAGCTCGATCCGTCGCTGCGCTTGACAAGGGCTTTCGCGAGCCGCCCCCCCTCACCTTCCAGTCCCGATACCTGACCGAGCACGAAATCGATCTTTCCCTCGCCGACCAACGCCATCATCTTGTTGACGCTGTCGGGTGCGGCGCGAAACTCGCTGCGGCGATGCAGAAGCGTGAGATGTCTTGCGATCGGCGCAAGGTTGAGCGTCCAGTCCAGCGCGGAGTCACCACCGCCAACGATCAGGAGGCGCTTGTCGCGAAGCGACTCGAGCTGACGAACCGAATAGAAGACTGATGTACCCTCATAGGCTTCGATACCGGGAATGGGCGGGCGCTTGGGCTGGAATGATCCTCCGCCCGCCGCGATCACGATAACCTTGACCTCGAACACCTTGCCGCGATCCGTCCGGATGCGAAACAGGGGATCGCCGATGCGCTCGATCGTCTCCACCATCTCTTGGAGGTGAAAGGTCGCGCCGAACGGCTTAATCTGCGTCATCAATGCGTCGCAGATACCCTGCCCCGTGATGTAGGGAATGCCCGGAATGTCATAGATCGGCTTCTCGGGATAGAGCTCGGCGCACTGGCCGCCGACCTTGTCGAGAATGTCGATGACGTGCGCTTTCATGTCGAGCAGACCGAGCTCGAACACCGCAAACAGCCCGCATGGCCCGGCCCCGATGATGAGCACGTCGGTCTTGATGGGTTCTGTCATGAGCAGCAGGCGTCGTGATCTTTTGTCAGATGCGAGATGATTTCCGAAAGCGGCGCAACCTTTCGGCATGATGCATCAGGCCTGACGTTCCGGCGTGCGAACGACAAGACCCTCGAGCTCGGCAGTGACCTTGATCTGGCAGGACAGCCGCGAGCTCTCCTTTACGTCGTAGCCGAAGTCGAGCATGTCCTCTTCCATCGGCGAAGGCTCTCCCACCACAGCGCGCCACGACTCCTCGACATAGACGTGACAGGTGGCGCAGGCGCAAGCGCCGCCGCATTCCGCCTCAATTCCCGGGATGCCGTTCTTGATCGCCGTTTCCATGACCGTCGAGCCGAGATCGCCGTCGACGGTGCGCGACGTCCCTTCGTGATCGATATAGGTGATTTTCGGCATGCAGAGGGGGAAGAAAGAAATTTTTGGGGCAGTGCCGGTCCTATAGCGGCTCGCTCGCGGGGGCGCCAGATGCGCCAGCCGAGCCGAGCGAAGGCGGCAATCGCTAGCGTTGCGCGAGCAGGCTCCTGATGGTTGTCTGTACACGGGCGATCGCGCATGCAAGCCGGCGACGAGCGTCGGCAAGGTTCGCCGGAGCGGATTGCCTCGCGGCAAACTCAAGCCTCTCGGCCGCGGCGGCCACTTCCCATGCCCCGATGCCACGCGCCGAGCCTGCAAGGGTGTGAGCCAACGCGCCGATTGCGCGGGCGGGGGCTTCCTCAATGCGCGCCAGTAACATTTTGGCCTGACCATCGAAGAGCGACAGAACCTCGGTTTCGAGGCTTTTCTCGCCGCAGGTCATGTGCGCAAGGTGGGCGAGGTCGATAATCCCTTTGGCGAGGTCAGGCTGGTCGGCGAGCATGTTTCCATCGCTGCTGGCTTTGGAACAAGCTCGCCGACAACCCCCAAGACGGGGTAAACAAGACGGGGTAAACAAGACGGCTAAACGAGCATGCGCGGGAGTCCGGAGGGCCGGTTCCGGGCATGTCGCATCATTAATGAATAGCGCGCCTCAGGCTGGGCATCCGGCATAATTCTGCTGTGCTGTCCGAGAGTTAACAGATTTCGACGGGGGCTGGCTGGTTCGGCCCCCCTGCAATTTCCAACAAGTCCACAAGTGACAACCGCGGGATTGTGCTAAAAGGGGCTCGGTGCGGGCGGCTGGCAACACCGGGCTTGGCTAAACGAGCTGCCTGTTAACGATGATAAAAGAGACCTTAACAACCGGTTTCCTTTGTTTTGCCAAGCCGATAGGATAGTCGGCCGGCAGTGGAGGACTGTGCGGCGCGCGACTGCCCGGCTGCCCGGAGGGGACGCTAAGGGGATTTCAGGCGAACGCGCTTGTGACGCGGCAAGGCACGCATTCCTGCCGCCGTTGGGGTCCAGCGTAGGTGCGAGGCGACGACCGACATGGCAAACACTCCTAGGAAGATCAAGGACCCGACCGAAGCCGCCCTGTCGGCGATCCAGGATGCACTCGCCATCCGGGACACCGAACACGCACCCGCATCGACGCCGGAGGCCGACGCGCACGGTGCCGAGCCGCAGTCTGTTTCCCAACCGACATTCGCCGAGACTCCATACGCCGAGTCCGAAGTTTCAGAGCCGACATTTTCAGAACCACCCTGGCGAACGGTGAGATCAAGCGCGCCTGGGAGCGAGCAGCCGGAGCAGGAGACGCGTGAGAGCGAAGAGCGGGGCGGCGTGCGCCGCGCTGCGAATGACGATCGCGAATCGATCGGCCATATCCTACGCACTCTGCAGCGCCGTCCGGCGCGCCGGACTTACGCCATTGCAACCATCTTCGCCGCGGGCTGGATCGTCATCGGGCTGCTGCTCGGCTGGATGTATCTGCCGCAGCTGCAGGCAGCCCTTGCTCCTGCGGGCCTTGCTGGGCCGGCGCTGGCGGTCTTGGGCGCGATCTTCTGCGCACCGATCATCTTCTTCTATGCGCTGGCCTACATGGCCTGGCGCTCGCAGGAACTGAGACTCATCACGCAATCGATGGCGCAGGTCGCCATGCGGCTGGCGGAGCCGGAGACAGTCGCACGCGAATCGATCGTCACCGTGGGCCAGGCGATCCGGCGCGAAGTGGCCGCCATGGGCGACGGCATCGAGCGCGCGCTGGCACGCGCCGCCGAGCTCGAGACCCTGGTTGCGACCGAGGTGTCCGCGCTCGAGCATGCCTATAACGACAATGAGGTGCGCATCCGGGCGCTGCTCCAGGATCTGGGCAGCCAGCGCGACACGCTCGTTGGCCAGGCCGGGCAGATTCGCGACGCCATCAACAGCGTCCATCTCGACCTCAGCCACGACATCTCGCAGATCAGCGAGCTCGTTTCCGAGCAGGTCAACGAGGCCTCGCGCAGGATCACGCATACGCTCTCAGAAAAGGGCGAGCACATTACGCGCGCGCTTGGGCAGGCCGGCGATAGCATGATTGCGGCGCTGGGCGAGCGCGGAGGCGACCTGCTCGAGCGACTCGAATCGACCAGCCAGGAGACCTCGCAGGCGCTGGCGACCGCAAGCGATCGCCTGACCTCCACCCTGAATTTCAAGACCGATCACATCGGCGACGAATTCACCGAGATTACGGCCAATCTTCAGCACATGATGTCAGTCCGCCTTGACCGTGTGATCGAGGGCTTTGCGCAGAAATCGGCCGCCATCCTGGAAATGATGAGCGGTCGCTCGCAGGAGATGACCGATCTGATCGTCGATAGCGGCAACCAGATCACCGAGACCATCTCCGGCCGCATCGAGGAAGTGAACACCACGCTCAAGAACACCGGCGACTCGCTCGTTCTCGATCTCAGCCTGCGCGGCGGCGATGTCGTCTCGAAGCTCGAGCAGACCGGCACGCGCATCACCGACTCGATCGTACAACGCAGCGAGCGTGTCACCGATCAGTTCCACGAGAGCGTGGCATCGCTGGGCGACGTGATCGGCAATCGCGGCGAGGCCGTGCGCGAGATGCTGGCCGCGCGCCTGCAGTCGTTCGAGGACATGTTCAACCACGGCGGCGCCGAGCTTGCCGAGCGGATCGCCCGCGATTCCACCACGCTGGGCAACCTCATCACCCGGCATCTCGCCGAGTTCGACCGCACCGTGAAGACTTACGGCGGCGAGATGGTCGAGCGGCTGGGCGAGCGCACGCAGGACATCTCGAGCGCGATGCGCGACTATCTGGATAATTTCGATACTCGCGTGACCACAAAATCGGCCGAGGTAACCACGAGCCTCGACCAGCAATTCACCCGTTTCCGCGATGCGCTGGAAGGCCGCACCCAGACGCTGAACGAGGCGCTGGGCTCGCGCGTCATGGATATCGCCAAGACCATGGCCGAAGGCGGCAAGGAAGTGGTGGGGGCGCTGGATAAACGCATTGCCGACGTGACCAACGTGATCAATGTGCGCGGTGCCAAGCTTTCCGAAAGCATCGGCGCCAAGATCGAGGACATCGACAAGGCGCTGGGCGTTCATGCGACGGAGGTCGCCAACAATCTCGATACGCGTATCAGCCGCTTCGAGCAGTTGCTGATTGGGCGGGCCGAGGCAGTGGCCAGCGCGATCGAGAGCCGCAGCCAGTCCGCCGCAGAGTTGCTGAACGCACGAACCGAGCATCTCGGCGGCACCATCGGGACCCGCGCCGCCGAGGCGGCGGCCGCGCTGCAGCAGCTGACCGCATCCTCGACGGATGCGATCAATGCGCGTGTCGACCAAATGACCGGCACGATCAAGGCCGCTGCGGCCGAGACCGAGCGATCAATCGGCAATTTGACCGCTTCGGCCTCCGACCTGATCGGAGGCCGCCTCCAGCAGCTGAGCGAGGCGGTCAAAACCGATGTCAGCGCGGCAGAGCGGCTGCTCGGCCAGGTCACCACCACCACGACCACGGCCATCCGGTCGAGCGTGCACGACGCCGAGCGGCTGATCAGCGGAATATCGACCGGGGTGAGCAACGTGCTCAAACAGAATGCCAGCGAGGTGGAAGGCGCCCTGCTCTCGGTGAGCAACGAGGTCGCGCGCAACTTCGTAGGCAAGGCGGATGAGATTTCAAACGCGGTAAGCCAGCGTGCGGCGGAGATGACGCGCATTCTCGACGACAAGTCGAGCGGGCTCCTTACCGCGCTCACCTCCAAGAGCCAGGAGTTCGCGAGCGAGGTCGGACGTGTGACCGAGCACGCAGTGAAGGCGATAGAGGCCAAGGGCTTCAATTTCACCCAGACCATGATGGACAACAGCGAGCAGATCGCGCGCCTTATCAACGAGGCGAGCGATGCCGCGACGGGC
>Ga0306920_100001903_pt1 | contig 26051 bp, 23 predicted proteins | sample flu12Cox44000170_FD_204666 | JGI IMG/M metagenome (GOLD analysis project Ga0306920, IMG submission 204666) | Lab enrichment of tropical soil microbial communities from Luquillo Experimental Forest, Puerto Rico - flux4day.12C.oxic.44.000.170 (v2)... | ecosystem: Environmental > Terrestrial >...
AGACCAGCCCGCGGTCTCATTGGACAGGACCCAACATCGAGGCAATGCCGATGCGATCGGCTCCGCGGCCCCGGAGTGTCATTTCTACTTTGCGCGCCCGGTGCCATTTCTATCTTGCGCCGACAGACCTCTGGCGTGAAACCGAAGTCCAGCAGGTAACGCCGCGACTCGCCGCTTCTTGTCGATTCGATGTGCAGTGCGAGACCCCACTCGCTGGCGAGCGTCTTGCCCTGCGCCGCAGCGGGAAATCCGATACGCTGAACGGTGAGACCGGGGCTCTCGAGCGGCTTCAGGGGGACGTTGTGCTGATTGTCGGTAATCTCTCGTATGACTGCTCGGTCGACGACCGGCGCGCCGATGCGCCTGGGCGCCGCTTGTGCAGCTCATCCGATGCCGGAGGAAATCAACGCGCCGCCCAGCGCCGCAGAGGCCCGCAGAAAACGCCTGCGATCCAACGATGACATGAAATGCCTCCTATTCAGATGATCTTTCTTTCTCGGAAATCCTCGATCTCTACCGTGCTGTAGCCGAGCCCAGCGAGGATTTCGTCGTTGTGAGCGCCGAGCTCCGGGGCGATGCCGATCCGCGCCGGCGTTTCGGAGAAACGCCACGGCGAGCCCTGGACCTTCAGCCGCTTGCCGTATTTCGGGTAGTCGATCTCGGTCACATAGCCATTGGCCAGCACGTCGGGATCGTTCGAGGCTTCGAGCAAGGTGTTGATCGGAGCCGCGACGATGTCGGCGCCACGCAGCATTGCCACCCACTCGTCGCGCGAGCCGGTCGCGAACAGCTCGTCGAGCATACGCAACAACGTGGCCCGCTGTTCTTCGGATGCGACGATCACGCCGAGATCGCCAAAGCCGGCTTTTTCGAGAGCCTCGTGAAAGCCGAGTGCGGTCATTGCGTCGCGCCATTTGCGGGCGCCGTTCAGTTGGAACACCAGCGGCTTGCCGTCCCGGTCGTTGAAGCTGGCGCTGAGCCCGGGGCGTTGCGGAGTACCGGTGACACGGGCTTGGCCGGTGACCGGGTCACGGTTGCGCCACATCGCCGTCGTTAGGGTCCAGCCCATCAGCCGGATCTGGCCGCCGAGCAACGAGCAATCGACCTTCTGGCCGACGCCCGTGGCGCGCGCATGGGTCAGTGCGGCGAGCGCACCGCCGAAGGCGAGGATCGCGCAGGTTTCGTCCGCCACCGAGACGATGCCTGTCTTCAGCGGTTGGCCCGGGGTCGAATAGGCTTCGGCAATGCCGCCGAGCGCCTGGGCCATCGAATCCGTGCCCGGCAGATCGGCATGCGGTCCCTTCGGGCCGTACCCCGAGACCGACACATAGACGAGCTTCGGGTTCACCTTTCGGAGTTCTTCGTAGCCGAAGCCGTTTTTCTCCGCCGCTCCCGGACGGAAGTTCTGCCCGAAGATGTCCGCCGTCGCAACCAGCTTGCGGAGGATTTCGCGACCCTCCGCAGTCTTCAGATTCAAGGTGACGCTCTTCACACCGCGGTTGTTGGTCTCAAAATAGGTGCTGGGCAGCCCGGGCAGCACGGTCGAGCCGCGCGAATTGTCGCCGACTTCCGGGACCTCGATCTTGATCACCTCGGCGCCGAGATCGGCCATCAGCATGTAGGGCACCGTGCCGGCTTGTGCGGTCGAGCAGGCAACCACCTTCACACCCTGGAGCGGACCGTGTGGCTCAGTCATGTCGAGCGATCTCCTGTCTTGCTTACGTGTATTTGATTCCACTTGTCCCTGCTCGGAAAGGGGATTGGTTCCGCGAGCCCGTGCCCGTCGATTCGCGTCTGGCGCCCTCGTGCAAATCAAATAGCGGGATGTAATCAGCCTTAACCGGTCTTACGAAAGATGGTCATTCGTCGCCGTTTCCGCGGAGTTTCGCCGCGCTCTAGCCAATCCTAGACAGAAAAACTTGCCGGATAATCCAAAGATTGCTAACGCGTGCTCTCGATGGTTTGGGGGACCTCGAGACCAACTCGGGAGGATCGGGATTCGCCGCGGCACGGTCTTCGGGCCATGTTGCGGCTGTTGCCGATCCTCGTTCTCGCCGCCTGCGCCCAGCAGGGCTATGGCCCGGGAGGGCGGACCGAAATCGGCGCGGAGGGGTGGCGGAGGCCGACCCACTATTATCCGCCGCCGGGACCGCCCGAAGATCCCTGGGGCCCCTATGTCCGCGAGGCTGCAGCGCGCTTTGCGGTGCCCGGGCGATGGGTGCGGGCGGTCATGCATCAGGAATCGGGCGGTGAGCAACAGGCCACCTCGCCGGTCGGGGCTATGGGACTGATGCAGGTCATGCCCGCTACCTATGAAGGGCTGCGGGAGCGTCACCAGCTCGGCGACGATCCGTACGACCCGCACAACAACATTCTAGCGGGTACGGCCTATATCCGAGAAATGTATGACCGGTTCGGCGCGCCAGGCTTTCTGGCCGCCTATAACGCCGGTCCCGATCGGGTCGACAATTACCTGGCCGGACGATCCCGCCTGCCGGAGGAGACGGTGAACTACGTCGCCGCGATCGCGCCCAATCTCGGCACCGACATGCCGCGGTCGGGGCCTTTTGCGGTCTACGCCTCCGCTCGCTCCGGCCGGGCGCAGAGACCGACCGTGGCCAGCCTGGCGGCGGGATGCGACCTGAACGCCGCGTATAATCCAAACTACCCATGCACGTCTCTGGAGCGGGCTGCAAGAGAACCCGCGCCGATCCAAACGGCTTTTGCCCCACAGCTGGGCGCCAATGGCTGCGACTTGAATGCGGCCTACGATCCCAACCATCCGTGCACGTCGTTGCCGCAGACGGCAGCCGTATCCTCCCCGGCCTTGGTCCAACAGGTTGCCGCGAGCCCCCGCGTCTTGATGGCATCGGCTGACGATCGAAGCGCGACGCCGGTCGTCCACAGTCGGGTGCCGTCGGCCGCGGCTCCGCCCCTCCCTGCCGAAAAGCCAGCGCCGTCCGGCGGGGGATGGGCAATCCAGGTGGGGGCCTTCAAGAGTCCGGACCTGGCCCGTGCGGTGGCGGAGGGCGCCCGCTCTCAGGCACCGGAGCAGCTCCGCTCCGCTGCGCTCGCAGTGCAGCCGACGGCGCCCTTTGGTAGTACGGTCCTTTATCGCGCTCGCCTCGCCAACTTGTCAGCCAGCGCGGCGGCGAATGCCTGCACGCGTCTCAACCAGCGCCAACTGCCATGCGTCGTGGTCCGGCCGACGGGCGCCTGACCGGGTCTCGCAATGCTGGGTGGACGGCCCCCTGACGGCATCGGATGTGCCAAGCTGGGGTGGTGAGCAACGACCAGCGACGGAGACCGTCCCTATGAAGGCTACCACGATCGGGCTGGATATCGCGACGAGCGTTTTCCAGGTTCACGTCGAGGATGCGACCGGAAAGATCGTTTTGCAGAAGCGCCGACCCGCACGCCTCGATGCCGATCAGCGCCGGCTCGAGCCCGGCGAAAAACGCCACGACTTGCGATCGCCGCAGCCTATTACTGGGGCCGGGAGCTGGGTCACGAAGTGCGACTGATCCCGGCGGCCTATGTGAAGCCGTTCGTGCGGCGCAACAAGAACGATGCGCGCGATGCGGCAGCGATCTGCACGGCTGTCCGCCGTCCGGACATGCGGTTTGTTGCGATCAAGAGCCTCGAGAGCCAAGCCTCGCGCGGGCTCGAGCGCTCGCGGGACTGCTGGTCAGACAGCACACCCAGTTGATGAACAGCGTGCGCAGCCAGCTGGCCGAACTCGGGATCATCGCGGCGCAAAGGGCGGCGCGGCTTGCCGAGCTGACCCAGCTCGTCGTGGCCGGTGACGCGCGGGTCCCGGCGATGCAGCGGCTTGCCACCATTCCCGGCGTCGGCGGTTTGACCGCGCATGCCATCGTCACCGCCATTGGCGACGGCAAGCAGTTCGCCTCTTCCCGCGACTTCGCCGCCTGGTGCGGTCCGACCCCACACGGGGCTTCCGGCGGCTTGAAGCGCCGCGAAGGCGGCATCAGCCGCCAGGGCGATATCAGGCTCAGAAAGCTGCTGGCCCTCGGGGCCAGTACGATCATGCGCAACGCTCGGTCGCGCGCCGATCGAGCAACCGAATGGCAGCGCGGCATCCTCGCCCGCCGTCCGGTCGAGGTGGCGGTGCTGGCGCAAGCCGCCAAGACCGCCCGCATCGCCTGGGCCAGGCTCACCGCCAGCACGACTTACCGGCAGCCGGCGGGTGCCGCCCCGGCCCAGCCAGTCTAGCGCCGTGCCCGCACCGTCAAGCCCGCTGCCGCGCCGCCTCCGGCGGTGAAGGCTTGACCGCGCTTGCGCGCGGCTCCGTGCACATCCCCGGTCGGGACGAAGGAATGGTCTTTCCGGTCAAACAAAGGAATGGCGCTACGGCCGTGCCCGACCGCACCCCATCACCCCTTCTGGACTCCTCGCCAGACAACCGCAAGGAGCACCAAGCAGCGACGGCAAAATGGTTAGGACCTGGATCGGGACACTCCGCTTCGTCATCGCGCCTCCAAAGCGCGCCGCAATGCTCGGAACCCGGTCCGCGTAACCCATCGGGGCCAGCGGTCAGCCGACCGCACCAACAGGCCGGATACATGACTGCTCCAGACCACCCGCCAACGCCGCCTAATTCTCCCTGCCCAAAGGGGGCCGTCCATACATGACAACCGCACCCGGTTGCGCCTAGTCCCTGAGCTCGACGCCGAGGCGGACGACGATGCCTTCGAGCTCCGGCCGCGTCGGCCGATAGCGCCGCATCGCCGGTGGGTCGTGGCCGGGGATGATGTGGTCCGGGCTTTATGGTAGAACGTCAATTGGGCAATTACGATATTGGAACTGGTCCGTTGTTTTCGCTCCCTGCCGGCTGTGCAGATTCGGTTGATACCCGGAGCCGAATTCGTTGATCCCGAGGCCCCGGTTTTTTCGCCTAACCGATTGATCTGCCGTGCTGTTCGCGAGAGCGGACCGGGCGTTTCGGGTGTGCGACGACGATTTACGTTGTATATGCGCCGGGCTCAGTCGACCTTGACGAGCTTCTGCAGGCTCCGGAGGCCGGGCGGCAACTGCTCGCCCTTGGCGCGGACGCGGCGGCCCCAATTGGTGAACGACACCTCGCCGACATAGATGTCGCCGCGAGAGTCGACGGCGAGCCCATGCGGCGAGATGAACTGGCCGGAGGCGAGCCCGGCATGCGCGTGGCCGAGCCGCGCCAAGAGCTCGCCCTTGCTCGTATAGATGCTGACCCGCGGGCCGCAATTCGGCAGGTCGATGTTGACCGTCATGTCGGGCCCGATCTCGCCGATGAAGAAGCGCGGCGTCTTTGTGCCACTCTCCATGTAGAGCCCGGAAGGACGGTGCATGTTGTTCCACTGCGTCTCGTACTTGCCGTTGCCATCAAACACCTGGACGCGATGGTTCTCACGGTCGGCGACATAGACCCAGCCGTCCGGATCGCAGCAGATGTTGTGGGCGATGTTGAACTGCCCGGGATCGGTACCGGGCTCGCCCCACGACGACAGGCGCGTGCCGTCAGGCGTGTATTTGTGGACGCGGGAATTGCCGTAGCCGTCGGAGATGTAGAGATCGCCCTGCGGCGAGAGTGCCGTATGCGTGCAGCGGTGAAACGGCTCGCCGCTCATGTAGGGGGCGGGCTTGCCCGGGACGCCGATGGTCAGCAGGACCTTGCCGTCGAGAGTGCATTGCCGAACCGTGTGGTCGCCATCGTCGGTCAGCCAGATCGTGCCGTCGGGCGCCATGAAGACGCCGTGCGGGCGTACGAAGATGCCCTCGCCCCAGGAGCGTAGGAAATTGCCGTGGCGGTCAAACACGCACATCGGATGCTTGCCGCGGTTGAAGGCGTAGACATTGTCGTGGCTATCGACACCAACGGCTGCGACATCGGCGTTGAATTCCATGCCGGGCGGGAGTTTTGCCCAACCCTCGCTGACCTCGTAGCGGTAGCCGTCCGTCCCCAGTATGACCGGCATGGCGGTTCCTCTCCCTTCTCGCGATGCAGAAGCACTTCGCGCCGATTATAAAAGCCTCGGCGGGGGCTTTGACAGAGCTACGGCGACTGCCCAAATCTGTTGTCGCCAGACGGTCGGATGGCCGCTCTCCGCCGGTGTGCGGGGAGAGGAAAGTCCGGGCTCCACGGAGGTGCGGTGCCGGGTAACCCCCGGCGGGGGCGACCCCAGGGAAAGTGCCACAGAAAGTACACCGCCGGCCTGTCTCCGGCATGCCGGGCAGGCGGCAAGGGTGAAACGGTGCGGTAAGAGCGCACCGCGCCGCCGGCAACGGCGGCGGCAGGGAAAACCCCACCGGGAGCAAGACCAAGTAGGAGCGGCAGGCGCCCCGGAGTAATCCGATGTGCCGGGCGAGCCTCCGCGCCGCCGCTCGGGTCGGTCGCATGAGGCGCTCGGTGACGAGCGTCCCAGAGGAATGGTCATCACCGCCCCTGCGGTTACACCCAGGGACGGGACAGAACCCGGCTTATACGCCGTCTGGCGCCCGGTCCACGGTGGGCTCTTTGGCGGATCAAATCGGGATAAGTGCTGTTTCCGGGGGACAACCGTGTGGATTGCCGAATTCACTGTTGCGTGTCGAAGCAGACCGCGTAGCGTCGCTGATTGTGTGGTCGACACGCAGTGTTTCGCGGCTGTGACCCCGAGATAGGGAGTGAAGCGGGGGTACGCGAGGTGTTGCGCCACACTCAGGGGGAAGGTGCGGGCGATCCCATCGGGTCGCCCGTTCCTTTTGGGTCGTCTGGGGCCTATCCTCGAGTCCTTTTGGCAATATATTTGCCACGGACGATTGGCGGCATCGCGGCGAGCGACCCAAATCCATTGAAATCAGAGCGGATAACTCTGTCGGTGAACGTTCAAACCGTCCGATACCTGGATCGCTTGGTTGAGACCGGTGTCTGCGGGACAACAGAACTGGACAGCGCGAATCGCGCTCTACAAACACTGCAAGATGCTGATCGCGGATAGGGAATCGGCCTTGGTGCGGCGCTTGCCGAGCCAGGAGGTGACCGACACGCGATAATGTGCCTCTGGGCAGCCTGTTGCGCGCGAAAGTCCCCGCCTGCTTGTGATTAGCAGGAGGTCAGCAACTAGATGATGTGGTTGGAACAGAAAAATCACGGTCATTTCCAAAATTCACGGTTTTATTTCGAAAAACCATTGACACCCATGAGATACCATGCGATACCACGTCTACCCATGGACGGGCACTGCGGATGGGGGGAACTTCGGCGGTGCCTATCGGGCGCCCCTTGCCGAGCGTCCACGGGCGAGCGTTGGGGGAAGAAGTGGCACTTTTCATGTCCACTTATGTGAACAAGGTCGACCGCAAGGGGCGGGTTTCAGTGCCGGCGACCTTCCGCACCGCCATATCGGATCAGAGCTTTGACGGCATCGTGGCTTTCCCCTCGCTGGACTATGAGGCACTCGAAGCAACGGGTATAGATCGTATGGAGGCAGTGTCCGCCGGGCTCGACGAGCTCGAGCAACCGGATGAGCAACAGAGCTTGGCGACCCTGATTCTCGCCCGATCTCAACGGCTGCCTTTTGATCCTGAGGGCCGAATCGTGCTACCCGAAAAGTTCACGGCGCACGCGCACATTACCGAGAGCGCGGCCTTCGTTGGGCTTGGTCCGACCTTCCAGATCTGGGAACCCAATCGTTTTGCTGAGCACGAGGCGGCACTGCTCGATCGCGCCCGGCGCCAGGGGATGAGAATGCCGCCGCTCGGCAGCCTTGTCGGCCGACGTCGTCAATGACCCGGCGGGGCCCCGACCGGTTCCGCTCGGGAGCATTAACTGCGCGTTCCGAGGCCGCCGAGCAAAGACAGGTGGCGCACATTCCCGTGCTGGTGGACGCGGTGCTCGCCACGTTGGTGCCGTGCGACGACGCCGTTTATGTAGACGCTACATTCGGCAGCGGCGGCTACAGCATGGCGCTGCTCGGCGCCACCCGCTGCCGAGTATTCGGGATCGACCGCGACCCCGACGCGGTGCGGCGTGGGCGCAAGCTGGCCGAGCATCTGGGGGGACGCCTGACGATCATCGAGGGGCGTTTCGGCGAGATGGTTCGCCTACTCGCCCCCGTGACCGTCGAGCCGATCGCCGGCATTACTTTCGATCTGGGCGTTTCCTCGGTGCAACTCGACACGCCCGAGCGCGGTTTTTCGTTTCGCTTTGACGGGCCCCTCGATATGCGGATGAGCGGCGAGGGTGCGAGCGCTGCGGATCTAATTGCTTCCCTGTCCGAACGCGAGCTGGCCGAACTGATCCGCGAGTTCGGCGAGGAACGCTTCGCCGGCCGGGTTGCGCGCGCGATTACCGCAGCACGGCAGCACCGGCCCATTCGACGTACGATCGAACTCGCCGAAATCGTGCGTGCCGCGGTGCCGAAATTTGAGCCGGGACAGGACCCGGCAACTCGGACCTTCCAGGCTCTCCGTATCGCCGTCAATGACGAGCTTGGTGAACTCGATCGCGGGCTCGTCGCGGCTGAGCAGTTGTTGATGCGTGGTGGTCGGCTGGCGGTGGTCTCGTTTCATTCGCTCGAAGACCGGCGGGTAAAGCGGTTTCTGCAGAAGCGCGGCGAGCAAGCGCCACCAACCTCGCGTCATGCGCCCGCTCCGGTCCGCGGATCGGAACCGAGCTTCAAATTGCTGGGGCGGCGGGCGGTCAGGCCAGATGCCGCGGAAATCGCGCGCAATCCCCGTGCCCGGGCGGCGCGGCTGCGAGCGGCAGAGAGGAGTGCGGCGCCCGCGTGGCCGGCAGGCTGCACTGGTCCGGACCGCCACCGGAAAGGTCAGGGGGCGTGATCAAGCTCAGCACCTTGTTTTGGCTGGTTGTCGTTTCGACGACCGGCTTTGCGATGTTCGCCGTCAAATACGGGGTCCAATCTCTGGAAGACGAGCTCAATCGAACCAAGAAGGCGATAATCGCGGAGGAGCACGCAATCCGCAGCGACGGGGCCGAATGGGCTTACCTGACCCGACCCGAAACCCTCGATGAGATGAACCGGCGCCACCTGTCGCTGGGCCCGATCGCAACCACACAACTCCGCACCACCCTCGCCGACATTCCACTGCGCGCCGCGGTCCCCGTCGCAGTCGAGGCCCCCGTCGTCGCCGTCGCCGACCCACCGGCAGGGAGCGCGCCGCCCACGATCCTCACGTCGACCATGGCGCCGGCATCGTTGGAGAAACCGATGGAAGCCACGGAAGTCGCCAAACCTGCGCCGGCAAAGGCGTTTGCAAAACCGGTCCCGCCGCGGCGCCCCAGATCGCTCGATGAGTTGATCGCACAAGTCGCAGCGAGCCGATGACGATCGCAACACAAAGGTTCGACGACAATCCGTGCCGGCCGCGGCACTTCAAGCCGCCTCCCTGTGTGGCCATCGTTCCGGACGGGCCGGCAAAGCAGGCTCTCGATGCCTGCCGCACTCGGCTCCTCGTGACCGGCGGGTTATTTGCTCTTGTCTTTGCTGTGGTGGCCTTGCGGGTCGTCGAAATCGTGGCGGTCGGAGGGGGCACCGCCGAATCGCAGATCGGGCGCTTTCGCATCGTGACGGCGCCGGTGCCGAGCCATGCCGATATCGTCGACCGCAACGGCAACGTCCTCGCTGCGACACTTGACAGCCCGTCGCTTTACGCCAATCCGAAGCAGATCGTCGATGCCGGTGAGGCCACCCGCAAACTTGTTAAGGTCTTCCCAAATCTCGGCACCGCGGAGGTCTACGCCAAGCTCACCTCGGGTAAGAGCTTTGTGTGGATCAGGCGTCACTTGACGCCTGCGGAGCAGTACAGCGTCAATCAACTAGGCATCCCGGGGCTGGAGTTCGAGCATGAGGAGCGCCGCGTCTATCCCGATGCGGCTCTGACGTCACATGTCGTCGGTTACACCGGCATCGACAACGCAGGTTTCGCCGGGGTCGAGCGCGGCCTCGACGGGGTGCTAAGGGGCCGCCCGGAGCCGGTCCAGCTTTCGCTCGACCTTCGCCTGCAATACATTCTCCACGAGGAATTGCAGCGCGTCATCGACGATTTCACCGCGAAAGGCGGCGCCGGACTGATCATGGACGTCAACAGCGGCGAAATCCTGGCGATGGCCTCGCTACCCGATTTCGATCCGAACCATCCTGCCACCCCAGATCCAGACCATCCTGTCATTTCCCTTGCCGACCGGATGTTCGATCGGATCACCCTCGGTGTTTACGAGCTCGGTTCGATCTTCAAGATCTTCACCGTGGCGATGGCACTCGACTACGGCACTGCTACGATCTCCAGCACCTACGACGCGAGCCATCCGATAACGATCGGACGCTTCACGATCTCGGATTATCATGGCAAACATCGGGTGTTGAGCGTCCCGGAAATCCTGATGTACTCCTCGAACATCGGAGCGGCCCGAATGGCTGTCGCTGCCGGTGCCCAAACGCAGCGGGAGTTCCTCGCGCGACTTGGTTTGTTGAAGACACCGAAAATCGAGGTCTCCGAGGTGGCAGCACCGCACTATCCGGCAAAGTGGCGCGAAGTCAACGTGATGACCATCGCGTTCGGCCACGGAATCTCGGTGACCCCGCTGAGCTTTGCAACCGCGGCCGCGGCGCTCGTCAATGGTGGGATCCTTCGCCAGGCTACGCTCGTCAAAATTCGGGACGGCTACGCGCCGCAGGGTCAGCAGGTGATTTCGCCGAAGACCTCGGAACAAATGCGCAGGCTGTTGCGATTGGTAGTTGAACACGGGACTGGCACGATGGCCGCTGCCCCAGGCTACGTGGTAGGCGGCAAGACCGGAACGGCAGACAAGGTTTCGGGTAGGCACTACGCTGAGCGAAAGCTGCTCTCCAGCTTTGTCGGGGTTTTCCCGATCAACGACCCAAAATATCTCGTCTTGACGATGGTCGACGAACCGCACCCGAATAAGCAGAGCCACGGCTACGCGACGGCCGGTTGGACCGTGGCCCCGGCAACCAGTCGTATCATCCAGCGAATCGCCCCCCTTCTCGGGGTGCTGCCGGTCGATGAATCTTCGTCCGAAGTGCAGCGGGCGCTAATGGTCGAGAGCCTACAAGGTAAGCGGATTGAGGCTTACTGAGCTCAGTGGTCTAACCGCCGCTTTGCCCGTGGCCGATCCGGAGATTGCGGGGCTCAGCGCAGACTCTCGGACCGTTCGACCCGGTTTTCTCTTTGCCGCTCTGCCGGGTACGCGGCTGGATGGGCGGATATTCGCCGCCGAAGCCGTGTCACGCGGCGCGGTCGCGATCTTAACCGACGATGCCAGCGCTCTAGGTCTCCCCTCCGAGCGCCGCAAACACGTTGCGATCCTGGTCGACCCAAGCCCACATCGCCGACTGGCGCTTCTCGCGGCACGCTTCTATGGTCGGCAACCGCGAACCATCGTTGCCGTTACGGGCACCAACGGCAAGACCTCAGCCGTGCACTTCGTCCGCGAGATCTGGACCGCGATCGGCTTTGCTGCGGCGAGCCTCGGGACGCTTGGGCTGGTGACCACGGCCGAGAAGCGTCCCGCGGCCCTGACGACACCGGACCCGATCGCCCTTCATCATGATCTGGCCAAGCTCGCTACGAAGGGCATCGAGCATGTGGTGATCGAGGCCTCTAGCCAGGGTCTCCACCAATGTCGGCTCGACGGTCTCGCGATCGCCGCAGCTGGGTTTACCAACCTGACCCGCGATCACCTCGATTACCATGGAAGCATAGGGCATTACAGGACTGCGAAATACCGACTGTTCAGCACGCTTCTCGTAGCGGGCGGGACTGCGGTCCTCAACGCCGACAGCAGCGAATTCTCTCGTCTGGCTCCGCTATGCCGCGATGCGGGCCATCCGGTTCTCGCCTATGGCGCCGACCTAACAGCGGACCTCCGCATTTTGGCTCGTGAGCCGAAGGGCAGCAGCCAAGTTCTGCTCCTCGATATTTTCGGGCATCGCCGCCGGCTGGTATTGCCCCTTGCAGGCGCATTCCAGGCTATGAACGCGCTGGGGGCATCGTCGTCGACTACGCCCACACGCCAGATGCGCTTGCGACCGTCCTTGCGACATTGCGTCCGCATGCGCCAGGGCGGCTGATTGTCTTGTTCGGCTGCGGCGGTGACCGCGATGCCGGCAAACGCCCGCCGATGGGGCGGATAGCAGCCCGCTTGGCGGATCGGGTTTACGTGACGGACGACAATCCGCGAAACGAAGAGCCGGCAGAAATCAGGCGCGCGATCCTCGCGGCGGCTCCGGAAGCCATCGAGATCGCCGACCGTCGCCGGGCGATTGCAGTCGCAATCGCCGATACTCGCCCGGGCGACCTCCTGGTTATCGCTGGCAAAGGGCACGAAACCGGTCAGATCGTCGGCCATGAGACGCACCCTTTCGACGACGCAGAGATCGTGCGCGAAATCGTCCAATTGGCTCCGTCTACTGGGGCTTGGCGAACCTGCTGATGATGCCGCTATGGACCGCCCGAGACGCTGCGGCTGCGACCGGCGGATCGAGCATCACGGATTGGGCCGCTACGGGCGTATCGATCGATACGCGCAGCCTCGCCACCGGTGACCTGTTCGTTGCGCTGCGGGGACCCAACCGCGACGGCCATGATTTCGTCGGTACCGCTCTCGAGCGAGGCGCCGCTGCCGCGGTGGTGGACCGCGAAATACCCGGCTTGTCGACGGTGCCGCTCCTGCGTGTTGCCGACACATTTGCCGGCCTCGCGGCTCTCGGCTCGGCTGCGCGTAAGCGCACTGATGCCCGGATCCTCGCGGTCACCGGCAGTGTCGGCAAGACCGGCACCAAAGAGGCGCTGCGCTTGGTCCTCGCTGCCTGCGGCCCGACCTTTGCCTCAGCTGGCGGCCTCAACAATCATTGGGGTGTGCCGCTCTCGCTCGCTCGGATGCCGCCCGAGGTCGCTTACGGTATTTTCGAGCTTGGGATGAACCATTCCGGCGAGATAAACGGTCTGGCTCGATTGGCGAGGCCGCACGTCGCCGTGATCACTAACGTCGAGTCTGCCCATCTCGGCTTTTTCCCCTCAGTTGAGGCGATCGCCGATGCTAAGGCAGAAATATTTCTCGGGCTCGCAGCGGGTGGGATCGCCGTACTAAACCGTGACAACGCGCATTATACCCGCCTCGCGGCGGCGGCGGTACGAACCGGCGCGGCCGAGGTGGTCAGTTTTGGCACCCACCGCGCGGCTACCGTCCGGCTCCTCGATTGTGTGCTCGAGCCGCGCAGCAGCATGATCGAGGTCGCGCTTCCCGGGTGCACGGTGCGTGTTCGGCTTCCGGTGCCAGGACGGCATTGGGTCATGAACACGCTTGCTGTCCTCGCTGCTGTAACAGCAGCCGGGGCCGACCCGAGACGCGCCGCCGAGGCACTCGCCGGGCTCCAAGAGTTGCCAGGGCGCGGTCAGCGACACGAACTTTCGTGGCGAAGCGGCAGGTTGACCTTGATCGACGAAAGCTACAATGCGAGCCCGGCGGCGGTGTGCGCCGCGCTCGCCGTGCTCGCCGCTATTCCACTTGCTCTCGGCGCGAGGCGGGTCGCGGTGCTCGGCGACATGTTGGAGCTTGGCGAGGCGACCGAGCGCCTTCACCGTGAACTCGCCGAGCGGCTCGCCGCAACTAAGGTTGATCGCGTCTTTCTTGTCGGGACGGCTGTCGCGGCGCTTTACGATGCTCTGCCGGAGTCGAGGCGGGGCGGGTTGTGGCCGACCGCCGACGAGGCTATCCCTGAATTGCTTCGCTTCCTGCGAGCCGGCGATGTCATCATGGTCAAAGGCTCACGCGGCATCGGGCTCGGCCCCATCGTCGAGCGGCTGCGCGCGGAGTCGGCGCGGCCAGAAACATGATCGCATGCTTTATCCGCTGTTTTTTCCTCTCGCAGATCAGCTTCAGGCCTTCAACCTGTTCCGCTACATCACGTTCCGGTCGGGCGGAGCTGCCGTCACTGCGCTGCTGATCAGCTTTCTATTCGGCCCTTACATCATCGCCTGGTTACGATCGAAGCAGACCAAGGGGCAGCCGATACGCCCCGACGGTCCTGACGGCCATCTGAAGCGCAAGAAGGGAACGCCGACGATGGGCGGCTTCTTGATTCTGCTAGCGCTGACGATTTCGACCTTGCTGTGGGCGGATCTGGCAAACGGTTATGTCTGGATCGTGCTGCTGGTCACCGTCGGATTTGGTCTGATCGGCTTTTTCGATGACCACAGAAAGCTTCGCCGGAATTCGCACCACGGGCTTTCCGGTCGAACCAAGCTCGGCCTGGAAATCCTGATCAGCGCTTTCGCGTGCGTCGCCGTTACCTATGTCACCCCGCCGGGGCTCGCCAATGCGCTTGCCTTGCCCTTTTTCAAGAACGTGCTGATCGAGCTCGGCTGGTTTTTTGTGCCGTTTGGGGTTTTGGTGATCATTGGCGCTTCGAACGCGGTCAACCTGACCGATGGGCTCGACGGGCTCGCCATCGTTCCCTCGATGATCGCCGCCGGCTGTTTTGCCCTTATTGCCTATCTCGTCGGCAATGCGATCTTTGCCAACTACTTGCAGATCCATCACGTCGCCGGCGCGGGCGAGCTCACCGTCTTTTGCGGCGCGATGGTTGGAGCGAGCCTGGGCTTCCTCTGGTTCAACGCGCCGCCGGCAATGGTCTTTATGGGCGATACGGGATCGCTGTCGATGGGCGCTGCCCTCGGGACGATCAGCGTCGTTACAAAACACGAACTCGTGCTGGCGATCATCGGCGGGCTGTTCGTCCTCGAGGCAGTCTCGGTGATTGTTCAGGTCGCGAGCTTCAAAATGACAGGACGCCGTGTCTTCCGCATGGCGCCGCTGCACCATCACTTCGAGCAGAAGGGCTGGGAAGAACCGACGATCGTCATCCGGTTTTGGATTATCGCCTGGATTTTGGCGATCGCCGGGCTCGCCACGCTGAAATTGCGGTGAAAACCGCCGTGGTTATCAGAGCTACTATACAAATAGTAGCAGATCATGATTGCTTACGCTATATATTGGGGTCGGAGAGTTGCATCGCCTCGCCCAACCATGCAATAGAGGAGTTCCCTGCTAGGTTCGACCGCAAGCTTCGCGCTACGCGCCGCGAGGATCGATACGAATGAAGTTTGCCCGCATCGACCAAAGCCCGGTGGCGCGCTGGTGGTGGACCGTCGATCGCTGGAGCCTCGCCGCGCTGGGCATGCTGATCGGGTTCGGCGTAGTTTTGAGCCTGGCGGCGAGTCCCGCGGTTGCCGAGCGGATCGGCTATGATGGGCTTCACTTCGTCCGCCGCCACCTTGCCATGCTGCCGTTGGCGTTGGGCGTGATGTTCGCCATCTCACTTCAGCCGCCGCGGACGATTCGCCGCATCGCAGTCATCGGGTTCATGATTGCGCTGGTGCTGTTGTCTGTGACTTTTGTCGTCGGCGCCGAGATCAAAGGCGCGAGACGGTGGATCAATCTGCCCGGGCTGTCGCTGCAGCCGTCCGAATTCGTCAAGCCGACCTTTGCCGTGGTCGCCGCGTGGTTGTTCGCCGAGCAGAAGCTGCGCCCCGGCTTTCCCGGCAATCTGATTTCCATCGCGCTCATTCTCGCGGTCTCCGGCATGCTGATTAAGCAGCCCGACATCGGTATGGCACTCGTCGTCGCGATCGTGTGGTTTGCACAATTCTTCATGGCCGGGCTGCGGCTCTACTGGGTGGTGGCAGGTGCCCTCGCCGGGCTCGGGGGGCTCGTGGGCGCTTATCTCTATCTGCCGCATGTCAGGATCCGGGTCGATCATTTCCTCGACCCGTCGGCCGGTGACAGCTATCAAGTGAACCGCTCGATCGAGGCCTTTGCCAATGGCGGACTGTGGGGTCGTGGTCCAGGCGAAGGCCAGGTGAAGGATGTCCTACCCGACGCACACGCCGATTTTGTCTTCGCTGTCGCCGGCGAAGAATTCGGCCTCGTCGTCTGCCTCGTCGTCGTCGGGCTTTTTGCCTTCATCGTGCTGCGCGGATTTTCTAGGCTGTCTCAGGAAGGGAGCTTGTTCGTGCTCCTCGCCGCAACCGGCTTGTTGATCCAGTTCGGGCTTCAGGCGGTGATCAACATGGCATCGAGCCTGCACTTGATTCCGACCAAAGGGATGACGCTGCCTTTCCTGTCGTATGGCGGATCCTCGATGCTCGCGCTTGGGCTTGGCATGGGAATGATGCTCGCGTTGACCCGCCGCCGACTCGCGGGGGGCGCGCTGTGAGCATGTCCTTCGCGCTCGCTGCCGGCGGCACCGGAGGACATATGTTCCCGGCGGAGGCGTTGGCGGGCGAGCTGCTCGGCCACGGCGGCAGAGTCCACCTTCTGAGCGACGGACGAGTCGATGCCTTTGCCGGACGCGTTCCTGGGATCGAAGTCCATCGCGTGCGCACCGGGCGGTTCGGCGGCGGGCCCCGTCAGACAGTCAAAGCGCTCGCCGAACTGGTCCTCGGAATTATGCAGGCACGTCAGCTGCTGCGCCGATTGGCCCCCACCAGGGTCATCGGCTTTGGCGGCTATCCCTCGGTCCCGACGATGCTGGCGGCCGCGTCTCTCGGTCTGCCGACTATTGTTCACGAGCAGAACGCTGTGCTCGGCCGTGCCAATCGGCTGCTTGCGCCGCGAGTTCAGCTGATCGCTATGGGGTTTCCAGCGACTGCCGGTCTGCGCCCTACCGATCGCGCCCGTGCCGTCCATACAGGAAATCCGGTCCGGCCGGCGATCCTGACGGCCGGCGCCGCACGCTACCGGGCGCCGGAACCTGGCCGACCAATCGAGCTGCTGATCCTGGGTGGAAGCCAGGGAGCGCGCGTCCTGAGCGAGGTCGTACCGCCGGCTCTGGCGGTCTTGCCAGCTCGGCTGCGCGAAGTGCTGCGGATCAGCCAGCAGGTACGCTCGGAAGATCTTGCTGCCGTCGCGTCGGCTTATCGGCGAAATAGCATCACCGCGGACCTGAATGTCTTCTTCGACGATGTACCGGCGAGGCTGGCGCGGGCACATCTGGCGATCTGCCGCGCCGGCGCCTCGACTGTAGCCGAACTCGCCGCGATCGGTCGGCCGGCAGTGCTGATCCCGTATCCGTATGCGACCGACGATCATCAGACCGCAAACGCCCGAGCCTTTGCCGGGGCGGGCGGCGGCTGGCTCATCCCACAATCTAGCCTGACCCCAAACACCCTAGCCGCTCGTCTCGATCGTCTGTTGGCTGATAGAGGGGCGTTGTCAGCGGCGGCTCAACGAGCCGGCAGCTTCGGCCGGCACGATGCGACCCAACGTCTGGCGCGGCTCGCTCTGGATCTTAAGCCGCCCGCCGGCTGCCGTACCGAGTTGCCGGGTTGCGCAGCATGAAGGCGCTTCCTCAGACGATCGGCCCGCTCCATTTCGTCGGCATCGGCGGGATCGGCATGAGTGGTATTGCCGAGGTGTTGCACAATCTCGGCTATCGGGTTCAGGGCAGCGATCTCGCGGGCGGCGCCAACGTGCGGCGACTCATCGATCTCGGGATCCCTGTGGCAATCGGACATGATGCCGAGAATTTGGGTCCGGCGGAGGTCGTCGTGACCTCTTCCGCGGTCAAATCCGACAATCCCGAAGTCGTAGCGGCACGAGCACGCCGCCTGCCTGTGGTCCGGCGCGCCGAAATGCTCGCTGAGTTGATGCGGCTCAAATGGTCGCTGGCGATCGCCGGGACCCACGGCAAGACGACGACGACCTCGATGATCGGCGCGCTGCTCGAGACGGCGCAGCTCGACCCGACTGTGATCAATGGCGGGATCATCAACGCCTACGGCACCAACACCCGCTTGGGAGCGGGCGATTGGATGGTGGTCGAGGCGGACGAGAGCGACGGCACCTTTACACGACTGCCGGTGACGATCGCGATCGTCACCAACATTGATCCCGAGCACCTCGATTTCTATGGCAGCTTCGACACGCTGCGCCAAGCCTTTGAGACCTTTGTCGGCAACATTCCATTCTATGGCTTCGCTGCGCTGTGCATCGATCATCCCGTCGTGCAGGGGATCATCCCCAAGCTATCGGACCGGCGCGTCTTGACTTACGGATTCAGCCCACAGGCCGATATCCGCGCTGTCGATGTCCAGCTCGGGCGCGACGGCGCCCGGTTTGAGGCCGTCGTGTCCGACGCGTTGTCGGATCGGGGGCGTACCATTCCTGATCTCTTTCTGCCGATGTTCGGCCAGCACAACGTGCAAAATTCGCTCGCGGCGGTCGCCGTCGCCGAAGCATTGGGGCTCGGCGACGATGCGTTGAGGGTCGCGCTCCGCAGCTTCAAGGGAGTGAAACGGCGCTTCACGAAGACGGGCGAGTGGAATGGGGTGAGCGTGATCGATGATTACGGACATCACCCGGTCGAGATAGCGGCGGTGCTGAGGGCGGCCCGCGCGATTGTCGAGGGCAAGGTGATCGCCGTGGTTCAGCCGCATCGCTTTACCCGCGTGTCGCACCTTTTCGACGGGTTTTGCACCTGCTTCAACGATGCTGACATCGTTCTCGTCGCGGATATATACGCCGCGGGCGAAACCCCGATCGAAGACGTGACACGGGAGGCCGTCGTCGCCGGGCTAATCGAGCACGGTCACCGCAACGTGCGCCCCCTTACCGGCCCGCAGGATCTTGCCCCGCTCGTCTGCAAGCTGGCGAGGCCAGGTGACATCGTGGTGTGCCTGGGGGCGGGCTCCATCACCAACTGGGCGAACAGCCTGCCGGGCGAACTCGCGCGGCTTCAGCCACCGAGCCGTCTCGCATGATGGCGCGACCCAAAGAGTCGGCGTCGGCGCTGATCGCACAGCTTCCTCCGGTAAGGGGCAGGCTGACGGAGAATGCGCCGATCGGCAGGCAGACTTGGTTCGGTGTCGGCGGTTCGGCGGAAGTAATGTTCCGACCCACCGACGCCGAGGATCTCGCCGCCTTCCTGGCGCTGCTGCCGGAGGGAATTCCGGTGACGGTAATAGGGGTCGGTTCGAATCTGCTGGTCCGCGACGGCGGCATTGCCGGTGTCACAGTCCGCCTCGGTCGGTGCTTCGCGAGCATCAACATAAAGCATGACGAGGTTCGCGTAGGCGCCCGTGCACTCGACCGGATCGTTGCTTTCGCCGCTGCCAAGGCCGGGCTCGCCGGGCTCGAGTTCCTTTCCGGGATCCCCGGAACGATCGGCGGCAGTTTGCGGATGAATGCCGGTGCCTACGGCTGCGAGGTGCGAGATGTGCTCGTTTCGGCGACGGCGCTCGACGAAACCGGCCGCCGTCGCACGATCGATTGCGACGAAATGCAGCTCTCCTACCGTCATTGCGGTGTCGACCCCTGCTGGATCTTCGTCGAGGCCCTGTTGCGCGGCACCGCCAACGATCGCGATGTGATCACAAGTCGGCTGGCGGAAATCCGGGCATCGCGCGAGGCCGCGCAGCCGGTGCGCGCCCGAACCGGCGGGTCGACCTTCACGAACCCTCCAGACGAGGCGGCATGGCGCTTGATCGACGCTGCCGGATGCCGCGGCTTGGTGCGCGGCGGAGCGATGGTCTCGCAGAAGCACGCCAACTTCCTGATCAATACCGGTAGCGCCACCGCGGCCGATCTTGAGGGGCTGGGCGAGGAGGTTCGGCGCCGAGTTTTCGAAGCCCGGGGGATCTTGCTCGAGTGGGAGATCTGTCGCATCGGCATTCCGGTTCCAGGGATCGACACGATCGTCGAACACTACCGGGATCTGTCACACACCGCCCCTTGCGCCGCCCTTACCCGCCCTCTGCTGGGAGTGGGCGACTGTCACCCTTCCCGCCGATTACGCCGTATTTCCGCTCTGTGAGATTTCCGTTGTTTTTCGGTTGTTACAGCAGCTTCAATTCGTTGATCTCGTGAAAAATTCGGTTGATCCGAGGAGTAACGAATTTGCGTCGTAAGCATTTGAAATGGCACTCTACTCTGGCCTTCTGTTCGGGCAGTTCTGTGGTGAAAACGCGATTTTCGCTGTATTTGGGCGAGTTCTGTCCCCGGCGATTCGCCGTCGCGCGGGCGGGCGGGCGGGCGTGACAAAAAGCGTGGCCCTGTTGATGGGGGGATGGTCGCCGGAACGCGAGGTCTCATTGTCGAGCGGGTACGAGTGCGCCAAAGCGCTAGCGGATCGCGGCTATATGGTGCGGGTGATCGATGTCGGCCGCGACCTGCCGACATTGCTGCGCGCACTTAAGCCTCGCCCCGACGTGATCTTCAACGCCTTGCACGGGATCGGCGGCGAAGACGGCACGATCCAAGGCGTCTTCGAGATGCTCGGCATTCCCTACACCCACTCCGGTGTTCTCGCCTCGGCTCTGGCGATGCACAAGCCAACCGCGAAGGCGATCTTTCGCGGTGCCGGCTTGCCCATTGTCGAAGGCATGGTTGCACGCCCCGAGCAACTTGCCCTACGCGATCCGATGCCGGCCCCCTTCGTTGTCAAACCCACCAACCAGGGTTCCAGCGTTGGGGTTCGCATTGTTCGGGTCAATGACAATTCCTGGCGCGACGAGGTGACCCGTTGGTGCTTCCGCGGCGAAGTAATGGTCGAGCGTTTTGTTCCCGGGCGCGAGCTCACCGTCGCAGTTATGGGAGATCGCGCGCTTGGTGTCTGCGAGATCGTCCCGCGCGGCAGTTTTTATGACTACGAGGCAAAATATGTGGTGGGCGGGTGCGATCACCTGACACCTGCGCCGATCCCTGCGGAAGCGTATGAGCGGGCGCTGGATATCGCCTTGCGAGCCCATCGAATGCTTGGGTGCCGTGGCGTTAGTCGGGCCGATCTGCGTTACGACGATACCGTGACCCAGCCGGGCGAGTTATACCTGCTGGAAGTGAACACCCAGCCCGGAATGACACCTACTTCCCTCGTCCCCGACATAGCCCGCCATGTCGGCGTCGGGTTTGACGAGCTGGTCGCGTGGATGGTGGAGAACGCGGCATGCGACGGGTGACCGGGAGAGCGCCGCGCCGACGCCAGGTCGTCGCGCGCCGCGTCTCGCGACTTGGCTTGTGGATTACCGTCCCAGTGCTGATTTCGGGAGGCGTTTACGGTGCCGTTCGGCTGAGCCGCTCGCCGCTTGGGCAATCGCTGCTACAGAGCGCCGCTGACAGGATGATACAGGGTACCGGGCTGCTCGGCTTAACCGTTGCCGACATCACGGTCGAGGGACGCGAGACGACCGATCGCGAGACGATCCTGGCGGCGCTTGGCGTTGGGCTCGGCACTCCTATCCTGGCGGCGAACCCGACCCGTGCCAAGGAGCAGCTCGAGGCCCTGCCCTGGGTGCGCACCGCGGTGATCGAACGCCGCCTGCCGGACACGCTCTACGTACGTCTGGTCGAGCGCAAGCCGTTGGCGCTGTGGCAGCACGGCGGCAAGCTCGATCTGATCGATCGTGAGGGTGCCGTGATCCCGGTGGCCCGACTCGACCGGTTCGCGAAGCTGCCCATGGTGGTCGGCGAGGGTGCTGCGAGCCACGCAGCTGAGCTTCTGGAGATGTTGGCGAGCGAACCCGATCTGGCGGCGCGCGTGACCGCCGCGATCCGCGTTGGCGACCGTCGCTGGAACTTGCGTATCGAAAATACAATCGACGTGTTGCTCCCGGCAGACGAAACGGCAAGCGCGTGGTCGCAGCTCGCCCGACTGGAGCGATCGAGCGCCATCTTGAAACGGGAGGTGTTGACGATCGATCTGCGTCTCCCGGATCGACTCGTTCTGCGAGTTAGCCCCGAGTCCTCGAAAGAACCAGGGATATTGAAAAGAGCACACCCACCCGCGAAGAACACATGACTGCGATGGAAGAAGCCACATCGCGCGCCGAAGATCAAATAATGGCAGCGACTACAGGAAACGGCGAGAAGGCAAAGCCGCGCCGAGCGCCGATGCGTGCACGCGGCAGCCTCATCACGGCTCTCGATATCGGCACGACGAAAATTTGTTGCTTTATCGCGCGGGTCGGAACCGATAGGCCCCGGGTGCTCGGCATCGGCCATCAGATCTCTCGCGGGGTGCGCAACGGCACGATCGTCGACCTCGACGCGGCAGGCACCTCCGTCGTCAATGCGGTGCATGCCGCTGAGGAGATGGCGGGAGAGACGATCCAAGAAGTTGTGACGAATCTATCGGGCGGGTTCTTCACCTCGCGCATTGTCAAGGCCGAGATCGGCGTTACCGGGCGCGAGATCACGGATGCGGAGGTTCAGCGGGTGCTCGAGCAGGGTTACTTGATGCGCGAGCCGGGAGATCGGCACGTAATCCATTCGGTGCCGGTTGGGTTCTCGATCGACGATAGTCGGGGCATCCGCGACCCGCGCGGGATGTTCGGGGAGCGGCTCGGTGTCAACATGCACGTGGTGACCGCGAGCGCGACCAGCGTGCGCAGTCACGGCTCGGCGATCGGACGCTCGCATCTCGACGTCGATGCCCTCGTTGTCAGCCCTTACGCGGCGGGCCTCTCCTGTCTGGTTGAGGACGAGATTGCACTCGGTGTGACAGTCATTGACATGGGCGGCGGAACGACGACGATCGGGGTGTTTTTCGACGGTAATCTGATCCATTGCGACTATGTGCCCGTCGGTGGCTGCCACGTAACAAACGATATTGCCCGCGGGCTCTCGACCCCGGTGGCCCACGCCGAACGCGTGAAGGCGCTCTTTGGCAGCGCCATTTCATCGAGCACCGACGAGCGCGAGACGATCGCTGTCCCACAGGTCGGCGAAGAGGATGAGGGTCATGTCAGTCACGTGCCGAAATCTTTGCTTGTCGGGATCATTGCGCCGCGCATCGAAGAGACCTTTGAGTTGGTGCGCAATCGCCTCGAAGCCAGCGGCTTTGACAAAGTCGCGGGCCGACGCGTGGTGCTGACCGGTGGAGCTTGTCAGCTGCATGGAGTGCGCGAGTTTGCCGGACTGATCCTCGACAAACAGATTCGAATCGGCCGGCCGCAGCGGGTTACGGGCTTGGCCGAAGCGACGGGTGGCCCGGCGTTTTCGACGGCCGTCGGACTCCTGCATTTCGCACTATCGGAGCGAGCCGAAGTGGCGCGCAGCGGACGCAGCGCTCTGCGGGAGCCGAACTGGCTCTTCAGTCGCTTGGGTCACTGGCTGCGAGAGAACTTTTAAGGCAAATTCGGCTTTGTCACTCGCCCGGCCATGCGTGAGCCAGCGAGGGGGGAGCCCGGCCCAGACCGGGTATCATGGAGCTGCGTCGCAGCGGAGGGGACCGCATGATCAATCTGAGCATCCCAAGGGACGAGCAGGAGATGAAGCCCCGCATCACGGTTGTCGGGATAGGGGGCGCCGGGGGAAACGCCGTTAACAACATGATCCGATCGAATTTGGTCGGGTGTGAGTTTGTTGCCTGTAACACCGATGCGCAAGCGCTGCAGCAATCCGCCGCGTCACACAAGATCCAACTTGGGATCGGCGTCACTCGAGGCCTCGGTGCCGGCTCGCGGCCCGATGTCGGCCGCGCTGCCGCAGAGGAGGCTCTCGACGAGATCCTCGAAGCGATGCAGGGTTCCAACATGGTGTTCATCACCGCCGGAATGGGTGGCGGCACGGGGACGGGTGGTGCGCCGGTGATCGCGCGCATCGCTCGTGAATCGGGGATTCTAACCGTCGGCGTGGTAACCAAGCCCTTTCATTTCGAGGGCAGCCATCGCATGCAAATCGCCGAACTCGGCATCGAGGAGCTGCAGAAATTCGTCGATACGCTGATTATCATCCCCAATCAGAACTTGTTCCGAGTGGCGAACGAAAGGACGACCTTTGCCGACGCCTTCAAGATGGCGGACGACGTCCTTCATTCTGGCGTCCGCGGCGTCACTGACCTGATGGTCATGCCAGGATTGATCAACCTTGACTTTGCCGACATCCGTACCGTCATGGCTGAGATGGGGAAGGCAATGATGGGCACTGGCGAGGCCGAGGGCGAGGGCCGGGCGATCGACGCCGCCGAAGCGGCGATCTCAAACCCGCTGCTGGAGGATGTGTCGATGAAGGGCGCAAAGGGCGTTCTAATCAACATCACCGGGGGCTTGGACATGACATTGTTTGAGGTCGATGAGGCGGCGAATCGCATCCGCGAGGAAGTCGACCCCGACGCCAACATCATCTTCGGATCGACCTTCGATGAGCGGCTGTCGGGCAAGATGCGCATCTCGGTCGTCGCCACCGGTATCGACGCGGAAGCGGTCTCTCAGGTCCGGCCGATGATCAGCTTAATCAGCAGCCGGGATGCTGCGCCCGCTGCGGCTTTGCGCGAGGCTAGCGCAGGGGCCTACACCCAGCCCCTGCTCGCCCAAAATGCAGCGCAGTCGCCGATCGACGGTGCACGAGAGGCGCTGCGCAGCGAGCCATTGCGCGAGGGGCACGATAGCGAACCAATGCCACAAGCGGCGGAGGCAGCCGAGAACGCGGCTATGCGCGGCGGCTCCTTCATTGTTCCGACGCCGGTCGACACCGGACTCACCCGCCCGGTTCCGCTGACCCAACCGGCGGTTCCGCCAGCTCCGGCGGTCAAGGAGCCCGCGCCAAAACCGAAGGGGCGGGTGCCCAGCCTTATCGAACGGGTGACCGGAGTGGGCCGCGCCCGCACCGTGGCACCGGAAACGGCACCACGTCCGGCTTCCCAACCTGCAAAGCAGGTCGCGCAGCCTCGGCTGACCCCGCTTGAGCGGGACGACCGGCCGAGCTTGAGCAAGGAGGAAGATCTGCTTGACATCCCCGCTTTCCTGCGTCGTCAAGCAAATTAGACTGGTGCCCCGGCGCCTCCGGCAGACTCACTCTATCTTCGGCGCGGTCGTGAACTGTCGATTCACTGAGAGGTACTGCAGCATGGCAATCCAAAGGCGATATGCTGCTAGTGCGTAACAATCTGCAATAAAGAGTGACTTGAGACGGCTGGAGGTGCCGGTTAGTTTTATACCGTAGGGACTTGGTTTTCGAGAAGTCTGTCGCATGTTGGGGGATATGACGACAGCGTCGCAACGGACGCTGAAGACGCGAATCGGTAGCCGGGGGGTCGGTCTTCATTCAGGTCAAAAAGTAACAATGAGGCTGCTTCCGGCCGCGCCGGACACGGGAATTGTGTTCCGCCGTACCGATGCCGGGGCAGAGATTCCGGCGACCTGGGTGAACACGATCGAATCGCCGCGCTGCACGGTCCTGTCAAACGGCGAAGGGATCACGGTCGGTACGGTCGAGCACCTGATGGCTGCATTGGCCGGTGCCGAGATCGACAACGTTATCGTAGAACTGGACGGTCCGGAAGTGCCGATCATGGACGGCAGTTCTGCGCCCTTCCTCTTCCTGATCGAGTGCGCCGGCCTGATCGAACAGGACGCAGCGCGGCGAGCGATAAAAGTTCTCAAACCGGTGAGCGTTAGCGAGGAGGGTGCAACGGCCACGTTGTCGCCCGATCATGGCTTTTCGATGAGCTTCGAAATAAGTTTCGCCAACCCGCTGATAAGGCGACAAGACATTTGTGTGGTGTTCGATGCGGCGACGTTCAAAGCGGAGCTGAGCCGTGCGCGCACCTTTGGCCTTCTCGACGAAGTAGACCGTTTGCGGGCAGCGGGCTTCGGTCGCGGCGGGTCACTCGACAACGTCGTCGTGGTCAGCGGTGATCATATATTAAACGCTGGCGGCTTGCGCTACGCAGATGAGTTCGTTCGCCACAAGCTGCTCGACGCATTCGGCGATCTCTACCTTGCTGGTGGCCCGATAATCGGACGATTTCGCGGCATGCGCTCGGGTCACGCGCATACGAGGCATTTGCTCGCGGCCCTGTTTGCCGACGCCGAGGCTTGGCGCTACACTAATCTAAGCCGCGGCACGGGTTTTGGTGCGCTCGATCGGCCAAGCGAAATGCGCCTCTCCGGGGTATAATTTGAGCTTAACCGGACGTGCAGATTTCCCGCATCCGGCTCTTGGACAAGACGTCACGCCTTCGCCCACGGCTCGCTGCACCCACGCGCGGTCAGGCGTACGAGACCGTAATGCCCGTAGAGGTGCGAGAGTGGAT
>Ga0306920_100001905_pt1 | contig 26048 bp, 27 predicted proteins | sample flu12Cox44000170_FD_204666 | JGI IMG/M metagenome (GOLD analysis project Ga0306920, IMG submission 204666) | Lab enrichment of tropical soil microbial communities from Luquillo Experimental Forest, Puerto Rico - flux4day.12C.oxic.44.000.170 (v2)... | ecosystem: Environmental > Terrestrial >...
CGGGGGGGGGGCGCGACGATCGACCCGCGCACCGGGGAGCCGCTGCCGCAAGGCGCCGACGCCTACGCTTTGACGGTGAAGCCGCACGGGCTCAAGCAGGTGCAGATACCGGAGGGCGCGAGCGCGGCCGAGTTCAGCGCGGCGATGGATGAGGCCAAGGCACGGTTCGCCCGTGAACTGGAGAAGGGCCAGCATTACCTGGGCGTGTTCCACGACGATGAGAACCACCGGATCGACATCGACCCGGTGATCGTCGTCGGGACGATGCACGAGGTCGAAACCATTGGGAGTTACAGCCACGCGATCGGGGGGGCCTACCACTTCGCTACCGGCGACGGCGCCTGGCCACCTTATGTCGATCCGAAGCTCTGACCTGGGGGTTTGGTAGCCTCCGCCCATGCCACGAGTGCTCACCGCCGACCGCCAGCAGTACGAGCGCGCCCGTCAGGAGCGCCGCCGCACCGATCCTGAGTACAAGCGCAGGCGCAACGCTCGGGCACGCCAGCGGTACGCCGAGGACCCGGAGTACCGGGCGTGGGTGCGGGCCTATCAGAGCGCGTACCGCAAGCGCGGCGGGGTGGATCTGAACACCCGGCGGACGCGGATCGCTCGGGGGATGACCTGGACGCCAGCGGAGGAGGCCGCGTTCATCGCGGCTACGGTGTGCGAGGTGTGCGGCGGGCCGCCGACTAAGCGGGGCCTGTTCGCTGATCACTGTCATGACTGCCGCCGCTACCGTGGCCCGCTCTGTCATCGGTGCAACGCCGATGAGGGCGTGCTGCGGAAGTGGGGCGCGGTGTGCCCGCCGGGCAGCCCAATGCGGATCTACATGGACCGACACGCTTGTGAGGGGGTGCCGCGTGCCGCCTGACAAGCGCAAGGTGCATTTCAAGGGGCCGGGCGCCTGGCTGTCGCAGGCGGAGGACGCCCAGGCCGAGACGGCGCCCCCGGCGGCAGCTTTGGAGCCGCACACGATCCAGCGGGGCCTGGACTGGGCGGCGGAGGAGTACGAACTGCTGCGCGCGTTCAACCCGCGTGAGCCGCGCGACGCGCACGGCCACTGGGTGCACGGGGCGGGGCATGTGCAGACCCTCGCCGGGCTCGGCCAGGGCAAGCGTGCCCCGGCGGGCGGGGAGGGGATGCGCGGGCCGGACCCGACGGTGGCCCAACTGGCGACGATGGTCCGCGATCTCCAGCAGCAGGTCGCGGCGCAGCAGCGGCGGCTGCACGTCGAGGACACCCGGCGCGGGGATCAGTTGCACGACGTGGTGGACAACATCCGCACCGAGCACGCCAAGCTGATCGCCGGGGAGCGCGCGGATGTGAAGGTGTCGGGGATCAGCGACGAACGGCGCAAGATCATCGTGGAGACGCTGGCGAACGTGCTGGGCCTGCTGGCGGTGGCGGGGCTGATCCTGGCCACGGCGGGGATGGCGCTGCCGCCGCTGGCGGCGGCGGGGGTCGCGGTCGGGCCGCTGATCGGCGGCGAGGCGGTCAAGCTGCTGCATGAGCGGCACCTACAGAAGCAGGCGGCCCGTGGCAAGTGATCAGGTAGTGGCGGAGATGACGCGGCTGATCGCGGCTGTCACCGGGGTGGGCGAGGCCGACGCGGCGAAGGCGGCTGCGGAGGTTGTGGCGGACGCGGCGGATCAGGTGCCCGGTGGTGATGCGAGCCCAAAAGCGAGCCGGGCGTTCAACCCGCGCGAGCGGCGCGACCCCCACGGTAAGTGGAGCCGGGGCGGCGGGGAGGCGATGAGCCTGGCCGGGGCGGTGGGCAAGGTCAAGGGCGCGCTGGCCGACACCGGGGACCCCGGCAGCGAGGACGCGATGATCGGCGCGGGCCACCAGGCGAGCCCGGCGGTGCAGGCGATGGCGCAGCGCGCCGCGACGGCGGTGGCGGCGATCACGCCGGGGACCGGCGGGGCGTGGAACGGCAGGACGGTGGTGTACCCGGAGTCGGCGATGGGCTCGTGGCTGGGGCGGGCCGGCTGGGATGGGACGCTGAATCTGCGCCAAGATGTGGCGCAGGATTTGGAGATCGCGTTCAGCGACGATCCGGCGGCGTCGATCCCCGCCGATTCGGTGAACGTGCTGGAGCACGAGATGATCCACCTGCGCGCCCGCCGCCCGGAGTGGGCGTGGGCCGACGCGCAGGCGTACAGCCAGCACAAGGGCGCGGCGAACATCGAGGAGGGGTTCACCCAGGCGGGGTCCGAGATGCACGCGCCGGAGTTCATCGGCCAGCTAGGGCTGTCTGACCGGATGATCAGCCAGGTGCCGGGGGCGCCGCCGATCGCGGGGCCGGGGGAGACGCTGGGCCAGTACGCCGGGCGGCTGGCGACGCCGAAGGGGCTGGACGCCGGCGGCTGGCACCATTACCGGATGCAGACGCGGATGGCGGCCGGGTGGACGCGGATGATCTCGGCGGGCACCGGGCAGCAGCCGGTGGAGGTCGCCGATGAGATCAACGCGCAGGGGACGGCGGACAAGCCGGCGGTGATGGCCAGGCAACTGCTCACGGCCGAGGGGCTGGCGGCGGGCGGCACGGCGCAGGCGGAGAGCCGGGTGGCGAACCTGGCCGGCATGATCGTGGACACGTTCAAGAAACGCAGCAACTTCGTCGGGCTGCTGACCACGGTGCGGATGTGGGCGGCCAAGGACAAGGAACTGTCGCCGTGACCCCCGATGAGATCGCGGACGCGGCGTGGGCGAACCCGGACTCCGCGCCGGAGAAGCTGGCCGAGCTTAACCGGCTGGCCGCCGCCGCGACCGGTGATGATCTGCGCGATATCCAGGACGCGGCCACGATGGTGGCGCGGCTGATCGACGCGGGCACCGTCCCGCCCCCTGCGCGGCCCTGAGCGCCCCCCAGCGGCGCCGCTGAATACACCTGTGTGTCATCAGGTGGGTGTGTACCCCCAACCCGTTAGAACACGTCCTGGCGTCGCCCCTGCGGCGACGGCGGCGGAGGTGAGAGCGCATGAGCGCAGACCCGTGGCTGGCCGATCAGCTAGCCGCCGCTGGGCTCGCCGGCAGCGCTCACGCGGCGCGGTTCGACCCGGCGGAAAAACGCGGCTTCCACGGCAAGTGGGTCAAGGTCGGCGGCTCCGATTTCAAGTACGACGGGCCGGCGGGCGGCGACGGGCACACCCGCGCGGTGATGGCGGTGGCCGACCTGGTGGACAAGCAGCCGGGGATGGCCGACGCGGCGACCAACATCCGCAACAGCGCCAAGGCGATGGTGGCCCGCGACATGGCGGCGGCGAACCGGCACCTGGACGGCGCGGCGTACCTGGATGGGATCTACGCGGGCGGGTTCAACCGCGACAACATCGAGGCGGTGCGCAAGAGCTACGCCGACGTGCCCAAGGGCGCGGTGACCGAGCCCCGCGAGTCGGAGGTGCCGGCGGCGCTGGGCAAGGGGCAGCGCAAACTCAAGGGCCAGCCGGTGACGCCGGGGGTGGTCGGCGCCTACGCCGGCGCGCGGCGCACCGACGATGAGGAGAAGCTGCCGTGGCCGCCGTGCTGCGCGCAGGAGATCGAACTGGACAGGGCGTTCAACCCGCGTGAGCTACGCGACCCGCGTGGCAAGTGGAGCCGGGGCGGCGGCGGTAACAAGCGGCTGCCGCTGGGGCCTGGGCCGCTCACCTCCAGCCCGTCGGGCGCGGTGACGGACTACAGCGGCGGCGCCCCGCTGGAGGCTTCCCCGTTCAAGACGGGCCGGTGGGTGGCCGCCGGCGACGCGCACCACCTGCACGGGCAGACGGTGACGGGCCGCCACATCGGCGGGCGGGAGGTCACCGGCCGGTTCGACCACGGCAGCGCGACGGTGCAGCCGCCGGGCAAGCCGCCGGTCAAGGTGTCGCATGTGCGGAAGATCCTGCACGCGATAGCCGAGGCCAACCCGTTCGGCTCCGAGAGCCCCCCGGTGCCCAACCAGTACGGCATCGGCGCGGTGGGCCGCACCGCCGAGACGGCCACCGCGTCCAGCGTGCATGAGCCGATCGGGGCGCCCGGCGGGCCGGGCCTGTGGAAGCACAAGACGTGGCAGCTACCCCCGTACATCCAGCACGTCGCCCATCACCTGATCGACAAGTTCGGCGAGTCACGCGGCATTGAGATGGCCGTGGGCATCGTCAAGAACTGGGCGGCCGGGCACGACGGCAAGGGCCACCAGGTCACGCCGGAGGTGCAGGCGGCGGCGGCCAAGAACATCGCGCAGTGGGAAGCCATGAAAGCGCGCACGGCGCACGGTGCCAAAAGGAGTGCAGACATGGGCGACGACGGCCACACCGAGGACTGCGCGTGCATCAGCCGCGCCCAGATGGCCACGGCCGACATCAACAACCTGCCCGATGAGGCGTTCGCCTACATCGAACCAGGCGGCAAGAAGGACAGTTCGGGCAAGACGACCCCGCGTGAGAAGCGGCACTTCCCGGTCCACGACAAGGCGCATGTCGCCAACGCCCTGTCGCGCGCTCCGCAGTCCCCGTTCGGCGACAAGGCGATGCCCAAGATCAAGGAGGCGGCACGCAAGATGGGAATCGGGCAGCCAGCGGCCGAGGTCGCGTCAAGGTCCGAGATGTTCCGGTACTGGCCGCTGGAGGAGTGCCGGATCATGCGCGCCGACGAGGGCCGCGAGTACGCGTCGGGGCGGGTGGTGGAGGCGTACGCGGCGGTGTTCGGCCAGGAGGCCGAGATCCGCGACCACGAGGGGCACTACCTGGAGGACATCGACCGGGGCGCGTTCGATGACGTGCTGCGGGTGATCCACCCGGCCCGCAACGGCGGGTTCTGGCGGGCCACGTGCCTGTACAACCACGGCATGACGGTCCACGGCACCCCGGCCGAGCGGTTCTCCCTGCCGGCGGGGGTGCCGATGTACCTCGGCTCCGAGGGCAAGGGGCTGCTGACGCGCACCGAGTACGCGCAAACCCCGCTGGGGGAGGAACTGCTCGAACTGGTCAACATGGGCGCGCTGCGCAGCCAGAGCTTCACGGGCGGGATCGTGCGCAGCGACCCGATGCTGCGCGGCCCCGGCGACCGGTACGGCCGCGTCGGCGGGCAACTCCAGCGGGTGCGCAGGCTGGTGCTCGGCCTGCGCGAGTACGGGCTCACGCCGTTCGCGGCGTACTCCGGCGCCGAGGTGCTTGGCGTGCGGATGCAGCTTCCCGGCGGCCTCCTGGCTGAGGAGGACTACGCCGGGGATGATGATCTGGATGCGGCAGCCCCCGCCGATGGCGGCGGCTCCGGCGACTCCCCCGAAGCGGAGCCCGTGTCCCGGTCCACCGGCAACCGGCTGTACCGGTTGCGAACCGAGGAACTGCTCAAGCAGCACGGGATCAGCCTGCCCTGAGCGGCGGGGAAAGGGAGAAGCCCAATGAGGCTCCAGGAGATGCTGGACCGCCAGTCGGCGATCCGCAGCGAACTGTCGGACATGGACGCCGACCCCGGCACCACCGAGGAGGGCGACGGCAACATCCGCGACACCCTCATCGATGAGTACGAGAAGATCGAGGAGATGAAACGGCCCGTCCTGGCCAGGATGGAGAAGATCCGGCTCATCCGCACGGCGGGCGGCGAGGACGGCGAGGGCGGCGAGGCGGTGCGCTACGACAACGGCGCCGCGTCGGCGTCGCGCAGGTGGGGCAACGGCGACACGCCCGATTTCATGATGAGGCTGGACCCGTTCGCCGATCTGGAGAAGGTGCGCGACGGGCTGGTGCGCGGCACCGACATGATCGCCCGGTCGATGTCGGTGATCGAAACCCACCACAAGCGGGGGCTGCTGCGCACTGAGAGGGCCGAGGAGGCCGCGCGCAAGGTGACCTCCGACCCGATGATCGCGCGGCACGCGCTGCTCACCGGCCACGATGAGTACGTGGAGGCGTTCCGCCAGTACCTCAACGACCCGATGGGTGAGGGGCTGCGCGCCGCGCAGCGGTCGCTCACGCTGGGCACGGCGTCGGGGGGGTACCTCCTGCCGTACGTGCTAGATCCCACCATCGTGTTGACCTCGGACGGCTCGGTGAACCCGTACCGGGCCATGTCGGCGGTCAAGACGACCACCTCCAACGCGTGGCAGGGTGTCAACTCGGCCGGGGTGCAGATGGGCTGGCTGGATGAGGGTGGCCAGGCCGCCGACCAGACGCCGGCGGCGGGGCAGATACAGATCTTCCCCAAGAAGGCGGCTGCGTGGGTCATCGCGTCGTTCGAGGCCAACGCGGACACCAACTTCGCCGACCAGCTTCCCCGGCTCCTGGCCGATTCCAAGGACATCCTGGAGGAGACCGCGTTCGCCCGTGGCACGGGCGGGGTGGGCAACGCCGGGCAGCCGTTCGGGATCGTCAACCGGCTCGGCACCGCGCAGCGGGTCCTGGCCGGCGGCTCGGGCATCCCCGCGTTCGCGCAGGGCACCGCCGGGGTGAACGGCGGCGGCGCGGGTGACGTGATGGCGCTCAACGGCGCGCTCGGCCCCCGGTTCCGGCTGAGCGATTCGGTCGGCTGGGTGATGACGATCGCTAACATCAACCGCATCCGCATCGTGGATCAGTACGGCGGCGGGGCCTTTTGGGCGAATTTGGGCCAGGGGCAGCCGCCGACGCTGCTGGACAAGCAGATCCGCGAGTCGCCGTCGCTGACGCAGACGCCCGGCACCGGCACGGCGCTGGCCGCCGCGTCGGGGGTGTTCGGCGACTGGAGCAAGTTCTACATCGTGGACCGGATCGGCTCCACGATGCTGTTCGACCCGCTGCTCAAGGGCGCGGGCACGGCCAACATGCCGACCGGCAACCAGGGGTGGTTCTACTACTGGCGGGTCGGCTCGGACGTGGCCACGGCCAACGCGTTCCGCTGGGCGACGGGCGGTACTGCCTGATGGCGACCGCCAGCGGCGAGGGCGAGGCCGGCGTGCGCCAGTGCATGTCGGCCAGCCACGCCGAGGAGGCGGCGCGGCAGGCCGCGCACGACCAGCGGGGCGCGATGCCCAGCGCCGACGATCACCCGCTGGCCGGGCTGCCGCAGCCGCCGCCGTCCGAGGCGGCCACCGTGGTGCCAACCGCCTGGTACTGACCCATCCCCCCCCCAGGGCGGCGCGGGCCGTGTTCCACCCCGGCCCGCGCCGCCTGCCACCCTGCGCGCAGCGAGGAGAACACACATGAGCCAGATGGAGATGCCCGGCACCGAGCACGCCGACCACGTGGCGGGGCTGATGTCGGAGGCGCACAGCTACGCCGACGCGCGGATCGCGCACGGCGAGCACGCGGTGCAGGGCGACGGCGACATGTCGCCGCCCTACCCCGACATGGAGCCCGCGCCGCCGGCCGGTTCGGGCGTGGACACCGACCCGTTCGCCGACCCCGGCAGCGACGCGGAGGAGGCGGGTGAGTCGGCGCGGGAGGAGGAGGCCGAACGACAAGCCGGCGAGTAACCGCCGCAGCCGCCACCGCCAGAAAGGACTCCCGCCATCGCTGCCCTGATCAGGCCACGGCCGAAAATGCTGTGGCACAGTAACGCTCCGGAGCCGATGTCCAACACCGGGTACGGCGTCCAGACGGCGCTGTTCGCGCCGCGTATCCGCGACGCCGGGTGGGACATCGCCCTGTCGTGCATGACCGGCATGTCCGGGTTCCCATCCGAATGGGAGGGGATCACCTGCCTGCCCGCCGGGCTGTCGGCGTTTTCCGCCGACATCATCGAGGGCCACGCCAACCACTTTTTTGGCCGCGACCCCGGCCTGGTGCTGATCCACTACGACGCGTGGGCGATCGGCGCCGAGGCGGTCGCCGGGCGGGCGTGCGCCGGGTGGACCCCGGTGCACAGCGACAAGCTGTCCCACGGCGACCGGCTGTTCTACCGGCTGTCGGGGGCGCTGCCGGTCAGCTTCTCCCGCCACGGCGAGCGGGCGATGAAAGCGGCCGGGCTCGCGCCGTGCTATGTGCCGCACGGCGTGGACACCTCGGTGTTCCGGCCGCTGACACCGGCCGAGCGGGGCGACACGCGGGAACGGTTCGGCCTGCCGCAAGACGCGTTCGTGATCGCGGTGGTGGCGGCCAACAAGGGCACCGACCCGCCGCGCAAGGGGTGGGGGGAGTTGTTCGCGGGGTTCGCCGCGTTCCGCGAGCAGCATCCCGAGGCGGTCATGCACGTGCATTCGATGCCGGCGACGCCGGACCCCTACACCCTGGACATGCGCCCGCTGATCGCCGACCTGGGGATCGGCGGGTCGGTGATGTTCTCCGACGACTACGGCCAGGCGGCGGGCCTGTTCTCGTCTCAGTACGTGGCGCGGCTGATCGGCTGCGCGGACGTGCTGGCCAACCCTAGCTGGGGGGAGGGGTTCGGGCTGGCGGCCATCCAGGCCCAAAGCTGCGGGGTGCCGGTGATCGTCGGCGACAACTCCGCCCAGCCGGAGTTGTGCGGCGCCGGGTGGCGGGTGCAGTGCCAGCGGTACTGGTACCCCCGCGATGAGGCGTGGTGGGCGTGCCCGTCGATCCCCGGCATCACCGCCGCGCTGGACAAGGCGTGGAAGTGCGCGCGGCAGCCCGGCCAGCGGGACAAGGTGGCGCGGCGGGCGCGGACGTTCGCCGAGGGCTATGACGCCGACCTGGTGATGAACACCTACTGGAAACCCGTGCTGGAGATGCTGGAGCAGATGACCGGCGCGGTGCGGGTGCGGGCGCCGGGCAACGGCGCGAGCGTGCCGCTGCCGACGGTGGAGGCGGACGGGCTGCGGTGGCTGGCGCGCGGCCCGCACACCGACGACTGGATCTCGGTCGGGCATGAGGACGCGCTCGCCCCGGTGCTGGACGCGCTGCTGCCGGCGGGCGGGGTGCTGGTGGACGTGGGCGCGCACGTGGGCCGGTGGGCGCTGCGGCTGGCCGCCAAGGCGGCCCGCGTGGTCGCGGTGGAGGCGAACCCGGACACGGCGGCGGCGCTGCGCTACCACCTGGCCCTGAACCAGATCACGAACGTGGCGGTGGTGGAGGCGGCTGCGTGGGACGTGCCGGCCCGGCTGGTGCTCGCCGACCACAACCGGCGCGTCACGGGCGGGTCGACCCGGACGCTCGAACGCGGCGAGACGGACGGCGGGGTGGAGGTGGAGGCGCTGCCGCTGGACGCGGTGCTCGCCGAGGAGCCGCGCATCGACCTGGTCAAGCTGGACGTGGAGGGCGCGGACCTGCAAGCGCTGTGGGGGATGCGCGGCACGCTGGAGCGGCTGCGCCCGGTGCTGTTCATCGAAGATCACTCGATTTACGGCTACTACGCGCACGCCGACCTGGTGGGGCTGCTGGACAAGCTGGGCTATGACGGTGAGCCGTTCACCGCGCACCTGGCCGGGGGGAGCACCGCGCCGTACGTGATCGCCCGCCCGCACCGCGAGGACGGCCCGTGACGGCGTGGTGGGGCGACGACGGGCTGCTCACCGCGCCGGTAGCTGAGGCGATGCGGCGCGGCGCCAGCCAGGACGCGTGGGAACTGGAGCAGGCGCTCGGCCTGATCGCCTTGCTGGCGCCGCGCACGCTGGTGGAGATCGGCTGCGACCGGGGCGGCGCGCTGTACGCGTGGCGGAGCGTGGCTGAGGTGGTGATCGGTATCACGCTGGCCGATAACTCGTACGAGACGGGCGGGTCGGGGCTGGCGCTGGACCCGCCGCCGGGCTCGCGCCTGATCGTCGGCGACAGCCACGCCCCGGCGACCCGCGCGCTCTTGCTGGATGCGCTGGTGTGCGCGGAGAACCCGGCGGTTGCGCACGCGGTCGATGTGCTGGTGATCGACGGCGACCACACCGAGGCGGGGGTGCTCGCCGATCTGGTGATGTACGGGGCGCTGGTGCGCCCGGACGGGCTGATCTTGCTGCACGACATCACCAGCACCAACGACCCGCGCGCCGAGGTGCACAAGCTGTGGCCGCATCTGGCGCCCCGGTTTGAGACGGCGGAGATCCGCAACCCCGACGGCGGGTTCGGATGGGGCGTGATCCACGTCCGCGACGGTGACCGATTCGAGGAGGCCGACGGTGGCTGATGAGCAGGCGCCCAGCTTGGAGTATGGGCCGAACCCGGCGGTGTCCGCCCAGGCGGGCCTTGACCAGCGCGGCGGCCCGCAGTTCTCACAGCACGACTACGACCCGGCGGGGTTCTCCCCGCACAGCGACGGCACTACGCCGCCCAAGGCGAAGGCCAAGGCCAAGGCCAAGGCTGAGGACGAGGCACCGGCCAGGCAGCCGGCGCCGCCGCCGAGCCCCACGCCGGCTGAGGACAAGACGGCGCCCGCCAAAGAGCCCGAGCCGGCGCCGCCGCCGAGCAAGACCGCGCCGGGCAAGACGCCGCCACCGGAGCCGCATCACCGCAGTTCGGGCGGCCGGGCGGGGCACCGGCCGTGACCGCGTACCTGCTGGAGGCATACCAGGAGTGGGCGTGCCCCAACTGCGGCCTGTCTGAGCGGGTGAAACCGCCGGTTCCGCCGAACGGCGCCCGGTTCCACACCTGCCCGCGCCTGCACTACCTGACCGCGCCGATGGTGCTCGCCGGCTCGGACTGCAAGGTGACGGCCGTGGAACGCGGCGACTACCTCAATGGGGCCGAGCAGCGCACCGGGGACGACGGCCGGCCGTACATGGCGGTGGTGACCGAGCGGGCGGACGGGAGCAACGACGCGGCCGTGTTCGCTGAGGTCGCGGTGGCCCACCTTGGAGGCATCCGGTGAGCGAGCCAGAGAACGAGCCCCCGGCGGTGTACGTGCACGCCGAGCCGGCAGCCGCAGCGGGCGGCTCCGGGCCACAGCAGGAGCCCGCCGAGGGCGGGGATGAGGAGAACGGCGATGCCCTGGACTGACAGCACCCCGACCAGCCGCATCTTCACGCAGGCGCTGCTGAACCCGCTGCTGGGCCGGGCCTGGTCTACCGCCGCGCCCACGACCTACGCCAACCTGTCGGCGGACGACGTGCGGGCGGCGCTGTTCAACAACTCGGTGAGCCCCGACGCGAGCGCGGCGGTGGCAAACACCGGGTTCAACACCGGCACGTGGCTGACCGCCAACCAGGTCACCGACGCGACGAACTGGACTTCGCCGGGGCGGGCGCTGGGCACCAAGACATTCAGCGTGAGCGCGGCCGGGGCGCAGACCACCCCGTCCACCGTGTCCTTCGGCGCGGCGAACACCGCCGGCGGCGGCAACGTGACGATCGCCAACGCGTACGGCGCCCTGGTGCACGACAACACGATCACCGCCGGGACAGTGGCCGCGCAGGGCATGTGCTTCAACTACTTCGGCGGCAGCCAGGGCGTCACGGGCGGCACGTTCACGATCGTGTGGGACGCCACCGGGGTGCTCAAGGTCACCAACTGAGGTGATGCCCCGGTGGCCACCACCCTGACGAACTCGCTGGAAGGCGTCACCCCCTCGGGCACGACGCTGACCGCCGGGGCGGGCGGCAACACCGGCACCGCGCCGGACAGCTTTTTCGACACGGTCAACATCGGGACCGGCGCGACGAACGCCTCCGACTCGGCGCAGGCGGCGCACGGCTCGCTGTCGCTGAAGATCGCTACCGGCGCGACGGCGGCGACCTCCTATGTGGCGTGGGCCGCGTCGTTCCCCACCGTGACGATCGCCTGGTACCGGCTGTACATGTTCCTGGCCGCGTACCCGACGGCCGGCAACCCCCGGTTCATCGGCGCGCAGAACAGCACCGCCGCGATCATCGGCTCGGTGCGGCTGAACAACAACACCGGCACGATCAGCGTGCAGAACTCGGCCAACGCGGTGATCGCCGGCATGACCACCACCAACGCGGTGCCGCTGAACGCGTGGTGCCGGATCGAGGGCTACTTCAACGCCACGGCCGGGGTCGCTGAGATCAACCTGTTCCTGGCGCCGGACTCGGCGACCGCCACCGAGACGCTGACCTCGGCGGGCGGGCAGTCCCTCGGCGCGAACGTCGCGCAGTTCCGGTTCGGCCAGTCCGGCGGCGCGACCGCGAACTACGGGCCGCACTGGTACGACGATCTCGGCATCTCCGACACGGCCTACCTCGGCCCGGCGGTGCCGGCGGGGGGGCTGCTGCCGCAGCAGATCAGCATTCGCCGGCCGGCGGTGCCGGCCGGGCGGGCGGCGCACGCCGCTGTCTACGGGAGGTGACATGGCCGCGCTGGGGAATGATCAGTGCCGCAAGGTGTTCGAGGACACCGGGCCGCGCAAGTGGGCGCTGTTCGGCCTGTACAACGTCACCTCCGGCGACACGATCGACATGGCCGCGCTGACGTTTTTCACCAAGGTGAATCAGGCGATGGTGATGGGCTGCACCGTCACCGGCACCGCCACCGCCGGCGCCGCCGGTGCGGTGATCACCCTCCCGGCGGGGCTGGCCGGCGACTCGGCTTATCTGCTGGTGGACGGGATTCCGGTCTGATGAGTGAGTACATCGCCGCGCCCCGCGCGACGACGGCGCCGTTCATGCCGGTCGTGGTGGCGCTGGTCGGCGGCACGGCCAAGACGGTGCTGCAAGTGGCCACCCCCTCCACGACCGACATTTTGATCTTGGGCTGGTCGCTGAGCTTCGACGGCGCGTCCGGCACGGCGGTGCCGGTGATCTGCCAGCTTGTGGACACCGACGTGGCGGCCACCGTCACGGCGCTGACGCCGGACCTGTACGGCAACAGCCAGCAGCCCGCGAGCCTGTGCGTGGGCGGCACGGCGGCGACCGGCTACAACGCCAGCGCCGAGGGGACGATCACCAACGTGATCACCGCCGACCAGCAGCACGTGCACCCGCAGGCGGGGTACGGGATCTGGTTCCCCGAGGGCGGGCGCAAGCGGGTCGCGCCGTCGCGGTTCCTGCGGCTGCGCTGCCAGGCGCCGGCGGGCGTGAACGTCATCCCGGAGATCTACTGGGCCGAGCCCGCCGTCTAGCCAGGGGAGGCCGCTATGGCATCCTCGGCGCTGCTGCGGCGCGGCCCCGGCGTGCCGGTCATCCCGGCGCAGGCGGCGGCTGCGGGCACGGGGAACGCGGGCGCAGCCGCCGGCCTGGCGTCGGCCCCGGCGGCGGTGGCGGCGCTCGCGGTGAACGCGGGTGTGGCCACCGCGTCGGCGTCGGCCCCGGCCGCCACGGCGGCGGCCACGGCGGCGGCGGGCGCCGCCGCGGGCCTGGCGGCGGTGACGGCGGCCAGGGCGGCGGCAGCCACCTCCGCCGGGCCGGCCACGGCGCAGGCGGCTGCCCCCGCCGCCACGGTGAGCACCGTCACGGCGGGCACCGGCAGTGCGGCGGCAGCGGCGGCCACCGCCTCGGCCCCGCCGGGCGGGGCGTCGGCGGGGATCACGGCGGGTGCACCCACTGGGCTAGCGCGGGTGACAGGCGCGACGGCCGCAGCCACGGCGGCTGCGGCCGCCGCCGCTGGGCTCGCGCAGGTGAGCGCGGCCACCGTCGCGGCCACCGCCCCAGCGGCCGGGGCCGCTGGGGCCGGGCAGGTCACGGCCGCCCGCGCGCAGGCCACCGCCACGGCGGCTCCCGCTGCCTCGCTCGCCCTGGTGAGCGCCGCCACGGTGGCGACGGCGGCGACCGGCACCGCGAACGCGGGAGCCGCCGCCGCCACGGCCACCGCACCCGCCGCCGTAGCGGCCGTGGGGGTGCTGCCCCGCGCGGCGCAGGCCGACTCGTACGCGGCGATGAGCCGGGGCTACACGGCGGGGATGCTGGCCCGCAACGACCTGGTGTACTCCTCGCAGATCTTCTGGTCGCACCTGCCGGCCGGCGGCACCCCGGCGCTGGGCACCAACCCGACGGCGCAGGCGTCGGCGCGGACCCTCGGCTACCGGGGCGTCCGGTTCCAGGGGCAAAACCTGCCGGCCACGCTCGGGGGCACCGGCACAACCGGCGCGTCCTACTCGCCGGCGAACTGGGCTAGCTCGCTCACCACGCTGGTGTACACCCTCGGCGGGATTCCGCTGCCGGTCGGGCTGCCGCCGACCGGGACGCCGAACTGGCCGGGCGGCACCGATGTGGTGGTGGACGCGTCGGGCCTGACCGCGACGGGCTACGCGTTCTGGCAGTGGATCGTCACGAACTCGGTGGGCTACAGCCAGCTTTTCGAGGTGTGCAACGAGCCGACGAACTACGGCTCCACGTTCGGCTGCACGACGGTGCAGAACTACTTTGACATGTTCTGGGTCAACGTCCCGAAGCTGAAGGCGTGGGCGCGGGCGCAGGGCTACCCGGAGATCTATGTGGGCGGGCCGGCGCTGTCCGGCGGCGAAGCGTTCAAGATCAACGGGATGCAGACGTTCCTGCAACTGTGCCTGGCCCAGTACGCGATCGACGGGAACCCGGACTGGATTCCCAAGTTTGTCTCCGGGCACTTCTACGGCGGCGCGGGCGTCACCAGCAACAACACGCCCGCCTACCTCACCACGGCGGGGACCGACTTTGACACGGTGCGGTCGTGGATCGCGGCGAACGTGCCGGCCCAGTTCGATGTCAAGGTCGCCATCTCGGAGTACAACTACAACGCCCAGGCCAACGCGGGCACGGACTACACCAGCGCGTCCGCGATGAGCGCCTACTACAGCAACTTCTTTACGATGGCCACCACGGCCGCGCCCGACGGCAAGCAGCGGCTCTGGTTCGCCAGCGAGTTCTGTATCGAGTCGGCGGGCACCAACCTGTTCCTGCTGGACTCCGCCGGGGCGGTCGGCGTCCCCGGCGCGGCGTACCAGTCGTATGCGACGGCGGCCCCGGTGCAGGCCGGCGGCGTGTTCGGCGCGACGGTCACCACGATCCCGGCGGTGCAGGCCCCGGCGGGGGTGGCGGCGGCGGCGGCGTCGGCGCCGGCGCCTGCCATGGGCCAGGCCGGTGCGGGCGGCGCCACGGCGGCTGCGCCCGCCCCGGTCACCGCCGTCACCGTGAACGCGGGGGTAGCTGCCGCGCTGGCGGCGGCCCCGGCCGCTGGGCAGGCCGCTGCCGCGCTGGCCGCACCGGCCGCGACGGTGGCGGCGGCGCCGGCGGGCAGCGCCACGCTGGCGGGCTTGCCAGCGGCGGGAGCGGCGTCCGCGCTGGCGCAGGTGAACGCGGGACGGGCCGCGATCGGCCCCGGCGCGGCGGTTGCGGCGGGAGTGGCCGCCGCGCCGGGTACCACGTTCACCTATGCCCCGGCGGGCGCGGCGAGTGCGGCGGCGGCGGCGGCGGCCCCGGTCATCCAGACGACCGGGGTGACGAACGCGGCGGCGGCGCCGGCGGCGGCCCTGGCGGCGGCACCGGCCTCCGCCGGGCTGGGCGCGGCCACGGTCACCGCCGCGCCCGCTACCGGGACGGCGGCAGCCGGGCTCGGCCAGGGCTTTGGAGCATCGGCCCCGGCGGCGGGCGCGGCTGCCGCCACCGCAGCGGCCCCGGCGGCGGGCATCGGCCAGGCGGCGAGCGCGGCGGCGGGCGCGGCCAGCGCCTCCGGCCAGGCGGGGACCGCTGTCGCGGCCCCGGCGGCGGGCGCGGGTGTGGCCACCGGCCAGGCGCAGGCCGGCGCCGGCTCGGCGGGCGCGGCGACCGCCGCCCCGGCGGGGGTGGCCACGGCGGCTGCCGCCGCGACGGGCGCGGCGGCGGGAGCGGGGGGACTGGCTGCTGCGGGAGCGGCGGCGGCGCAGGGCTCGGCGGCCTCGGCCACGGCGGCGGTAACCGTGGCCGGTGGGGCGGCAGCCGGGGCCGGCGCGGCGCCTCCGGCCGCAGCGGGCGCGGGTGTGTTCGCCACGGCGCAGGTGGCCGCTGCCTCAGCGGCGGCGCCGGGCGTGCTCCGGCAGATTCAGCCGCCTGCCGGCGCGGCTGCCGCGTCCGCTCCGGGCGCCCTGGCGGCGGTCACGGTCCTCGCTGGCGTGGCCGCCGCCACGGGCTCGGCGCCCGCTGTGGCGATGGCCTCCACCCGCGCGGCGGCGGTGGCGGCGGCGGCGGCCTCGGCTGCCGGGCCGTCGTTCGTCCTCACCGCGAACGCGCACGCGCTGGCGGCGCTGGCGCAGGCGGCGGCGCAGGGCGCGGGGGTGGTGACGGCGATCCCGCCGTCGTTCGCCATCTCGGCGGCCAGCGGCGGCCCGCTGGTGGGTGCGGCCGTGGCGAGTGATGTGCCGGTGGGCTCGGTGACTGCCGGAGGCGGGAGCCCGCTCGCGGTCACGATGGGCGCCGACCCGCTGTACTCAACAACGTCAGGGAGCCCGTGATGCTGAGCCCAGGCCAGGTGTACCGGACGCGGCTGACGGTCGGCGACGGTTCCACGTCGGCCTCCACGGTGGCGCTGACGATCACCAAGCCGGACGGGACGGCGGTCACCCCGGCCCCGGTGCCGGTGAACAGCCCGCCGTCGTCAGGCAGCTACTACTACGACTACCTGCTGAGTATGCCGGGGCTGCACAAGTTCGCGTGGGTGACGCAGGGGCCGGGGACGGCGCCGACGCCGGAGTACATCAACGTCCGCAGCTTCATCTCCATCGTGTCGATGGCCGAGGTCAAGGCACATCTGAATAAGACGACCACCACCGACGACGATGAGCTATCCGCCTACCTGATGGCGGCCACCGAACTGGTGGAGGACCGGGTCGGGATCTGCGTCGCCCGCTCGTTCACGTGCGAGGTGGACGACGGCCAGTGGGCGCTGGTGCTGCCGTACCGGCCGGTGATCAGTGTGCAGTCGGTGACTTCGATCTGGCCCGGTGGCCCGTCGTGGGCGGACCCGAGCCTGTTCGTGGTGGACGGCGAGGCGGGGATCATCCGGCTGGCCGCGATGCTGCCGTTCTGGTGGGGGCCGTGGACGGTGACGCTGACCGCCGGGCGGCAGCAGATCGCCGAGCGGTGGATTCACGCGGTGAAAGAGCAGATCCGCCACCTGTGGGAGACCCAGCGCGGGTCGATGCCGCCGGCGCTGCTCCAGGGTGAGGAGGTGTTCGCCTCCACCACGGGGTTCACGTTCAGCGTGCCCCGGCGGGTGCTGGAGTTGCTGGAGACCGACATGGTGCCGTCGTCATGACGGCGGGGTCGACCCTGCCCGCTGCGGTGGCGGTGCTGGTCGCCGACTTTTCGGTGATCGCCCTGGACGGCGAGGTGCGCGACGGCCCGCAGGTGGGCGACACCGAGGCACGCGAGGTGATCAGCGTCGGGTACATCGGCCCCGACGATGACGCCTCGGCGGAGGCGACGCTCGCCTCCGGCGGCCTCGGCGGCCCGCCGGCCGGGCTCGCCGAGACGTACCAGGTGCACTGCGCGGTCGCGGTGTCCTCGGGCAACGAGGACGTGCGGGCGACGCGGGAGCGGGCGTTCGCCATCTTCGCCGAGTGCGCGCAGCGGCTCGCCGCCGACGGCACGCTGCACAACACCGTGGCCGACGCCTCGCTGTCTACCTGGCAGTTGCGGGAGGACATGACGACCGGCGGGATGGTGGCCCGCATCCGGTTCGACGTGTCGGTCCAGGCGTGGGCCGGCCGCTGATCACACCACATTGAGGGAGGGCCAGGGATGGCCGCTTACACGTTGCAGGCGTTCCCGCACGCGGGCGCGGCAATCACCTACACCCAGCCCGCGACGGGCACGGCCAACACGGCGGTGTGCGGCCAGGACTGCGCGCTGCTGATCAAGAACGGGTCGGGCTCGCCGATCACGGTGACGCTCGTGGTGCCGCCCGTCAAAACCTTCGACGGGCTGGTGCTGCCGAACCGGACGTTTTCGGTGGCGGCGGGCGCCGACGCGATCATCCCGCTGATCGACGCCGACTACACCGACCCGGCCACCGGGCTGTGCACGTGGGGCGTGTCGGCCAACACCACGGTCGTCGCGGCCGAGATCACCACGTCTAGCTGAGGGAGGCCGTCATGGGCACGCCACTGGAACCGGGGTGGGTGCGGATCATCCACGAGGAGACCGGCGGGATCACCGAGGTGCACCGCGACGGGCTCCAGGCGTACTACCAGAGCGGCTGGGCGCTGCTCACGGCGGACAACGCGCCGCCGGCGCAGGAGGCGCCGCCGGAGCCTGCGCCGGCGAGCGAGGCGCAGGTCGCCGACAAGCGGGCCGCGCGGGCCAAAAAGGCCGCAGCGGCGGAGGACGACAACAAGCCGGCCGAGCAGGCTGGGAAGGAGTGAGGGCAGATGGCGCCTCCACCGCTGAACGTCACGTCGCGGTACCTGCCAGAAGGCACCCGCAAGGTGTATTGGGTGCCGACGATCGCGGTTCAGGCGAGCCCGACGCGGGCGGAACTGAACGCGGGCATCGACCTGAGCGCGGAGATCTTCGATGTCACCGGGTTCTCGGTCACCTCCAACTCCATCGAGGTGCCGGACTTGTCGTCCCGGTTCACCGCGAAGATCCCCGGCCTGATCGTCGCCGATGACAGCGCGCTGGTGATCTACGCCTCGCAGAACTCCAACGACGTGCGGACGGTGCTGCCGCGTGACACGGCGGGGTTTGTGGCGATGCTGTGGGAGGGCGATGTCGCGGGGCAGAAGATGGACATTTTCCCCGTCAAGATCGCGGCCACGTCGATCCTGACCCCGATCGGGGACCCGGCGCGGATCAACGTGGCGATCACGATCACCAAGGTGCCGTCGCAGAACGTCGTCATCCCGCCGTGATCACTGGCTTGCCCGCCTGACACCCGGAGACCGGCGCCGGGGGTGTGGCCCCGTGCCCTAACGGGGCGCGCGTGTCCCAGCGAGGAGGAGCTATGGCACTGCTGTCACGGGAGCAGATTTTCGCGGCCGAGGACCGGCCGGTGGAGGAGGTCGAGGTCCCCCAGTGGGGGGGCTCGGTGCGGGTGCGCGGCCTGGACGGGCGCGGCCGGGATGAGTATTTCGCGTCGATGACGACGATCCGCCGCCCCGGTGACCGGCCGACGATGGACACCGCCAACGCCACGGCCAAGCTGGTCGCCCGGTGCATCGTCGGCGACGGCAACGAGCCGATGTTCACCCAGTCCGATGTGCACGCGCTGGGGGAAAAGTCCGGCGTCGCGCTGGACAAGGTGTTCACCGTCGCGCAACGGCTGTCGGGGCTGAGCGAGGAGGACATGGCCGAACTGGGAAAAGCCTCCGAGAGCACCCCGAACGGGCGTTCTACTTCCGGCTCGCCCGCGACCTCGGGTGCACGGTCGAAACCCTCCTCGCCGTGATCTCCTCCCGCGAACTGGGGGAGTGGATCAAGTTCTACGAACTGGAGGAGGAGCAGGGCGCGGGGGCGCGGGCCGAGGGCCGCAGCGGGCGGCGGAACCTGAGGGGGCTGTCCAGTGCCGGCTGACTACATCACCGGGCCGGGGCCGGCCGAACTCAAGGCGCTGGCGCTTAAGCTGCGGGCGCAGTCCGACGGCAAGGCCAAGAAGATGCTGCGGGACCGGCTGAAAGAGGCCGCCCGGCCGGTGGCCGACGACGTGCGCGCCTCGGCGCTGGCGATGCCCGCCCGCAAATACCCCGACCGGGGGCTGCGGGCGGAGATCGCCGCGACGGTGAGCGTGTCGGTGGCGATCACCCGCACGGGGGTGCGGATGAACGTGATCTCCTCGGGCCGCAAGATGCCCGAGGGCAAGCGGAACCTCAACGCCTACACCGACCGGCCGCAGGGCTGGTCGCACCCGGTGTTCGCGCAGGGGCCGAGGTTCCACATGGGCCGTTCGCACGCCCGCCGGTACGCGCACCGGCCCCGGTTCCTGGTGCCGATGGTGCACATCGGGAACTGGACGTGGGTGAAGCAGGTCGAGGCGCCGCGCTGGTTCGAGCGGGGCGCGTCCGGCGCCGCCGCCGACGCCAACGAGGCGGGACGGCGGGCGCTGGAGGACATCAAGCGGGATCTGGAATAGGAGGCGGCCGTGAGCGACATGCTGGCGCTGCGGCTGGAGTCGCTGGCCGCTGACTGGCAGGTGCGCCGGTTCAACCCGAACCACGCCCCGCCGGGCGCAGGCGGCGGCCAGTTCACCTCCGGCCCGCAAGGCGGCGCGCAGGCGGCCAAGCAGCAAAAGCCGCAGCGGGCGGCGAACGCCCGCGCCGCGCGGGCCAAGGGGAACCTGCTCAAACGGGCGCGGGCCGACGACGCCGAGGCCGGCAAGCTGGAGGGCCAGCTAAAGGGGCTGCGCGCCCAGCAGGCGCAAGCGCTCGCGGCGGCGGGCCGGCACCGCACGGCCAAGGCGCACCACGCCAAGCAGCACAAGGCGGCCCGCCAGCACCACATCAAGGCCCACCACGCCAAGGCGGTGGCGCATCACACCTCGGCGGCGGCGACGGCGGCGGCCACGGCGGCTGCGCTGGGCGGGCAGATCGCGGGGCTGGTGAAGCGGATCGACTCGCTGCGGGCACAAGCCAAGGCGCTGCGGGCGCAGGCCGCCAAGCTGTAGCCCGCGCGGCCCCACACGGCCACTTGACACGATCGTCCGCCCCTGGCGGCCCGTGAGATCCCCCTGCCGGGCGCGGGCCTCCAGGGGCTTTCTAGCGTCCCCCCAGAGGCGACGCAGGAGGGAGGCGGCACCGCCGTGGCTACCACCCTCAGTTTCATCCTGCTGGGCAACGCGACCAGCCTGGAACGGGCGTTCGGCGACGCCACCCGCTCGGCCGACCAGACCTCGCGGGCGATCGACCGGAACAACTCGGCGATGCGCCGCCACCGGACCGAGTCCGACAAGACGGCCCAGCACGTGAGCACGCTGTCGGGGATCATCTCCGGGTTTGGTGACGTTTCCACCGCCGCGTCCAAAAAGCACAACATGCTCGCGCGGGCCATCGCGGGCCTGTCGCTGGCCACCGGGCCGGCGGAGTTCGCCATCTCGGCGCTGGTCGGCACGGTCGGGTCGCTGGCCGCCGGGCTGACGGCCGCCGGGCTCGGCGTCGCCGCGTACGGCGCGGCGTTCTTGCCGATCATGTCGCAGACGACGGCGCTGATGAAAAAGCAGGCCGCCGCCGCGTCCGGCGGGACGGCGGCGGTGAAGGCGTATGACAAGGCGCTGGCGGCCTCGCCGCCGGCGATCCGGGCGTTCGCCAAGGAACTGCAAGGGGTGGACAAGCAGTGGAAGGCGTGGTCGATCTCGCTGGCTAAGCCGGTGCTGGCGCCGGTCAACGCGGCGCTCAAGCTGGTCGGGCCGCTGCTCAAGCTGATGACGCCGTTCGTGAAGCAGGCCAGCGCCGGGTTCACCGAGCTAGTGCGGCAGATGGGGACCGGCATCCGCTCCACCGGGTTCAAGGAGTGGCTGCAAGCGATGCTGCCGCTGGTGCAGCCGGTGATCATTCAGCTTGGCGTAGCCATCGGGCACATCGTGACCGGGTTCGGCGGCATCGTCAAGGCGTTCGCCCCGTTCGCCACCGGGGTGCTGACGGGGCTGGACAACATCACCGGCCGGTTCGCGGCGTGGAGCCGCGACCTGAGCCGGCACAGCGGGTTCCAGAAGATGCTGGATCAGTGGATCAACGACTGGCCGCTGATGAAACAGGCGCTTGAGTCCCTGGTGAAGATCGTTTTCAACATCGCCAAGGGCTGGGCGTCGATGACGGTCGGCGGCAACTCCAAGCTGATGTGGGAGATTGCCAACCCGCTGCTGGCGCTGGCGTCATCGAAGTACCTGACGGGCAACCAGGGGCTTGTGGCGCTGTTCACCTACATCTACCTGATCTCCAAGGCGGCCGGCCCGCTCAAGAAGGTCTTTGACGGGCTCAAGTCCGGGTGGGGGACGATCCAGAACGTCCTGTACATGCTGACCGGCGGCAAGTTCGGCAAGTCGATGCAGACCCCGGCGGACACGATGCTGCTGGCGTCGCGGAACATGCAGAAGGCGGCCGACACGATGGCCGGCGCGTCCGGGCTGGGCGCGGCGGAGGGCGGCGGCGCGGCGGGCGCGGGGGTCAAGACGGCCGAGGGCGCGGCGGGCGGCGCGGCGATCGGGCGGATACTGCGCACCGGGGCGCTGCGGTGGGGCGTGCGGCTGGGCATCGGCTGGGCGGTGACGGAACTGATCGTCAAGCCGGTGCTCCAGTCGATGCCGACCAAGGGCGGCAACTGGTGGGACGCGCCGTTCGGCACCCAGAAGGGCAAGGGGCCGTTCAACTCGTGGCGCGACCTCGGTCATCTTGTGCTCGGCGGGTTCTGGCAGGGGATCAGCGACAAGTGGGATGAGTTCTGGAAAAACGTGTCCGCCATCCCCGGCAAGATCATCGGGATTTTCACCAAGGACTTCGGGATCACCTCGCCGTCCACGGTGATGCACCGCATCGGGTGGGAACTGATCTCCGGGCTGTACAAGGGGATCACCGACCGGATGGCCGGGATCTTCGCGTGGGTGAACCGGTGGATCGTCCACCCGCTGGTCGGGGCCGTGAAGGGGCTGCTGGGGATCAAGTCGCCGTCGCAGGTGTTCCGCGACATCGGCTGGCAGTCGATCTCGGGGATGTTCGCGGGGATCATCGCCCGCATGGCCGGGATCGCCGGGTGGGTGAACCGGTGGATCGTCCACCCGCTGGTGTCGGCGGTGAAGGGGCTGCTGGGGATCAAGTCCGCCTCGCAGGTGTTCCACGACATCGGGTGGGAGTCGATCTCGGGGATGTTCGCCGGGATCATCGACCGGATGGCGCCGATCATGTCGTGGGTGAAAAAGTGGATCGTTGACCCGCTGATCGGCGCGGTCAAACGGTTCTTTGGGATCAAGTCCCCGTCCACGGTGTTCTACGGCATCGGCCGCAACCTGACGCTGGGGCTGCTCGGCGGCCTGGCCAGCAGCCACCCGCACAACTTCATCCAAAAGATCTTCGGCGGGATGCCGGCGGCGCTGGGCCGGATCGTGATGAAAGGGCTGATCCCCGCGTCGGGGCTGCCGAAAAAGGCGATGGACGCGCTGGGCAAGCTCGGCGGCTGGTTCCAGTCGTGGTGGGACAAGCTGTTCGGCGGCGTGGTCGGCTGGCCGTTCCCGACTAAGAGCCTGAGCCAGCTACGCCGCGTGGACGAGGGCCAGGACATGCAGTACCCCGGCTCCACCCCGGTGCCGATCCGGGCCATCGCGTCCGGGCGCGTCGTCACCCTCGGCCCCGACCCCGGCGGGTTCGGCATGGCCTACCCCGGTGAGATCTTGGACCGGGCGATTCAGGGGTTCCGCGAGATCTACTACGGGCACGTGTTCCCGCAGCCGGGGATCAGCGGCAAGCATGTGATGGCCGGGCAGACGATCGCCCACACCGGGGGCGCGACCTCCGGCGGCGACGCGGCGGGGCTGCCGAACTGGCTGGAGCTAGGGTTCTGGCCGCCGTCGTGGGCGAACGGGCCGCTGATGCACCGGGTGCTGACCGCGACGCACGGGCTGCTGGGCTTCGGCGCCCGGCTCGGCGCCGGCCCGTCGGGGGCGTGGACGCTCGGCGGCCTGGAGGGGCTGTGGGGCCGGGCGGGCGGCCCAAGCTGGGCGGCGCACGTGGCGGGGGCTGTCGCGCTGGCCGAGTCCGGCGGCAACCCGAAAGCGCACAACCCGTCGGGCGCGACCGGGCTGTGGCAGATCCTCGGGCAGGTGTTCCCCGGCAACCTGTGGGACCCCTACATCAACGCGCGCAACGCGGTCCGCAAGTTCTACCAGGCGGGCGGGTTCTCCCCGTGGGTGACCTATGACACCGGGGCGTACCGGCGGTTCATGGCCGCCGGCGGCGCGATCGATGAGCCGATCGCCGGGCTGGGGCTGCGCACCGGGACGCGGTACACCTTCGGCGAGGCCGGGCACGAGCAGGTGTCCAGCCAGGCCGATCTCAAGACGGTGGCGGCGCTGCTGGCGGCGGTGCTGGCCGAACTGCGGCTGCTGAACGGCCACGCCGCCGTGAACCCCGGCCGCACAGGGCAGGCGGTCGGCGCGGCCCTGAACCGGGCAGCGGGCGCGGCTGCGCTGGTGAGGTGAACCGTGGCTGATTCGCTGGTGGTCGCCGGGCAGATCGAACTGCTGGGCGCCGTGGGCGGGGTGCCGTCGCTGATCCCGGCGTGCGCCGGGGCGGTGTTCACCCTGGCCGACCCGTACGACATGGGCGCCCCGCAGCCGGTGGTGGACCTGCTCGCCGGGGGGCTGCTGGACGGGGAGCGGCCCATCGGCCGCCGGTCGTCCAACCGGACGATCTCGCTGAACGTGAAGATCGCCGCGCCCGACCGGGGGACGCTCGCGGCGGCGCGGGAGGTGCTGCTGCAACTGTGCGATGAGGACTTCTGGCAACTGATCTGGACCCACGACGGCGGCCTGCCGCTGGTGTTCGACTGCTTCCGCGCGCTGCCCGCCCAGCCGGCCAACGCCCTGTTCGAGGAGCAGGGGCTCGTGTCGCGGCTCATCGTGTCGTTCCCGGCGCTGCCCTACGGCCGGTCGGATGTGGCGGTGCCGGTGGCGCTGACGGCGCCGAGCCAGTATTTCGATATCCCGCTGGCCCCGGTGACGCTGGACAACTACGGCACCGCGACCAACTGGCTCGGGCAGGCGAACACGGCCGGCGGGGCGGACGCGTCCACGTTCGAGGGCGGGATCGCCAACTGGGTCGCGGCGGGGAACTGCACGATCGCCCGGACCACGGCGCAGGCGCACGCCGGCGTGGGGGCGCTGGCGATCACGGCCACGGCCGCCGCGACGATGGCGGCGGCGTCGTGCGCAGCCGCCTCGGTCGTGGATAACCCGCCGGCGGCGCCGTCTCAGGCGATGGCGTGCCTGCCGGGCGACACGGTCAGCGTCGGCGGCTGGTTCCGCGCCGCCACCACCGGCCGGGCCAGCAACGTCGGCGCGGACTTCTACGACGGCACGGGTGCGTTCATCTCCACGCTGCGCGGCGCGAACATCACCTCGGTGACGACCGGGTGGACGCAGGCCACCGGGGCGGTGACCGCGCCCGCCGGGGCGGCGTGGTGCCGGCAGACGCCGCAGATCGTCACCCCGGCCAGCGGCGAGGTGCACTACTACGACGACGGGTCGATGAACCGGGGGCCGGTGTACTCAGCGGTGGACCCGGCCCAGTGGATCTCCTCCACGGTGACGGCGATCTCGGGGCAGAAGTCGGCCAAGTGGCCACGGGTGAATAACGACTGCCCGACCTATGACCAGACGCTCCCGGCGGCGGTGGACACCACCGGGCGGGCCAAGCTGACGTTCTGGCTGGGCCTGGCCACCACGACGCAGAGCTTCGCCCACTGGCACGAGGGCGCGGTGCATTTCGCGGTGAGCCTGTACGACGCCACCGGCAACGTGATCAGTTTCAGCGACCACCAAAAGTGCATGGCGTCGGCGCTGGACGCCAAGCCGCACTGGCAACTGCTCACCACCCACATCCCCCAAGGGGTGTCCGGGTTCGACTACACCACGATCTCGCGGTACGTGCTGACGGTGTGGAACCTGGTCGGCGTCACCAAGCCGCCGCAGCCGGGTGGCCCGACCACGGCGTTTCAGGTCCTCCAGGCGACGGCGTATTTCGGCCAGTTCCAGGCGGCCGACACCTCCACCGGGTCGCCGGTCAACCGGGGCGCGCTGTACCAGCTTCCGGGGATCATCGGGTCGGCGCGCTCCCCGCTCCAGGTGCAGTGCTCGCCCGGCCAGGCGTCATTCTCATCGACGGCGCTGTTCACCACGGTGGGCTCCAACAACTGGCCCGGCCCGGCCGGGGTGACGGTGGTGGACAAGGCCGAGTCGTGGGCGGGCAGCGGCGGCGGGGCGTCCGGGACGACGCTCGGCGGCAACCCCGGCGGCGGCGCCGGCGGCGGCGGGTACGCGCTGAAAAAGGCGGTGCCCGTCACCCCGGCGACGGTGTATCACCCGTTCGTCGGCGCGGCCGGGACCGGGGACACCAGCGGCGCGGGTGTCAACAACGCCACCGGGGGCGGGGACTCCTATTTCATCGGCGACTCGGGGGCGCAGAGCTACGCGTACGGCGGTATGCGCGGGTGGAAGGGCTCCACGCCCGGCGGCGGCAAGGGCGGCGCGGGGCTCGGGGATGTGGTCAACCCCGGCGGCGACGGCTACCAGGCGAACATCAACAACGTCAACGACGGCGGCGGCGGCGGCTCCTCGGGCGGGCCGGGCGCACCGGGTAACAACGCGCCTGGCCGGGGCGGCGGCGGG